>Ga0070679_100000734_pt1 | contig 28346 bp, 32 predicted proteins | sample KBSC63BmetaG_FD_65652 | JGI IMG/M metagenome (GOLD analysis project Ga0070679, IMG submission 65652) | Corn rhizosphere microbial communities from Kellogg Biological Station, Michigan, USA - KBS C6-3B metaG | ecosystem: Host-associated > Plants > Roots > Rhizosphere | place: USA: Michigan... | reverse complement strand
AACCTTCAAGGGCCCCGCCTCCTGGCGCGCGATGATCGCGGGCGCCCCGCGCTTCAGAATGCCCGCCTTTTCGCCCGCGATCGTTTCCAGCGTGAGACCGAGATGCTCGGTGTGATCGATCGAGATTGGCGTGATGACGGAAGCGAGCGGCTTCTCGATCACATTGGTGGCGTCCAGCCTCCCGCCGAGACCGGTTTCCAGGAGCAGGATATCAGCGGACTCCTGTGCGAACAGGAGAAGCGCGGCGGCGGTCGTGATCTCAAAGAAGGTGATCTCGTCGCCGTCATTCATCTTCTCAGCGGCTGAAAGCGCTTTCAGCAGACGCTCGTCGTCGACGATACGGCTTCCGTCTTTTTGCGCGAGGCGGATGCGCTCGTGGAAGCGAACGAGGCTCGGCGAAGTGTAGACATGCACGCCCTTCCCCGCCGCTTCTAGGATCGCGCGCAGGAAGGCGACGGTCGATCCCTTGCCGTTCGTTCCGGCGACATGGATCGTCGGCGGCAGCTTCCGTTCGGGATTGCCGAGCCGATCGAGCAGCTTCTCGATGCGGCCGAGCGAGAGATCGATTTTTTTCGGATGCAGCGCGCCGAGCCGTTCGATCAGGGCGTCGGTGGGGTTGTTCGCGCTCTTTTGCCCACTCATGCGGGCGGGATCACACCGCGCTCTCGGGCGCCGGCAGCCGCGCCGTCGTGTGCGCGGGCGCGCGCGTGAGTAACGCGCAGAGCCGTGAGAGCGTCGCGCGCAGATCGTGGCGATGCACGACCATGTCAACCATGCCGTGATCGCGGAGATATTCCGCACGCTGGAATCCTTCCGGCAGCTTTTCGCGGATCGTCTGCTCGATCACGCGCGGGCCGGCAAAACCGATCAGCGCGCCGGGCTCGGCGACATGCACGTCGCCCAGCATCGCGTAGGACGCCGTGACACCGCCCGTGGTCGGGTTCGTGAGCACGACGATATAGGGCTTGCCCGCTTCGCGCAGGCGCTGCACGGCGACCGTCGTGCGCGGGAGCTGCATCAGCGAAAGGATGCCCTCCTGCATGCGCGCGCCGCCGGAGGCCGCGAACAAAATGAACGGCGTCTTCTTTTCGATCGCCGTTTCCAAGCCCTTCACCACCGCTTCGCCCGCGGCCATGCCCAGGGATCCGCCCATGAAATCGAAATCCTGCACGCCGATCACGATCGGCAGGCCATCAAGCTTGCCATAGCCGAGCTTGATCGCGTCCTTCATGCCGGTCTTGGTACGGGCGTCTTTGAGGCGATCCTGATATTTCCGCTCGTCGCGGAATTTCAGCGGATCGATCGCCACTTCGGGCAGCGGAATGTCGAGCCAGGTTTCGCCGTCGAACATGGATTTCAGGCGCGCGGTTGCGCTCATGCGCATGTGATAATTCGAGTTCGGGATCACCCACTGGTTCGCTTCGACGTCCTTGTGAAAGACGAGCTGGCCCGTATCCGGACATTTGATCCAGAGATTTTCGGGCACATCCTTCCGCGTCAGGAGCGAGCGGATTTTCGGCCGAACAACGTTGGTGATCCAGTTCATGGGTTCTTTCGTGAATTCGACCATCAGATAGGCGCTCCTGCGCTCGGCCGAAAGGCGGCCTTTTGCCTCTATTCGGCGGCTGCGCGGCGAGCCGAATGAACGCCGCCGGCAAGCTCCGACACGAGATCGGTGACTGCTTTTTGGGTTTTTTCGGTGGCGCGGCCCTCGCCGTCAAGGCTCTTGCGAACGGCGTCCACGAGCGCCGAGCCGACGACAACCGCATCGGCGCCCTGCGCGATCGCGCGCGCATCCGCGGCCGTCCTGATGCCGAAACCAACCGCAACGGGAAGTTTGGTGTGGCGCTTGATGCGCGCTACGGCCGATGTCACGCGCGCAGGATCGGGCGTCGCGGCGCCGGTGATGCCGGTGATCGAAACGTAATAGACGAAACCCGAGGTGTTCTTCAGCACGGCCGGGAGCCGCTTGTCGTCGGTCGTTGGGGTTGCGAGACGAATGAAAGCGAGCCCCGCTTTCAGCGCAGGGATGCAAAGCTCCTCGTCTTCCTCGGGCGGAAGATCGACGACGATCAAGCCGTCAACGCCGGCTTCTTTCGCATCTTTCAGGAATTTATCGACGCCATAGATGTAAATCGGGTTGTAGTAGCCCATCAGAATGAGCGGCGTGTCTTTTTCCTGTGCGCGAAATTCGCGCACGAGCGAGAGCGTCTTCTTCAAGGTCGCGCCCGCTTTCAGCGCGCGCTGGGAGGAAGCCTGCACCGCCGGACCGTCGGCCATCGGGTCGGTGAAGGGCATGCCGAGCTCGATCACGTCGGCGCCCGCTTTGGGGAGCGCCTTCACGATCGCGAGCGACGTATCGAAATCGGGGTCGTTCGCGGTGGTGAAGGTCACCAGGCCGGCGCGCCCTTCCTTTTTCAGGTCGGCAAAACGTTGTTCGATGCGTGTTGTCACGGCCTTGGGCTTAAACATTTAACTGCGACACGGCAACAGTTTGGCCCGCTTGCCGGTTCTGCCGCCCTATGCTGCGATCCGGCGCCATTAGCTGGGGGGCGATATGGCGATCGAAAAATCCAACGACCCGTCGCGCTTTCTCGAATTCGAGCGCGCCGGCTGGGGCAACAGCATTGCCGGTTACGATGACGCCTTCGGCGTGGTTTCACGCCAGACGGTCGGCCCATTGCTGGACGCCGCCAATGTGAAGCGAGGCATGCGCGTTCTCGACCTGTGCTGCGGGCCGGGCATGTTGGCCGAGGGCGCGATCGCGCGGGGCGCCCAAGCGGTCGGACTCGATTTCTCTTCCGTCATCGAACTTGCGCGGCGCCTGGTGCCGAAGGCCGAATTCCAGGAAGGCGATGCCCAGCAACTGCCCTTCCCCGACAACTCGTTCGATGCAGTGCTGTGCGGCTATGGGCTGATGCACGTTCCCGACGCCGGAAAGGTGCTCCGGGAAATGTTGCGCGTACTGCGATCCGGCGGACGCGCCGCCGTCAGCGTGTGGGAAAAGGACACTCCCAACAATGGTTTCGGGCTCGTCTATGTCGCCGTGCGCGCCTGCGGCAATCTGAACGTGCCGCTGCCGCACGGCGCAGATTTCTTCCAGTTCGGAACCACGGAAAAAATGACCGCGGCGCTGCGCGAAGCCGGCTTCACGAATATCGAGACTCAATTTCTAAAGCAGGATTGGCCGGTCCGCTCAGGCGAACAGATCATGCAGGCGGTGCTCAAGGGCGCGGTGCGCTCGCGCGCTTTGTTGTCGGCCCAGTCCGATACCGAAAAGCAGGCGATCCGCCACTTCTTCGAGAAGACCTTGAACGGATTGCCCAGGTCAGGCTCGAACTTTCTGGTCCCGCTTCCGGCCATCGTCGGCAGCGGGACGAAGGCCTAGCGCGCGGCGAGATAGCGCTCGACCGAGTCGAGATCCTTGTCGCCGCGGCCCGACAGGTTGACGACGACGAGATGATCCTTCGGCTTATTGGATGCGACATCGCCGAGCCGCGCCAGCGCGTGCGCGCTCTCCAGCGCCGGAATGATGCCTTCGAGCTTGCTGCATAGCTGGAGGGCCGCGACCGCCTCGTCGTCAGTCGCGGACAAGAATTTCACTCGGCCGACATCATTGAGCCAGGCGTGCTCCGGGCCGATGCCGGGGTAGTCGAGACCGGCGGAAATCGAATGCGCCTCCTCGATCTGACCGTCTTCGTTCATCAGCAAGTAAGTGCGGTTGCCATGCAGCACGCCCGGCCGTCCACCGGCGACCGACGCCGCATGCTGCTTGTTAAGCCCATGCCCCGCCGCTTCGACGCCGTAAATCGCGACGCTTGCGTCGTCGAGGAACGGATGGAAAAGCCCCATCGCGTTGGAGCCGCCGCCGATGCAGGCGATGAGCGAATCGGGTAGCCGGCCTTCGGCAGCCTGCATCTGCTCGCGCGTCTCGCGGCCGATCACGCACTGGAAATCGCGCACCATCGCAGGATAAGGATGCGGGCCCGCGACCGTGCCGATGCAATAGAAGGTGTCGGCGACATTGGTGACCCAGTCGCGCAGCGCTTCGTTCATCGCGTCTTTCAGCGTGTTGGAGCCCGACGTCACCGGCTTCACTTCGGCACCTAACATGCGCATGCGCAGCACATTCGGCTTCTGCCGCTCGACATCAACCGAACCCATATAGACGATGCATGGCAGGCCGAATTTCGCGCAGAGCGTCGCGGTCGCGACGCCATGCATGCCGGCGCCGGTCTCGGCGATGATGCGCTTCTTGCCCATGCGTTTGGCCAGCATGATCTGGCCGAGCACGTTGTTCACCTTGTGCGCGCCGGTATGATTGAGGTCTTCGCGCTTAAAATAAATCTTGGCGCCGCCGAAATGCGCGGTCAGCCGCTCGGCGAAATAAAGCGGCGACGGCCGCCCGACGTAATGCGCGAGATAACCGTCCATCGCTTTCTGAAACGACGGATCGGCCTTCGCTTCGTTATATGCTTTCTCGAGATCGAGAATGAGCGGCATCAAGGTTTCGGCGACAAAGCGGCCGCCATAGATGCCGAAATGCCCGCGCTCGTCGGGTCCGGTGCGGAAGCTGTTCGGACGCGGCGCGTTCACGACACTTTCTCCCGCAGATATTTTTCCGCGGCGGCACGTGCGTTCTGCACGAACGCTTTGATCTTTGCCGCGTTTTTCACGCCTGGCGTGTCTTCAACGCCGGACGAAACATCGACTGCGTCGGGGCGCACGATGCGGATTGCGTCGGCGACGTTCTCAGGGTTGAGCCCGCCGGAAAGCATGACCGGCTTTTTGTGCGAAACGGCGCTGAGCAAATTCCAATCAAACGGGCGGCCATGGCCGCCGGGACGATCCGCCCCTTTCGGCGGCCTTGCGTCATACAAAATGCGGTCGGCGACCGCTTCATAAGCGGCGAGCTGCTTGAGGTCGGCCGCAGTAGAAACGGCGATCGCCTTCATCACCGGCTTGCCGAAACATTCGCGGATCGCCTTCACGCGCTCCGGCGTCTCGGCGCCGTGCAGTTGCAAAAGATCCGGGTTCACGCGTGCCATGATATCGCGCAGCAACGTGTCGTCGGCGTCGACCACAAGCGCCGTCACCATGGCGCGGCCGCGCGCGGCGGCGGCGAGATCGGCGCCGCCCAAGGGGGTGACGGCGCGCGGGCTTGGCGGGAAAAACACAAGGCCAACGAGGTCCGCGCCCGCCGTAAGGGCAGCGTTCATCGCTCCTAAGTCCTTGATCCCGCAGATTTTGACTTCAAACATGCTGTTCGATGGCATGGCCCGGCCCATCTTGTCCACCGGCTAGGCGGACCCGCGTTTCTCCCACAAGAGCATGGCTGCCGCGAGGTCTTCGATCGCGGAGCCAACCGACTTAAAGAGCGTGATCTCGCTTGCCGAGCCCCTGCCCTTAACGTTGTTGCGGCAAAGCTCGGCGAGGTCGCCCTGAATGTCTTGCTCGCGCAGCGCGCCGCGCTGCAAAGGACCAGCGATGTCGCCCGCCTCCGTGAGCGCCGCGCGGGTATCGACATAGACGCGGGCGCGCGCGGCGGCTTGATCGTCGGCTTCGCGCATTACGGGCGTAAAGCCGCCAACGAGATCGAGGTGCGCGCCCGCTTTCAACCAATCTCCCTTGATCAGCGGTTCGATCGAGAGCGTCGCGCAGGAGATGATGTCGGCGGCGCGCGCGGCGGCTTCAAGATCGGTGACGGCTTTCGCGTTGAACTGCTTGGCGCGCAATTTCGCAGCTAACTTTTCGGCGCGCGCCGACGTGCGGCTCCAGATTTCGATCTCAATAATCGGCCGCACGCTCGCATGCGCTCGCACGAGATGCGGCGGAAGCGTGCCGGCGCCGACCATCAGAAGCCGCTTCGAGTCGGAGCGAGAAAGATAACGTGAGGCAAGTGCTGAAGCCGCCGCCGTCCGCCACACGGTGAGTTCATGACCGTCGAAGCCCGCGAGCGGAAAGCCGGTCTCGCCCGACATCAGAAAATAGGTCGCGGCCGTGCTCGCGAGTCCGCGTTTCGCGTTTTCCGGATAGACCGTGAGGATTTTTGTGCCGACAAAGCGCGGACCATTTCCCGTCGTCCAGGCCGGCATCAAAAGGAGCGAATTCGCTTCGTTGCCCGCAATCGGGTGACGGTGACGGAGCGGCGCTTCGATCCCGCCGCGAAAAGCGCGCGCAAGCGCGTCGATCAACTCGGGAAAGTCGAAAGCCGCGTCGATCTCGGCGGCGCTGAAAAACCGCATCGCGTCAGGATGGCGGGCTGAGCGTCGGATATTGCGGCTGCAGCGCTTCGCGCATGCGGCGCTCGTTCTCGGCCTTCGCCTTGTGCTCGGCGGCTTCTTCCTCGGCGCGGCGGACGGCTTTCCACATCCGGTAGCGGTGCGCGAGCGAGGCGACGCCGCCGATCGCGACGCCGACGATGACGGCCGCGAACATCACGAGGAAAAGCGGCGCGGAAAAAGCGAGCGCGGAATTCTCGCCGGAAAACGGATCGAAGGAGACAATGACGGACGAGCGGTTCGCGACCGCGAACAGAACGAGAAGCGCGCCGAGCGGAACGAGAATGACCCAGAACAGGAGTCTGCGCATGAGAGACCCCGTGACGGCAGGATCAGCGGCGCGGAACGTTCAGGCGGTCGCGCATTTCCTTGCCGGTCTTGAAATAAGGCACGACCTTTTCGGAAACCTTCACCTGTGCGCCGGTGCGCGGGTTGCGGCCCATGCGCGCGGGGCGCGCTTTCACCGAAAACGCACCGAAGCCGCGGAGCTCGACGCGATCGCCGCGCGCGAGCGCGACCGTGATTTCATCGAGAATGGCCTCGATGATGTTCTCGACGTCGCGTTGATAGAGGTGCGGGTTGGCCTCGGCGATTTTCTGGACGAGCTCTGATTTGATCATGGGTAAAGGCGGCCTCGAAGCGAAAATCCCGAATGATCCAAAAGACTTGGACTGTATTTACTGCTGCGAGGGAGGCTGCCAGAGCGCCAATAACCCGTCAAGCTGCGGTGCGGCTCCGAAATTCGCGACTGCGCCGCTCGATAGGAACGATGCAACCGTCGAAAGCCCAAGCTCCTGCGCGACCCAGCTTAAGGCGGAAAGCCAGCGGAAGCTCGTGCTGAGCTTCTGCACCTGCCAGTCGCGGACCGGAAGATCCTTGCTCACATTCTTGTTCTTCGCGAGCCATTCGCGCGCCGCCTCTTCGTCGCCGATCTGGTCGATCATGTGCATCGGCAGCGCTTGATGGGCGGTGAATACCCGGCCGTCGGACGCGGCTTTGAGCTGCGCGTCGTCGAGCGAACGGCGCTCGCGCACCAGTCCCTTGAACCAGCCATAGCTGTCGTCGACGAGGCTCATGATCGCCGCGCGCGCTTCCGGGCTCGCCGGCGAATAAAGATTGGGCGCGGCCTTGAGCGGCGAGGATTTGATTTCCTCGACGCTGATGCCGAGATGCTTCAACGCGTCGCCGAAATTCGGATACTGGAAGATGACGCCGACCGAACCGATCAGCGCATTGCGCGGCGCGAAGATACGATCGGAAGCGAGCGCCACGATATAGGCGCCGGATGCGCCGATGCCTTCGACGACGGCGATCACCGGCTTCTTCTCGGCGAGCCGCCGGATCGAATGGTAAAGCGCCTCCGCGCCCGCGACCGTGCCGCCGGGACTGTCGATCGAGAGGATCACCGCCTTCGCGCCCGACTTCGAAATATTGTCGAGCATCTTGAGGCGGTCACGATCGTTGCGGATCAGCCCGCCGATATTGACGCGCGCAACATGCGCGCTTGAGGTCGAGGTGAAATTTTCGCCGCTCAGGATCGCGGCGAGCGCGCCGATGGCGGCGACCGCGGCGACAACGGCGAGAACGCGCCAGAAGGTGAGCTTGCGGCGAAGCCGCCTGCGATCGACGATGGAATCGACCTCGTGCGACATGAAAAATTCTCCGGATGCAATCGATTCGAGACTAGACCCCCGGAAGTGGCCGTATCAAGGCGTATGCGCCCAACGAAAACGGCCGGCGCATAGGCGCCGGCCGCCGATCGTTCGGATTTCCGCAGGAAACGAGAGAGAAGTTTACTCTTTCTTTTCCGTGCCGCGATTGAGCGCCTTGCCGAGAATGTCGCCCAGCGTTGCGCCCGAATCGGAGGAGCCGTATTGCGCGACGGCTTCCTTCTCTTCGGCGATCTCGAGCGCCTTCACGGAGACCGTGATCTTGCGCGAACGGCGATCGTAGGAGATGACGCGCGCGTCGATCTTCTCGCCTACCGCGAAGCGGTCGGCGCGCTGCTCGTTGCGGTCGCGCGAGAGTTCCGAGCGCTTGATGAAGGTGGTAACGTCGCTGCCGACGATCTTCACGTCGACGCCCGCGTCCTTCACGTCGATGATCTCGCAGGTGACGACCGAACCTTTCTTGAACTCGGCGCCGCCCTCATCGGCCGCGGCACCCGCGCCGCCGCCGGAAAGCTGCTTGATACCGAGCGAAATGCGCTCTTTCTCGACGTCGACGTCGAGCACCTGCGCCTTCACCATGTCGCCCTTCTTGTATTCCTCGATCACCTGCTCGCCCGGACGGCTCCAATCGAGGTCGGAAAGATGGACCATGCCGTCGACGTCGCCGTCGAGGCCGAGGAAGAGACCGAACTCGGTCTTATTCTTGACTTCGCCTTCCACGGTGGAGCCCGCCGGATGCTTCTCGGCAAAAGCTTCCCAAGGGTTGGGCAGCGTCTGCTTGAGGCCGAGCGAAATCCTGCGCTTCACCGGATCGACCTCGATCACCGAAACTTCGACTTCCTGCGAGGTGGAGACGAGCTTGCCCGGATGGACGTTCTTTTTCGTCCAGGACATTTCGGAGACGTGGACGAGGCCTTCGATGCCCGGTTCGAGTTCGACGAAGGCGCCGTAGTCGGTGATGTTGGTGACGCGGCCCTTCACTTTCGCCCCGACCGGATATTTTCCTTCGATGCCCTCCCACGGATCGCCCTGCAACTGCTTCATGCCGAGCGAGATGCGGTGCGTCTCGTGATTGATCTTGATGATCTTGACCTTCACCGTCTGGCCGATCGTGAGCACGTCGGTCGGATGATTGACGCGCCGCCACGCGATGTCGGTGACGTGCAGAAGGCCGTCGATGCCGCCGAGATCGACGAAGGCGCCGTAGTCGGTGATGTTCTTGACGACGCCGTCGATCACCTGGCCCTCTTCAAGCGATGAGACGAGTTCCTGACGCTGGCCGGCGCGTGTCTCTTCCAGCACCGTGCGGCGGGAGACGACGATGTTGCCGCGGCGGCGATCCATCTTCAGGATCTGGAACTGCTGCGGCGAGTTCATGAGCGAGCCAAGGTCGCGGATCGGCCGGATGTCGACCTGCGAGCGCGGCAAGAACGCCACTGCGCCGTCGAGATCGACGGTGTAGCCGCCTTTCACCGAATTGAAAATCACGCCCGTGACCTTCTCGTTGTCGTTGAACGCCTTTTCGAGCTTCACCCAGCTTTCCTCGCGGCGCGCCTTGTCGCGCGAGAGGACGGCTTCACCGAGCGCGTTCTCGACGCGCTCAAGATAGACTTCCACTTCGTCGCCCACTTTCAGCGAGGAATCGCGGCCCGGCCCCGAAAATTCGCGCACCGGCACGCGGCCTTCGGTCTTGAGGCCGATGTCGATGACGGCGATGTCCTTCTCGATCGCGACGACGTGGCCTTTGACGACCGACCCTTCCTGGACGTCGTGCGAGCCGTAGGATTCTTCGAGCAGCTTCGCGAAATCTTCGCGGCTCGGGTTCTGGGCAGTGGAAGCAGCGGGCATTGGTTCTCCTGGTTGCGAATAAAGGTTGAAGCGGTTGAATTCCGGCGCGCGTTCGGAACGAGCCGAACCCCCGCCGGATGAATTTCGTGTCCAGCTTGCGCCGGACGAATGTCATTTGAATGGTCAGGGCTGCAGCAAGCAGACGATGCGGGGCGGGCTTGCCTCCAACTCGACGAGAACGGTTTAACCCCGCTCTCGGCCCGCCCGAGCAGCTTCCACAATGGAAAGCGCGGCCCGGAATGCGGCTTCTATATCCAAATGGGTGGTATCGAGCAAGACCGCGTCTTTTGCGGGTATCAAAGGCGCGATGGAACGGCCCGAATCGCGTGCATCGCGGCCTTTGATGCCGGCGAGAACGTCCTCGTAGCGGACATTTTGGCCGCCCTCGGTGAGTTCCTTGAAGCGGCGGCGGGCGCGGACCTCGGCCGAAGCCTCGATAAAGATTTTGACGTCGGCATCCGGTGCGATGACGGTGCCGGTATCGCGGCCGTCGAGAACGGCGCCACCCGGCTGGCGGGCGAAGTCCTTTTGCAGGGCGAGCAATGCTTCCCGCACCTGTGGGATCGCGGCAACGCGCGAGGCTGCCTCCCCCACGCCCTTCGCCTTCAAGCGCGCGGGATCGAGCGCGGAAATTTTCAGGACTCGCGCGGCGATCGTGGCGGCCGCCACATCGTCAAGCGAGGTACGGCTGTCGAGGAGCGCGCAGGCGACGGCACGATAGAGAAGGCCGGTGTCGAGATGCGGCAGTTTCAGATGAGCCGCGAGGCGGCGCGCGAGCGTCCCTTTACCGGATGCCGCGGGACCATCGATCGCGATGATCATCTAGCTTATGTCCGCGCCGAGGGAGCGCATGAGTGCAGTGAATTCGGGAAAGCTCGTCGCCACGAAAGACGCGTCGTCAATTTTGACCGGCTTTTCGCTCGCAAGCCCCATCATCAGGAACGACATCGCGATGCGGTGGTCCATATGCGTTGCAACGATGCCGCCGCCTGCTGCGCGCCCTTTGCCGTGAACGATCAGATCGTCGCCGCGAATTTCGTGTGAGACGCCGTTCGCTTTCAACCCGGCCGCAACCGCCGCCAAACGGTCGGATTCCTTCACGCGCAATTCGCAAAGGCCGCGCATCACCGTGTCGCCTTCGGCGAAGGACGCGATCACGGCAAGGACGGGATATTCGTCGATCATCGACGGCGCGCGCTCGGGCGGCACATCGACGCCCTTCAGCGCCGAGCCGCGCACACGCAGGTCGACGACCGTCTCGCCGCTTTCTTCACGGCGCGCGAGCTCCTCGATATTCGCGCCCATTTCCTTGAGCGTGGTAAGCAGACCGGTGCGCAGCGGATTATCGAGCAAGCCTTCGAGCACGAGATCGGAATCCTTCACGATCAGCGCGGCCGCGATCGGAAACGCCGCCGACGAAGGATCGCCGGGCACGCGCAATTTTTGCGGTTTGAGTTCAGGCCGTCCCTTGAGTGTGATGCGCCGCCCATGCGCGCCATGCTTCGAGACGGAAACATCGGCGCCGAAATATTCGAGCATGCGCTCGGTGTGGTCGCGCGTCGCCTCGCGCTCGATCACAGTCGTATCGCCGGGCGCGGCGAGGCCGCACAAGAGCACCGCCGATTTCACCTGCGCCGAGGGGATGGGAGATTCGTATTCGACCGGGATCGGATCGCGCGCGCCGCGGATTTTGATCGGCAGCCTGCCGCCATCCGCCTGATCGAGAATTTCCGTTCCCATCTTCGACAAAGGATCGAGCACGCGGCGCATCGGGCGGCTACGCAAGCTCGCATCGCCGTCGAACACGGCTTCGACCGGATGGCCGGCGACGAGTCCCATCATGAGACGAACGCCGGTGCCGGAATTGCCGAAATCGATTTTATCGCGCGGCGGGAGCAGCGAGCCGAGCCCGGCACCAGTAATGCGCCAGCTTCCCGGCGCCTTGCGCTCAATCGCGGCACCCAACTGGCCGCAGGCGCGCGCGGTCGCGAGCACGTCTTCGCCTTCCAAAAGCCCCTCGATTTCGCTTTCGCCTACCGCCAAAAGCCCAAAGAGAAGCGCGCGATGCGAAATCGACTTGTCGCCGGGGATGCGCACGCGCCCTTTGATCGGCCCAGAACGATGGGCGGACAGCGGCTTAACTTCGACGTGTCGGGTCACGATTTTGTTCACGATATCCGGCGGTTTATTACCGCGCTGCCGCGAGGCTCTAGCATGCGGCCATTCTTCCGTCACGGCACGCGAGATTCGGGATTTTCGGCCTTGACAGCGCTTGGGGCTCCGTTCAATGGGAACACCCTTTTTTCATGAACTGGAAGGAGCGATGGCTGTGGCGAAGCCGGAGCTTGGCATCAAACGTCAATGCGCGAATTGCGGCGCAAAATTTTACGATCTCGGCAAGAGCCCGATCATCTGTCCGAAATGCGGAACGCTGCATGAGATAGCGGCGGCTCCTGCGCGGCGGCAGGTGGCGGCGAAACCGGCCCCCGTCGAGGAGCAGGAAGCGGCGCCGGCCGAGGCCGAAACCGTTTCGCTCGAGGAAGTGGCCGAACAGGAAAAGAAGAAACCTTCTCCGAAGGGTGCTGCGCCCAACGTCGATGTCGAAAGCGACGACGATGTCGAAGTCGCCGACGGCGAGGAGGACGACACTTTTCTCGAAGCGGAGGAAGAGGAATCCGGCGATGTCTCCGACCTCATCGGCGAGGGCATCGACAAGAAGGAAGAAGAGACTTGAGCGCGGGGTTCTCCCGTGCTTGAGATCTGCCCGGCCTGGCAACAGGGCCGGTTTTCGCCGCCGACGCGATGATGCCGCTTTCCTTCGTTAAGCGTCTTTGTCGCTCCCACGGCCGGTTCGTTCGCCGGTTCGGCGGCCAAGTGGGGCCATAGCTCAGCTGGGAGAGCGCCTGCATGGCATGCAGGAGGTCGGCGGTTCGATCCCGCCTGGCTCCACCAATTTCCCTCCCTTCGTCTTTCGTAGCGCTCTTTTTGGCGCCCTTTTAACCTCCCTTGCGGGCGGTTCCCGCGACCCCATATTCAGACCGCCGAGGCGCCTTCCGGGGCCTCGCACGAACAAAGTCGCTTCGGAAAAGGACTTTGCGATGAGCAGAATTCCTTCGCTTTCGAGTCCGTTTCTTCTCGGCTTCGAGGAGATCGAGCGGGCGCTCGACCGGGTCGCCAAGGCGGCTGACGGTTACCCGCCTTACAATATCGAACGCCTGCCGCGCGCGGGCGACATTCCGGAACGGCTTCGCATCACGCTTGCGGTCGCGGGATTTTCCCGCGCGGAGCTTGAAATCACGGTCGAGGAAAACGAACTCGTGATCCGCGGCCGCCAGAAGGAGCCGGAGCAAAACCGTGTCTTCCTTCATCGCGGCATCGCCGCCCGCCAGTTCCAGCGTACGTTTCTCTTGGCCGACGGAATGCGGATCTCGAACGCGGAACTTTCCGACGGGCTTCTCGTGATCGACGTGGAACGCCTGGGAGAAAAACGTTCCGTCCGGCGGATTGAAATTTCGCCGGACGCAACGAAGTAAAGCGAAAGGAGTTATTGAGTCATGACCGAGAACCAACACGACGCCGCTGTGAAGCTGACGCCCGAGGCTTTCGCCATTCTGGGCGGGGGCGAGCTCGCCTATGTGAAAAGCGTTCGCTCCGAGGACGTGAAGACCATGTTTCCGCAGGCGCCGGAACTCGCGCCGGGCATCAAGCTTTTCGCGTTGCACGCCGCGGACGGCACGCCGATCATGCTGACCGACAGCCGTGAATCGGCGATCGCGAGCGCGCGCGAGCACGAATTGAACGCCGTCAGCCTGCACTAGCGGGGAACTATCCCCCGCGGTCAGGCGGCGTTCGAGACCGGCGGGGAAGTCAGAACCGAATAAAGTTTCTTCGCGTCCTGGGCGGCGCGCAACTTCTCCGCCACCTTCTCGTCACGCAACAAACGCGCGATCAGCGCGAGCGCCTTCAGGTGATCGGCGCCCGCGTCTTCCGGCGCAAGCAGCAGGAAAACAAGATCGACGGGCTTGCCGTCGAGCGATTCGAATTCCACCGGCTTTTCGAGATGCGCGAACAGGCCATGGATGCGGTCGAGCTTCGGCAATTTGCCGTGCGGAATCGCGACGCCATTGCCGACTCCGGTCGAGCCGAGCCGCTCCCGTTGCAGGAGGATCTCAAAAATTTTCCGGCTGTCTTGTCCCGTGAGCTTTGCGGCGTGCGCCGAAAGTTCCTGAATCGCCTGCTTCTTGTTGTTGGCTTTCAGCGAGGGAAAGACCGCGTCGGATGCGAGAATGTCGCTGAGCGGCATGGCCTCTATCCATGCGATTCCGTCGAAATGGAACCGCTTTCAATGTTTTCGAAGTCTTGAAGGCGCGGGAACATAGTGGCCGACTCACATGCGGTCAATGGCCATTTTGCGGGGTTTTGAATCGCTCTTAAGCGATTCTTCAACCAACCAATTTTGCCGCCTGTTTCTCGCGGCGGCGCTGAACCGACGAAGGAATCCGCATCGCTTCGCGGTATTTTGCGACAGTGCGGCGGGCGATATCGACGCCGTCGCCTTTCAGCTTCTGAACGATCGTGTCGTCGGAGAGCACGTCGTCGACGCTTTCCGCGTCGATCATGCGCTTGATGCGGTCGCGCACGGCTTCGGCCGAATGCGCTTCGCCGCCGTCGGCCGCCGCGATCGAGGAGGAGAAGAAGTATTTCAGTTCGAAAATTCCGCGCGGCGTCGCCATGTATTTATTGGCGGTGACGCGCGAGACGGTCGACTCGTGCATGCCGATCGCATCGGCCACGATCCGCAGATTGAGCGGGCGCAAATGCTGCACGCCATGCGCCAGGAATGCGTCCTGCTGACGGACGATTTCGCTGGACACTTTTAGAATTGTGCGCGCGCGCTGATCGAGCGAGCGCGTCAGCCAATTCGCGGTCTGCAGGCATTCGGCGAGGAAATCTTTTTCCGTGCCGGTCTTCGCGGTCTTCGAGACGCTCGCGTAATAGCTTTGGTTGATCAAGACGCGCGGCAAAGTGTCGGAATTCAGCTCAACGTTCCATTCGCCGTTCGGCTTCGGGCGAACGAACACGTCGGGCACGACCGGCTGCACGACGCCGCCGCCGAAGGAAAGCCCCGGTTTCGGGTTCAGTCTTTTAATTTCGCCCATCATGTCGGCGAGATCTTCCTCGTCGACACCGGTAATGCGTTTCAGCCCCGCAAAATCGCGCTTGGCGAGCAAATCGAGATTCGCAATCAGCGCCGCCATTGCGGGATCGTAGCGGTCGCGATCCTTCAACTGAATCGAAAGGCATTCGGCAAGATCGCGCGCACCGACGCCCGGCGGATCGAAAGTTTGCAGAACGGCGAGCACTGCCTCGACATCCTTGAGCGGCGCGCCGAGTTTTTCGGCGGTCGTCTCCAGCTCGCCCCGCACATAGCCCGCTTCGTCGACGAGATTGATGAGATACTGCCCGATCATGCGCTGCGGCGGCTCCATCGGCGCGAGCGAAAGCTGGCGCGCAAGGTGATCGGCAAGCGTCGTCTCGGCGGAAACGAAGGCTTCGAGGTTATAGTCGCCGCCGGCCGCGCTCCCGCCGCCGACATTCGCCCATTCCGAATAAGCCGCGGCGTCGGAAGCGGATGGGCGCGCCGCGGCGTCGGGTTCGTCGCCGCCGCTTTCGCGAATGGATTCGGTGCGAACGCTTTCGCCTGCGCCCTCGTCGTCGCCCGCGTCGCCGTCATCGGCGCTTTGCGCACGCTCCGGGCTTTGCGGCTCCTCGCCGGGCGGCGGATCGGCTCGCTCCAGCAGCGGATTTTTTTCGAGTTCCGCTTCGACATAGGCGGCAAGATCGAGGCTCGATAGCTGCAAGAGCTTGATCGCCTGCATCAACTGCGGCGTCATCACGAGCCCTTGGCCCTGCCTTAGCTCCAATTTTTGCGAAATCGCCATTTCGCCTGCCAAGTTGCCGAAATTTCCGCCGGCTTCGCCGGGCGGAAAAACGAATCTGGCCGTATTCTACAGCCGGAACTCCTCGCCGAGATACAACCTTCGCACGTCCCGGCTTTCCACGATTTCGTCGGGACCACCCTCCATCAAGATCGTGCCCGAATGCACGATATAAGCGCGGTCCACGAGCCCGAGCGTCTCGCGCACATTGTGGTCGGTGATAAGGACGCCGATGCCGCGCTCGGTCAAAAGCCGCACGAGCTCCTGGATATCGCCGACCGCGATCGGGTCGATGCCGGCGAACGGCTCGTCGAGCAGCATGAAAGACGGGTTGGTCGCGAGCGAGCGCGCGATCTCGCAGCGGCGGCGCTCGCCGCCCGAGAGCGCGATCGAAGGGCTCTTGCGCACCTTGTGCAGCGAAAATTCGTCGAGCAGCGAATTCAGCCGCTCCATTCGTTTTTCCTGGTTTGGCTCGACGAATTCCAGAACCGAGAGGATATTGTCTTCCACGGAGAGTCCGCGAAAGATCGAGGCTTCCTGCGGCAGATAGCCGATACCGAGGCGCGCCCGGCGATACATCGGCAGCTTCGTTACATCATGGCCATCAAGTTCGATTTTGCCGGCGTCGGCCTTCACAAGGCCAATCACCATGTAGAAGACGGTGGTCTTGCCAGCGCCATTCGGACCGAGGAGGCCGACGGCTTCGCCGCGCGCGACATTGACGTTCACGCCGTTCACGACGCGGCGGCCGCCATAGCTTTTTTCGAGATCGTAAGCGGCAAGCCGCCCGCGCGCGGCAGCGGCGGGCGCAACCGCTTTTTTGTGCTCGCGCAAGGGAATGGGTACGGCGGGCGGTCGCGGCGCTTCCGCGCGGCGCGGCTCGGCCGCGCGCAACAATTCGGAAGAGCGCGGCGGCTCGGCCGGCCGGAGCGGCACCGGTGCACGTACGGGTTCGGCAGCGCGCGGCGGCAAAGGCTGCGTGGAAGGCGACGACGGGGAATTCGCCGTGCGCTCCAGCATGCGGCGGATTTCCTGCACGGTGGGCGGCTGATCGTTCTTGGGCCTTGGACGAGCGTCAGGCCGCTCGTTGCGAATATCGGGCGCGGGCGGTGCTGCCGGGTTTCTTGTGCGCGATGCAGGCACGTCTTCGTCGAGCCGCCAGGAATCCGCGAGCGGCGCTGGATCGTCTTTGCCGGCCGATTTCGAGCGAAACCAGGAGAGGACTTTCAGGTTTCCGCCTCCAAGCGAGGGGTGTGCATGGCCGCCAGATAAGCTTTCCGGCCGAGGGTGGCAATGCCGGTCTTGCGCCTTGGTTAGGGCCGGTAACCGGTCAAAACCGCGTTAATGAATAGGGGCGACCGCTTCGGATTGCGATTTTGATTTGTGCTTCTTTTTGCCTGATTCGGCCTTGGAAGACTTATCCTTGTCCTTGCCGTCCTTCTTGTCGTCCTTGTCGCTCGGCACGAACAGCCCCTGCACGCGGCCGGGCTTTCCACCGGTGCCGGCGGCCTCCATATGCGCCTTGCTGGTGTTCAGCTCGACGATGAGCTTGTCGCCGCGCATGACGTTCTGGCCCTGGCTCACCACGACATTGCCGGTAAGGATCACGATGTTTTCCTTCATCATGAAATCGGCGCGCTCGCCGGTCGCTTTCTGATCCTTGCTCACGACGATCACGCCGCCGAGCGCTTCGATCTTCTTTATTTTTTGCGAGACGTCTTTCTCGGTCGTCGCGACCTTGCCGCCGGCGGTCTTGGTGGCGGCGACCGGCGTCGACTCCTTCGCGGGCTCCTCGACCTTCTTCGCGCCCTTCTTGTCCTTGGCGTCGGCTTCGTAAAAGACGCGAAGCTCGGGGCTGCGCATGGTGGTGTCGCCCTGCTGCACGAAAACGTTGCCGGTGAAGATCGCGAGCTTTTCCTTGTCGCGCACTTCCAGCTTGTTGGATTCGATTTTGACCGGCTCGTTCTTGTTGCGCGAAAAGCCCTGCAGGGCGTTCGGCATGCCGCCGCCGTCTTCATCCTTGGCTTTGGCCTTTTGCGCGAATGCGCTATTTCCCGCGGGCAGCGCAATGCAAGCCGCGAGGCAAATTATTCGAAGCTTTGTCGGTATGCTCATTGCGTTGCCGTATCCGGCGGCACCGCCGCCGTCTTCGAATCAGGGTTCAGCGTCATGCTTACACCGCCCTCGAATACAATCACCTTGCCGTGGTCGAAAACTTCCATGCGCTCGCCGCGGAGATTGCCTTCCTTGAAGTATAGATCAACCGGCTGGTCGCTCACGAGATAGCCCTTCTTGGTCTCGATCGTGGCTTCGCTCAAGCGGCCGCTCTGGCCGTCATTGGAGTGAAAATCGATGCCGCCGAAAATATGCATCTTGTCGGCCTTGCTGTCATAGACGCCGGAAGCCGCGTTCAGCACCATATCGCGGCCGCTCTGGCTGAAATGACCGACGATTTTTGAGAGCTCGATCACGCTCGGCTTTTTCAGGTCCTGCAGCGCAGCTTCCGCGGTGACGCTATAGGGCCGGCCGTCCTTGCTGAAGCCGGTGAGCCTTGGCGCTTCCATTTTCAGTTTCGAGCCCGCGATCGTGATCTTGCCGACACTTACCGGGAGTTCGCCTGTGTTATTCAGCGGATCCAGCCAAAGCCAAAGACCGGTGAGCACGACGGAGCCGCCCAGAAACAGCGGAATGAATTTTCGCAGCCGTGCAACAAGAAGGCTGTGGCGGACAGCTTGGCCGAACGCGGCCTCGCGCCGGACGAGAATGTCCGGGTCGGCGAAGGGGTCGGATGCCGGGCGCGCGCGCCTGGAAGCGCTGCGGGATTTCAACTGGGAAGCGTTCATCGAATAGGGCATGACCGCGAAATGCGGCATTCCGGCGGTAAAATTACTGCATGAAATGCCTGAGACTGCTTGAATCTACGCGATTCACGAGTGGGAGAAGATATCTTCTTCGGGCCAGCCGCCGAGATCGAGTTTTGCGCGCGTCGGCAGGAAGCCGAAGCAGGCTTGCGCGAGCTCCATGCGCTTGTCGCGGATGAGCATCTCGTCAAGCTTTTCCCTCAACGCGTGGAGATGCAGTACGTCGGAGGCCGCATACGCGACCTGCGCTTCGGAAAGCGTATCCGCACCCCAGTCGGAGCTTTGCTGCTGTTTGGAGACATCGATGTTCAGAAGTTCGCGCGTCAAATCCTTCAAGCCGTGCCGGTCCGTATAAGTACGGGCAAGACGCGAAGCGATCTTGGTGCAGTAGACCGGCCCGGGCATCACTTTATAGGTGTGAAACAGAACGGCGAGGTCGAAGCGCGCGAAGTGAAAAATCTTCAGCCGTTTCGGATCGGACAGGAGCTTTACGAGATTAGGGCTCGAAATTCCCGCCGCGGGAATCTGCACCACATCCGCCGTGCCGTCGCCCGGGGATAGCTGCACCACGCAAAGCCGGTCGCGCAGCGGATGGAGTCCGAGCGTTTCGGTGTCGATCGCCACCGAACTTCCATAAGCCGAGAGGTCGGGGAGATCCCCGCGGTGCAAGCGGATGGTCATGCAATCATCGTCAATAGCCGAGCCCCGCGAACGTGGCATATCGCGGTTAAGAAATTAATGCCGCAAAAAAGCGCCGCGTTCCAGCGCTAACGCGCGATTACATCGACGACTTTCCGGGTCATCGGGTCGATCAAGAGAACCTTGTCGGGAAGCTTCGCGTAGTCGTAGCTCTTCAACGCCGGCACTTTCGAACTCGCGGGCGGCGGCACCGGATGGATCGGCAGTTTCTTCTGCGAAGGAATTTTAGCGCCGACGACCGGGCTGAATCCTTCGGGCACCTTATCGCCGGTGTCCCATCCGCTCACGGCATCGACCACGATTTTGCGCTGGACGTCGGTGAGATGAAGCGTGGCTTTCTTCGGCGCCTGTACGCGATCCTTGCCGACACTTGCGGTCGCAGACGCCATTCCGCTGCTCGTCGCGAGAAGCACGGTTGAGAGACCGATCAATACAAAACGGGGAATGGAACGAGAAGGCATGGCTGTTCTCCTTTTATGGGAAAACGAGCCAGCGGTTCGGCTGGTTCCGTTACATTTCGTCCAGCTTCAGTGGTGCCCAGGAAAGGACTCGAACCTTCACGCCTCGCGGCACAGGTACCTGAAACCTGCGCGTCTACCAATTCCGCCACCTGGGCATCCGGCAACGGCCCGTTAGGTACGGCGCGGGCTCGCATATTGTCAATCGAAACGCCGACTTGAACGCTTTCTTGGCGGCTTACTGGACGCCCTGCGCGCATTCGAGTATCGCTCAGCCAAGATCAAGAGCTTTCTAAAAAGGCTTTTCGCGCGATGACCGACACCCCTACCGATCGCCTGGTGACAGTTTTCGGCGGCTCCGGCTTTCTCGGCCGCTATACGGTGCGGGCGCTCGCGCAAAGCGGCTTTCGCATTCGCGTCGCGGTGCGGCGGCCCGATCTCGCTTATGACCTGCAGCCCTTGGGGCGAGTCGGGCAAATTCACGCGGTGCAGGCAAATGTGCGCTTCCCGCAGTCGGTGATGCAGGCCGCTGAAGGCGCCGACACGGTGGTCAATCTTGTCGGCATCCTGAATCCCGGCGGCGCGCAGACATTCGATGCGGTGCAAGCTGAGGGCGCGGAAGCGATCGCAGAGGCCGCGAAGAAAAACGGCGCGCAGCTCGTGCATGTCTCCGCGATCGGCGCCAATCCGAAATCCGGCTCCGCTTACGCGCGCACGAAAGCGGCCGGCGAGCGCGCGGCGCTTGCCGAAAACGCCGTCGTTCTTCGTCCCTCGATCGTGTTCGGGCCCGAAGACGATTTCTTCAACCGTTTCGCGTCGCTCGCCCGTTTCATGCCGGCGCTGCCCTTGATCGGCGGCGGGCATACGCTGTTTCAGCCGGTCTTTGTCGGCGACGTTGGGGCTGCGATCCTTGCCGCCGTTGAAGGCCGCGCGCAGTCGCGCACGATTTACGAACTTGGCGGGCCGGAGGTGAAATCGTTTCGGGAGCTCATGGAGCTCATGCTGCGCGAGATCGGGCGCAAGCGGCTTCTCGTCTCGCTTCCTTTCGGGCTCGCATCGTTGCAGGCGGTGTTCCTCGAAATGCTGCCGGGAAAATTGCTCACGCGCGATCAGGTTCAGTTGCTCAAGTCCGACAACATCGTGTCGAAACAAGCCGAGCGCGAAGGCCGCACACTACGCGGGCTCGGGATCGCGCCGACTTCGATGGAAGCGATTCTCGAAGGCTATCTCTGGCGCTTCCGCAAAGCCGGGCAGTTCACGCGGCTTGTGGCCTAAGAAAGCCAGCCGAACATCACGCCGATGATCAGCACCACGCCGATGAAGGCGCGGTAGAACACGAACGGCCACGCGGAAAACTTTTCCAAGATTCTCAAAAGCCCCCAGATCGCGACGAAGGCCGAAAGCGACGCGACGACGAGGCCGACGAGCAGCACCGACCAGCCATGCGCGGAAAGATGCACTTTCTGCAGCTCGTATAATTCTTTCAACCCGGCACCGGCGATCGCCGGCACGCCGAGCAAAAACGAAAAGCGCGCGGCTTCTTGCCGGTTCATGCCGAGCGCAAGCGCGGCCGTCAGCGTCGAGCCGGAGCGCGAGACGCCGGGGATGAGCGCACCTGCCTGTGCGAGGCCGACCAGAAGCGTATCCTTGAGCGTCACGTCCTCCATGCTGCGGCTGTGCTTGGCGTAAAGTTCGGAGAAGGCCAAGAGCGCCGCCATCACGATCGAGGAAAGCCCGATCACCCAAAGGCTGCGAAGCGGCGTGCCGCAGGCGTTCAAAATCGGCGAAAGCAGGACGCCGAAAAACACAATCGGAATCGTGCCGAGCGCGAGCCAAATGGAGAAGCGCAAATTCCAATCGCGAAAATCGCGGTGGCGAATCGCGTCGATCGAGCCGAAGAACAGCGTGCGCACGTCGCTCCAGAAATAGCTCACGACCGCCGCGAGCGCCGCAAGCTGCATCGCCGCGGAGAAAGCCGAGCCCGGATCGCGCCAGCCGAGAAAGGCGGGAACGATCCGCATGTGGGCCGTCGAGGAAATCGGCAGAAGCTCGGTGATGCCCTGCACGACGCCGAGAAAAGCGACCTTGGCGTAGCCGAGCTCGACGAAGCCGGTATCCAGTCCCTGCGTGCAGATACCGGCCGCCATGCGCATCTCCTCGTATTTGCGCGCGAATCGCGCGGGTTCATCGTTTTCCCAGACGGCTTGCAACCGATCAAGGCTCTGGTAACGCTGCACGCCCTAGGATTGCCCCGATCCGCGTTTCTCTTGCGCGTCCCGCCTGTTTTGATCTTTCCGGAACAATGAAGCTTTTTCATCACCCGTTTTGCCCGCATTCGCGCTTTGTCCGGCTGGCGCTCGCCGAATACAAGGTGCCGTTCGAGCTTATTGACGAGGATGTGCGGAAACGCCGCCCGGAATTTCTGGAGCTCAATCCCGCCGGCACGACGCCGGTGCTGGTGGACGGGAACTTTCCCGTTTCAACCGCGAGCATCATCGCGGAATATATCGACGAGACACATGGTTCGAACCTGGGCAGTCATCGCCTGCTTCCCGCCGAACCCAAGTCGCGGGCGGAAGCGAGGCGGATCGCCGGCTGGTTCCACGAAAAGTTTTTCGCGGAGGTGAGCGAGCCGCTCGTGCGCGAGAAGATATTGAAACTCCGCCTTTCTTCGGCCGAAGGCGGCGGGTCACCCGACTCGGCCGTCTTGCAGGCGGCGAAGAAGAATATCCGCTATCATCTGCAATATATCGGCTGGCTGCTGAAGGCGCGAAGCTGGCTTGCGACCGAAAAGCTTACTTTCGCCGACCTTGCGGCCGCCGCGCATTTGTCGGTCGCCGATTATCTGGGTGATGTGCCGTGGGACGAGGACGAGAACGCGAAGAACTGGTACGCGAAAATGAAATCGCGGCCGAGCTTCCGGCCGCTACTCGCCGACATCGTGCCGGGACTGCCGCCGTCGAAAACTTACGCGGATCTCGACTTCTAGCGGCGCTCAAGGAACGCGCGCGCAGCGAAGGCTTCGACGCATTCGGCATCACCAAACCTTCGACTGCCGCTTTCCAAGAATATTTCGACGAATGGCTCGCGCGCGGATCGCATGGCGACATGGACTGGCTCGCGCGCACGAAGGAGCGGCGCGCCGATCCGCATGTGCTCTGGCCCGACGCGAAAAGCGTGATCGTGCTCGGCGTGAATTACGGGCCGGACGAAAATCCGCTTGCGCTTCTCGGAGAGCGCAGCTGCGCCGCGATTTCCGTCTATGCGCGCGGCGACGATTATCACGAACTCATCAAGGGGAAATTGAAGCGGCTCGGACAGTGGCTCGTCGCGAAGGCAGGCGGCGAGATCAAGGTTTTCGTCGACACGGCGCCGGTAATGGAAAAGCCGCTTGCCGCTTCCGCCGGCCTCGGCTGGCAGGGGAAACACACGAATTTAGTCTCGCGCGAATTCGGCTCGTGGCTTTTCCTCGGCTCGATCTTCACGACGCTGGAGCTGCCGTTCGACAAGGCCGAGGCCGATCACTGCGGCTCGTGCCGGGCATGTCTCGATATCTGCCCTACCGCAGCGTTTCCTGCGCCATATCAGCTGGATGCGCGGCGCTGTATTTCGTATCTGACGATCGAACATAAAGGCCCGATTCCGCGCGAACTCCGCACGCAAATGGGCAATCGCATTTACGGTTGCGACGATTGCCTCGCAGTCTGCCCGTGGAACAAGTTTGCGCAAATGGGACATGAGGCGCGGCTTGCGGCGCGCGACGAAAACCGCGCCCCTCAGCTTTCCGAACTCGTGAAGCTCGACGATGCCGCGTTCCGTGCGCGCTTCGCGAAGAGCCCGGTGAAGCGCACGGGGCGCAGTCGCTTCCTCCGCAATGTGCTGATTGCGATCGGAAACTCGGGCGACGTTTCGCTCGCACCCGATGCCAAGCGGCTGCTTGTTGACGAATCGCCGCTCGTGCGCGGGGCCGCCGTGTGGGCGCTTTCGAAGCTCGCGCCCGGCCGATTGAAAAGCGCCGCTCCAACGATGCGATCGCGTGAGCAGGACAAGGATGTTTGTGAGGAGTGGGACGCCGCGCTTTGACCTAGAGCGTTCCCCGGGCGAACGCGGCGAAGCCGCGCGCGACCCGGGGTCCAGAAAGCGCGTTGCTGGACCCCGGCTCGGCTTGCTTCGCAAGCCGTCCGGGGAATGGGCGCTTAGCCCTCCGCCGCCAGTTCATCCACCGCCTGCATCAACCGCTCCAAATCCTCCGGCCGCGACAGGCGATGATCGCCGTCCTTTATTAAGGTCAGCACCACGTCATCCTGCGCGAAGCAAGAAACGAGCCCGAGCGCGTGCTTGTAGGGAACGTCGGGGTCGGCGGCTCCTTGCAGGATGCGGACCGGACAGCCCGTCTGGATCGGCTTTCCGAGCAATAGATTCTTTTTTCCGTCGTCGAACAATTCGCGCGTCAGCGGATAGGGCCCGTCGCCATATTCGGAAGGCCGCATCCAGAATCCCTTTTCCGTCACGTCGCGCTGCGCGCTTTCCGAAAGCGCGGGCCACATCAGTGCCTCGGTGAAATCGGGCGCGGGCGCGATCAGCACCATTCCGGCAATCGACGCATTCTTCGCGGGACTTCCCGCGAGCGAGCGCGCAAGCAGAAGCGCGATCCAGCCTCCCATGGAGGAACCGACCACGATCTGCGGGCCTTTCACGCTCGCGAACACGGCGTTCGCCTCCTCCGCCCAGCGCGAGATCGTGCCGTCCTTGAAGTCGCCGCCCGATTCGCCGTGGCCCGAATAATCGAAGCGCGTGTAAGCCCGCCCCGTTTCCCGCGCGTGCGCCGCAAGCGCCTCGGCCTTAGTGCCCTTCATGTCGGACTTGAAGCCGCCGAGCCAGAAAATCCCCGGCGACTTGCCGGGAAACGAGCGAATGGCGATCTCGCGCGAGGCCCCGCCTTGGCCGACTGAGAGCCGCCCTAACCTTTCCTCAACCATGCCTTATATCCATTGACTTCAACCGCGTTTCTTTCAATCCTCCCGCCTGCTTCGCGGGGTTTTGCCCCCGATGCAAGCGCAGGATCAACGGCCAGAGGAGAAGACGACCATTCGCCGCCCTATGAGAGCTGCCCCTGCGGTCCAGAAAGACGGACCGCGCACGAACGACGACATCCGCGTCCGCGAAGTTCAACTGATCGACCACACCGGCGTAAACCGCGGCCCGACCCCCATTCAAGAAGCTATCGCGCTTGCCCGCGACAACGGCCTCGATCTCGTCGAGATCTCGCCGAACAACAATCCGCCTGTCGCGAAGATCATGGATTACGGCAAGTACCGTTTCCAGGAACAGAAAAAGGCGGCCGAGGCGCGCAAAAAGCAGAAGACGGTGGAGGTCAAGGAGATCAAGCTCCGGCCAGGCATCGACAAGCACGACTATGAAGTGAAGCTTCGTGCCATGCAGCGCTTCTTCGAGGAGGGCGACAAGGTCAAGGTCACGCTCCGCTTCCGCGGCCGCGAGATGGCGCATCAGGAGCTCGGCTATAATCTCCTGAAACGTATCCGCGAGGACAACGGCAAATTCGCCAAGGTCGAGTCCGAGCCTTTGTCGGAAGGCCGCCAGATCGTGATGATTCTCGCGCCGAAGTAGCCTTTTCGGGCGCGGGTTGCCTTAATCGGCCTCGTCCTGTATTGCAGCGCCTTCGAACCGCCCGGCTACCAAGGGCTGCCGTGGCGGTTCTGTCAGCTCAATCCGAGCCAAATTCAACACTAGCGGTTGGCGCGCGGATTCCGCACGTCATCCACGGAGAGCCAAATGCCCAAACTGAAGACGAAGTCCGGCGCGAAGAAACGATTCAAAATCTCCGCCACCGGCAAAGTGATCGCTCCGCAGGCCAACAAGCGCCACGGCATGATCAAGCGGACCAAGAAGCAAATTCGCCAGCTTCGCGGCACGACCGTGATGAAAGAGGTCGACGCCCGCCACGTCCGCAAGATCTACATGCCCTACGGCTGAACCTGACCTTTTGGAGATAGCATCATGGCACGCGTCAAACGCGGCGTAACGTCCCACGCCAAGCACAAAAAAGTATTCAAGGCCGCCAAAGGCTATTACGGCCGGCGCAAGAATACGATCCGTATCGCCAAGCAAGCGGTCGAGAAGGGCATGCAATATGCCTATCGCGACCGGAAGAATAAGAAGCGCTCGTTCCGCGCCCTCTGGATTCAGCGCATCAACGCCGCCGTGCGCGAGCACGGCCTCACCTACGGCCGATTTATCGACGGCCTCGGCAAGGCCGGGGTCGCAGTCGACCGCAAGGTGCTCGCCGATCTCGCGGTGCGAGAGCCGGCTGCGTTCAAGGCGATCGTCGATACGGCCCGCGCTGCTTTACCTGCTTAAGCGGCAATAAGCCTTTCCGAGGCCTGAAATCGCGAGGCACCCCTAGGGTGCCGCGCGGTTTTCGTTCGTGTACGTTGTGCCCTCTTATTCCGAGTCGTCTATGGCTGATCCGAAGCAACTCGAAGCCGAACTCCTGAAATCGATCGATGCGGCGAAGGACGAAGCCGCGATCGAGGCTGTGCGCGTTTCGGCGCTCGGGAAAAAAGGTTCGGTTTCGGAGTTACTCAAGACGCTCGGCACAATGACACCGGATGAGCGCAAGCAAAACGGCCCGCTCATCAACGGCCTGCGCGACCGAGTGAGCGCAGCACTCACGGCGAAAAAAGATTCGCTGAAAGCAGCGGCATTATCGGCGCAGCTTGCCGCCGACAAGGCGGACGTGACGTTGCCCGTGCGCGAGAACGCGCTGGAGCGCGGGCGCATCCATCCGGTGAGCCAGGTAATCGACGAAGTAACCACGATCTTCGCCGATATGGGCTTCTCCGTCGCCGAAGGCCCGGACATCGAGACCGACTTCTACAATTTCACCGCGCTCAACTTCCCCGAAGGCCACCCGGCGCGGGAGATGCACGACACGTTCTTCTTCAATCCCGGCGCCGACGGAAAGCGCAAGCTCCTGCGCACGCATACGTCGCCGGTGCAGATTCGCACGATGGAAAAGGTGAAGCCGCCGATCCGCGTCATCATGCCGGGCCGCACTTATCGCTGCGATTCCGACCAGACGCATACGCCGATGTTCCATCAGGTCGAAGGGCTCGTAATCGACAAGGGTTCGCACCTTGGGCACCTGAAATGGATTCTCGAGGAATTCTGCAAGGCGTTCTTCGAAGTGCCATCGGTGAAGATGCGCTTCCGCCCGTCGTTCTTTCCGTTCACCGAGCCGTCGATGGAAGTCGATATCCAGTGCGACCGGCGCGGCAACGAAATCCGCTTCGGCGAGGGCAATGACTGGCTGGAAATTCTCGGCTGCGGGATGGTTCATCCGAACGTTTTGAAAAACTGCAAGCTCGATCCGAACGAGTATCAGGGCTTCGCCTGGGGCATGGGGATCGACCGCATCGCGATGCTGAAATACGGAATGCCGGATCTGCGCGCTTTCTTCGAAGCGGATGTGCGCTGGCTCAAGCATTACGGCTTCCGGCCACTCGATTTCCCGACGCTCGCGGGAGGCTTGAGCTGATGGCCTTCCCAAAAAAAACCGACGTCGAACATCGCTCGCCGCTCGATCGCGCCTTCTTCGCGGTCGTGACCCGCGGCTGGGACGCGCGGCGGATCGCGAGCTATCGCGGCCAGCTGGAGAAAAACAATTCCGCGCTATCCGCCGACATGCATAGCGACTTCTCGCTTCTCGACGTGAAGGCGACGGGCCTCCTCACCCATGTCTCGCTGATGATCGCCGGGCTCGGGCTGATCGCGCCGCTTGTCGTCGACAGCGAGCTCGAAAAGGGAATCGTCGTCGCGGAGATCGCCGTTTATCTGATGATCGCGGTTGGCTGCCTGCGCTGCCTTTCGGTGTTCACGCCGCGGCAATTCCGCGAAGCCGCCGCAGGCGTTCCGAAACTTGCGGAGCGCGAATTGATCCTGCGCCGCGAGCTCTACAGCCTCTGTAATCGCGCCGCGATCGTTTTCACCATTCTCGTCTTCCTCATCCTGCCCGCCCTCTACGCGTACAAGCCGGTACAATAACGATGAAGTTCACGCTGTCCTGGCTGAAAGAGCATCTCGAGACCGACGCTTCGCTTTCCGAGATCGTCGAGAAGCTCACGATGATCGGGCTCGAAGTCGAGCGCGTCGAAGATCGCGCTGCGGCGCTTGCGCCGTTCACGACGGCGCGCGTGATCTCGGCCGAGAAGCATCCCGACGCAGATCGCCTTCGCGTGTGCAAGGTCGATGCGGGCGACGGCAAGCCCGTGCAGGTCGTCTGCGGCGCGCCGAATGCGCGCGCCGGCATGATCGGCGTTTTCGCGCGGGCCGGCACGCACATCCCCGGCACGGGGTTCGATTTGAAGGTCGGCAAAATCCGCGGGCAGGAAAGCCACGGCATGCTCGTTTCGGCTCGTGAAATGGGCATTTCTGACGATCATGAAGGGATCATCGAGCTTCCCGCCGACACAAAACTCGGCCAGCCCTTCGCGCCACTTTTCGGCCTCGACGACCCGATGCTTGAGATTGCCGTGACGCCGAACCGCGCCGATTGCCTCGGCGTGCGCGG
>Ga0070679_100000733_pt1 | contig 28380 bp, 28 predicted proteins | sample KBSC63BmetaG_FD_65652 | JGI IMG/M metagenome (GOLD analysis project Ga0070679, IMG submission 65652) | Corn rhizosphere microbial communities from Kellogg Biological Station, Michigan, USA - KBS C6-3B metaG | ecosystem: Host-associated > Plants > Roots > Rhizosphere | place: USA: Michigan... | reverse complement strand
GCAGCCGGCCGAGATCGCGCGCGTGGCTGCCGGGCACGCGGTGTTCGGATTCCATCACCTCGCCGGCCATCCCCAGCGCGCACGCTCGGTCGTCGCGAGCGGCATCACGGCGATCGCCTGGGAGGCCGTGCGCGATGCGCAGGGAGGCTTCCCGCTCCTCGCGCCGATGTCGGTCATTGCCGGGCGGATGGCACTCGACGTCGCCATCGACGCGCAGGGACGTGCGCCTGCCGACGTGCTGGTGCTCGGCGCCGGCCACGCCGGCAACGCCGCCGCCGATGCGGCACGCGCGGCGGGTGCGCGCGTCACGCAATTGCGTCGCGCAACGGCGATCCCGGCGGCGATCGAGCGTGCAGCACTCACCGCCGACCTCGTCGTCGGCGCCGCGTTCACCGCGGGCGAGCGCGCGCCCAAGCTCCTGCCGCGCGCGCTCGTGGCGCGGATGAAGCGCGGCGCGATGATCGTCGACATCGCGATCGAGGAGGGCGGCGTCGCCGAGACCTCGCGCGCGACGAGCCATGACGTGCCTACCTATGTCGAGGAGGGTGTCCTCCACTACGCGGTGCCGAACATGCCGTCGGCGATGCCGCGCGAAGCGACCGCGGCGATCTCGGCCGCGGTGACACCGTTTGTGCGGGCGATCGCCGCGAAGGGCCTCGCGCGTGCGCTCGCCGAGGATGCGGGCTTGCGCGCCGGCGTGCTCGCGTTCGCCGGCCGCTGTCTGCACGAGGCGATTGCGGCCGAGGCAGGCTTGGCGTTCGAATCGGAGGGCGAACGATTGTTGGCGGGATCTTGGCCAATGGGCGAGCTCGAATGGGATGAATCATTCGACTACAAGGCCGAGCGCACCCGCAGCGAAGCAAGGAGACGACAATGAAAGCAGCAGTCCTGTATGCACCCTACGACGTCCGTATCGACGAGCGTGCCGATCCGAAGATCGAGCAGCCGACCGACGCATTGATCCGCATGTCCGCGACTTGCGTGTGCGGCTCCGACCTGTGGCCCTATCGCGGAGAGAATCCGATCAAAGGCCCGACGACGATGGGTCACGAGTATTGCGGCATCGTCGAGGAGGTCGGCAGCGCGGTGAAAGGCGTCGGTCGTGGCCAATTCGTCATTGGCGCGTTCGCCTACTCCGACAACACCTGTTCGAATTGCAAGGCGGGCTATCAATCGGGCTGCATCCACGGCGGATTCTTCAACACCGCGCAGGCGCCGATGCTTCGGGTTCCGCTTGCCGACGGCACGCTCGTGCCGACGTCGGGCACGCCCTCAGCCGGCATGATCCCGAGCATGCTGACGTTGTCCGACGTGATGGGCACCGGATGGTTCGCCGCGGATGCCGCGAACGTCGGTCCGGGCAAGACCGCAGTGGTCGTCGGCGATGGCGCCGTCGGACTGCTGGCAGTGCTGTCGTCGAAGATGCTGGGCGCCGAGCGCATCATCGTCATGAGTCGTCACGAGGCTCGCCAGAAGCTGGCGAAAAAATTTGGGGCGACCGACGTCGTGGCCGAGCGCGGCGAGGAGGGCATCGCGCGTGTCAAGGACCTCACGCGCGGGATCGGCGCCGATTCCGTCATGGAGTGCGTGGGCACGCAGGCTTCGATGTCGCAGGCGATCGGGTCGGCGCGGCGGGGTGGCTATGTCTCGTACGTCGGCGTTCCGCACGGCGTGACGTTCGAAGGCCAGCAACTCTTCTACAGGCATGTTCACCTGCATGGCGGCCCGGCGCCCGTACGGCGCTTCCTTCCCAAGTTGATCGACCTCGTCGAGGACGGGAAGATGGATCCGGGCAAGGTCTTCGACCTCACGCTGCCGCTCGATCAGGTCGCCGAAGGCTATCGTGCGATGGACGAGCGTCGCGCGATCAAGACGCTGCTCCAACCATGAAGGAGGGCGCGATGCCGTGCCAATCCGTGACTCCTCAGCGGTAGAACGCCTCAACCTTTCCCTTGAGCTTGATCAGCAGCGGGCGGCCGCGGCGATCCAGGGCTTTGCCTGCCGCAACCTTCACCCAACCCTCGCTGATGCAATATTCCTCGACATCCCTGCGCTCCTGGTCGTTGAGCCGAATGCCAATGTCGTGCTCGAACGCCGCCGGCAGGTGATGCGGGCTACGCGGATCGACCGAGAGTCGATCGGGAAGGGGTGGGCGTTCGGGCGGGGCGGTCATTGCGTGTCTCCGATGCTGAGCAGGGCCGGATTCGACCGAAGCGTCACCTACCCGCCGAAAAAGTCCGACCACGCGTATCCCGACCCCAGCAAGGGATCGCTCTCGTCGCGGGCAGTGGCCTCACCCATCGACCTGGCCTGCTTGGCGCGGTACGCGCTGGCATCGGCAGCGGCCCGTCGCATCCGGTCTTGGTCGCCGGGGTGGAGCTTCAGATAGGCGTCGTACTGGATCGGGCCACCCACGAACACCCGATTGTTGGCGGCGTCCGGGTAGATGAAAAACTTCTTGCCGGTGCGTTGCATGGCGCGTATCTGATTCGGCGCGCAGGTACGAATCCAATCGGATTGCGCGTTGGTCTGCGCCGTCAGCACCTTGAAGCCGAGGCCAAGCAACTCCTTCTCGTCGACAGGCTTGGGCGCGCGAGGCGCGGCGCCCGCCAGCCCGGTCGCGAGGAGCGCGATCGCCAAGGCGGTCAGGAGTGCGAACGACCGCAGCGGAAGCAATCTTGATGAATGCAACATGTCGTGCCGTCCATCTCTTAGGAATGATCGGGGGAATTTGAATACGGGATATGATCCAAGCGAATTGATGGACCAAGCGAGAGCGGAAGCACACAAACAGGAGCTTCGCCTCAAGATGGTTGATGTCGAATGCGGACGCTCTCCGGACTAGTGTAGACAGGTGTGGGAAAGGGTTCAAGGATGGATGAGGTTCATTTCGCTCAGCGGGTGAAGGGCGTGCGGGAGATGAAGCGCCACCTCGGCGGGGAGCCTTTGCGAGGTGCGCGCGTCACGGAGCTCGCTCGGCCGGGCGTGCGCGCGAATCGCGAGCCACGACGAACAATCGATCGCGAATTGAAAAGCCGATCCGCCTGAATCGTCGTAGCTTGCGGAATCGGAAACGAGGCCGTGCACGCCAGATCGGAAGCAATCGCCACATGACCGACTCGCGTTGGCGATTCTGCTGCGCCCCGATGATGGACTGGACCGACCGTCATTGCCGGTACTTCCACCGGCTGCTGACGCGGCACACGCGGCTCTACACGGAGATGATCACCGCCCCGGCGCTTGCGCATGGCGACGTGCCGCGGCATCTCGACTTCGATCCCGCCGAGCATCCGCTAGCGCTGCAGTTGGGCGGCAGCGATCCGGCGTTACTCGCGCACGCCGCGCGCCTCGGCGAGCGCTGGGGCTACGACGAGATCAACCTCAATTGCGGGTGTCCGTCGGAGCGCGTGCAGACCGGCAGCTTCGGCGCGTGCCTGATGGCCGAGCCGGCGCTGGTCGGGCGCTGCGTCGCGGCGATGCGCGATGCGGTGTCGCTGCCGGTGACCGTCAAGCATCGCATCGGCCTCGACGACGGCCTATCGTACGACTTCGTCCGTGACTTCGTCGGCACCGTCGCTGCGGCCGGCTGCGACGTGTTCATCGTGCATGCGCGCAACGCCGTGCTGAAGGGACTGTCGCCCAAGGAGAACCGCGAAGTTCCGCCGCTGCGCTACGACGTCGTGCACCGGCTCGCGCAGGATTTCCCCGGGCGCACGTTCGTCACCAACGGCGGATTGAACGACTGGCGCGCGATCGATCGCGAGCTCGACGCGGTCGACGGCGCGATGATCGGCCGGCTCGCCTATCACGACCCGTGGACGCTGCAGCAGGCCGATCCGCGGCTGTTCGATGCCGAGCCGCCCGTGGTGACGCGCGCCGAGGCGCTGATGGAATTCCGCGCGTACGCCGCGCGGCAGATCGCGCGCGGCGTCCCGCTTCGCGCAATGACGCGGCATATCCTCGGGCTTTACCTCGGCCAGCCTGGCGGCCGGCGCTTCCGGCAGGTGCTGTCCGACGCGCGGCGCGCGCAGGACCGCGGCATCGCAGTGCTCGACGACGCGCTGCGCGAGGTCGAGCCGATGGCGGAGCCCGCCTAGGTTACGACGTCATTCCCGCGAAGGCGGGGATCCAGCCTTGACACACCGCCGGGCCGGCGGCGCACCTCGGTGCTCCGTCAATACTGGATTCCCGCTTTCGCGGGAATGACCACCCGCTTGCGCGGGAATGACGAGCTAAGCGATCCGGCCGCCGAGCTCGTCGTCGACGTACTGGCGCACGATCGACTCGAAGTCGGCATCGGCACGCATGCCGAGCTTGCGCGCGAATACGGTGTCGAAGTCGACCGGCCAGCTCTTCACGATGCGGCCGATCGCGTCATCCTCGCGGAACGTCACGCGCGACGCGACCGCATCGCCGGCGACGCGGCGCAGCGCCGCGAGCATCGCGTCCACCGATGTCGAGATGCCGGGGACGTTGATGCTGCGTGTGTGCGCGAACGCCGATGCGGGTGCGTCGTGGGCGACGATGAAGTTGTCGATCGCCGCGCGCGGCGACGAGAGCCACATGCGCGTCGCGCCGGGCACCGGGCATAGCGCGTCGGCGCCGGCGAGCGGCTCGCGCAGGATGCCGCTCGCGAACGACGACGCGGCCTTGTTCGGCTTGCCGGGGCGCACGCTGATCGTCGGCAGGCGCAGGCTTCGCCCGTCGACGAAGCCCTTGCGCGTGTAGTCGTTGACGAGGAACTCGCCGATCGACTTCTGGTTGCCGTACGAGGACTGCGGCCACAGCGCCTGCGAATCGGGAACCGGGTCTGGCAGCGGGCCACCGAACACCGCGCAGGTGCTCGCATAGACGAACTTTGCGGGCTCGCGCTGCGCGCGGCAGGCCTCGAGCAGCGCGCGCGTCGCGTCGAGATTGACGCGCAGGCCCAGGTCGAAGTCGGCCTCGGCGCCGCCGCTCGGCACCGCCGCCAGATGGAACACGCTGTCCGCGCCCTGCGCGAGCACGCGCGCGACGAGCGCCGGATCGGCGAGGTCGCCGGCAATGGAAGTGACGCGCGGATCCGAAAGCGGCGACGTGACGACGTCGACGAGCGTGATCCGCTCGATGGTTCGCGGGCGGCCGTTGCCGTCCATGAGCGTCGGGCGCGCGAGGAGCGCCTGTGCGAGCTTGCCGCCGAGAAATCCTGCGCCACCGGTGATGATCACGTGCATGCTGGAGCCGTCCTGCGGTCGATGTGTCGTCTCGCATCATACCGGCGAGGCGTCGCGCGGCCGGCTGATAGAATCACCGAACACATTCGCACGCGCATTCGCGCGCGGCGAGCGTGCAAGACCCATCGCCACGATGCCCATTCCGACGCCACGCCGGCTGACGATCGCCACGCGCCGCTCCGCCCTGGCGATGTGGCAATCCGAGCAGGTGCGCACCCGCCTCCTCGCGTCGCATCGCCACCTTTCCGTCGATCTCCTCGGCCTGTCGACGCGCGGCGACGAAGTGCTCGATCGCTCGCTCGCCGACATCGGCGGCAAGGGGCTCTTCATCAAGGAGCTCGAGGTGGCGATGTCGGACGGCCGTGCCGACGCCGCCGTGCACTCGCTCAAGGACCTGCCGATGGACATGCCCGACGGGTTTTTGCTGGCGGCCGTCATCGCGCGCGACGACCCGCGCGACGCGCTGGTGTCGAATCGCTACGCGACGCTGGCCGAGCTGCCACCCGGCGCCGTCGTCGGCACGTCGAGCCTGCGCCGCGAGGCGCAATTGCGCGCGCGCTTCCCGGCCCTGTCGATCGCGCCGCTGCGCGGCAACGTCAACACCCGCGTCGCCAAGCTCGACGCGGGCCAGTACGACGGAATCATCCTCGCCGCGGCGGGACTCAAGCGCCTCGGCATGGGCGAGCGCATCCGCGAGCTGATCGATCCCGAGGACAGCATGCCGGCGGCGGGCCAGGGCGCAATGGCCGTGGAAACATGCGCCGATCGCGAAGACGTCGTCGCGCTGTGCGCGTCGCTCGTCGATCACGCGACACTGCTCGCCACGGCCGCGGAGCGCTCGTTCGCACGCGCGATGTCGGCGACCTGCCACGCGCCGATCGGCGCGTACGCCGAATGGCTCGGCGCATCGCTGTGGCTGCGCGGTGTCGTCGCCAGCGCCGACGGCCGCGAGGTGATGCGCGGCGAGCGCGATGCGGCGGTCGCGGACATTCGCGAGGCACAGACGCTCGGCGAGGCGCTCGGCGGCGAGTTCATGTCGCGCGGCGCGGGCCGCCTCGTCCACGCCTGATGGAACAGGCAGCGCCGCAGGGTCCGCTCGACGGCGTCGGCGTCATCGTCACGCGTCCGGCGCGCCAGGCAGGCGCGTTCGCGCAGAAGCTCGGCGTAATGGGCGCACGACCGATCGTGTTCCCGGCGATCGTCATCCTCCCGCCCAAAGACCGCAGCCCGCTCGACGCAGCGCATCGCGATCTCGCGCAGTACGCCGCGGCGATCTTCGTCTCCGCCAATGCCGCGGAATACGGCGTGCCGCAGTCGCCGTGGCCGGCCGCCGTCGCCGCGTTCGCGACGGGACCGGGGACCGCGGCGGCGCTCACCGACCTCGACGTGCCTGGCGTGGCGTTTCCGGACCAGCAACACGACAGCGAGGGCCTGCTGGCGCTGCCGGGCTTGAGCGACGTCGCGGGCAAGCGCATCGCGATCTTCCGCGGCGATGGCGGCCGCGACCTCCTCGGCAACACGCTGCGCGAGCGCGGCGCGAGCGTCGACTTCGTGACCTGCTACCGGCGCGCGTCACCGACGGCCGGCATCGAGGGCCTGCGCGAGGCGCTGGGCAGGCGTGAGGCGCACGCGCTGACGTTGACGTCGGGTGCCGCGGCGGAGAATTTCATGGCCGTTCTGGACCCGGCGTCGCGCGCCATCGTCGCGGGGCTGCCGACGTTCGCCACGCATCCGCGCATCGCGGCGACCGCGCGCGTGCTCGGCCTGCGCGCCATCGAGACGCCGACCGGCGACGCGGGCCTGATCGGCGCGTTGCTACAATGGTTCGCTGCGCATCCACTCTCCGCGACGGGCGGCTGACCGCCGCTTCGCGAGCCCCCATGCCCAAAGCCGACATCCTCGTCACCGCACCGCTGCCGCCGTTCGTGAGCGAGCCGCTGGCCCGCGACTATCGCTGCGTCGACTACGTGCGCGCCACCGACAAGCCGGCGCTCATCGCCGCCGAAGGCGCGAAGATCCGCGGCCTCGTGCAGGCGGGCGGCACCGTGACGTCGACCGAGCTCCTCGACGCGCTGCCCGCACTCGAGATCATCTCGGTGTTCGGCGTCGGCTACGACGGCGTGCCGGTCGACTATTGCAAGAAGCGCGGCCTCAAGGTCACCAACACGCCGGACGTGCTGACCGACGACGTTGCCGACACCGCCGTCGCGCTGGTGCTGATGACGGCGCGCGGATTCGTGCGCGCCAACCGCCTGTTGCGCGCCGGCGACTGGTCGAGCGGCGCGTCGGCGCTCACCACGAGGCTCGCCGGCAAGCGCGCCGGCATCCTCGGCCTCGGGCGGATCGGCAAGGCGATCGCGCATCGGCTCTCGGCGTTCGGCCTTGCGATCGCGTACACCGGCCGCAGCAAGCAGGACGTCGACCCCGCATGGACGTTCGTGTCCGATCCCGCCAAGCTCGCGGGGCAAAGCGACTTCCTGATCGTCGCCTGCCCCGGCGGCCCCGCGACGAAGAACCTTGTCGACGCACGCGTGCTCGAGGCGCTCGGGTCCAACGGCACGCTGATCAACATTGCGCGCGGCTCGATCGTCGACGAGCCGGCGCTGATCGCGGCCCTCAAGGCTGGCACGATTCGCACGGTCGGCCTCGACGTGTTCGCCAACGAGCCGATCGTGCCGCCCGAGCTTCTCGCGATGGACAATGTCGTGCTGCTGCCGCATGTCGGCAGCGCGACTGCCGAGACTCGGCTCGCGATGGGCGACCTGTGCCGCGCCAACCTCGATTCGTGGTTCGCGGGCGACGGCGTCAAGACGCTGATTCCCGAGCTGCGCTGAGCCGCTAGCCGGGATCGGCAGCCCTGTCGCGCGCCACGCGCTCGCCGCCGGGCCACATCACCGCCACGAGCGCGCCGACGACGAGCGCGAGCGCCGCCCATTCGGCGCTGCCGGGCCGCTCGCCCAGCAGCAGCATCCCCGAGAACACGCCGACCACCGGGATCGGTAGCGACGACATCGACGACACCGTCACCGGCAGCGTGCGCACGAGCGTGAACCACGTCAGATTGGCGATGGTGCCGGCAACGAAGATGTTGTAGCCGATCGCAAGCCAGGCGCGCGTCGACAGGTGCGCGAATTGCGCGAGCCCGCCGTCGTCGAACAACGGCGCTACCAAAGCGAGCGGCACGCAGCCGACCAGCATCATCCAGCCCGACAGCGCGCTCTGGGGCATCGGCGGCTGCCATTTGCGCAGCAGCACCGTGCCGATTGCCCAGACGAACGCGGCCGCGAGAATCAGCCACGCGCCGCGCGGCGCATTCGCGAGGTGCCGCGCATCGTCGCCGAGCAGGAGCGCCATGCCGCTCATGCCGAGCGCGAAACCGACGATCTTGCGCGCCGACATCGGCTCCTTCAGCAGCACGATCGCCATCGCCGTCGCGAAGATCGGCATCGTATACGCGAGGATCGCGCTGCGCCCCGACGCGAGCTCGCGCACGCCGAACAGCACGAGCCCGTTCCAGCCGGTGATCGAGAACGCCGCGAGGATCAGGACGCGCGGCCACCATCCGCGCGGCACGCGCAGGCTCGCGCCGCTCCAGCGCGCCCACGCGAGCATGCACAGCGCGGCGAACGGGAGCGTCAGTGCGCGGAACGTCAGCGGCGCAATTTCGGTGACGCCCATCTTGAGGATCGGCCAGTTGAGCCCCCACGCGACCGCGAGCAGCCCGATCGGCAGCAGCGAGCGCGCGAGCGAACGCGCGTGCCGATCGCCGGGATTCGACGGGTGAGCGGCGCGCGGCGACGCGGCGCGCTGCGCGTCAGGCGGCGATTCCGACGGGGTGCTCAGGGTCGCTCGCCGTACTTGCTTTGGTGCAGCGCGCGCGCCTGCGTCACCCAGCCGTCGCGGCGGATGCGGCCGTGGAACTCCGGCAGCCGCGCGTCGACCGCATCGATGTCGTGATCGCTCCAGCGCGCGATCTCGCGGTACGTCGCGATGCCCATCCGCAGAAGCATGCGCTCGAGCACGGGACCGACGCCGACGATGAGCTTCAGGTCGTCCGGCGCGCCGGCGACGCCGAGCAACGGCGGCGGGGCGTTGTCCTCGAGGTCGACGACGATCTCGCGATAGCGCGCCGTCTCGCCGCGCGCATCGGCGAGCGCGCGCAGGAGCGCGCGACGGTCGTCGGCGAAGTCGCGCAATTGACCGATCTCGGCGGTCGCATTGCGGGCGGCCGCGCGCAGCGCCGCCGACTCGCCCTCGGCGACGCGGATGATCCGCGCGCGCTCGACGACGAGCGGAGCGGTGGCGTCGCCAGCGCTCGCGGACGCGGGCGTTGCTTCGGCGTGTGCAGCGCCCGATGCGGTGGCCGGCGACGCGCCCGCGGGCAGAGTCGCCACAGAGGACGTGGCCGGGATCGCGGGCGCCGTCGTGGCGGCTGACGCGGAAGTCGTGTCGGGCATCGGGGCAGCCGCGGCGTCGGCCCCGCTCGGTGTCCCCGCAGTGGCGTCGGTCCCGGAATCATCCCGCTCGCCGCGGCGCGAGAACGGCAGCGCGCCGCGCAGCCGCGCGTCGCGGCGCTCGCGCAACATGCCGGCGCGGAACGCGAGCGGGATGGCCGCGGCGAGCACGATGAGGACGAGCAGCGTGAAGCCGTTCACGAAGGGCGCGCAACGGGTGCGCGTGCGCCGGGTCGAGAGATGCGCATTCTAGTGCAACCCCGGTGCGCGGGCCGCCCGTGCACCGGCTGCTAGAATCGATGCAACGAATCGCATGCCTCGACGATGAGCGAAATTCCGCCCGCGCCCTCGACGCCGCGCGCGCCGCGCACGACGCCGGCGACGCGCGGCGCGCTCGCGCTCGTCGCGGTGGTGCTGGCGGTGGCCGGCGTCGCCGCATGGCTCGATTCACGGCACCGCGAGGAGCGGCTGCGCGCGGCGTTCGCGCGCGAGCTCGCCACCGCGTCGGCGTCGGCCGACGCGTCGGCGCAGCGCGTGACGACGCTCGCCGCGGAGCTGCGCGACGCGCAGGCCAAGATCGCGCTTCTCGACACGCGCCAGAACGAGGCGCAGTCGCAGACTGCCGCGCTCGAGAGCTTCTACCGCGACCTCACGCCCTCGCGCGACGAGCTCGCGCTGACCGAGGTCGAGCAGACGCTCAACCTCGCGTCGCAGCAGCTCGCGCTCGCCGGCAACGTGCAATCGGCGCTCGCGGCGCTGCAGTTGCTCGACGCGAAGCTCGCGCGGCTCGACCGCCCGCGCTTTGCGCCACTGCGCCGCGCGCTCGCCGCCGACATGGACCGGCTGAAGGCGGTGCCGTACGTCGACGTCGCCGGCCTCGCCGCTCGGATCGACGCGGCGATCGCGAGCGTCGACGCGCTGCCGCTGGCGCACGACGAGCGTGTCGCCGAGGTGGCCGCGCCGGCGGCGGCGCCCGCGCCGACCAGCGCGTGGAGCTCGTTCTGGCACGACCTGTGGAGCGATGCGCGCAACATGGTGCGCATCGAGGTCAGCGACCGGCCGGCCGCGCCGCTGTTGCCGCCGTCGCAACAATACTTCCTGCGCGAGAACCTGCGGCTGCGCCTTTTGTCCGCGCGCAACGCGCTGATCGCGCGCAACGACGCGAGCTTCCGCGCCGACGTGCGCGACGCCGACGAGTGGGTGCGCAAGTACTTCGACGCTCGCGCGAAGCCGGTGCAGCAGCTTCTCGCCACGCTCGTGCAGCTGCGCACGACCAGCATGCCGGCGACCCTGCCGGAGCTCACGCAAAGCCTCGCTGCCGCCGCAACGCTGCGCGAGACGCTCGACCGCCTCGCGCTGGCCCCGCCGGCGCCGCCGGCGCCGCCGCCGGCGAGGCCCACGCCCGCGCCAGTCAAGGCGCGCTGATCGCTTGCGCGCGCTGATCCTGTTCCTGCTGGTGGCGGCGGCCGCGGTCGGCGTGGCGCTGTTCGTCCGCTACAACGGCGGCTACGTGATGTTCGTGTCGCCGCCATGGCGCGTCGAGCTGTCGCAGAACGCGTTCATGCTGTTGCTCGTGCTCGCGTTCCTGCTCGTCTACGGCGCGATAAGGCTCGCGGTGCGGATCGCGCGCCTGCCGCAGGAAGTGCGCGCGCACCGGCAGAAGGTCGACGACGCGAAGCTGCGCACGCGCCAGGACGGCGCGCTGATCGCGCTGCTCGAGGGCCGCTACGGCCGCGCGCGCGAGCTCTGCGAGCAGGCGCTGACGCTGATGCCCGACTCCGGCGTGGCCGCGCTCATCGGCGCCCGCGCCGCGCTCGAGACGCGCGACTTCGCCGCGGCGTCGCGCTTCCTTGCGCATCCCGACGTGCAGGCGCCGCGCTTCGCCGTGCCGCGGATGATGCTCGACGCCGAGCTCGCGCTCGAGCAGGGCATGCCGGGCGACGCGCTGACGCGCCTCGCGGATCTCAAGCGCGAGGCGGGCGCGCACACCGCGGCGCTGCGCCTCGAGCTGCGCGCGCTCAACGCGGCGTCGCGGCCGGCGGAAATCCCGCGGGTCGTCGCCGAGCTCGTCAAGCGTCATGTCTACGACCCCGAGCACGGCGAGATGATCCGCGCGAGCGCGCATGCCGATGCGCTGCGCGCGCTCCCGCACGACGCCGCCGGCTTGCGCGACTACTGGAGCCGCGTGCCCGACGCCGACCGCCTGATTTCGCGCGTCGCGCGCGCCGCGGCACAGAGCTTCCTTGCGCAGGGCGGCGACCGCGAGGCGGCGTCGATCCTCGCGCGGAGCATCGACGCGCACTGGGACGCCGAGTTGGTCGCCTTGTATGCCGATTGCCGGATGCGCGACTCGAGCGAGCAGCTCGAGACGGCGGAGCGCTGGCTCGTCGACCACAGCCAGGAGGCGTCGCTGCTCTTCGCGCTCGGGCGGTTGTGCGAGCGCGCCGAGCTGTGGGGCAAGGCGCAGACGTACTACGAGGCGAGCCTCGCGCTGGCGTCGAGTTGGCGCACGCACGTGGCGCTCGGCGAGATGCTGGCGCGCCTCAATCGCAACGATGCCGCCAACGCGCATCTCGCGGCGGCGTTGAAGCTTGCGCTGTCGGAATTGCGGGCGCGGCCCGCGATGTAACCCGAGCCGCGCGTTACGCGGGATGCGGCTCCGTCTCGCCGGCGATCGTGAAGCTGTCGGCGAAGAACTCCTCGGGTGGCAGGCGTCGAAGCGACGTGAAGTCGCGGCGCGCAGCGTCGACCATCGCCGGCGCGCCGCAGGCGTAGACCTGATAGCCGGACAGGTCGTGGAAGTCGTCGAGCACCGCCTGGTGGACGAAGCCGGTGCGCCCCGGCCATGCATCGGTGTCCTTCGGCTCGGAGAGCACCGGAATGAACGTGAAGTTGCGGTGCGCCTGTTGCCATTCGCCCGGCAGCGCCGGCAGGTAGAGATCGGCGAGCGAGCGCGCGCCCCAGTAGAGCACCATCTCGCGGTCGATGCCGTGGTGGAAGCAGTGCTCGAGCATCGCCTTGATCGGCGCGAAGCCGGTGCCGCCGGCGACGAAGATCATCGGCTTGTCGGACTCCTCGCGCAGGTAAAACGCACCGTGGGGGCCTTCGAGGCGCAGGATCTCGCGGCCCTTGAACGTCGTGAACAGCGGGTCGGTGAACACGCCGCCCGCGATGTGGCGGACGTGCAGCTCGAGCAGCTTGTCGTCGTGTGGCGCGACCGCGAGCGAGAAGCTGCGGCGCTTGCCGTCCTTCAGCAGGAAATCGATGTACTGGCCGGCGAGGAATTGCAGCCGCTCGTTCGCCGGCAGCTTGAAGCGCACGATCGCGACGTCGGGGGCCGCCTTGTCGATCGACTCGATCCGGCAGGGCAGGCGCTTGATCGGGATGTCGCCGGCGCGGCGCACCTCGCGCACCTCGATCGTCAAGTCGGTGAGCGGCCGCGCGCAGCAGAACAGCGCGTAGCCCGCGCGCCGGTCGTCGTCGGTCAGCGTCGTCGCCTGGTACGCGCCGTAGTCGACATGGCCCGCGAGGATGCGGCCCTTGCACGCGCCGCAGGCGCCGTTGCGGCAGCCGTACGGCAGGATCAGGTCGGCCTTCATCGCCGACTCGAGCACCGTGTCGTCGCCCTCGGCGGCGAAGCGGTGATCGCTGGGCATTATGGTAATCTCGAACGACATTGAAGCTGTGTCGCGACGGCGAGTCGCGAAGCGCGCGGTGTGATGCGAATCCTGCTGATCGGCTGTGGTGACGTCGCCTTGCGCACGGCCAACCTGCTGCGCGGCCGCGCGCGCCTCTACGGACTCGTGCGCCGCGCCGACGATGCGCCGCGATTGCGCGAGCGCGGCATCGTGCCGATGGTCGGCGACCTCGACGCACCGCGCACGCTTGCACGCATCGCCGTCTCGCCCGACGCCGTCCTGCACTTCGCGCCGCCGCCATCCGATGGCCGCGACGATCCGCGCACGATGCATCTTTGCGCGGCGCTCGCGAAGGCGCGCAGGATACCACGGCGATTCGTCTACGTTTCGACGTCCGGCGTCTACGGCGATTGCGCCGGCGCGCGCGTCGCCGAGACGCGTGCGCGGCGGCCGCAGTCGCCGCGCGCGGTGCGCCGCGTCGCTGCCGAGGACCGGCTGCGCGCATGGGCGGCGGCGCAGCGCGTGTCGCTCGCGATCGTGCGCGCGCCAGGCATCTACGCCGACACGCGGCTGCCGCTCGACCGGCTGCGCCACGAGACGCCGGTGCTGCAGGATGCCGACGACGTATACACCAACCACATCCATGCCGACGACCTCGCGCGCGCCTGCGTGGCGGCGCTGTTTCACGGCCGCCCGAACCGCGCGTACAACGCGAGCGACGATGCCGAGCTCAAGATGGGCGTGTGGCTCGACTTGGTCGCCGCGGCGCATCACCTGCCGCGGCCGCCACGCGTTTCCTGGGAAGAGGCCGAGTCGCGGATCGCGCCGCTCTTGCTGTCGTTCATGCATGAATCGCGGCGCCTGTCGAACGCGCGGATGAAGCGCGAGCTCCGCGTCCGGCTGCGCTTTCCGACGCCGCAGGCAATGCTCGCCGACGCCGCGCCGCGCGTCGCCGCGACGCAGATGAAGCTCGCGCTGTGAGCGGCGCAGGGCCGCCCCAAGCTGCTCGCTCCCCAGTGCGGGGAGGCGCGCGAAGCGCGCGGCGGAGGGCGTCGTGAGCGAGGGCGAGCGGCAGCGCACGCCACAAGAGGTCGCGCTGGCGCGCCTCAAGCGCCGGCTCGAGCGCGAGACGCGCGCCGCCGAGACCAATCCCGATGGCACGCGGGCGCTGCCGCGCCGCACCGCCCCGGCGAGTGCCGACGGCACATCGCGCGCCGCTGCAGCGCAGGCCACTCCCCGCGCACGCGTAGTGCGGCCCGCATCGCGCGGCGCCGCCGAAGCGGTCGCTCGCGAGGCCTCGTGGGCGGCGAAGATCGATGCCTACGAGCGCCTTATTCGCCTCGACAAGCCGATAGGCTGGCTGTTGCTGCTGTGGCCGACGCTGACGGCGCTGTGGATATCGTGCTGGGGCAGTCCGAACCTGTCGACGATCGTCATCCTCGTCGTCGGCACGATCCTGATGCGCTCGGCGGGCTGCGCCTTCAACGACTGGGCCGACCGCGACTACGACGGCCATGTCGCGCGTACCGCCACCCGGCCGATCGCCACTGGCGAAGTCTCGCCTCGCGAGGCGCTGATCCTCGGCGCGGTGCTCGCGCTGGCGGCCTTCGTGCTGGTGCTCTTCACCAATCGCCTGACGATCCTGCTGTCGATTCCCGCGCTTGCGATCGCGCTCGCCTATCCGTTCACGAAGCGCTTCCTGTCGGTGCCGCAGGCGTTCCTCGGCATCGCGTTCAGCTTCGGCATCCCGATGGCGTTCGCCGCGCAGACCGAGGCGGTGCCGCCGATCGCGTGGTGGCTGCTCGCCGCCAATCTCTTCTGGGTGATCGCCTACGACACCGAGTATGCGATGGTCGACCGCGACGACGACCTGCGCATCGGCATGCGCACCTCGGCGATCACGTTCGGCCGCTTCGACGTCGCCGCGGTCGCAATCGCCTACGCGATCAACCTCACCGGCATGGCGTGGATCGGCTGGCACCGGCGGCTCACGTGGCCGTACTTCGTCGGCCTTGGCGTCGCCGCGGCGATCGCCATCTATCACATCGTGCTGATCCGCCACCGCGACCGCGACGCCTGCTTCAAGGCGTTCCGCCACAACCACTGGTACGGTTTCGCGATCTTCGCGGGTACCGTCGTTGCGCTGTGGCTGCGCTATCACGCGCGGCCGACGCTCGGCTGATGCCGCGCGCGACCGCGGCGCGCGCGCCGGCCGCCCGCGCGCCGCGCGGCGCCGCGCTCGAGGGCCTGGCGCCGGTGATCGCGCGCGATACACGCGTGCTGATCCTCGGCAGCTTCCCGAGCGTGGCCTCGCTCGCCGCCGCACAGTATTACGCCCATCCGCGCAACCACTTCTGGCCGATGCTGTCGGCGGTGCTCGACGAGCCGCTGACGACGCTCGCGTATCGCGCGCGGCTCGCCCGCGTACGGGCGCATCGCGTCGGCATCTGGGACACGATCGTCGCCTGCGAGCGTGAAGGCAGCCTCGACGCCGACATCCGCAATGCGCTGCACGGCGAGATCGTGCGCGTCACGACCGTCGCGAGGAACCTCAGGGCGGTATGCTTCAATGGTGGTACGGCCGCGCGTGCCGAGCCCGCTTGGCGCGAGGCGGGCTTCGCGACGCTGCGAATGCCCTCGACGAGCCCCGCGTACACGCGCCCGCTCGCCGAGAAGATCGCCGCATGGCGCGCGCTCACCGCCTTCCTCTGAACCCGCACGCATCCGGGGCACACCACCATGAATCTCGATCTCGCGAAGCGAAACGTCCTCGTCACCGGCGGCAGCAAGGGCATCGGCCTCGCCTGCGCGCGAGCGTTCCTTGACGAGGGCGCGAAAGTCGCGATCGTGTCGCGCAGCGGCGCCAACGTGGATGCCGCGCTCCAGGATCTCGCGGGCGCGAAGGGCATCGTCGCCGACCTCGCGAAGCCCGGCGATGCGACGCGCGCGGTCGACGAGGCGGAGCGCGCGCTCGGTCCGATCGACGTGCTCGTGAACTCGGCGGGCGCAGCGAAGCGCTACGCGCCCGACGAGATCGACATGGCCGCATGGCACGCGGCGATGGACGCCAAGTTCCACAGCGCGATGAACCCGACCACCGTGGTGCTGCCGCGGATGAAGGCGCGCAGGAGCGGTGTCGTCGTCAACATCATCGGCATGGGCGGCAAGGTGGGCAAGCCGTCGCATATCCCGGGCGGCGCCGCCAACGCGGCGCTGATGCTCGCGACGGCCGGCCTGGCCGCGGCGTACGGCCCGCATGGCGTGCGCATCGTCGGCATCAATCCCGGCACGACGCTGACGGGTCGCGTCGAGCAGGGGCTCGCCGCCGAATCGCGCATGCGCGGCGAGCCCGCCGAAGCGATCCGGGCCGCGCAGGAGCAGGGTATTCCGATGCGGCGCTTCGCGCGGCCCGAGGAGATCGCGGCGATGGCGGTGTTCCTCGCGTCATCGGCGGCGGCCTACGTCACCGGCGCGATCGTGCCGATGGACGGCGGGCTGCTCGCGGCCATCTAGAAGCCGGTGGCGTACCGCGACCTGCGCGAGTTCCTCGCGCAACTCGAAGCCGATGGCGAGCTGCGGCGCATCGCCGCGCCGGTCGATCCGCATCTCGAGATGACGGCATGGTGCGATCGCACGCTGCGTGCCGGTGGTCCCGCGCTCCTGTTCGAGCATCCGCGCGGCGATCGCCGCGGACCCGGCGGCGCGCCGATCCCGGTGCTCGGCAACCTGTTCGGCACGCCGGCGCGCATCGCGCGCGCGCTCGGCGCCGACCCTGCGCACTGGCGCGAGGCGCTGCGCGACATCGGCCGCGTGCTCGCGATGCTGAAGGAGCCCGAGCCGCCGAAGGGACTGATGGAGGCGTGGCGGATGACGCGGCCGATGATCGGCCGGCTGATGGACATGACGCCGAAGCGCCGCGACCGCGCGCCGTGCCAGGACGTCGTCCTCGAAGGCGCCGACGTCGATCTCGCGCGGTTGCCGATCCAGACGTGTTGGCCGGGCGATGCCGGTCCCTTGATCACGTGGGGCCTGACCGTCACGCGCGGCCCCGGCAAGACGCGGCAGAACCTCGGCATCTACCGCCAGCAGGTGATCGCGCGCGACAAGGTGATCCTGCGCTGGCTGTCGATGCGCGGCGGCGCGCTCGACTTCCGCGATCACGCGCGCGCGCATCCGGGCACGCCGTTCCCGGTGGCGGTCGCGCTCGGCGCCGATCCTGCGACGATCATCGCCGCGGTGACGCCGGTGCCGGATACGCTGTCCGAATACCAGTTCGCGGGCCTGTTGCGCGACGCGCGCGTCGAGATCGTGCGCTGCGTGTCCCACGATCTCGACGTGCCGGCGGCGGCAGAAATCGTCCTCGAGGGCTTCATCGAGCCCGACGCCGGCGATCCTTCGGGCTACGAGACCGCGATCGAGGGCCCGTTCGGCGACCACACCGGCTACTACAACGAGGCCGAGCGCTTTCCCGTGCTGACGATCAAGCGCATCACGATGCGTCGTGACCCGATCTATCACTCGACGTACACAGGCAAGCCACCTGACGAGCCGGCGATGCTCGGCGTCGCGCTCAACGAGGTGTTCGTGCCGCTCCTCGTGCGCCAGTTTCCCGAGATCGTCGACTTCTACCTGCCGCCCGAAGGCTGCAGCTACCGGCTCGCGGTCGTGTCGATGAAAAAGCAGTACGCCGGTCACGCCAAGCGCGTGATGTTCGGCGTGTGGAGCTTCCTGCGCCAGTTCATGTACACCAAGTTCATCGTCGTCACCGACGACGACATCGACGTGCGCGATTGGCAGCAGGTGGTGTGGGCGATCGCCACGCGCGTCGACCCCGCGCGCGACACCGTCGTCGTCGAGAACACGCCGATCGACTACCTCGACTTCGCGTCCCCGGTGTCGGGCCTGGGCAGCAAGATGGGCCTCGACGCGACCGGCAAGTGGCCGGGCGAGACCGCGCGCGAATGGGGCCGACCGATCGCGATGGATCCCGAGGTGGCGGCGCGTGTGGAGGCGCAGTGGAATGCGGTGTTCGGTACGCCGCGCGCCGATCCCTCGAAATAGGCATCCCCGCGTCGCGCGGAGATGTCGGCTACTTCCAGTTGCGGGCGATGCGGAACACCGCGAGGCCGACGGTCATGAGCTGAACGGCGCGGCTCACGCGACCGATGCCGAACATCGGGACGGCGACGCGCAGCGCGCGGCCCAGCCAGGTGTGCGCACCGGCGCGGCGAATCGGATCGGTTGGGGGCAGCACCGCCTTGCGCGCATCGAGCCACGCCGCCTCGATTCCGAGGCGCTCGAGCTCGGCGCGCTGGATGAGCGCCGCCTTCTCGGCCTCGAGACGCGGGTTCACCGAAGGGCCCTCGTCGCCTGGCACCACGCGGTCTTTTTGGATTGCGAGCTCACGGCACCCGCTGCCTCATGAAGCGCTGGCGGTCCTTCTCCAGCTCGGCGAGCGTCGCCGAGAACGGCGCCGGCGCATCGCGGCGGATGCGCGTCGCGCGCAGCAGCGAGATCGCGGCGACCGCAGCATAGAACACGAAAAGGCCGATGATCGCGCCTTCGCGGTGCGTGTCCCAGAAGTAGACGACGACGAACGTCGACGCGGCCATCAGCGCGAATCCGGCGGCGACGGCACCGACGAGGAGCAGCGCAACCTGCGCCTTGATGCGGTCGCGCTCCTCGGCGAGCTCGATGCCAGCCAGCGCGATCCGCGTGTGCACGAGCGACACCGCGTTCGCCGCGAGGCGCCCGAGCGAATCGCGCAGGCTCGGTGCGGTCGACGTGTCGCTCATCGCGGGGAAAGGGGAATGCGCGGGCTAGCGGCGCGTCATCAGCATGCCCACGACAAAACCGACGGCGGCGGCAGCGCCGACCGCCTGCCACGGGTTGTCATGGACGTAGTCGTCGGTCGCTCGCGCCGCGTCGCGGGCGCGGTCGACCGCGTCACCCTGCATCTCCTGCAGGCGCAGCTTCGCGGCGAGGAGCTTGGCCTCGACCTGCGCGCGCAGGTCGCGCGCACGATCGCCGGTCTCCTGCGATGCCTTCTTCAGCATGTCCTCCGCTTCGGACAGGACGGCGGCGAAATCGTCGACCAGCTGGTCGCGCGTGCGTTCGATGTCGATGGCCATTGGAATTCTCCCGTGGGGGGCTTGAAACGTGCCGAGCGGTGGGCAGATTATAGCGAGCCGGCGATGACCGGCCTTGTACGACGGCCGCGCGTCCCGTTGTCGGACAGCGGGCTACATTGTGCCCCAAAGCGCGCCGCCGCGCCTTGCGCCGCGAATGCCACAACGAAGGGAGAATACGATGGTCGACCCGGTCGAAGCCCCCGTACCCGTCCCGCCCGCCGTGCAGCCGCCGGTCAGTGCGGCGCTCATCGTCTATGCGCTCTACGCGCTGGCCGCGGCCGTCGCGGTCATCCCGCCGGGCTTCCACAGCGCGCCGCTGTGGAGCGTCGTCGGCGCGATCGGCCTCGTGATCGCCTACGTGAAGCTCGGCGAGGCGCGCGGATCGTGGGTCGAGACTCACCTGCGCTACCTGATCCGCACGTTCTGGTGGGGGCTCGTCATCGCCGTCATCTGCTGGCTGGTCGGATGGGTTTTCGCGGTCACGATCATCGGCATTCCGGTCGCGATCGCCTTGTGGATCGCCGCGCCGGTCTGGACGATCTACCGGATCATCCGCGGCTACCTCTGGTTCAAGGAAAGCAAGCCGGTCCCGGCGTGACCCCCGGCAGCGGGCGCCGGCACGGCGCGCCCGTCGCGCATCGCGTCAGCGGCCGCCGCGCGCCGCCATCGCCGCCGCGGCGTTGTCGTAGGTCCACTGCACGACGCTGTCGAGCGCGGGCTGCGCTCGCGCGGCGTGCGGGTCGTTGACGATCGCGACGACGATGAAACGCTGTCCCGCGGCGTCGATCACGTAGCCGGCGAGCGCGCGCACGCCTTCCAGCGAGCCGGTCTTGAGCAGCGCCTGCCCGGCGACGTCGCCGTTGCGAAAGCGCCGCTCGACGGTGCCGTCCATCGCCGCGACGGCAAGCGAGCTCGCGAACTCGTCGCGCGCCGGGCTCGCGTCGGCGGCGGCGAGCAGGCGCGCGAGCGAGCGCGCCGAGATGCGGTCGGTGCGCGACAGCCCCGAGCCGTTGCGGATCGAGAGCTCCGGCATCGGCATCTTCGCCTTGGCGAGCCAGCGCTTCACCGCGGCCGCCGCCTTCACGTAGGTCGCGGGCAGCGGCGCGGTGTGCGCCGCGAGCGCGAGAAAGAGCTCGCTTGCCATCACGTTGTTCGACAACTTGTTGACGTCGCGGACAATGTCGTAGAGCGGCGGCGACTCGAGCGTCGCGAAAGCTGCCGTGTGGGCGGGGGCGCGGCCCTCGCGGACCGCGCCGGCGAAACGCCCGCCGGCGGCGTCGAACGTCGCCGTGAAGATGCCCTGCACGTAATGCGGATGGTCGAGCAGCGCGACGTACCATTCGCGTACGCCGCAATCGGCCGGGTAGCGGCCGTCGAAGCGCGCGGCGGCGGTCGTGCCGCGGTCGATGAACGCCGCGCCGAGCCCGCCGCGCCAGTCGTCGCAGGGAGCCGACGTGTCGAGCGTCAGTGCGCTGCCGAGCGCGACGTTGGGAAGCGCAGGCTCCATCGTCACGTCGACGCCGGTGCCCGCGGCGTTCGGCGCGAACGCGAACTTGACGGCCTTGAAGTTGACGAGCAGCGCGTCGGCGCCGACGTTGTAGGGCTTGCGCGGCTCGCCGTCGAACGCAGCCGGGTCGTACGGCGGCAGCGCGAAGTCGTTGCGGTCGAGCACCAGGTCGCCGCGAATCTCGGCGAGGCCGCGCGCGCGGAGATCGGCGACGAAAGCCTGCCATTGCTCGATCGTGATCTTCGGGTCGCCGTGGCCCTTCAGCACGAGGTTGCCGTCGAGCGTGCCGTCGTGCAGCTTGCCGTCGAGGTAGGCGTCGGTGCGGAAGCGGTAGTCGCGGCCCAGCACCTCGAGCGCCGCGAAGGTGGTGACGAGCTTCATCACCGATGCGGGCGTCATCGGCCGCGTCGCCTGGTGCGTGAAGAGCGGCGCGCCCGCGCCGGTCGGCGCGACGACGATCGCCACGCTCGACATCGGCACGCCGGCGTCGAGGAACGCGCGCGTGATCGCGCGCGGCACCGCGGCGTCGACCGTGGCCGCGCACAGGCAAAGCGCGAGCGCGACGGCGCGGATCATGCGCGCTCGACGATCGCCGCCGTGCGCTCGCACAGCATCGCGAGCTCGTCGTCGGTGGCGATATAGGGCGGCATGAAATAGACGGTGTTGCCGATCGGGCGCAGCAGGAGTTCCCGCGCCAGCGCCTCGCCGAAGCACCAGCTCGCGAAGCCCTTGCGGTCGGTGTCCACCTCGAAAGCGAAGATCATGCCGCGGCTGCGGAAGTCGCGCACGCGACGCTGCGCCGCGAGCGGCGCCGCGATCGCGCGCCAGCGCGCCGAGCGCGCGCGGTTCTGCGCGATGACGTCATCGCGCTCGAAGAGGTCGAGCACGGCCAGCGCGGCACGGCAGGCGAGCGGATTACCGGTGTACGAGTGCGAATGCAGGAACGCGTGGCCGATGTCGTCCGAGCGGAACGCGTCATGGATCGCATCACGCGCGAGCACGCAGGACAGCGGCAGCACGCCGCCGGTGATGCCCTTGGAGAGGCACATCAGGTCGGGGACGATGCCCGCCGCCTCGCAGGCGAACAGCGTCCCGGTGCGCCCGAAGCCCGTCATGATCTCGTCGGCGACGAGGTGCACGTCGTGCGCGTCGCACAGCCCGCGCGCGCGCCGCAAATAGTCGGGATCGTAGAAGCGCATCCCCGCCGCGCCCTGCACCAGCGGCTCGACGATCAGCGCCGCCGTGTTGCCGGCGTGCGCGGCGAGGTGTCGCGCAAGTGCGTCGGCGGCGCGCGCCGCTGCGGCCGGCGGCGTTTCGCCCGGCCGCGGCACCGGCGACTCGACACGCGTTTGCGGTGTCAGCAGCGGCGCGTACGCGTCGCGAAACACCGGCACGTCGGTGACGGCCAGCGCGCCGAGCGTCTCGCCGTGGTAACTGCCCGCGAGATGGACGATGCCGCGCTTGTCCGGCCGCCCGTGGTTGCGCCAGGCGTGCACGCTCATCTTGAGCGCGATCTCGGTCGCCGAGGCGCCGTCGCTCGCGTAGAACGCGTGGCCGAGGCCCGCCGGCGAGAGTGCGGCGAGCCGCTCGGCAAGCACGACGGCGGGCGCGTGCGTCGCGCCCGCCAGCATCACGTGGTCGACCTCGCGCATCTGCGCGGCCACCGCCTCGACGATGCGCGGATGCGCGTGGCCGAAGAGATTCACCCACCACGACGATACCGCGTCGAAGTAGCGGCGGCCGTCGAAGTCGGTGAGCCACGCGCCCTCGGCGTGCGCGATCGGCACGAGCGGCAGCGCGTCGCCCGCCGGCAGCGGTGTGCACGGGTGCCAGACGGCCGCGCGGCTGCGCGCCAGCCATGCCGCGTTGCCGGTCAGGGTCTGTGCCTTCGCTGCGGTCAAGGCCTGCCCAGGAACACGTAGAAGCTCGATGCGCCGCCCGAGGCGCGGCCGTACGCGAAGTAGAACGGCCCGAGGTAGGTGTCGAGGCCGACGAACAGCGAGCCGGCCTTGCGCAGGTTGCCGAAGCTCACGTCGCTGCGCTCGGCCCACGCATTGCCCGCCTCGAGCGAGCCACCGAGGTAGACGCCGCGGCCGACCACCGATAGCGAGCCGACGCGCTGCGTGTAGACGACGCGGCCGAAGCCGAGGTATTGCCCGGCGAGCTGGTTATTGCGGAGGCCGGACAGGTTGAGAAAGCCGCCGAGCTGGTAGTCGTCGGAGAGGGCGATGTCGAACGCCGATTCCCACGCGAACCGCCCGGCGAGCTGGATCTGCGCGACGGACGAGAGCGGGAACGCCTGCACGAAATCGGCGCGCACGCGCGTGACGCTGTGCGTGCCGGTTCCAGTGCCGATGCCGACGTCGACCCGTTGCTGGCCGGCGAACGCCTCGAGCGTGCCCTTGAAGCCGGTGCGCGGGAAGTACGGGTCGTCGAGCCGGTCGTAGCGCGCGAGGAACGTCGCGCCATTCTCGTCGACCTTGAGCGTCGACAGGCCCTCGTTCGAGCCGACGTCGAGGTCGGCGCGGTAGTGTGCGAAGCGGTAGCCCAGCCGCACCTCGCCATAGCGCGACGCCGCGTAGCCGACGTCGAGACCGATGGGCTCGTAGAGCACGCTGTAGGTGGCGATGCGATCGTCGCCGTCGAAGAGGTCGATCGGCGCGCGGCGCACGCCGCCGTACGCGGAGACGAACACGGGAGAGGCGACGCCGAGCGGCTGGTAGAGCTCGGTCGCGTAGCTCCTGATCGTGCCGAGCTGGAAATCGTTGGTCCACTCGGCGCCCCAGGCGTTGAGCCAGCGGCGCTTGACGCCGGCGATCAGGTTGAGCTCGGTGTCGCCTTGCAGGTCCGACGCGAAATTGCCGCCGAGGCTCAGGTAGTTGGGGCCGAGCGAGTTCTCGCTGACGTCGATGTCGATGCCGTGCTCGCCGCGGATGTCGGTCAGGCGGTAGCTGATGCGGTCGAAGTCGCCGGTGCCGTAGAGCGAGGCGAGGTCGCTCGTTACGTGCGCGTCGTCGAATGGCTTGCCGACGAGGTTGGCAAGCGCGTCCTTGATCGATTGCGGGTTGACGATCGACGTGCCGGTCACGTTGACGCCGGAGATGGCGGCGGTGATCGCCGCCGGCGGCCGGTGGCGCTCGGCTTGCCACGCCGCGTATTGCGAGGGCGTCAGCGCCAGCGACGCGAGCTTCGGCGCGGCCGCGCGCGCCGCGGCTTCGCCGAGCGCGATCAGCTTCGCCGAGTTGTCGAAGTCGAGGAACGTGAGGTCGCCGAGATCGGGCTCGATCAGCACGTCGCGCGGGCCGAGCCTCGCGAGCTGCTCGCGGACGTTCTGCTCGGTGAGGATGTTGAGCGACTGCGACGCGAAGCCGACGATCGAAGAGAGCTGCTCCCTGGTCATCAGCGGCGTGCCGATGTTGACCGCGATGACGACATCCGCGCCCATCGCCTGCACGACGTCGACGGGCAGGTTGTTGACGAGGCCGCCGTCGCCGTAGATGCGGCCGTCGAGCTCCAGCGGCGCGAACAGTCCCGGCACCGACATGCTCGCGCGCATCGCCTGGTAGAGCGGCCCCGAGCGGAACACCACCTGCCGGCCGGTGACCATGTCGGTGGCGACGGCGCGGAACGCGATCGGCAGGTCGTCGAACGACGGCAGCGCGTCCTCGCGCTGCGTCATCGCGTGCAGCCACAGCTCGAGGTTCGCGCCGGCGATCGCGCCCTTGAACACCTGCAGCTTGCCGTCGCGATAGCCGAGCTCGAAGGGCAGCGCGTAGCGCTCGTCGTATTGCTTGCGCCGCAGCGTCAGGTCCTGGCGCGGCGGGTTGTCGGAGAACATCGACTTCCAGTCGATCTTCTTCACCTCGGCCTCGAGCGCGCTCGCATCGTAGCCCGACGCGTAGAGCCCGCCGACGATCGAGCCCATGCTGGTCGCGCTGATGAAATCGATGGGGATGCGCATCTGCTCCAGCACCTTGAGCACGCCGATGTGCGTCAGCCCGCGCGCGCCGCCGCCCGACAGCACGACGCCGATCCGCGGCCGGCCGATCGACGCGGGCTGCGCGGTCGGCTCGCTTTGCGCGAGCGCGGGGACGGCCATGACGGCGGCGATGGCGACCACGGCAATGCGCGCCGCGAGGGCGCGCGCCGGGGCGCGGAGCGCCGTCACGTGAGCCGCGTGCGCAGGCGCTCGACCGCGGCGACCAGCGCGCGCGCGATGCCGGGCTCGCGTACCGAGTGTCCGGCGTCGGGCACGATCACGAGCTCGGCCTCCGGCCACGCCATCGCCAGCGCGTCGGCCGAGACCGGCGGGCAGACGACGTCGTAGCGCCCCTGCACGATCGTCGCTGGAAGATGCCGGATGCGGTGCAGGTTGCCGAGCAGCTCATCCTCGACGAGGAACGCGCGGTGCACGAAGTAATGCGCCTCGATGCGCGCGATCGCGAGCGACGCATGCTCCGTGGGCGGCGCCTGCGGGTCGGCCTGCGGCATCAGCGACGAGCAGGCGATCTCGTAGCGGTCCCACGCGCCCGCCGCCGGCAGGTGCACGGCGGGATCGGGCGAGGTGAGGCGCAGGTGGTACGACGCGAGGACGTCGTCGCGCTCGTCCTCCGGCAGGAACTCGACGAACGCGCGCCAGGCCTCGGGGAAGAAGTGCCGCGCGCCGTACATGAACCAATCGATCTCCGCGGCGCTCGCGAGGAAGATGCCGCGCAGCACGAGCCCGCGGCAACGCGCCGGATGCGCCTCGGCGTACGCGAGCGACAGCGTCGATCCCCACGACCCGCCGAACAGCGCCCAGCGCTCGATGCCGAGGTGCGCGCGCAGCCGCTCCATGTCGGACACGAGGTGCCACGTGGTGTTGTCGACGAGGTCGGCGTAAGGCGTCGAGCGCCCCGCGCCGCGCTGGTCGAACAGCACGATCCGCCAGAACGAAGGATCGAAGAAGCGGCGGTGATGCGGCAGGAAGCCGCCGCCCGGGCCGCCGTGCACGAACACGATCGGCACGCCGGACGGGTTGCCGCATTCCTCCCAGTACAGCGCATGGCGCGCGTCGACGGGGAGCCGCCCCGACGCGTGCGGCTCCGGCAGCGGCCACAGGGCGTCGTCGCGGGCGAGGTGCCGGGTTGCGTCGTTCATCGGTCGAATCGTTGCTCCGACGCCGCCAAGCATAAACAATTTGCGCGCGGAGCGCGCGCGGCGGCCCCTCGATGCGCGGCCACCGGCACGATCGCATTCATGCGCATCGTCATCCCCGCGAATGCGGGGATCCAGCCGTGGCGCATCCGTTGGATGTGGTCGCGTGCCTTGGCGGCGCGTTACGACTGGATTCCCGCATTCGCGGGAATGACGATCAACGCCGCCGCGGACGTGCCGCGACGACCTTCTGCTTCTGCGAGCCCAGCCCGTCGATGCCGAGCGTGACGACGTCGCCGGCCTTGAGGTACTGCGGCGGCTTCATGCCGAGGCCGACGCCCGGGGGCGTGCCGGTGGTGACGACGTCGCCGGGCAGCAGCGTCATGTAGCGCGACACGTCGGCGACCAGCGCGGCGACGCCGAAGATCATCGTGCTGGTGTTGCCGGTCTGGCGGCGCACGCCGTTGACGTCGAGCCACATGCCGAGCTTCTGCGGGTCCTTGATCTCGTCCTTGGTCACGAGCCAGGGACCGATCGGGCCGAACGTGTCGCAGCCCTTGCCCTTGCTCCACTGCGACGCGCCGTGCTTCAGCTGGAACTCGCGCTCGGAGACGTCGTTGACGATGCAATAGCCGGCGACGTAGCGCATCGCGTCCTTCTGCGGCACCGAGCGCGCGGTGCGGCCGATGACGAACGCGAGCTCGACCTCCCAGTCGGTCTGCGTCGAACCCTCCGGCATCACGATGTTGTCGTTGGGACCGGAGATCGACGTCTCGGCCTTGAAGAACACCACCGGCCGCTCGGGGATCGGCACGCCCGACTCGCGCGCGTGGTCCTCGAAGTTGAGGCCGATCGCGACGAACTTGGGCGGCGTCGCCACGCAGGGGCCGAGCCGCGGACGGCCCTTGACCAGCGGCAGCTTCGCCGGGTCGAGTCTTGCGAGCCTGGCGAGCGACGCCGGCGCGAGCGTCGTGCCGTCGATATCCTTCACCTTGCGCGACAGGTCGCGCAGCCGGCCGTCGGCGTCGATCATGCCGGGCTTCTCGCGGCCCGCCGGGCCGTAGCGTACGAGCTTCATTCGTGATTCTCCTTCGCGGGTTCGAACAGGCGTCAGATGGTCATGCCGCCGTCGACCGGGAATACCTGGCCGGTGGCGAACAGCGACTCGTCCGACGCGAGATAGACGACGATCGGCGCGATCTCCTCGGCGGTTGCGAGGCGACCCATCGGCTGGCGCGCGATGAACATCTTGCGCGCGGCCACCGGATCGTCGAATGCGTTGATGCGCGCGGCGAGCGACGGCGTGTCGACGGTGCCCGGCGCGATCGCGTTGCAGCGCACGCCTCTTTGCACGTAGTCCGCCGCGACCGACTTGGTGAGGCCGATCACCGCCGCCTTGCTGGTGCCGTAGGCGAAGCGGTTGGGCAGTCCCTTGATCGAGCCCGACACCGACGCCATGTTGATGATCGACGCCGGGGTGCCGGCACGCGCGAAGCGCTCGAGCATCTTCGGCAGCGCGGCGCGGATTGCCACGTACATCGCGCGCACGTTGAGGCTGAAGCTCGCGTCCCAGTCCTTAGGCGCGCAATCGAGGATGCTGCCGTGATGCACATAGCCGGCGCAGTTGAAGAGGGCGTCGAGCGGCGGCAGCCCGGCGATCGTCGCCGCCACCGCGGCGTCGTCGAGCACGTCGAGGCGCCGCGCGGTGACGTTGCCCACGCCCGCATACGCCGCGAGCAGGCGCTCGTCGACGTCGGTCGCGTGCACGGTGGCGCCTTCGCGCGCCATCGCCAGCGCCGCGGCGCGGCCGATGCCTTGTCCCGCCGCGGTGACGAGCACCGTCTTGCCTTCCAAGCGTCCTGCCATCGATCCCTCGCCGTCTGCCGTCGCGCGGCGTGTAATTTCGCGCGACCGTGCAAGTGTACGCGGCCGCGCCGGGGACTGGTATTACCACTTGACCGGTTGGTGGCCCGCGGTCAGACTGGGCGGATGCGGGCGCGGCGCCGGCCCGCCGGACCTCCGCGAGCCTGTGCCATGCCGCTGTCGAGCATCGAGCCGCGCCGTCTCTACCGCCAGATCGCCGACCAGATCCGCGAGCTCGTCGTGCGCGGCGAGTTCGTGCCCGGCGCGCGGCTGCCGCCGGAGCGCGATCTCGCGAAGCAGCTCGGCGTGTCGCGGCCGTCGGTGCGCGAGGCGCTGATCGCGCTGGAGGTCGAGGGCCTCGTCGACGTGCGCATCGGCTCCGGCATCTACGTGAAAAGCGCGGGCAACGGCCACATGGCGCATGCCAACGGCGACGCC
>Ga0070679_100000731_pt1 | contig 28395 bp, 40 predicted proteins | sample KBSC63BmetaG_FD_65652 | JGI IMG/M metagenome (GOLD analysis project Ga0070679, IMG submission 65652) | Corn rhizosphere microbial communities from Kellogg Biological Station, Michigan, USA - KBS C6-3B metaG | ecosystem: Host-associated > Plants > Roots > Rhizosphere | place: USA: Michigan... | reverse complement strand
CGCTCCTCGCAATGTGTACGCCCTACCCAACTCCGCAGAGTGACCTAGCGTGATCTGCCTACTCAGAGTGAGGTGACTCTCCGTGGTGCAGTCTGTTCCGCCGAACCCGAACGCGGTCCGTCGCAATGCCCGGCCCGGTGTGGAGATGCTTCCCGCGAAGGGTCGCGAAGGTGCCCCGCCGGCGTGGCCGTTGGAGCTGGTCACCGCGGCGGAGATCGACTTGTGGCGTGAGCTGTGGGCGACCCCGCAGGCGGTGGCATGGGAGCGACACGGCTGGACACGCGTCGTGGCCCGCTACGTCCGCTGCGTGCTGGCTGCTGAGGAGCTGAACAAGGACGCTCTCAGCGAGGCCCGCCAGTTGGAGGATCGGCTCGGTCTCACCCCGAAGGCGATGCGCATGCTGATGTGGCAGGTCGCCTCGGATGAGGTCGCCGAGAAGCGCGCCGAGAAGGGCACTGAGCCGGCGGAGTCCGCCCGCGGCCGGATCAAGGCGGTCGGATGATGCCGGAAGGCAGCATCACGGCGTTTCGCCGGGAAGACGGCACCGTGCGCCTCGACGTTGACCCTGGAGTTCTCAAGGTTTCTTTCGGTCTGCTGGCTGGGGCCGATCCGACCTGGCTTGAGATCCGCGACGGCCTCGTCGTCTTCCGTGGTGTCGATGATGACGGCAGGCAGCAGGCGGTCGTCTACCGGCCTGCCGGCGTTGAGCCAGGACCCGAGGGTGGCTGGCTCGTCTGTGACCCGGTGAGCTGATGCCCTGGCGCGGCCCGTCCGAGCCGGGCGAATTCCCGACCCTCGGCTACGACGTCGGCGAGTGGATCGAGGCGCACTGCGTCGTCCCGGACGGCTACCTGCAGGGTCAGCCCTACAAGCTCACCGACGAGATGTGGACGTTCCTGGTCCACTTCTACCGCCTGTACCCGCACGCCGCGGCCTGGCCGGCCCCGGACGCCCTGCGCTATACCGGCGGGCAGCTGCGCCGGTCCCAGAAGTGGGGCAAGGATCCGTTCGGTGCGGCGATCATCTGGGCGGAGGCGCTGGGCCCGACTCGCTTCGACGGGTGGAACGCCGCCGGCGAGCCGGTGGGCGCGCCGTACCCGACGCCGCTGATCGTCTGCCTGGGCACGTCGGAGGAGCAGACCGACAACACGTGGCGCCCGTTCGTGGCGATGGGCCAGCTCGGCCCGGTCGCGAACACGCCCGGCCTGGATGTCGGCCTGACCCGGTGCCTGCTGCCCGGCGGCGGCAAGGTCGAGCCGGTCACCACATCGGCGAAGGCCCGGCTCGGTGCCCCGCTGACGTTCCTCACCATGACCGAGTCGCACTTGTTCACGCTGCAGGGCGGCTTCCGGAAGGTGGCCGGCGCGGTCAAGCGGAACGTGGCCGGCATGGACGGCCGATGGCTGGAGCTCACCAACGCGTGGGACCCGTCCGAAGGCTCCGAAGCGCAGGTCACCGGCGACAACCCGGACGAGCGCACCTACGTGGACGCGATCGAGCCGCACCGGGTCGAAGACCTGGCCGACGACGAGGCGCTCTACGCCGAGCTGCTGCGCCAGTACGGCGACAGCGCGCGCGAGCGCGGCGGCTGGGTGAACATCCGCGGCCGCATCTTCGGCGAGGCCCGATCGGTCAAGCACATGGAGGCCGACCGGCGGCGGTACTTCCTGAACGAGATCGTCGTCGGCCAGTCCGTGTTCGCCGACCCGATCCGCTGGGACGCCCTGGCGGAGGAGGAGACGCTGCGGCCGGGAACTTCGATTGCGCTGGGCTTCGACGGCTCCAACGCCCGGGACGCGACCACGCTGATCGCCTGCCGACTGTCCGACGGCAAGCTGTTCCAGCTGCGCACCTGGGAGCGGCCCGCTGACGCCATCGGCTGGCGGGTCCCGCACGCCGAGGTCGACCAGGTCGTTCAGGCGACCTTCGAGGCCTACGAGGTGGCGCTGATGTTTGCCGACCCGTACCGGTGGCAGGACTACCTTGCCGCGTGGGCCGGCCGGTGGCCGAAGCAGGTCGTCGAGTTCCCGACCAACGTCGAGCAGCGCATGGACAAGGCGATCGAGCGGTTCACCACCGCGTTCGGCGCCGGGGAGATCCTGCACGACGGCGACGAGACGCTCACCCGGCACGTGAAGAACGCCGTGCTGGTCAAGGGGTCGCGCAAGAAGCAGCGACCCGGCGAGGAGGTCGACATCGCCTCGCACTACATGAAGATGGCCAAGAAGGGCACCGGCCAGCTGATCGACGCCGCCGTCGCTGCCGTGCTGGCCTACGCCGCCCGCGGCCAGGCAATCGAGGGCGGGGCGCTCGTTGAGGTGCCGGACAGCGAACCCTGGGCCGCGTGGCTCGATGCGTAAGCCCCCCGCCCCGCGCCGGCCGCGGCTCTCCCGGATCACCCGCGCACGCCTCGGCTTCTTCGCCGGCCTGCTCCTGCTCGCCGCCGGCATCGGCTGGGCCATCGCGCCCGGCTGGGGCGTGGCGGTCGCCGGCGCCGGCCTGATCGCCTGGTCCGTCCTGCTGTACGACGTCGACGAAGAGCCGCTCGAGCGGGAGGACGGTCCGTGGTGAACCTCCTTCGCGCTGCCCGGCAGCCGCGGCCGGCGACCCGGCACGACGACTGGCACCTGTTCCAGGGCAACCAGTACTGGAACAACGTCATGACCTCGTGGGATCCGCAGCACGAGGGCATCGGCTCCGACTTCGCGACCCTGGTCAACCGGGCGTACAAGGGCAACGCGATCGTGGCGGCCTGCGAGCTGACCCGGATGGCGCTGGTCTCCGAGGCCCGGCCGCGGTGGCGCAACCGCGATCGCGGCAACCTGTATGGCACTGCGGACCTGGGCGTGCTCGAGCGGCCTTGGCCGGGCGGTACGTTCCGGCAGTTGGCGTCGCGGATGGTGCTCAACGCCGACATGGCCGGCACGGCGTTCGTCGCCCGCCGCGCCGAGCGCCCGGACCGGTTGATGCTGCTGCGCCCGGACTGGGTGGAGATGGTGCTGGGCTCCGACATGGACCCCGGCGAGGCCGGCTTCGCCATGGACGCCGACCTGCTCGGCGTCATGTACTACCCGGGCGGCAAGGGCTCCGGCCGCGAGGCGGTGCCGCTGCTGGCCGACGAGGTCGCCGTATGGGCCCCACAGCCCGACCCCCTGGCCGCCTACCGCGGTGTGTCCTGGATGACCGCGGCCGGCCGGGAGATCGACGCCGACGTGGCGGCCAGCACCCACAAGCTGGCGTTCTTCGAGAACGGTGCCACTCCGCAGCTGATCATCTCGTTCGGCCCCGAGGTCAAGAAAGCCGACTTCCAGGACTGGGTGCGCAAGTTCGAGATGCGCCACACCGGCGCTGGCAACGCCTACAAGACCCTGGCGGTCGGCGCCGGCGCCGAAGTGACCGCGATCGGCAAGGACCTGCAGCAGCTCGACTTCAAAGCCACCCAGGGCGCTGGGGAGACCCGCATCGCCGCGGCGTCCGGCGTGCACCCGGTTGTCGCCGCCCTCAGCGAGGGCATGGCCGGCTCGTCGCTGAACGCCGGCAACTTCCGCGCTGCGTGCCGGCTGGTCGCCGACCGCACACTGCGGCCGCTGTGGGGTGGCCTGTTCGCGGCGCTGGAGACGATCGTCCCGGCGCCGGACGGCCGCTCCGAGCTCTGGTACGCGGAGAAGGAGATCTCCTTCCTGCAGGAGGACCGCAAGGACGCCGCGGAGATCCAGGCGTCCAAGGCGCAGACGATCGCCACCCTCGTGCGCGAAGGCTTCACCGCCGACTCGGCGATCGCTGCGGTCGAGGGCGAAGACATGGGCCTGCTGGTGCACTCCGGTCTGCTCAGCGTCCAGCTGCAGCCCCCGGGCGCCGCCAAGCCGACCATCGACGGCACCACCGCCCAGCCGGCCATCGGCGCAGGAGGGACATCATGACCGACTTCATCCGCGCCGTGGCGCTCGACGACATCCGGATCCGCTCCGGCGGTACCGGCCGCACCGTCGAGGCGTACGCGGCGATCTTCAACGAACCCGCCGAGATCATGGACGCTGACGGCCACTACTACGAGGTCAACGACCCGGCCGCGTTCAACCGATCGATCCAGCACCACGGCGGCCGCTTCCCGGTGATCTACAACCACGGCATGACGGTGGCCGGCACCCCGTCAGATCGGGGCAGCGTCCCGATCGGCGTGTCGGTGGAGGTCCGCGCCGACAAGCGCGGCGTGCTCACCGTCGCTGAGTACGGCAACTCCGACCTGGCCGACGAGGTCCTCGAGGCGATCCGCATGGGCGCGGTCAAGGCGCAGTCGTACGGCGGCCGGTTCCTGCGTTCCGACCCCGGACGCCGGCCCGCCGGCGGGTTCCGGCCCGGCCCGGGCGGCAAGCTGCGCACCGTGCGCCGCATGGAGGTCGCCATGCGCGAATTCGGCCCGACCCCGTTCCCCGCGTTCGCTGGCGCCGCCATCACCGGCGTGCGCGCCCAGCAGGTGCTCGGCGCACTCCTGACCGCCCCGGCCGAGCGTCGGGTGGCGCTGCTGCAACAACTTGACGACCTGGTCACTCCGCAGGAGCTGGACAGCTCCGCGGACCCGGCCGAGGACACCACCGGCACGCCCGAGCAGGGTCTCGCCGACGCTACGACCGACGACCCGGCCCCGAGCCACTCCCGGTCAATCCCGCTGAGCATGCGCATCCGCGCAGCTCGTATCGCCCGAGGATGGGAGTAGACCCGATGGGTCTCAAGCGCGCGGATGAGATCCGCACCCGGATGGAAGCCATCCGATCCGATGTCGCCACCCTGGAGAAGCTCGACGCGAGCGGCGAGGCCGACGAGTCAGCCCACCAGCGGCTTGACGACCTGCTCGCCGAAGCCGACCTGCTCGCCGAGGAACTGAAGCCGCTGGCCGAGCGTGAGGAGCGCATCGCCAACGTGCAGCGCTCGGCGCAGATCGACAGCAACCGGGAGAGCACCGAGCCGGCGCCGGCTGCAGTCGAGCGAGGCGCCCCGGAGCTCGGCCGCCGCCGCTCGTTCCGCAGCCCGTTCGACAACCTCGACGCAGTCCGGGCCGGTGTCGCCGACCCGTCCGACGTCCGGGCCCGCGCGGTCGCCGCGATCGAGCAGTACGCGACCCGCACCGACCACTGGGCCCTCGCCCCGGACGGCGCGGAGCAGGCCACCAAGCTGGTCGAGAAGACCGGCGCGAGGTTCGGTACCGCCGTCGCCCGGCAGATGCTGATCACCGGCACCCCCGAGTACCTGGCCGCGTTCCAGTCGTACATGGAGGACCCGGGCGGCATGTCGTCCCGGGCCGCTCTGTCGCTGACCCCGGCCAACGGCGGCTACCTGGTCCCGTTCACCCTGGACCCGACGATCATCCTGACCAACAACGGCAGCGCGAACCCGTACCGCGCCTACGCCACGATCAAGACCACCGCGACCAACGACTGGAACGGCGTAACCTCCGCCGGCGTCAGCGCCGAGTGGACCGCGGAAGGCATCGAGGCCGCGGACGCCACCCCGACCGTCGGCCAGTTGAAGATCACCCCGCAGAAGGCCGACGCCTACCTGTTCGGCTCCTACGAGGTCCTCGGCGACTCCGACATCGCGCAGCAGCTGCCCGAGCTGCTCGCCGACGCCAAGGACCGCCTGGAGGAGTCGGCGTTCGCCGTCGGCACCGGCACCGGCCAGCCCTTCGGTGTGATGACCCGCGGCACCACCCTGGCCGCGGCCGCCGGCACCGCCGCGACCGGCCCGACCGCCGCCTCGGTCTACTCGCTGATGGGCGCCCTGCCGGCGCGCTGGCGCGGACCGCGGGCGAACAACGTCTGGCTGGCCAACCTGACCACGATCAACGCCCTGCGCAACGTGCCGAGCTTCACCGGCTCGACCACGTCGATCGTGAACGACAACGGCGACGTGCCCACCCTGCTCGGTAAGCCGCTGCTGGAGTCGACGTCGGTCACCGGCGCGTTCGCCAACAGCGCCAAGGTGCTCGCGTTCGGCGACATGCGGCAGTACTACATCGTCGACCGCGTCGGCATGTCGGTCGTCTACGACCCTGTCGTGCTCGGCGCCAACCGGCGCCCCACCGGCCAGGGCGCCTGGTACGCCTTCTGGCGCGTCGGCGCCGACGTTTCGACGGCCGGCGCGTTCCGCGTCCTGACCCTGACCACCTGATCGGAGCCTTTCTCATGGCAGACACGCAGAAGAGCGGCGAGCAGGCCGCTGAAAAGGCCGAGGCCGCGTCGGCGGCGCGCACCAGCGCCGCGAAGGCGGCCCCCGCGAAGGCGGCGCCGGGCAGCTCGGCCGAGGGCACTCAGCTGATCGCCGGCGACGCTGCGGTGACCAGCGCACCGGTGCGCGGCGACGTGGTCGTCACCGAGGGCCAGTCGGCGCCGTTCTCCACCAAGCCCGGCGACGTGCCGGTGGACCCGCGGTCCGGCAAGCCGTTCTCCGAGTCGAACTCGCAGGGGTTGCAGGGCACCCACGGCGAAGAGCTGCTTGCGGCAACCGGCTCGGTCGTCCCGGGCGTTGACCCCGACCGGATTCCGGCCGAGGTCACCCCGGGTGTCACCCCGGACGCCGGCGGCGACAAGCTGTTCGCCGCCGCCCTGGCCAAGGCCCCGTCGCTGACCCGCGAGTTCGTCGAGAAGATGCAGATCGACGACGAGACGCTCGGGCAGATCGCCCGCGGCGAGATCCCGCCCCCGCCGATGCCGGGGCCGATCTACACCACCGACATGTACCGCACACCGGGCGGCTACCAGCAGACCCCGCCCGGAGTTCCGCCGGAGGACGTCGGCAAGAACGCCACCGTTCGCTGAACACCGGCCTCGCGGGCTAGCGGCCCGCCGAGCATTCTGCCGCCCGGGTAACCCGTGGGGTCGGTTCCAACTGCACAGGTAGGAGGCCAGCGATGGCGCAGTACGCCACCGAGTCAGAGTTGGCCTCCTACCTGCAGCAGGACCTCGACACCGCCTCGGCGACTCTCGCCCTGACCCTGGCGTCAGGCGAGTTCTCCGCGGCCGCCGAAACGTGGTGGACGCCAACCAGCACCACCTACAAAGCCACGGCGTACGGCAACTGCGAGGTGGATCTGCCGTACAAGCCGGTCAGCGCCGTCTCCGCCGTACGGATCAACGGCAACGTCATCACCGGCTGGGTGCTGCGCGGAGACACCCTGTACCGGGCTGCCGGGTTCGGCTACCGCTACGGCTGGCCGCCCGACGCCCTCGAGGTCGACCTGACCCACGGCTACGCCACCGCACCCGACGACGTGAAGCTCGCGACGCTGGAGATTGCCAGCGGGCTCTACGACAACCCGAGTGGTGTTGTCTCCGAGGCGATCGACGACTACACGGTTCGCTACAACGGCGTACCGATCCTGCCCGGCCGGCCGTGGCGCGAGGTCGCCGCCGGCTACCGCGGCGTCCTGCTCGCCTGACCTCCTACGACCGCTAGGGGGCCGCCCATGCCCACCGTCGGCCTCGATCCGGCGTGGAGCTCGAACGCCAGCACCAGCTCGCTCACGTCCGCCGCGTTCTCACCGACCGCCGGCTCGCTGATCGTGGTCGACGCGATCGCCGACTCAGGGTCGTCCGGCATCACGGCCAACATCACCGACTCCACCGGCACCCTGACCTGGAACGCCATCGGCACAGTGCAGATCGGGTCGTCCGGCGGCGCCGTGATGGCCTGGTGGGCGTACACCGCCGGCGCCCAGACCGGCATGACGGTCACCACCACGTGGTCGGGCGCGGGCACCACCTCGACGCACGCGGTCAAGGTCACCACCTACACCGGCACGGCGACCGCCTCTGCGGTGCTGAGCAAGGCGCAGGCCGCATCGGCGACCAACAACCTGAGCGTCTCGGTCACCACGACGAACGACCAGGCCCGGATCGCCGGATCCGCGATCGACTGGAACGCACTCGGCGCGCCGACCTCGACCGACACCATCACCGCGTTCCACAGCGCGGGCAACATCTCCGGCGCCGCCGTGCGCAAGGCCGCCGACTCGACCCCGGCTGCCTCGTCGGTGAGCCTGAACTTCGACGCCTTCGGCACCGGCACCCCGGCCTGGGCGTACAAGGTCTACGAGATCGTCCCGTCGGCGAGCGGCACCGCGATCACGCGGTCCGCCGACGATCCGGCCGGCCTCGCCGACACGGCGACCGCCGCCTCGGTGTTCGCGCGCACCCAGACCGACGTCGCCGGCCTCACCGACTCTGCGTCCACCGCGGCGGTCTACACCCGGACGGTCACCGACACCGCTGGCCTCACCGACGCAGGTGTCACCCAGGGCCGCACCGCGGACGGCTCGGACTCCACCGGCCTCGCCGACTCGGTGTCGACGCAGCTCACCTCCGGCGGCCCGATAGCCCGATCGGCAACCGACCCGGCCGGCCTGACCGACACCGTGGCCACTGCGGTCACGCTGACCCGCATCGTGGACGATCCGGCCGGCCTGACCGATTCGGGCGTCCAGCGCACCATCGTGGCCACCGGTGCTGACGATGCTGGCCTGACCGACTCGGCGACCACCCAGCTCACCGGCTCGGGTGCCGCCCTGACTCGCACCGTCACCGACCCGGCTGGGCTCGCGGACAGTGCCACCTCGACGTTGTTCTCGCTGATCAGCCGCACGGTCAGCGACACCGCCGGCCTGACCGACCTGGGTGATCCGCTCGCCCTGGACGTCGTTGAGACCGTCGCCGACCTGGTCGGTCTGACTGACTCGGCGACCACCCAGCTGACGCCCACCGGCGGCGCGCTCACCCGCACGGTCACCGACCTTGCGGGCCTCGCCGACCAGGTGTCCACCGCGGCGGCGTACGGGCGGGCGGCGACCGACACCACGGGCCTTGTGGACGCGACGACGCAGCAGCTGGCCGGCGCCGGCGTGCGCCAGGCCGACGACACGGCCGGTCTCACCGACGCGGTCACCTACTCGTCCACGCAGACGCTCGCCGACCCGGCCGGCCTCACGGACACCGCGACCGCTGCGCTGGCCGCCGTCCGGGCGACCACCGACACGACCGGTCTGACTGACTCGGTGACCGCCGTGCTGAACCTGGTCACGGCGCACACCCGAACGATCGACGACTCGGCCGGGCTGCGCTCGACGCACCTGTGCGTGCGCACCACCCACCGTCGCCACCTCGGCGTCACGATCCGCCCTAACACCGGCACCACGCCGCGCTACGCGCTCGTCTCCGACTGAACCTGAGAGGCCACCATGCACCTGATCTCCCCGGCGGATGAGCGCCTTGACGCCCTGCACGCCGCATACGACGCCGCCCGCGCCCAGCTGCCCGACGGGGTCGGCATGGTCGGCTACGGCGTCGCCGAGCTGGTCGACGGCGACGGTCGGACCAAGCTGCTCGTGCCGTTCCACAACCTGATCACCGACGCCGGCGATCTCTACTACGCGACCAAGGCGATCGTCGGCATCAGCCCGGCCAACGCGAGCGCGCCGACCGCGATGACCGGCATGAAGCTCGGTACCAGCTCGACCGCCGCGGCGAAGAACAGCACGGGTGCGGCCCTGGTCACCTACCTGACCGGCAGCAATGCGAGCTTCGACGCGACTTACCCGCAGACGGCCAACCTCGGCGCAGGCCTCGGGGTGAACGCCGTCTACAAGACGACCTGGGCGGCGGGCACAGCTACGTCCTCGACGATCAACGAGGTCGTGATCGTGAATGACTCCGGGACGAACGCCACCAGCACCGCGGCGAACTCGGCCAGTCGGGCCGTCCTGACCACCGTGAACAAGACGGCCAGCGACTCCCTGGCCGTGACCTGGAACCACAAGTTCTTGGGCGCCTGATGGCGACCGACGGTTCCGGACTGCGCGACGAGCTGGTGGTCGACCTCACCCCGACCGAACCGGAGCCCGAGCCGGATCCGGTCGACGAGCCCGACCCCGACGAGTAGATGCCTCGCGCGTACGCGGTGCGGGTGGGCACGCCGCCGACCGCCGGCAGCGCGCTCACCTCGCGACCCAACGACGGGACGGGCTACTGGCCGGACGCCAGCAACACCGGGCACCTGCGCGGACCGAACGCCACGGCCAGCCCCAGCGACTGGGCGACCGGCATGACGTCCGGCGGCGGTGTGTTCGTCCAGCCGGCCAACGGCGCGGTGATCACCGGCCGGCGCTTCCTCGGCAAGTCCTACGTCGGGTACAACGGCGTCGGCGACAACCTGACCTTCCGCAACTGCCTGTTCGAGGGCACCTGGCCCAACGACACCCTGGTGCAGGTCTACTGCGCCACCTCGGTGCGCTTCGAGTACTGCACGTTCAAGCCGGCCGGCCTGTCGGCGCCGCCGGGGAACTCGAGCTACACCGCGTCCACGTCGCTGACCGACCCAGGAACCCCGTACAGCCAGTCCTGGCAGTACATCGCGGGCATGACGGCCGGCCAGGTCGCCACGTTCGATCACTGTGACGTGTGGGGCAACGCCGGCATCCAGATGACCGGCGGCACCGGCTCGGGCGCGATGGGCACGTTCTCGGCCTGCTACATCCACGACCAGGCCGATACGAACTCCTCCGGCGCGCCGGCCGGGCAGGGATACCACCACGACGGCATCGGCCCGGACTCCGAGGGCGGCTCCGGCTACACGCTGATTACCGGCTGCACGATCGCGAGCCGCGGCAACACGAACGCGATCGCGTTGCAGGGCAGCAGCACCTACCACCACATCACGATCACCAACAACTACCTGTCCGGGTTCGGCTACACCGTCTCGATCGGTGCGACCACGCCCTGGAACTGCACCAACATCACCGTCACCGGCAACGTGCTCAGCGCCGAGGTGGAGAGCGTGTTCGGGCCGTTCTACAACGCCGGGTCCTGGAATTCCGGCGGCGGCACCAACGCCTGGGCGAACAACCGGTTCCAGGTGCGCTCCGGCGACCAGGAGACCGCCTGGACGACTGCGGACCACGGCCGCTACTGGTGGCCGACCGACAACGCCAGCCACGCCACCGACTTCAGCTGAGGGGGGCCTGATGGCGCAGAACCTGTTCGGCTCCGCGGTCCCGGCCGGCGGCGACGAGGCGGACGGCACCGACTACGCGCTCGGGACCCGCTTCACGCCCGGCGTGAACGGCACGGTGACCGGCGGTCGGTGGCGTTTCCCGGCCACCATCCCGCACGCCACCACCCCGGTGCAGGTGGGCCTCTACCGGGTGTCCGACCAGGCGCTGCTCGCCTCGGCCAGCTTCCCGCTGGGCGCGACGCTGGGGGCCTGGAACGAGGTCACCTACAGCTCCCCGGCCTCGGTGACGGCGGGTGTCACCTACGCGACGGTGATCTGGACGCCGTTGCGGTACGTGGCCACCCCGACCTACGCCTGGCCGGTGACCTCCGGCGATCTGACCGCAAGCTCGTCGAACGGCTGGCTGGCGGTCACCCCGGGCGCGCTGGTGTTCCCGACGACCCAGTCCGGCAACTCCGCGAGCTACTTCGCCGACGTGGTTTTCGAGCCGGCGCCGCCGCCGTCCTGGACGTACGGCTTCGGCGTGAGGATCGGCTGATGGGCGCGCTGGAGCGCGGCCGGCGACTGGCCGAGGCCCGCATGGGCGACACCTGCTCGATCCGGCGCCGCGGCGGCACAACGACCGACGACAACACCGGCGAGGTCACCCCGACCTGGGCGGACGTCTACGCCGGGAAGTGCCGCATCCAGCAGCGCACCGTGCAGGCCGAGTCGCAGACCCCGGGCCAGGACTTCCAGATACTGACCCGGCTGGAGCTGCAAATCCCGGTCGACGCCCCGGCGCTGCAGGTCGGCGACGAGGTGACGATGACCGCGTCCGGTGACCCGCAGCTGGTCGGCCAGGTCCTGACCGTCCGCGACCTGGCGGCCAAGAGCGAGGCGACCGCGCGGCGGATCGGCGTCACCAGGAGGTCATCGTGAGCGTGCGCATGGAGGGCGACGGCCTGCAGCAGCTGGTCGCGGTATTCGAGAGCGCGGGCGCCGAGGTGCTGACGGAGGCGCGCAAGGTCACCGCCAAGGCCGCGCTGAACATCAAGAACGACGCGAAGAAGAAAGCCTCCGGCCTGGCGCACGCCCCGCACTACCCGCGGTCGATCAGCTACAACACCGCGATCAGCGGCACCGCGGTGACCGCGGAGATCGGCCCGGACAAGGACCGTCCGCAGGGTGCGCTCGGCAACATCTTGGAATACGGCACCAGCAAGAACCCGCCGTACGCGCACCTCGGCCCGGCCTTGGACTACGAGAGCCCGAACTTCGAGCGCTACCTCGGCCAGCTCGGCGAGGACCTGCTGACGTGACCGTCCAGGACCACGCCGCCGCGGTGCTCGCCCAGCTGGCTGCCTCCGGGACGCCGGCGATGACCGTGCTTGACGGCCAGGTGCCCGACGGCCAGGTGCCGCCGTACCTGCTGGTGCGGTTCACCTTCCGCTCGCAGGGCGCCGACGTCCGCCCGGACGCCTCCGACCTGGTGTTCCGCTCGCTGGCACTCGAGTGCACCGCCCGGGTCTACAGCGTGGCCGCGAACGCCCGGGCGGCCCGTGCGCTGGTCAACCGGGTGTCGGTGGCGCTGCTCGACTGGACGCCGACGGTGGCGGGCCGCGCCTGCTCGCCGATACGGCACATCGACTCCTTCGAGGCGCCGCCGGATGAGCGGACCGGCACCGCCTACTTCGAGGTCGTCGACGACTACCGCTTCACCTCGTACCCGGCCTGACCGGGCCGTCCATCACATCCGAAGGGGGTGCGCCTCGTGGCGCTCCAAGCTTCACAGTCCCTCACCACGACGGCCGCGGCGCCCGTTCCGCTCACCCCGTCGGCTTCCGAAACGATCGCCGCCAGCAGCGCCGGAACGCAGGGCGTGCTGATCCGGGTCATCACCACCGGCACGACCACCACGGTGACCGTGCTCGACCCGAACAACACCTCGCAGGGCAACCCGGGCACGCCGACCGGTCAGGTGATGCCGGCGACCGGTGCCCGGCAGTTCCTGATCCCCCTCGCCGCGTTCACCGGCGGCGTCGCGACGGTCACCTTCTCCGGCGCGCTGACCGGCGTGACCTACGAGCTCACGCGCGTCTGAACAGGAGATCGAGATGGCCAAGAACCAGTACTGGCTGACCCGGGCGGACGAGCCGTTTGCGCTCGTCGAGGGGGCGGCTGAACGCGACCGGTGGGTGCAGATCCACGGCTACGCCGAGTCGGCCGAGCCGACCGACGACCAGCAGGTGCACGTCGTCAACGACAACACCGGCGGCCGCGGCGCGCTGCCGTACGGCCCGCTGCGCGACGGCATCTGGGGCGGCCTGGGCTGGCGGCCCGCTGCACCGCCGGAGCCGGTCGACGCCACCAAGGACCCCGCGCTCGTCGACCAGGTGGTCGCCGTGCCGGCCACGAAGACCGAGACCGCGGCCCCGGCCGCCACCAGCACCAGCAAGGAGAAGTGACGTGCCGGATATCGTCGTAGACGGCAAGACCCGGGTCGCCTATGTGCCGACCATCGCGAACATCGCGGCGCCGACCACCGCCGAGCTCAACGCCGGGATGCTGCTGCAGTCCACGCTGACCGCGTCCGGCCTGGCCGGCTTCGCCCCGGACACCGCGAAGGTCGACACCAGCTCGCTGGCCTCGACCTTCAACACCGCGGTCAACGGCAAGAGCAGCTTCGATGGCACCCAGCTCACGCTGAAGAAGCAGACCGGCACCGACACGATCCACGACACCCTGGTGCGCGGCACCACCGGCTACATCGTGATCCGCCGGTCGATCGCCGAGTCGACCAACTGGGCCACCTCGCAGAAGGTCTCCGTCTACCCGATCGAGTGCGGCGAGACGATCTATCTGGATCCGGAGGAGAACAGCGTCGAGCGGTACACCATCCCGCTGACCGTCTCCTCGTCGCCGAACCAGCGCGCCACCGTCGCTTAACCCCAGCTCTACCTCACTTCGCCGCCTCCGACTGGGGCGGTTTTTTCGTGCCCGGCCGGTCCTCCCGGAGCCGGCCGGGCGCTTAATCCGGGATCCGGGATCGGAGAGTCGTGACAGAAGAACAGCACAATCCGCACAACCCTGACGCCTGGACCATGGGTGACCCGAGGATCAACAGCAGCACCAATCAGCAGGTCTGCGACTGGCTGCGCGCCAACGGCGTCGACCCGGGGCGCATCCCTGCTGACCCACGCGCTTCGATGACCGACGGCCAGCTCACGCTGCTCAGTAAGGTCCGAGGCCCGCACGGGGGCGACCTGGTCAGCCCCGACGGGTTGGAGATCATGACGGAGACCATCACCGTTCCGGTGACCGTGCCGCCGCCGCCAATCGTCGAGATCTGGCTGGCCCCGAAGTGCCCGACGTGCGGACGGTGACGACGATGACCGACTTCAAGGACCTACTGGCCGGATCCCGGCTGCCCGAGACCGTGGTCCACCTGTGCATGCGCGGCGACCTGATGGCCGAGGTGGCGATGCTGACCGCCGAGCTACGGCGCGTTGAGGCAAAGTCGACTGATTCGCTGGCCGGGAGCGGCGTTGGGCCCCTCGTCGAGCAGATTGAGGCCATCCAGCAGGAGATGCGGGAGCACACCTACCCGGTTCGGCTGCGCGCCCTGTCCCGACCGGCTTGGAACGCGCTGGCAAAGGCGCACCCTCCGCGCGTGGATGCCGAGGGCGACATACTGCCCGAGGACCGGGCCGCCGGCGGCCTCAACCAGGTGGAGATTCGCGAGCCGTTGGTCCGGATGTCGATGGTCGACCCGGAGCTGACCGAGTCGCAGTGGCAGGACTTCAACGCGAGGATCACGGACGCCCAGTTCGAGGATCTGGCGACAGCAGCCTGGAACCTCAACCGGGGATCGGTGGACATCCCTTTCTCGCGCGCCGCCTTGCAAAAGATCCGGGACTCCTTCGGCGGGTAGAGGCGGCCGAGCGTCTCGGCGTGCCCCGGTCTCGGCTTGAGGGCCGCGAGCCCACAGAGGTCACCGAGCACGAGTACGACGAGGCGGGTCGGCTGATCCGGTCGGTCACCACCCGTGAGCCGCTCTGGACCGAGCATGACCTGGCCGACCAACTGGCCCTCGTCGAGTACCGCTCGACGCTGTGCCCGTGCGGCTGCGGCTTCCCGGTCGCCGAGACGACCAGCCACGAAGAGGCCGGCCCCAGCTTCGCCGCCAAGCAGATCCCGTGCCGAGCCCGGCAGACGCTCATCGAGCAGCAGACAGCGCACCTCAAGAGCAAGGGCGAGAGCGGCGATCCGATCGCCGGGGCCCGCCTGTGGTCGATCTCCATGCAGAAGAGGTGAGCCGTGGCGAACCGCACCGTCACCGTCGGCCTGAAGGCCGAGGTCGGCCAGTACAAGCGGAGCGTCGGCGAGGCGGAGAAGGCCACCGAGAAGCTCGCGGACGCGATCGACGACGTCGACGGCAAGGGCTTCGACAAGGTCTCTGCCTCGGCGAAAAAGCTGGGCGACGCGGTCGGGGACGCCGGCGACGATGCGGCCAAGGCGGCGAAGGATTTCGACGAGGTCACCAAGCACACTCGGCTGCTCGACAAGCAGATCCGGGAGACCGAGTCCGGGATCCGGACGCTGGCCAAGAGCTTCGCCAGCACCGGTGACGCAAAGATCCTGGCGTCGATCCGAGAGCAGCAGCGGGCACTGTCCCAGCTGCGGAAGGTCCGCAAGTTCTTGCCCGACCCGGCCGAGGCGCACACGGCCGGCGAGCAGATGGCGGCGCAGATCGTCACCGGGTTCGAGGCGAAGGCCCGGGTCACTCTGCCGGCGAGCATCGGCAGGGCGTTGAGTGCGGCGAGCCCGGCCAAGCTCGGCGCGGCCGGCCTGGGCCTGTCGCTGTCCCCGATGATCGGCACGCTGATCGCAGCCGCGGTGATCGGCGGCGCCGGCGTCGGCGGCATCGGGGGCGGTATCGCGCTGGCGGCGAAGTCGCCGATCGTCGCGGACCGGGCCAAGGACTTGGGCAAGCTGGTCTCGTCCGGCCTGCAGCAGGAGGCGTCGCGGGCGCTGACCAAGCCGCTGCAGTACGCGATGGACGACCTGCAGCGGATCGCCGAGCGGTCCATCCCGAAGATCGGCAAGATCTTCGACGCGGTCGGACCGAGCATCGACCGGCTCACCCAGTCGACCGGCCGCGGCCTGGACGGGCTGCTCGACGGCCTGGTCGACGGCGCCGAGAACGCCGAGCCGGTCCTGGATGAGCTGGGCAACCTGATCGCTGACACCGGCGCCAGCGTCGGCGGCATGTTTTCCGACCTGTCGGAGCACTCGGAGGCCGCGGCGTCCGGGATCCGCGACGTCAACGAGGCGCTGCAGGACGTCATCACCGTGACCGGCGGCGCCGTCGAGCTGCTCCTGACGATCAAGGAGATCGAGGACGCCACGGAGGCGTGGGTCGCCAAGTGGTCGCCGCTGCTCGACACGGTCATCTACAAGGGCTCCGAGCTCGGCGAAGTCTTCACGGTCCTTAAGGACCAGCTGTATGGTCCGGTCAAGCCGCTCGCCGAGCTGTTCAAGCAGGTCGAGGGAACCGACCAGCGGATCCGCCGGATCACTACCTCGATGGGCGCCGCCAAGGTGGCGGCCGAGAATCTGACGGCCACCGAGGACGACCTCAAAGAGGCGCAGCAGAAGTCCACCGAGGCGCAGGACGCCTACACCCGCTCGCTGGCCGACCTGAACCCGACCGCGGCCCGCAGCAAGCAGATCCTCGACGGCCTCAAGCAGGCCTCCGATGCGCTGTACGGCTCGCAGATCCGGGCGGCGGAGGGCAACGAGGCGTGGGAGGCGTCCTGGGACAGCCTCAGCGAGTCGGTCAAGAACAACAAGTCCACCCTCGACATCCACACCCAGGCGGGCCGGGCGAACCGTGACGCCATCGAGGACCTGCTCACCAAGAGCACCGAGATGTACGCGGCGGACATCGCCGCAGGTGAGGCCACCGGCAAGGCGACCAAGAAGCACCAGGAGCGCACCGAGGCGGTCAAGAAGGAAGCCTCCCGGCTCGGCCTGAACAAGAAGATCACCGCCGAGCTGATCGACACCTACGGGCAGATCCCGCCGAAGAAGACCACCGACCTGGTCCTCGACGGCGTGAAGTCCGTCGCCAACGAGCTGCGCGAGCTGTCGGTCATCCAGTACGCGCTGGCCAAGGGCATCCCAATCGCGTCCGCCCGAGCAGCCCTGAAGGGCGAGACCGGACCGGCGAAGCGGGGCGGCGGATACGCGGCCGGCGGCCACTTCACCGGCCGGCTGCCCGGTCCGCCGTCGGACGTCGACAACCTGCGCGGCAAGGGCCCCGACGGGCGGACCTTCGGGCTGGCCGGCGGCGAGTACATCGTCAACGCGCGGAGCACCGCGAAGCACCTGCCCGAGCTGATGGCGATCAACAAGGACAGGGACGGGTACGCCGCCGGCGGGCACTTCCCCGACCAGGACCGTTCGACGCGCTGGCCGTTCGAGGTCACCGCCAAGAACACCAAGGTCATGTCGGAGAAGGAGGCCCGCTCCAAGGTCGTTGTTGCGTTCGACCGGAATTGGCCGTCGAGCCCGTCCGCTCAGCGCGGTGACTCCGGCGTGTGGCACAAGGTCGTCGCCCTGATCAAGAGCACCGGCCCGCTGTCCGGCGAGTTCGGCAACGCGTACCGGCCGGGCGACCCGAAGTGGCACGGGAGCGGCCGCGCCGTCGACTGGATGGGCTACAACCAGGACGCCCTCGCGAGCTTCCTGGCCCGCCAGCGGCCGCTGGAGCTGATCCACCGCACCAAGACGCGCGACTACGCCTACACCCGCGGCGTCAACAAGGGTTCGTTCAACGAGGCGCTGATGGAGGCGCACCGCAACCACGTGCACATCGCCATGCGCAACGGCGGCCTGATCAACGAGCACGTGCTGGGCGTCGGCCGCTCTGGCCGGACCTACGAGTTCGGCGAGGCCGGCCCGGAGGCGGTCACCCCGATGCGCCGCGGCTACGCCTCCGGCGGACTGGTCAACATTGCGCCGAGCAGCTCGGCCACCACGACGGTCGGCGGCGGGTCTCGGCTCGACTACCTGGACGCGCTGCTCGGCGCCCGGGAGGCGGTCAGCCAGCTGTCGGCGGCGCTGAAGGAGAACGGCCGCTCGTGGTCGCAGGCGTCGGCGAAGGGCCGCGACAACCGGCAGGCGCTGATCGCTGGTGTGCGGGCCGCTCAGCGGGCGGCGGAGGCGAAGTACGACGAGACCGGCAGCATCAAGGCCGCGAACAAGGTCTACGACGACTACATCAAGAAGCTCGACGCGGCGATGAAGGCCATGGGCATCAACGCCAAGACCCGCCGCGAGCTGCTCAAGGTGTACTCGGAGAAGCCGAAGTACGACACGCCGGCCGCGGCCGCGAAAGCGCCGTCGAACTCGTCCGGTCGGATCAAGAGCGTGCAGGACTTCGCTGCGGCGCAGGAAGCCGTGGAGAACGCCGCGGTCGCCTTCGCCTGGACGACGCCGACCTTCACCGCTTCGACAGCGACCGGCCGGGCCGAGCTGTCCACCCTGTTCAGCTTCCTCGCGGCGGCCGAGCAGGCAGCGCAGTCGCAGTACCAGGAGACCGGCAACGCCAAGTCGGCGACCGCGCTCTACCAGCGCTACATCGACCAGCTCAGCGCGATCCTGGCCAAGGCCGGCATGAGCAAGGCCGAAATCGACAAGCTACTCAAGGACTACGGCCGGATCACCCTGTCCCGCAACGCCGCCGGCGGGCTGTACGAGCACGCCGCCACCGGCGCGCTGCGGGAGGCGCACGTCGCTTCCGGGCGCCGGACGCTGTACGCGTACGGGGAGCCGGAGACCGGCGGCGAGGCGTTCATCCCGCGCAACGGCAACCGGGCCAGGTCGACGGCGATCTGGCAGCACGTCGGCGAGCGGTGGCTGGGCCAGTCCGTCGGCCGGGCCGGGCCGATCACCGTGCAGGCCACCATCCCGATCACTATCGGGTCGGAGGTCATTACCCGGCAGGTGGAAATGGTTGTCGACGCCGCTGTGGGCCGGGTCGTTGCCGCCACCGTCTACCAGACCGCCTAGGAGGCTGCCGTGGCAACGACCCTGACGGCCACCCCGGAGCCCGGCAACAACCCGCCCAGGGTGCTGCTGCAGCTCACCTACACCGGGCAGACCAGCGCGACGATCGTGCGCAACGATCCGGACGGCAGCCAGACCCCGGTCAGGCTGGCCGAGCCGGTCACGCTGGACGGCTCCGGGTCGGCGGTGCTCTATGACTACGAGAGCTGGTTCGGTGCGAGCACGACCTACACCGCGACCACGGCTGGCGGCATCATCACCAGCTCGGCGATGACGCTCGACGTGCCGGACATCTGGCTGCGGCACCCCGGCGTGCCGTCGCTCTCCCAGAAGGTCGACTTCCAGGGTGAGGGGGAGCCGACCAGGCCGGTCATGCAGGCCGTCCTGGAGCCGCTCGGCCGGATCACGCCGATCGTCATCAGCGACGGGCAGCGCAAGAGCAAGCGGGGCGACATCACCATCCGCACCAAGAACGACGGCGAGCACGACGCGCTCACCGCGCTGCTCGACGACGTCACCCCGCTGCTGCTCGACATCCCGCCGTCCGCGGGCTACGGCGCCGACCTGCGGCACCAGTACCTGGCGATCGGCGACCTGACCATGCGCCGCCGGATGCCGGATTACTACCCGGATTCCAACCGAATCTGGAACGCGCCGTACATCGTCGTCGGCCGGCCCGCCGGCGGCATCCAGGCGCAGCGCACCTACGCCACCGTGCTGGCCGCGAACGCCACCTACCAGGCCGTCATGACCCGGCACGCCACCTACACCGCCGTGCTCACGGGGGCCTGATGTATCCGGTCAGCACGACGTTCAACCAGGCGCTGCGGGAGTCGCACGCCGTGGTCGTGCAGGTCGACGCCTGGCTGGGCGGCAGCCTGATCGCCTCGAACATGCCGATCAGCGGCGGCTCGGTCAGCGTGGCGTCCGGCAGCGGCGTACGCCGCACCCTGGACGTGACGATCGCGGATCGCACCCTGTGGTCGGTGCTCGACACGATCGGCGTCGAGCTGCGCCCCTATCGCGGGATCCGCTACCCGTCCGGCGACGTGGAGCTCGTGCCGCTGGGCGTGTTCTCCCTCGACCAGCAGAGCATCTCGGTAGGCCCGACCGGCGGGATCGAGGTCCGCTCGGCGCCGGACCGGTGGGCCCGGGTGCAGCGCGCCCAGTTCGAGCAGCCGACCCCGGCGATCGCTACCGCGACGATCGCCTCTGAGATTCAGCGCCTGGTCACTGGCGCCGTCTCCGGCATCACGGTGACGAACAACGCCACCAGCAGCGCAAAGGCCGGGCCGCTGATCTGGGAGCAGGACCGCGCCCAGGCCGCCGCCGACCTGGCCACGTCGATCGGCGCGGAGGTGTTCTTCGACAACGCCGGCAACCTGGCCATCGAGAACGCTCCGCTGCTCGGGCAGACCCCGGTGTGGACGGTGGACGCCTCGCCGTCCGGCGTGCTGCTGTCCGGTGAGCGGGTCCGCGACCGCAGCCGCACCTACAACGTGGTGGTGGCCTACCCGACCAGCCTGTCCGGGACGGCGCCGTACGCGCCGGTGATCGTCGCCGACACCGACCCGACCAGCCGCACCTACGTCAACGGGCCGTTCGGCCGCGTGCCGTACCGCTATACCACCCCGGCCATGACCACCTCGGCGCAGGCGCTGCAAGCCGCCACGGCACTGCTGAACCGTGTGAAGGCGGTCAACGCGCAGCTGTCGGTGGACGCGGTCGTGCACCCGGGCCTGGACCGCGGCGACGTCATCACCGTGCTGACCCCGGGCGGCGTCACCGAGCTCCACCTGGTCGACTCGTGCACCATCCCCCTCGAGGTGGGCGGCACCCAGCAGATCACCACCCGATCGTCCCGCCCCGAGGGCGACGTCCCGACGGGAGAGTGATCAGGCGAACGGGGCTGGCCCGGATCCCACCAGCTCACCGGTCGCACCGTCAGCCCACGGCCGGGCGCTGTCGACCGAGAACAACTTGAGGAAAGCCTCGCCATCTCGGCCGTCCGGAAGGCGCACCTTCATTGGACTGCCGAGGACGTTGAACAGCTCGGCGCCGATTCCAGCGATGCTGCCGCCCCAGGACCAACGGCCGGTCCCGAAGTCCGTTTCGACTCGTAGGTCTGCGGTCGCCGCGTACTCCGTACCGTTCTCCGCGACCAGCGTGATGGGCCCCTCGTACCTCTTGGTCATCCAGCAAGCGTAAAGGTAGGTAGTCCATGCCCGACCTGACCGCCAAGCTGGCCGCCGAAATCCTGCGCGGGAAGCCACCGCAGGGCGCTCCATCGGCCTGGGCCGAGCCGGCCGTCATCGCCACGGTCACCGCCGGTGCCGCGGCCGACGGCAACGCGCTGGTCACCATCACCTGGCGCGGCACCACCGTGCAGTCCGCCTACCTGGCCAGCTACACCCCGACCGTCGGGCACACCGTCGCTGTGCTCTATCAGCCGCCCGGTGCGCCTCTGATCCTCGGCCGCATCATCGGCACCCCGCCCAGCTAAGGAGGCTGCATGCCCAGCACCACCAACCTGCAGATGCCGTATCCGGCGCTGAGCAGCGCGCCGAACGTGCCGCAGGACATGCAGGCCCTGGCGCAGCAGATCGAGTCCAAATTCGCGGGCGCGTGGACGCCGCTGACGATCGCCTCGGGCTACCAGAACTGGACCGGGACGTCCGGGCCGGCGCCGCAGTACCGGTTCGTGGGGACAAAAGTCCAGGTGCTGTTCTGGATCCAGAAGACCAGCGGCACGTTCGCCCTGGGCACCGACGTGATTCCGTTCGCCGCGGGTGCCCTGCCTGCGGCTGCTCGGCCGGCTACCCGCAACGTGCTGCGCTGGGGGCATTCGACCTGGACGAACTCCGTCGCGCCGATGGTCTACATCACCGTCAAGCCGGACGGCAGCATCACGGTCAACCCGGCGCAGACCGGCAGCCCCGTCGCCTGGGTGATGGGCGACTTCGAGTTCGAACCGGGGCTCTAGCAGCTACGCGACCGCGCCCACGCCAGGTACGCAGCCGGCCGGTTGGTGATCACCCCGTCGAGCCGGGACCGATACCACTGCATCCGCGCCCACTCGGACGGGTCGTCCACCGTCCAGGCGTAGACGTCGAGCGGCCCGGACCACTCCTCCATGCGCGCCGCGGTAATCGAGTAGGCGTGCTTGATGTAGCTGCCGATCTCGTACTGCTGCAGGTCGGCGATCGACCGGTAGCCGGGATCCTCGACCAGCCCGACCATCAGGTCCGGCGCGGCCGCGCGCACCTTGGCGATGATGCCGGGCTCGAACGACATCACGATCACCCTCGACCTGGTCCCCGTCCAGTCCAGCCGGGCCAGCACCTTGGCCAGCTGCTCCGGCGTGGGGTCGGCCTTGATCTCCAGCAGCACGTACGGCTGGCGGGCGGCGACGTCGCTCAGGAACTCGAAGAGGCTCGGCACCACCTGGCCGTCGTCGGTGCGCAGGCCGGCCGCCCGGGCCGCAGAGAGGTCCTGGTCGGCGATCGGCCCGCTGCCGTTGGTGGTGCGGTCGAGGGTGTCGTCGTGCAGCAGGAACGGCGTGTCCGCGCTGTCGAAACGGACGTCGGTCTCCCAGAACTTCGCGCCCTGGTCGGACGCCCAGTTGAACGCCTTCCGGGTGTTCTCGGCGTACCGCTCGGTGCCGCCGCGGTGCGCGACGACCGGGACCGGCGACGGGCATGCGGCCTGGGCTGACGAATCGAAGGCCAGCAGGGTGCTCGTGCTGACGATTGCGGTGGTCAGGGCTGCTATAGATCTACGAATCATCAACGCATCATGACATGCACCTGCGATTCGTAAGCTACCGTCGCGTTCCGCTGAAGAATCGGAGGTGGAGATGTCCGCATGGGTCCTGATCCCGTGCCTCGTGGCGCTCCGGGAGGAGTTCAACCGCGTCTCGCCGAACCGCGACAAGGGTGCCGACGGCTCGATCGGGGACTCCGCGCACACCAGCTCGTCGGACCACACCCCGGACGAGGACTCCGACGTCCTGCGCGACCACGACGCCGACAGCAAGAACGAGGTGCACGCCCTCGACATCGACAGCAGCGGGCCGTGGCCGGCGGCCGGCTGGTTCGACGCCGCGATTAAGGCACTGGTCGCGCGCCACCGGTCCGGCGCCGACGACCGGCTGCAGTACGTGATCTGGAACCGGCAGATCGCCAGTCGCTCGTTCGGCTGGACCTGGCGCACGTACACCGGCACCGCCGACCCGCACACCAACCACGCGCATTTCAGCGCCCGCTACACCACCGCACAGGAGACCGACACCAGCCCGTGGGGCGTGGTCACCGGGGAGGACGAGACGATGCTGGTCAAGAAGGGTGACAGCGGCGAAGAGGTTCGGTACTGGCAGTTCCTGCTGGCCGAGCTGGGCTACTCGCCGGGCGAAACCGATGGCCAGTACGGACCGAAGATGGAGGCCGCGGTCAACGCCTACCGGGCGGCGGTCGGCTACGGCCCGCTCACCTACATCTCGGGCTGGCAGGCCTTCCACATGCAGAGGGCACTGGCCACCAAGTACGCCGGCAAGCCGGGTACCCCCGGGAAGGACGGTGCCCCGGGCGTGGGCGGCACGTTCTCCGGCACGCTGACCATCACCGGCGGCCAGCTCGCGGTCGAAGCGTCGTGACCGAGCGGGCCGACTCGACGCTCACCCAGCGGGTCGGCAGGCGCGGTGCCGCCCTGCTGTTCTTCACCCTTCTCGATTTCGTCTACTGCCTATCCCTGCTGACCAGCCCGCGCCCCCTGTCACCGCTGTACACGTGGATGGACACCCTGGTGCCCCTTCCTGCCTGGGCGGCCGCCTGGGGCGCGGTCGGGGCGGCCTGCGCCTGGTACGCGTTCCGGGCCTACGACACCCCCGGGTTCATGGCGGCCGTCGCGCTAAAGGTCGCCTGGGCGATCAACGCGGCGCTCGGCTGGCTTACCGGCGCGGTGCCGCTCGGCTACGTCAGCGCGGTGATCTGGCTGGCGTTCGCCGGATTCGTGCATTTGATCGCCGGCGGCATCCCGGCCGGTATCCGCCGAGGCTCCGGAGGGTGGCGCGCATGGACCCTCTGATCGGCGTTGCGGGGGGCGTTCTGACGCTGATCGGGGTGGTCGTCTCAGCCGTGCTGACCAAGCGTGGTTCGGACCGCAAGCTGAAGCAGGACGCCGGCCAGCAGATGATCGACCAGCTCCAGGAAGAGCTGCGAGAGGCACGTGCCGAGCGGGCGGAGGAGCGGGCCAAGCGGGCTGACGAGCGGGCCAAGGACGCCGCCCGGATGGATGCGGTGGAGAGGACCCTGCGGATCCAGGGCGACTACATCGGCCAGCTGCGCCGGCACATCGCCGACGGGAATCCTCCGCCTCCGCCGGCGTGGCCGGACGGCCTGATCACGTAGGGGAGCCCGGCGGCGGGTGGGTGATGACCACCAGTGACCCATGGCTTCCGCCGGCCCGGGCTGCCCTCACCCAGTATGTTCGGCGTCCGCCTACGGCTGCTGAGGCCGTCGCCCGCCGCGGCCCCGCTGCCTGGCCATCGCGTACGCCCACGGGTCGTCGGGCCGCAGCTCGCGCACGTACGCCGCCGCCAGGATCGCCTCCACCGCGTTCCGGAGCACGCCGTCGTGGTACTGGTCGGCCTCTTCCTGTGCCCAGCGCCAGATCTGTTCGCGCTCCTCTTCGCTCAACACCCCATCAGTAGAACACCTGTCCGACAGGAGTCGTCATGAACTTCAGCCTCGGCCGCGATCCCGCCGTCTGGCTCACGTTGTTCGCCACCGCGGTCCGCCTCGGCGGCGCCTTCCTCTTCGACATCACCGACGGGCAGCAGGCCGTGCTGAACGCGGCCGCCACCGCGATCGCCGGCCTGATCGTCGCGATCTGGGTCCGCCGGGATGGGCAGGTCGCTGCGCTGCTCGGCGTCGCCCAGGCGCTGCTCGCGCTCGCCATCGGCTTCGGCCTGGACGTCTCCGCGGAGAACCAGGCGGTCATCATGTCGTTCGTCGGTGCGGTCGCCGCGGCGTTCATCCGCACCCAGGTCGTCGCGCCCGTCAGCTCGGTGGGCGACCGCCAGGCCTAGACCTTTCTGCGTCCGCACAGAACCGCCCCCGCCTGCTCTCCGGAGCGGGTGGGGGCGGTTCGCTGTGTCTGGGGTCAGGGGCAGCGGCAGAACGTCTTGCACTCCCCGCAGTCTTCGCAGGTCCGCCTGGTGCAATTACCAGCCGAGCAGCTCAGCAGCGCGATCATTTTTCACCCCCATTCAACATGGCAGATTCCTTCTTCGCGCTCTCCGCCCAGCGCACCAGGTCGTTGCGCCGGTAAAGGAACGCCTTGCCTTTCTGGCCCTGCGGCTCCGGAATGGCGCCGACCTTCCGGTGCAAGCGCTGCTTCGCCGCCGCGTGCTTCCAGGGGATCACGCCGGCGTCGTGGGCCTCCTGGAGCGTCAACATGTCACCGTCACCGGTAACAAGGCTGTTCAGGGCGCTATCAAGCCCGCCGCCCGGGCTGGCGAGGGCACGTGCGTGTTTTGTGGGCAAGTAGGCTACTTGTACCTCGGTGGCCGTTCCGCCGATGACGACCTGCCAACGGCCGAGAGTCCGCGACGCACGCGGCATTGCGCACTCGGGAACAAGCATCTTCCACGCGTTCTTGGTATAGCGAGAGAGGAATCGAATGCCGAAATTCTCCCGAGCTTCCGGGCCGCCGATTGCGCGCGCGGTGAGCATCTGTGCGATGGCAAGAACATTGTGCTTCGCCGACCGGCCCATGAAAAGCAGTTCGTTCAGCGCGGTGACCGCCGGCGAGCGCTTCGGGTCGCCCTTCTCCCGCACGTCCGCCCAGTAGTTCGCGAGCTGCCCGATGGTGGCGTTCATCTCCTCGCAGATCACGAACACCCGCTGACCCGGGTCCCAGTCCTCCTCTTCGTGCAGGGACAGGTCGTTGCGCTCGTTGGCCAGCGCCGCCGCCCGGATCAGCGCCTCGTGCATCTGCGCCGGCTTCGTGCAGTAGTCCACGCCCGGCATGCCAATCGCCCACCGATGCGAGCCCTTGCGGTCGAGGATCAGCACCCGGCCGCCGCGGCGCAGCACCTGCACCGCGATCGTCTTGGCCAGCTCGCTCTTGCCGGCGCCCGACCCGGCCGACACTGCGGCGTGCGGCGAGTCGTCCTTCAGCGAGAACGTGAAGACCTGCCCGTCGATGGTCTTGCCGACGTAGAACTCCCACTCCTTCAGCCCGTCAACGATCTCCGCGAAGTCCTCGTGCCCGACGAACGCCGGCGGCCGCTTCCGGACCGTCCAGCGAGCCCGCACGCGCGGACCGACCTGGTGCCACGACTCGACCAGGTCAGCCACCGGTATCTTCGAGTTGACGATCGACGAGACCAGCATGCGCTGCTCCGCGGTCAGGTACGGGGTCTGCGCCACCAGCTCGATCCGCGGCCCGGGACGCTCGACCGGCCGACGGACCTTCTCCAGATGCTTGGTCGCGGGCTGCACCCACCGCTGCACCGCCCACGCGCCGCGCTGAGCCTGCTCCGGCAGCCACCGCACTACCGGCTCGACGTACTCGCCGTAGAGCAGCCGGGCCCGCTCCTCGGCGGGGGAGAGCGGCTTGGCCAGCCGCGGGGTGAGGTTGCCGAGCGACGGATCCACGTGCAGCCGCACCCCCCCGTCTAGGCCGAGCGCTGGTGCCATCGCTGCGAGGGTCGGACCGACGTACTCGCGGTGGAACCGCCGGCGCCGCAGGTACTCGCCGGCCCGGGTGGCGGCCACCAGCGCCACGCCCGCCCCGACCACGTATCCCTCGCCCGGCCCCACCATCGCCAGCGCGGCCGCGGTCGGCCCGGCGACGCGCCAGAGCTGCCGCTCCCAGCCGGCCAGCGCGGCGGGTCCAGGCCGCAGGTATGGGTGTCGGGCGGCGTCCCGTAGCGGTCGGCCGGACAGGTAGCGGTATGCCACCCGCGCCGCCGCGCCCCAGTGTTCTCGATCGGTCATGCTGTGTTCACCCTCTCGCAGGGATAAGGGCGCGACCGGGGTTCCGTCCCGGCCGCGCCCGTTTGTTGGTTGTCAGCCCCACAGCGCCCGGCGGATTTTCTGGCCGCGCGTCTGCGGGCCAGCCGTCCACGGGATCTCCCGCATGCTCTTGCGCTGGTGCCGGGTCAGCGAGTACGTCACCGGCTTGCCGTTCTCGTCCACGTCGGTTTCGGTCACCCGCTTGCTCATCACCGACCACCCGCCCGCTGCCGCCGCTCCTGGCGCAGCCGCTCGGCCTCCGCGTCCTGGTTCAGGCGCCGCTGCCGACGCCGGTCGCGCTCTTCGACGAGCGCCTTCTCGTACTCGCGTGACATGCTGGGTGCACTCCTTCACTGCCTTGCCGCGCGACACCGCGGCGGGGATTGGTTGGATGCGACGGCCCGGCCTGCCAGCTGGGCCGTCGCGCTACCTGCTGGTCAGCTCCGCTTGGCGTTGCGCTTCAGCTCGTCGGCGAGGTCGCCGATCTTCTGCCAGCCGATCTCGTGGTCGGCCAGATCCCCGGCCTCCTGCTTCGCCCGCTGGATCGCCGCCGCCGACAGGCCGCCCTGTCGCCCGCGGTCCTCAACCGCCTTCATTAGCTCGGTCTTCTTGCCCCAGGTCCACTTGGCCATCAGTTCGCTCCTCACTTCGTCTCGTTGCGCCGGATCCGGCGCTCGGCGTTCTCGATCCGCCTGCGCATCTCCGGCGTCGCGTTCGCCTTCGTCGAGGCGAGCCGGCCGCTCTCCTGGAGCTGCTGGACCGCCCACTCCTGCTGAACCCGGTCGAGCTTCTTACTCCACGCGCTCATCGCTTCACTCCTTCCAGGTGCGGGACATTGCCGTTGGTCTTGATTTGCTCAGCGGCGAGTGGCCACGGGGAGCGTCGGAGCGCATCCCGAACCGTCGACTCCGGCAGGTCGGCGATGCGCGCGATCTCTCGCTGCTTCCGCTTCGGGTCGAGGTACTTGATCGCGCGAACCACGAACTCCTTGTCCTGCGCGGACCGCTGATCCCGCCGAGGACTCTGAACAGTGCGAACGACCACCTTGGGGTGCGCGGTCCGGACCTGCCGCCGCATGCTCATCTCGCGCAGCCGGGCGGCCCGCTTCCGCGCACCGTCCGCCGGCGGGATCGCAGCGACCGGGGCGCTCGGGGCCAGCAGCGCCATCACGCGATCTGCGCGGGCGATCTGCGCGACCACCTCGTCAACCATGGCCTCGCTCGCCGTCCGGGCGTCTTTCAGTAGCCGCGACCGCCACCAGCCGCGCGGCCACCGTGCCGCCGCCACCCGCTGATGGTTGACGACCATCCGGCGCACCTGCCGC
>Ga0070679_100000730_pt1 | contig 28399 bp, 29 predicted proteins | sample KBSC63BmetaG_FD_65652 | JGI IMG/M metagenome (GOLD analysis project Ga0070679, IMG submission 65652) | Corn rhizosphere microbial communities from Kellogg Biological Station, Michigan, USA - KBS C6-3B metaG | ecosystem: Host-associated > Plants > Roots > Rhizosphere | place: USA: Michigan... | reverse complement strand
CCGGCGACGGTTTCAGCCCGCTCGGTTATCCGTTTGACCTGGCGTAGGATTTTCACCACATAGATGATAGCGGCGATCAGGATTATAAGGAATATCGCTAAAATCGAGCTGACGATGATTAAAAGTACTTCCGATGCTGTATCCATAGATTGCAGTATAAGCCTACAATGGCTTGCTTATCAAATATGTCATCTATTTTACAATCCGAGTTGTTTCTTGATTAGCTGCTGGGCCAGCTGGGGGTTGGCTTTGCCCTGGCTTTTAGCCATGACCTGGCCGACCAGGAAGCCGATAGCTTTCATCTCGCCATTTTTGACATCTTCAGCGGCTTTGGCATTTTCACTTAGTACCTGCGTAACAATCTTGGCGATCGCATCTTCGTCGGAAACCTGCAACCAATTATTTTCTTCTGCGACGGTTTTTACATCACGCTCTTCTTTGAGGGAGATAATCAGAGCGTCTTTGGCACGACTTGAACTTAAAAGATTGTCGGTCAGCATCCCTGATACAGTCGTATAGTTGCTGTGTGCCCGCTCAGATGTTGTTTGCTCGGCGGTTAATGTACCGCTTGAAACGGCGTTTTGTATGGCACCAGTTAATAAATTAGCTGTGTCTTTGGCCGCCTTTTCTCCAGCCTTCTCATATTGCTCCCAGACTGTTTTAACCCATTCTTGATTCTCAATTAGAATATCAATTTGTGAAGCATCTAGTTTCAGATTTTCTTTTAGACGTCGGCGCCATTCGTCAGGCATGGTAGGCATTTCTTTTTTGAGGTCTGCGATAAACTTTTCATCTAAAACGATTGGCGGCAGATCTGGGTCGGGCATATAACGATAGTCTTCGGCGTTTTCTTTGCTGCGCTGACTAAAGGTCGCTTGTTTGGCATCATCCCAGCCACGGGTTTCCTGAACGACGCGTTCACCATTTTCAAGCAACTCTATCTGTCGGTCGATTTCATACTCCACGGCCCGTTCGACTGAACGGAAGCTGTTCAGATTTTTCGTTTCACTGCGCGTGCCCAGCTCATCCGTCTTACTGACGCTGACGTTGACATCAAAGCGCATATTGCCATAGTACAAATCAGCATCAGAGACGTCTGCGTACCGCATGCGCAGGTACAGTTCACGGGCATAAGCCTTGGCTTCGGCGGCCGTGTGCATGTCTGGCTCACTGACAATTTCCAGCAATGGCGTACCGGCACGGTTCAGGTCGACCAGGCTGTAATCTTTGCCCGCCGGGTGGGTGCTTTTGCCGGCGTCTTCTTCCATATGAGCTCGCGTAATACCGATAGTCTTTTCAGCGCCATCAACCTCTATAGTAATGGCGCCCTTGCCAATGATCGGCTGGTCATACTGACTGATCTGATAACCCTTAGGCAGATCGGGATAAAAATAATGTTTGCGGTCAAATTTGCTGAAGCGCTCTGGCTCGGTGCCGAGCGCAAAAGCCGCCTTGCAAGCTAGCCGAACCGCTTCGCCATTCAGAAACGGCAGCGCACCAGGCAAACCGAAGTCGATGTGACTGACAAGCGTATTCGGAGGAGCTTCGCGGGCATCGTTACCGACGGCCGAGAACAACTTTGACTTGGTCTTGAGCTGGACGTGACACTCGATACCGATGGTCGGTGTGTAGCGAGCGCGGACTTTAGGGTCGGTCATTGGGCACCTCCAGCACGCCAAGGTCGCGCATGGCCTGGCGAAAACCATTCAAGGCTTCCAGCACATCTTGCTTGCGCAGCTTGCGCACGTCTTCATCGGGCACTCGCTTGCGCAACTTGTGGCCAAACCAGACGGATTCATTATCACTGAGGTCGTGTTGGGCCGATACCAGACGCTCCCCGGTAGTTTTGCCTTTGTAGCGTAGTTTTTTGAGAGCTTCATCGAGCAGCTCATCGGCTTCGATAATCGCCTGGGGCCAAGTCTTACGACTGGCGCAGTTTTTCTGCAACTCCTGCCAGCGGCGCATAAAGTAGGCCGTGTCAACGTTGCGACGGCGTTTACGGCGGCGTGCCACGATTACAATGATCACGAGCAGCAGGACGACCCCCCCGACGGCGATGTAATATTTCTGATTCATGCTAGCAGCGCCTCCGTTTGCCGAGCCAGCGCCAGCAGTTCTTTGTCGGCCCGCTGCGCGGCCATCAGCTGCAAACCGATTGGCAAGCCATCGCTCTGCCCGGCCGGCAGGCTGATTGCCGGATTACCAATGAGGTTAGCGCCGACGGTCATCACGTCGCTTAAATACATTTGCAGAGGATCATTAGCATTTTCCCCGATCTTAAACGCAGGAGTCGGCGCCACCGGCCCGAGCAAGAAATCAACATCTTGCATAACCGTCTCAAATTCTTTGATAAGCTTGGTGCGCACTGTTTGAGCCTGCTTGTAGTAAGCGTCGTAATAACCGCTGCTGAGCACATAGGTGCCGATCATGATGCGCCGTTTGGCTTCTTTGCCAAAACCAATGCCCCGCGACTGCAGATAGCTGGTATCGAGGTCTTTCGCAGAGCGGTCGCTGTAGCCGAAGCGCTGGCCATCATAGCGGCCCAGGTTGCTGCTGACTTCAGCCGGGCAAATAATGTAATAGACTGCCAGAGCCATCGGTAAAGTCGGCAAGCTAACTTCCGTGAGCTCCGCACCGGCCGTTTTTAACTTTTCAATTGCACTCTCCACGACGGTCTTGACACCTTTGTCCAAACCTTCGCTCAAATACTCCTTGATGACTCCTATTTTCTTGCCTTTAAGGTCGATATTTAGCTTTGTGTAATCATCCTGGCGCTCAATCATAGTCGCATCCATACCATCCGGACCAGCCATAACATCCAGGACCACTGCGGCATCTTCTACCGCACGCGTCAGTGGGCCAATCACATCGGTGCTGCTGGCCATGGCCACCACTCCGCTGCGCGAAACCAGTCCATAGGTTGGCTTGTAGCCGACGCAGCCGGAGAAGCTGGAGGGCTGGCGAATCGAGCCACCAGTATCGGTCCCCAGCGCAAAGGGCGCCATACCAAGCACGACCGCTGCTGCCGAGCCACCAGAACTACCGCCCGGCACACGAGTTTTGTCGTGCGGGTTTTTAGTGGTGAAAAAGTCGCTGTTTTCGGTGCTGGCGCCGTGAGCAAAAGCATCGAGATTGGCCTTGGCCACGCAGATGGCGCCCTCGGCCTCCAATCGATTGATGGCCGTCGCCTGATACGGCGCCACGAAACCTTTCAATATATTGCTCGCGGCCGTAGTGTCTGCGCCAAAGACCAGGAAATTATCTTTGGCGATAAAAGGCACGCCGGCCAATCGGCCGACATTTTCTCCCTTGGCAGCTCTGTCGTCAATCGCTTTAGCTCGAGCCCGGGCGCTCTCATCCAGGGTAGCGATAATTGCGTTAAACTCTTTTTGATCGGCGATTGTTTTCAAAGCGCGCTCGACATTATCATGAGCTGTCTGTTTGCCTGCCTGCACATCGGCGGCAATCGACGCAATCAACGGCCAGCTGGTATCGGCCATTATCCGATCATCCTATTCACTTTGATTTGATTGTCTTCAACGGCCGGCAAGTTTTCGAGTAGATCAGATGGCTCGTAGCCATAGCTCTTTACTTCGTCAGGACGCGTTACATTGGTGAGGCCCGTGATTTGGTTCGTTGGCTGAAGGCCGGCTGCGTTGACACCCCCCAGTTGCTCGACGTATTGCAGGATTTCCGAGAGCTCTTCGCTAAATTCAGTCACCTCTTCATCGGTTAGTTGTAAACGCGCTAGCCGCGCCAACTTTAATACATCGTCCCGTGTCAGTTTGCTCATTTCTATCGATTGTACCAAAGTTACCCTGTAAAAGTGAAAATTTAATCCCTGTTAGATACCGCTACGCTTTCCCTCTTTACAAAGCATAAGCAGAGGTATATGATCACCTTAAGAAGACAAAACAGATGGAAGCCGCCGAACATTTTAACAGAGGTCAAATGCCTGTCGCAATGACAGGCGAGCTCGCTAACATAATCGAATTATCCCCTCCTGGCGCAACGGAGGGGATTTTTGAGTCTTCGGCTACTCGCGCCAACCCCGTTATTGATCGCGATCCTTTAGAAACCGACAGGACGCGCCATGGCAAGACAAAGCTCGAGGTATTTACTTTGGAAAATGGTCGCCATTACGAAGTAGTGACAGGCCGCCCACGTCATCAGCGTTCAGACATACCCGTCCTCATTGGCACGGCACTCGGCACAAGCGTCAGAGGCCATAACTGGCATACTATGCTCGCTATGATGGATCTGGGCTACCCAGTCGTTATGGTCGGTCCTGAGGGTGGCCATGCTCGCTGGCCAAAGTCACCGGGGAGTTTGCGTCAATTTGCCCGCAACTTATTTTCTATCCGGCTGCTCGAAACAGCTAAAAATTATCACGAAATCCTCAATGAGACAGATGGCGATGACTTTTACCGCACCGGTGCTGTCGTCAAAACCGGCGAATCACGCGCCGCCTGCCTCACAATGCCCTATATAGCCCTCTCGTCGAAATACGACAGAGAGGCTGTTTTCTCCGACGCTATTTCCCCATGCTTCCCTATCCCAAAACCCATCGAATTAAACCAAACCGCTTTAGGAAGACTCAGGGAAGTAGGAGCGCAAGTAGGATCAATCGCCAAGGAGTCTGCCCACATTGATCTCGATAAGTTTTTGCATTATCCAAAAACTATAAATCCGAATCCTCATTTTTTGATGCACATGGTGGCTACGGTGCCCACGCTGGTTAGCGGCAAGGCCGGCGAATTGGCTCGGAGCATACCCAAGGACGCTCGCATTCACAATACGCATTTCGTAGATGATCCCTGGGCTTTTCCGGACGGCTGGGTAGAAGTCTTCAAAGACCATCCTTTTGTTACCCACGACCATCAGCCAGGTGATCATGGCGCAATAGTCAAGGTCGAGACTCAACAGAAGCGCAATACTCGCTTTCGAGATTTACGAGATGAGCTTGAGGCAAATAATCAAGACCCGAATAGGGTGGACTGGCACAATGTCTATCTCGGGCAGACGGCTATAAAAGCAGCCTAGACCTTCGCTTTAATCTCTTCGATAAGGTCGCGCAGCTCGGCGGCGGTTTCAAATTGGAGGTTGGCGGCGGCCAGATCCATCTGTGATGTAAGGTCGCGAATTAACGAGCCGTACTCATCTTTCGGAATCTTTTTGAGGTCAAGCTTGGCCCGCTGCGCGCCTTCCGGCAATTCCGGCCGCATGCCCTTCTCGATAGCCCGCTGAATACCGGTTGGGGTGATGCCATGCTTTTTGTTGTAGGCTTCTTGGATTTTTCGGCGCCGAGTAGTTTCATCGATGGTACGCTGCATGCTTTTCGTCACACTGTTGGCGTACATCACAACCCGGCCCTGTTCGTGCCGGGCGGCGCGACCGACGGTCTGAATCAAAGCCTGCTCGCTGCGCAGGAAGCCTTCCTTGTCGGCATCGAGAATTGCTACTAGAGACACTTCTGGCAAGTCTAGGCCTTCGCGCAGCAGATTAATCCCGACTAAGACATCGTAGACCCCCAGTCGCAGATCACGTAAGATGTCAGTCCGCTCCAGAGTATCGATATCGCTGTGCAGATAAGCCACTTTTATATTGATCTCCTGCAGATATTCAGCGAGATCCTCGCTCATACGTTTAGTCAGCGTCGTGACGAGCACGCGCTGCTGCTTATCAACGGTGTCACGAATTTCCGTAATCAGATCATCAATCTGGCCATTAATCGGGCGGACTTCGATCGGCGGGTCAAGCAAACCGGTCGGTCGAATGACTTGCTGGGCGGGCTCTGGACTGCGTGATAGCTCGTATTCGGCTGGCGTGGCGCTGACATAGATAACCTGACCGATATGACGCTCAAACTCGGTGAAAGTGAGTGGCCGGTTATCCAGCGCGCTTGGCAGTCGAAAGCCATGCTCGACAAGCACTTCCTTGCGCGCCCGGTCGCCGTTATACATCCCACGCACTTGCGGGATGGTCATATGCGACTCGTCGATCATAATTACATAGTCGTCCGGGAAATAATCGAGCAAAGTGGCCGGTTGCTCGCCAGGCTCGCGATTAGTTAGATAGCGGCTGTAGTTTTCAATGCCTTTGACGAAGCCAGTTTCTTGCAGCATTTCTAGATCAAAGCGCGTTCGCTGCTCAAGTCGCTGTGCTTCTAACAATTTGCCTTCTTTTTTAAAGAGTGTCAGCCTCTCGTCCAACTCCTGCTCAATCTTGCCGAGAGCAATCGCTAGTTTTTCTTGCGGAGTTACGTAGTGTGAGCCAGGGAAAATCTTATACTCATCGAGGTTGGCCAGGATTTCGCCGGTTAGTGGGTCGATCTTGGTAATCCGCTCGATCTCATCACCAAAAAATTCAATCCGATAGGCTAATTCTTCACCGGCTGGGAAAACGTCGACGACATCACCGCGCACCCGAAAAGTGCTGCGATGAAAATCAATGTCATTGCGCTGATATTGGATGTCGGTCAGCTGGCGCAAGAATTTATCACGCACCCGCCGGGCACCCTTTTTTACGTCTATCGATAGGTCGTTATAGTCTTCGACCGAGCCAATACCATAGATACAGCTAACGCTGGCGACGATGATCACGTCACGTCGACTGAGCAGCGCGTCGGTCGCCGCGTGGCGCAGCCGATCAATCTCTTCATTGATCTGGCTGTCTTTTTCGATGTAAGTATCGGAGCGCGGTATGTAGGCCTCCGGCTGGTAGTAATCGAAGTAGCTGACGAAGTAATGGACAGCATTGTCTGGGAAAAAATGTTTGAATTCACCGTACAGCTGAGCGGCTAGAGTCTTGTTGTGACTAAGAATCAACGTCGGTCGCTGGACGTTTTGGATGACATTGGCCATGCTAAATGTCTTGCCAGAACCGGTCACACCGAGCAAGGTCTGATGCTGCAAGCCGTCATTCAGGCCTTTGGTCAGCTGGGAAATTGCCGCGGGCTGGTCACCCAGCGGCCCAAAATCACTCTTTAACTTAAACGCGGGCATCCTCTAATTGTAGCAAGGATCGCTACATGAGTTCGACAGCGGCCCGCTGAGAGCCTATTCAGCCTTTATATCCTTGATGCTATTCATTAGTTGCTGGCGAGCATCAGAAGCCTTCGTCTGCGTCTGATTATTATCTGAGCAGCCGGCTTGTGGTGAGGCATACCTATAATAATAGTTACCAACCTTAATGCCATCGGTGTAAATGGAACTGTAAAATTCGTGCGATTCAGGATCCTGATCGCCCGGCAAATAACGAAAAACGGCGCCAATAGATGTTTGATCTGCCGCGCATTGAGTACCGTCAAGTGAATGGAGGGATAGATAGGCGCTACTTGTGTCATTCTGCAGGAATACGTAGTAGGCGTCTTTTGTTGATTCAGTAAGAGGAATTTTTACGCCCCATTCCTTAATTGCCAGGTACTCTTTTGTAGGAACAGATTTTGCTGATGTGGAAGAGCTAGCATGTGGTTTGGACGTGTCTGGCGTGCTTTCCGCGGCTTTGGCGGCGGCAGTAAAGGTGTCGTTGGTTTTTTTGGTGGCATGATATACGAAGTACCCAGTGCCTCCGACGAGCACTAAGACAACGATGATCAGGAAGGTTTCGATCGAGATGAAACCCTTTTGGTTCGGACGAGACAGATGCATGACGGTATCCTGCTTATGGTTATTGGTAGAGATTATGGTACTTCTTGTGGTCTTTGTCTAGAAAGTGTGTCAGGTCCTTGACAAGCTCATCGGCCGACTCGCTAAAGGTGACGTATGCGCCAGTACGCAGCGGATGCGCCAGGGTCATTAAACTTTGGATTTGCTCGCTGACGCCGCCCGCACCCTGCAAAAAGCCAATTGGCGTGTCCGTCTCGATAGCGATGGTGAATTCGTGCAGCGTGCCGATGCGACCACCGATGCTGACGACCGCGTCACTTGAAGTGATCAGCAGGGTATCACGGCCGACGTAGTGCAGGCCACTGTACAAAATGCTGTCATAGGCTTCGATGGGCAATCGGTACTTCATGACATGCTCGATTTTCGAAGAAGCGGGGCTGATACCGACGCTCATCTTTCCGCCAGCGGCCTTATAGGCTTCGGCGGCGTAATTCGGCAGCCCGATAGTAGCGCCACTCATCAGGGCGTGGCCGGCGTCAGCGATGGCACGGCCAAGCTCTTGGGCTAGCGCTTTGCCCTCTTCGACAGAGTCACCTTTGGCCGCTCCTGAGACACAGATCTGATACACCCACCCCTCCTTTTTAGACAATTACTGTTTCGGTAGCTAGTTCAGGCTGCAACTCACCACTGACAGCTCGCTCCACCGTTTCGTGCTTCAAATATCGTAGCAGCAATTCGTGCCACAGGGAACGCTGAAAATGCTGGACAACTCGATCCTCAAACCGCAGCTGATTGCAGCAGTTCAGTGCGGCGTCAACTATATTTAGTGAAACCACTTCTCCGTCGTGCAGCAGCCCTAGATGGCCTGAATCGTGCCAAAAACCGAGCGAGGACTCTATCTGGCTCAAGGCGCGTTCAATCGGGTGCCAGACCATGTCCTCGAGCTCTAGGTAAGGTTCAAACACGCTTTGTTTGAATTTATCGCTCAAACGGGCGTAGTAGCGCTGGATCAGATGCCATGGCACTGGCTGGTCAAGCAAACTGGAGTTGAGATCAGGCTCATCGCTGACGATCATTCGGACGACATTGCCAAAATCTTTCTTTACCTGGGAGAGTTTCAGCAGCGTACTGCTGGCCCGGATCTCATTAAGTTCATGTAAGGCCAGACTCAAGCTGGCCGTGACGGCACCAGGCGCCACCTCGCTAGGCAGCGGCAAGAACAGCAACGCGCCCATCTCCCGAAGCGCGATCAGATTATGACGGCGCTCGGTGACAATGCGAGCCGCCAGCTGCTGCCAACGCTGGCCGTTTAACTGCAGTAGCTGAATGCTGCGATTTTCAAAGTCAGCCGGCTGCAACCTTTTGTAAGCGTCAATCAGCTTGTGTTGCCAGGCGTCCCCTTCGACGAGCCAGGCGGCTGCCATGATCACCACCGGCTGCTCGTGTTTGAGCATGGAGTCAAGTGAACGGTAGCCGAGTTGTTTCATGGCTTTCTTGGGTGGCAATTTCTTGATGATGGCTTTGGCGGCGCTGCTTTTCAGAGCGTAACAACCCATCGAAGCTGACGAGGTTTGTAGCGCATGGATCATGCCGGCAACTACGTCGGCCTCCGCTGAGATATGGGTAGCTGCCGCCGTCCTAAGTGATTTGGTCAAACGAGCGTCATCGACCTTTACGCGCTCCTCGAGCGCGCGGTAAAGCTCCTTGGCGGTGGTATCCTTCGGATCCAAACCAAGTTGCTGCAGCTTGGCTCTGGCAGCATAGTTTACTTCAGCAGTGAAGCGAATGTCAGTGCTGGGGTTGCCATTGGCGGCCTCGAGACGTTTTAGGCCTAGGCGGAAAGAAGGCTCTGGCGCCTCTAGAGACTCCGACAGAAACCGTGTCATGTATTCATCACCCCTGTTTTTTTATCTTGCCGAAGCATGGAAATATTCCTACCACCAGATTACCATAAGCGTACTGGAAAAAGTAGCCGTTACAGGCTGGTATTGCCTGGCTAGTTAAGAGGGGTCGGCCGATAACCTTCGGGGGCATGCCGGAGGAATTCTTCGAGCTGCTTCTCAGTCAGGAGTCCTGCCTGTGCGCCGACCTTTTGAACAACACTCATCGAGTTGATAGGCGCCCACTGCAACGCACCTTCGATACTATTGCCTTTGATGAGAGCTGCGACAAAAGTCGAAGCAAAGGAGTCACCGGCGCCAGTGCGGTCGACCGGCGGGGCCGGATCGGGATACAACGGCATCTGCAGACGCTGTTTGCCATCTGAGGCGTAAGCGCCATTCGGCCCATCGGTAATGACGACGATCCTCGGCCCCAGCTTATGCAGATGATCAAACAGGTTATGGACATCTTCATGGTTACCGCCACCGACGAAGGCAGCTTCTTCCCGATTGAGTATCAGCACTTCGCTACGCTTATAGATTCGCTGCAGTCGTTCTGTGCCGGCGCTCATTTGGAATGTACCAGGTTGGAAGGCCAGTCGGACGTCAGGGTGGTCTTCAAGCCAGTCGGCCACCTGGTCGTGGTACTCGATGGCGTGCTCACTAATGGAGCTAAAGTACATCCACTCGGGTACTTCAGCCGGCCGAAGGTGCGGCCAGTGATAGTCATACTCCTCGTGTTTGATCAGGATAGTGCGTTCTTCCTTGTACCACAGCACGTAGTGGTAATTGCTCTTTTTGCCAGGATTGATACGGACGAAGCGAGTATCGACATCGTTTTTATCAAGCGCCTTAATCATGTCGCGTCCGTGCGGATCGGCACCGACATTGGTGACGAAGGCGCTATTGAGGCCTAGACGCGCAAAAGCCACAGCGGCGTTACTGGCGTTGCCGACAGCTTCGACAACTTCGGCGTGATCAAAGGGGATTTTAGTACCAAATGGCATCGCCAACCACTTACCCTGCTCGTTCTGGTAAGTGACCGCCTGATCTTCTAATAGCTTGATAAACGCGTCGGTTACAATGTCACCAATACTGATTACATCTGGTCTGTCAGCCATTCCCACCCTCTGTTGATATTGCTTATGTCTTTAGTGTACCACAGCTTTGCCAGCGGAGTTGAAGTCATCAATTTTGCTCTCGACGACGGCTTGAACGGCAGGCACAACTGCCTTATTGAGTAGCTTGGCGACCGAATATTCATCCGGATTGTCGTGGAGTACTTTTTCGAGTGTTTCCCGGTAGGCGATACGCATGTCACTGTTGATATTGATCTTGGTCACACCGATTTTTACCGCGTCCTGAAAATAGTGCCCGGGCGTACCGCTCCCGCCATGAAGACTGATGTTGCAGTCGATTGCCTGGCGAATCTCTTGTAATAAGTCGAGATCGAGTTTCTTGGGCACCGGGTACTTACCGTGCAGGTTGCCGACCGCGGCGGCAAAAGTATCGATAGCGGTCGCCTCGACAAAGGCCCGAGCGCCAGCAGGCGTGCTAAAGGTCTGCTTGATAACGTCATAATCAATTTTTTCGGTATGCAGGTTTGAGCTGCCGCCGAAGTAATGCGGTTCGCTTTCAACCAGCGCGCCGGTCAGTTTAGCGTAGGCCACGACTTCCTGCGTGGCGGCGACGATGTCCTCATCGCTGGCGTCATGCTTGGCTTGTGAGACGTCGATGTGGATGAATTCAAAACCGGCTTCAATGCCATCTTTGGCGGCTTCGACACTCGGGCTGTGATCGAGGTTGATGTAGATCTCGACACCGAATTCGCGCTTGTAGTTATCAACCAAGTCGCGGACATTATCAAGCCCTAGGTCGTCTACTTCACCCTGGCTGACTTCTACTAGCACTGGGGCATTTTTTTTGACGGCCGCTTGCACGACAGCTTTAAGCGTTGCCTGGTCATCGAGGTTAAAGGCGCCGAAAGCCCAATGTTCGGCTCTGGCTTGGGCCATGCGTTCCCTGGCTTGGGCACAATTTCGTCTCATTTCATTAAGCGTTAGCGGCATAGCGACAGTATATCCTCTCCCTTACAATCTGGCCAACTATTTATTCTCTACGACGGCGTGTGCAGCGAGACGGATCTGTTTAGCAGTCAGCCCGAAGTGTTCGAGGAGCTCATCCGGCGCGCCGGATTCGCCAAAGCGGTCCTGCATACCGATACGCTTGAGCTTCGCCGGATGATTTTCAGCCAGTAATTCAGCGATCGCTCCCCCAAGGCCGCCGATGATCTGACCCTCTTCGGCCGTTACCACGGCATTGGTTTTGCGGACGCTTTTTAGAATAATCTCCGTATCGAGTGGCTTAATAGTGGCCACGTGAATGACTTCCGCGCTCACCCCGTCTTTATACAGAGCCTCCGCAGCTACCAAAGCCTGATAGGTCATGGTGCCAGTCGCGATAATGGTGACGTCTTCACCCACGTGAAAGACCTGGGCCTTACCGATTTCAAATGGGGTTTCGGACGAGGTTATAACGGGGGTGGCTTCACGAGCTAGGCGAAGGTAATTTGGCCGCTTGTCGGCTGCCATCGCCAGTGTCGCTTTCTCGGCCTCGACGCTGTCACAAGGGGCGATGACGACCATGTTTGGCAGCACGCGCATTAGTGCAATGTCCTCGAGCATCTGGTGAGTGGCACCGTCCGGGCCGACGCTCACACCAGCGTGCGAGCCGACGACTTTGACTGGCCGATCATTGAGACAGATGGTGGTGCGGATCTGCTCCCAGTTTCTCCCTGGGCTAAAAGCGGCGTAAGAAGACACGAATGGAATTTTGCCGAGAGCCGAAAGGCCTGAGCCCACTGTCACCAGGTTTTGTTCGGCAACGCCGATCTCGACAAATCTATCCGGGAATTCAGCCTTGAACAGACTCATCTGAGTTGAATCTGTCAGGTCGGCGCAGGCCGCCACGACGTTGACGTCTCTTTTTCCGGCTTCCAGCAGTCCACGGCCAAAACCTTTACGAATCGGCTCGGACGCAAGTTGACCATTTATATCCAGGAGATGGGGAGCTCTCATTTCTTGCCTCCCTTGGTGGCCTGCCAACTGTGTGTAAATAAGCTTACTACCAGGCCGGCGCACAGCACGAATAGCAGAAATAGTATCAAGTCGCCGACATTGAGCGAGGCTTTGCCGCAGGCGTGGATGGCCAGGCCGCTGCTGTTGCTGTTACAAGAGCGAAATTGGCCGATATCGGACCTGACGGCATTGCCAGCAAGCAATAGCAATCCGACGCTCAGTAAACTAACTATCCAGACAAAAACTTTGTAGCCAAATGATCTGTCTTTATTCATTTTTTGTGTGGCCTTGTTCAAGATATTAATTATAAGGTAAATAAGGGCGGCCCAGAACAATACATCAACTATGAGATTAAGTAAGATTGCGTATCCGTCGAACTGCTCGTGTTCTTTGTCTAAACTGGTTAGGTAAAGCGCATTTACCGTAGACGATGCTTTGGTATTTGCGAAATCACCGCCACTCGCGGGGGCGCAAGAACTAACCGATACGCTGCGCTTAACAAAGATAAGCGGAATCCCTCGTTCATCTCGATGTAATATGACCGAGTTCGGCCCCGCTTCATAACATTTAAACGCGTCTTTGCCTTGTCGGTGAACCGCTAGTGTCGAAGCCGTAATAAGTGCGGCGCAAAATACTACTATTCCTGCCTTTAAATACCTATTCATGCTCGCTCCTGATCTTGCCACCGAGAGTGCGAAGTTCATGCAAGGCTTTGACGGCCTGTTCGTGATTCGGCGGCACGCCGTGCCAGTGGAAGTCATTTTCCATAAAGTCCACGCCCTTACCCGGGACTGTGTGGGCGATGATCATGACCGGCTTTTCCTGGATCGCCCGGCCCATGGCGCAGGCGTCGATGACCGCTTCGATGTCATTGCCGTTGATTTCCAGCACGTGCCAGCCGAAAGCCTGCCATTTGGCTTTCAGATCTTCCAGAGGCATGACGACCTCTGTTGGGCCATCAATCTGGATATTGTTGCGGTCGACGATGGCGATTATATTATGCAGGCCTTCTTTACTTGCCAGCATCGCGCCTTCCCAGACATTGCCTTCATCGAGCTCGCCGTCGCCCATAACCACGTACACCCAGCGGTGCTGTTGCTTGTTCATACGCAGCGCCAGGGCCATACCGCAGGCCTGGCTGAGGCCGCAGCCCAGCGGTCCAGAAGTAGTCTCCATGCCTGGCAAGCGCGTTCTCTCAGGGTGGCCTTGTAAGCGCGAGCCGAGCCGGCGCAGCGTCATCAGTTCCTTTTTATCAAAGTAGCCAGCGTGAGCCATGGTGGCGTAGCGCACCGGCACACAGTGACCGTTACTCAGCAGTAATATGTCACGCTCGTCCCAGTCAGGATTTTTGGGGTCGTTCTTCATGATGTCGAAATAAAGAGCCGTAAAAATGTCGGCCAGGCCAAGCGGGCCGGCACTGTGACCGCTACCAGCGTGTTCCAGCATCCGAATGATATCTTCGCGGATATCATTGGCGATCGTTTCCAGCCGTTCGATGGGCAGTTTTTGCATGTTAGTTCGTCTCGATAACTCTTTTCAGTGTAGCATAAGCGTGCTCAGGATCGTCGGCTTTTTGAATGTAACCGCCGACGTTGAGTACCTCGACGCCGGCTTCGACGAGCTGCTTAACATTTTGGTCGTTAATGCCGCCGTCCCAACCGATCTCCACTTCAGGATGATGGGCCTTGATCTGCCGGACTTTTTCCAGCAAGCCCAGATCAGCTTCGCCGCCATGGCGGCCTAAATTGCCGCTAAAAACCAGCACGTGATCAAAGCTATGCATGATTTGCTCGGCATAGGCAACGGGCGTGTCTTGAAGTAGCGCCAGGCCCACTTCTATCCCGGCATGGTGCAATTTGGCCGCGAAATCCATGTGGTGCACATGGGCTTCGTTATGGACCACCACCATGTGCGGCTTTAGTTTAATTAATTGCTCGAGGCAAGGCTCAGGGTTTTGATACATTAGATGAATGTCGGCCTCCAGCTCGTGTGGCCACCAAATCTGGTCGAGACCAGACGATTTGGTCGGCGCGAATTCGCCATCCATCAGATCGATATGGACTCTTTCAGCAAACGGCGCGATCCGGTCCATCTGTGCCCGGTACTCATGCGGATCGTAAGCGGTAATGGTCGGACAAATTATTGGCATAAGCAAATTGTAGCATCTACTTGTCGTCCTGAACTTGTTTCAGGATCCATGCGAACAGTTGTGCCGTATGGGTTCTGAAATACGCTACGCTATTCAGAATGACATTAGGTCAGTTGGTCTAATTGTTCAATGCGACGGGTGAAACGCGGCGCGCCGGCAAAGGGCGTCGCCAAAAAAGTAGCCGCAATGGCCTTGGCGTCATCTAGCGAAGTAAAACGGGATGATAGGCACAGGACATTGCTGTCATCGTCGTTGCGGGCTGAGCGGGCTTCGTTGAGGTCCCAGCAAAGGCTGGCCCGGATGCCTTTAAAACGATTGGCGGCGATACACATGCCCTGGCCGCTGCCGCAGACCAGTATGCCTTTGGCGTTTTTATCTGTGCTATCAAGCAGCGCGTGGACCACTTTGCTCGCAAACTGCGGGAAGTCATCTTCGGGATTAAGCGCCTCGCCACCTTCGTCAATTATTTCATGGCCAGCCGCCTGTAAAACCGTCGTCAGTTCTTGTTTGTACGCGAAGCCATTATGATCTGAACCGATGAATATTTTCATCACCACCCCTTAAGTTTAGGCGTCTTTCTTATGCAGCAGTCGGCCGGTGTCGGCGACAACTTCGACCAAGCGATTGCTGTAGCCCCATTCGTTGTCGTACCAGACCATGATTTTGGCCAGATTGCCGCCGACAACTTTCGTCAGCAGCAGATCGACAATGCCCGAATGACTATTACCGATGTAGTCACTGCTGACCAGCGGCTCTTCGCTGACATTGAGAATGCCCTGGTAAAACGGCTCTTTGGCGGCTTTCTTGAAGGTTTCATTAATTTGCTCGACGGTAGCGTCACGTTTGAGCAGCACAGTGATGTCGCTGAGCGATACTACCGGGGTTGGCACTCGAATGCTCAGGCCATCAAACTTATCTTTGAGCTGTGGCAGAGTCAGAGTGACAGCGATAGCCGCGCCAGTCGTGGTTGGCACAATGTTTTCAGCGGCGTTACGACCTTCGCGTAAATCTTTGGCCGGCGCGTCCTGTAGTACCTGACTAGCGGTATAGCTATGGACCGTCGTGAGCAGCGATTTTTCGACACCGTACTCAGCTTCCAGGATCGCCATGACGGCACCCAGTGAATTGGTGGTACAGCTAGCATTGCTGATCACTTCGGTGGCGCCTTCCAGGTTATCCTCATTGGCACCAATCACGATGGTGTCAACACCGTCGCTTTTGGTCGGGCCAGAGATAACTACCCGCTTGGCGCCAGCCTTGATATGCAACTCAGCGTCTTCCTTTTTGGTGAAACGACCGGTGGATTCGATAACCAGATCGACCTTGAGGTCTTTCCAAGGGAGCGCCGCTGGGTCTTTTTCGGCAAGCACTACGACCTTCTGGTCGGCTACGATGATGTGTTGGTCGTCATGACCAACTTCTTGATCGTAGGTACCGTAATTACTGTCATGCTTTAAGAGATAGGCTAGTGTTTTAGTATCGGTTAGGTCGTTGATCGCCACGATCTCCAGATCGTTGCGTGCGAACGCGATTTTAAAGGCATTACGGCCGATGCGGCCAAAGCCATTAATTGCCACCCTAGTTTTCATATCGTTTTCCTTTTTATGTTTTAAGTGTAGCGCTTGTGCCTATATTGTAAAGGGTTACGCCTCTGGAGACAAGTATTATTTCTGCTTGTAGCGCTCGATACACTCGGCGATGATCTGCTTGGCGGCTTCGGCGTCTCCCCAGCCTTCGACCTGCGTCGAGCCGGGCTTTTTAAGGTCTTTGTAGTGGGTAAAGTGATGCTCGATCATTCGCTTCCAGCGTTCGCCGAGGTCATCAAGGCTATTGAGCCTATCGCCGTCGTTGCGATCATCAGCTACCCGCACCACAACCTTGTGGTCGGCTTCACCGTCATCTTGGAAGTTCATGATACCGAGGATTTTAGCTTCGAGCCAGATGCCAGTGGGCAATGGTTCGTCACAGACGATCAACGTGTCGAGCTCGTCGCCGTCTTCATCGAGCGTTTGCGGTATAAAACCGTAGCTGCAGGGCTTTGCGAAGATTCCGGGCTCTACTCGATCGAGCATAAAAACGGCGCGGCCACGATCCCACTCTATTTTGAGAATGCTGCCTTCGGGAATTTCGACAACGGTGTTGACGGTGCCATTTTGATAATCGCCTGGTTCAAGCACTTGGTTAAAGTCAGCCATGAGTTCTCCTGTTTGCTTCTGTCGAATATTGTACACTATGGGCATGCAAATAATCGGTCATCGTGGCGCCCGTGGCCTGGCGCCGGAGAACACTATCGCTAGCCTGGAAAAGGCCATTGAGCATCATGTGGACGAGATTGAATTCGATGTACGGGTGACCAAAGATCACGTGCCGATCCTGCACCACGACGAGGATGTCAGTGACCCCACAGGCCGAAAATTACGCATTAGCACTCATAGCTTTGAGGAGCTTAGGGACCACAAGACTAACTTGGCCACGCTAGAAGAAGTTTTTGAGAGCTTGAAGCCCTCCACGCCGCTCCTCATTGAAGTCAAGCCGGACGAGCCGCTTGAACCAATTATCAACGTCTTAAAACGATACCTCGGCAAGAATTGGCCGCTTGGCAAAGCATCCTTTTGCTCGTTCAGCTTCTCAGCCCTGCAAGAAATTAAGAGGGCCTTCCCGGAAGCGTCGTTAGTGGTCAACGAGCGCTGGTCAGGTGTACGTGCTTCCACTCGGGCGCGTAAACTCGGCACTAAACGCATCACGATGCGCGCCGAATGGCTATGGTCAGGCTTCATCCGCCAGGTTGCTAAAAGTGGCTATCAGCTAAGCGCATACACAGTCAATGATCCAGCCAAAGCCAAGAAATGGGAACGCTACGGCCTCTATGGGGTGGTTACTGATTTTCCCGATCGCTTTGAGCGGACTTAGGTCAAACATTCGCTATAATAAACTTATGAAAGCAATTTTAGATCACACACAAGATGAGGCAGCCAATATTAGGACGTTTTTCTTTAAGCCCGAACGCCCAATTCATTACACGGCTGGCCAGTACGCCGAATGGACTTTGAAACACCCCGAAGCTGATGATCGCGGCGTCAGCCGTTGGTTCACTATCTCTTCGTCACCCGATGATGAATTTGTGACCATTACCACTAAATATGCCGGCGAGGGCAAAACCAGCTCCTTCAAGCGCGCTCTTTTTGAGATGCAACCCGGCGGCGAGATTCAGATGAGTGATCCTATGGGCGACTTTGTTTTACCCATACTGATACAGACGCCTCTGGTGTTCGTAGCCGGCGGTATCGGCTTGACTCCCTTCCATAGTATGGCTGGGTGGCTGACGACGCATAAAGAGGAGAGGCCAATTAAATTTCTCTACGGTGTCCGCAGTGAGGAAGAAATTATTTTTCAAGACACCTTTGAAAAAGCTGGTATCCGGCCGACAATCATTGTCAGCGAACCTTCCGCCGCCTGGGGTGGCGAACGGGGCCGTTTAAGCGCCGAGCTCATCCTTGGCCTAGAGAAACCAGACGAAAATACGCTTGTATATTTATCAGGCCCGGAAGTGATGGTGCAAACACTCGCCAAAGACCTCCATAAGGCCGGTCTGCCCAAGAATCAAATTGTCACTGACGAATTCCCGAATTACGAAGGGATTTAAGGTTCGACTGTAACTATTTGTCATCTCGAGCGAGAGAGAGATCTTAGCAATGTGACATATTGGGTATACGTAGTTTCGAACCGTAAACGCACGGCACTGTATATCGGGGTAACCAATAATTTAGAGCGACGAGCTTACGAACACCGTTTTGGCTTGATCAAGGGCTTTACCTCTCGTTACCACTGTACGGACCTTGTTTACTTTGAAGAGACGAGCTCAATTGAAACAACAATTGCTCGCGGGAAAGAACTAAAGAAATGGAGCCGGGCTAAAAAGGATATATTAATTGCTTCGTGCAACTATGGCTTAAAAGATCTCTCCCGTTGGTCGAGATGACACTAATTTTGGACGGGGTGGGCGCGACCCTCGAGGAATTCGCGGATCTTTAGCGCGGCGGTAGCGCCTTCGCCGGCTGCCGAGGCGATCTGCATAGTGGCGCCACTGCGGATATCTCCCGCGGCGAACACACCGTTCATATTGGTCATCAGGTGCTGATCGGTCAGCACAAAGCCAATTTCATCACAGCGAATCGGCGTTTTTTTCAAAAACTGTGAGTTTGGCATCAGGCCAACAAATACAAACACGCCGTCAGTTTTGAACTCCACTTTCTTGCCATCTGTGGTACCGACAACCTTTGTCACACCGTTTGCGCTATCACCAACGATCTCATCAGTCGTAGTGCCGAGATGCACCGTCACTTTGCCCTGCTTCACATATTTTTGCAGCTCGTCTTCGAGCACGTCGCTGGCCTTGATGGTCGAGCGAACCAAGAGATCAATGTGGGAAGCAAAGCGGGTCAAAAAGATAGTCTCCTGGACGGCCGAATTGCCGCCGCCGACGACTACCAGCCGCTTATCACGATAAAAAGCGCCGTCGCAAGTGGCGCAGTAGTGCACGCCTTTGGCGTAAAAATCTTGCTCCCCCCGGACGCCGATTTTTTTATAATCACTGCCAGTCGCGATCAGCACCGCGCGAGCATGCATGTCGCCGCTGGTGGTCTCCAGGCGTTTTAGGTCGCCCTCGTCATGGATGGCCAGTACTTCACCAAACTCAATCACGGCGCCGAAGCGCTCGGCTTGCTTTTGCAGATCGGCCGCCAGCACCAGCCCATCAACCCCGTCCGGAAAACCCGGATAATTATCAATCTTGTCGGTTACCGCGGCCAGGCCACCGACTACGGCCCGTTCAAACAATATCGTGCCGATATCCTCTCGTGTCGTGTAGATGGCGGCTGTCAGAGCCGCTGGCCCGGCACCAATTACAATCACGTCATGCTGTGGGATATCAGTTTTTTTGGTCGCCTCACTCATTGGTTGCTCCATTGTAATTCATTTGCTGTTTCTCAAAAAAGATCGAGCCGCACTATTTTGGTACGGCTCGCAAAAATCTGCTTAATCTGCTCTTGTTACGCTACTGCCGGTGCTAACTTGGCTAGGTTGTAGCCTACGATGATGTCTCGGCTGTCATCCTGCTTGGTAACGACCGTGACAGGGACTGTCATGGCCCCGGAGAGTGCCATAGCTTCAGCTTGACGATGCGGATGCTCGTCGAGATTTACCTCTTCATAGCTCATACCCTTGGCGCCCAGATACTTTTTGACCATCTGGCAGTACGCGCAGGTATTGGTGGTAAAGATTGTTATGTTTTTGACCATTGCTGGTGTCCCCTCGTTATTTTTACGTTTTTAGACGAATAGTCTACTTGTCCCGTAAAGAGCTTGAACCTACTCCCGAAGTCTCCCAAAACTCGGTTAGCAGTCTTTTGCTTCTTGGTTTTTATTATATTCAAGCAGATTTATTCTGACTGTAAAAAAGATTATATATAGCGCTTACGTCAAAATCAATACGCTATATATTGTGCTTTTTACTATCATTTAGGTCTCTGGGCCACCCCTGTCGCTCCAGGTTGGGCCGCTGTGAAGAAAAGCTATTTTCCTATCTTATAGAGCGTGATATCAAAGACTAAATCAGCGTTGGCTGGAATGCCAGAACCGGCCGGCGGATTCGCGCCATAGGCCAGCGCGGCCGGGATATACAGCCGACGCGTGCCACCGACTTTCATGCCCGGTACGCCCTGTGACCAGCCGGCGATGACGCCACTCAGCGGGAAGCTGACTGGCTGGCCAGTGTCTTTGGAACTTTGAAAAATGACACCGGTGGCGGCTACGGCGCCGGTGTAGTCAACTGTCACAGTGTCGCCTGGCTTGACGGTCGCACCGGTACCCGGTGTGGTGTCCTGAGCCTGTAACTTATCTATATGCGCGGTCGGGGTGAAATTTGATAATTGAGTCCCTTGCAGTGTCACTTTTTTCTCCTGTGCTTGTTTAATAGCATCCTGGACGGCCGCGTTTTGGGTGGTGCCACCGGGATCCTGTTGTTTGTGCTGCTGAATCAATACGAGGATAACCAGGACAGTAGTCGCCGAAGATGTTACCAGAAATAATATTGCGCCCAGCCCCGCGAATGTCCGGCCTGCTTTACTAGTAGCCATTAGCCTTTTGTTCCCTCCACTTTGTTTGAATAGCTATGGGTTATTTTAGCGTTTTTCGGGCGCTATGACAATCGTCACCTCGCCCACAAAGCCATTTCGCAACCCTTCTATCAAGCTTTTTTGGATGGGAGCCCAATACGTAAACGGCAGCGTTTCAAGCGAGCGTATCGGCTGCCAGCCGGGTTTGAATTGGTTGTCCTGGCTGTACAGCTCAGCTTCAGGAGAGTCGCCCTGGAGTGACGGCTCACCGTCGATGTATTTACAGAGGTAAAATCGATGAACGCGCCCGCCGTCATGCATTTCAAAAACCAAACGTTCGACCGCCACCCGGACACCGGTTTCCTCCAAAATCTCTCGTTCGACCGTCTCCTCTGGCTGCTCGCCTGGTTCAATGCCACCCCCGGGCACAGAGAAATAGTGCAGACCCGACCGCCAGCGCTCCATGAGCAGTAGCTGGTCATCGCGTACCACGACGCCGCGGGCTGTATGCCGGGGCGTCATATACGTTCGGCTTTAAACTTCGCTTTGGCAGCTTCGGCGACTGTATCGAGGAGTTCGTTGACCCTCTTATCGGTCAAGGTCCGGTCGTATGCCGTCACGCTAATTCCAAATGTCACTTGTTTGTGCTTGGAGTCATCCGGGCGTTGATAAATGTCAACATCATTAAGCTCGGCTGCGACGTCGGCAGGCTTAGCCTGAACAAGCTGGCCAGTTATAAAATCTTTAAGCTCTGCGTGAGGCACATCTACTGGTGCTCGGAGGGTGATGTCCTGCTTAACCGACGGGAAGCGAGACAGCGGTTGATACTGTGGCCCGGCTTGCAGCGCTTTTTGCAGCACGGTTGTGTCGACCTCGAAACCTGCAGTGTACTTCGGTAGTTTTAGATTTCGGGCCACACTCGGTTTAAACTCGCCGATAATGCCACAGAAGTCACCGCCCTTAACACGGACCAAGGCGGTGCGATTCAGATCATACAACTGGACAACCTGGTAATCTTGCATGTCTCTGGAAACTGGTTTGAATTCAAGCTCTACACCTGCCAGTTGGTTGAGGTACCTTTTCGCCTGATAATAAGCTGCGCCCGGTTTTTTCAGCTTGTCGGCAGCCGTGACGACCAACCCAGTAAACTCATATTCTTTCGGCAGGCCAGCCTCGTCTGTCCCATGCAGTGTGCTGTGGGTTTTACCCATTTCAAATAGCGCGAATTCTTCGTAGCCAGCCTTGATGTTGGGATGCACTTTTTCGAGTAAGCTCGGCAATAGGCTAATGCGGTAGTGCTGCAGGTCGGGGCTGAGCGCATTACTTATCTCGTAGGCGGCGTCTGGACTCTGGCCCACTTTCTGAAGCAAGTCTCCGTGTACAAAGCTGTAGGTCAGCAACTCGTTGGCACCGGCTTTAACCAAGCGATCACGAATCAAGGCCTTAGCCTCAAACAGAGGATCTTTCGACGCGGGCTCTAGAGTGCGCTTCGGCAAGTTAAGTGGCAAGTGATCATAGCCGTACAACCGACCAATTTCTTCTACAATATCTTCGCGCAGCTCGATATCCGTACGCCAAAATGGCGCTTTGACCGTCAGTTCATCACCACTAATAGCAACCTCAAATTCGACGTTTTCCAAAAGTTTTTTCATTTCGGCGGCTTTTAGCGCAAGACCTAAACGAACGTTGATAAAATCAGCCGTCACTTTTACCGGCAGATGCAGTGACTCTCGTTCCATGACCACTGGATCCAGATGATTGCCATCAATAACTGGGCCCGATAATTCGCCCGCACCCGCGTTGACGATTTCATCAACGATCCTTGCTAGCACGGCCAAGTTTTGCAGTGGACTCTGACCTTTAGTGAAACGCGTGGCAGCATCAGTAAATAGGCCGTGAGCCATGCTGGTACGCCGCACAGAGTACATGTCAAAAGTTGCCGCTTCGAGAATTATTTCAGTTGTGTGCTCATCGACTTCGGTCTCGGTACCACCCATCACGCCACCGATGCCAATCAGCTGCTTGTCGGTGGCGATCATGATGGCTTCGGCTCGTGGCTCGATTTCCTTACCGTTCAGCAGCTTGATCTTTTCGCCGGGCTTGGGATTACGCACCACTAGCGTCGGCTCGCCGCCGCTGAGCGCCTTAACCTTATCGTAGTCGTAGGCATGGAGCGGCTGACCGCTAAACAGCATGAACCAGTTTGTGTAATCCACGATGTTATTGATCGATTTCTGTCCGAGTTCAGCTAGCGCTATTTTGAGCCATAGTGGGCTGGGGCCAACTTTGACATTTTTCATTGTTATCGTGGTGAAACGAGGCACAAGCTCGCTAACTTCATTCTTGACGACGAGCGGTGATGGCTCTCCTACGAATTTAGGAAACTCAGGACTCGAGACAAACCAGTCAGGATTTTTGAAGGGCTGATGGAATATACCTGAAACTTCACGAGCGACGCCTAGTACGCCAAAGCAATCAGGCCGGTGGGTGAACATTTTGTTTTCAATATCCAGCACAAACTCATTATCGAGACCAAGGCTGGTACCCGGCTTGAAATCGCCCTCAACTTCGAGGATACCCACGTGGCTATCGCCAAACGCCAGCTCTTTGGGTGATGCCAGCATGCCATTACTAACTACGCCACGAATCTCGCGCGCTTCGAGCACAAATGGCTCCTTATCAGCAGTTTCTGGCACCGTAACGCCCGGCGGAATCCAGACCGCCAGCATTTCGGCGTGCACATTGGGAGCGCCGCAGACCACCTGCACGAGGCCATCGTGGTCACGAGTAACGTCTTTCGCCTGACGATTATCATCTATTTTACAGACGCTCAATTTGTCGGCGTCAGGATGTTTTTCGCAAGCTATAACCTTGACGACATAAATATTTTCATACTTTGCGCCTACTTCAATAACCTCATCTACGGCGCCAAGCTGCGCCCCGACCTTGTCGACAATTTCCTCGACTGCTGGCAACGCAAAGTTCTGGAGATTACGAACAAAATTTAATGGGATTTTCATACGAACTGCCTCAAGAAATCTAATCTGCCAGATTCAAAGTGTCGGACATCTTCGATGCCATATTTCATCATGACCAGGCGCTCAATGCCCATACCCCAAGCGAAGCCAGTGTACTCGTTGGTGTCGATGCCAGCGGCGCGCAGGACATTGGGGTGGATCATGCCACAGCCAAGCAATTCAATCCAACCAGTTTGAGAACAGATGTGGCAGCCCTTTTTATCACAAAACGGACAGCTGATTGCGAATTCAAATGACGGTTCGGTGAACGGAAAGTAAAAGGGCTGGGTTTTTACTTCCAGCTGCTTGCCGTAATAGCCTTGCAGGAATGTTTTTAGCGTGGCGATCAGGTGGCCGGCATTGACACCTTTGTCGACGTAAACACCTTCCAGCTGGTAGAACGTATGTTCGTGACGAGCATCGAGATCTTCGTTGCGAAACACCCGACCAGGAATGACGGTGGCGATGGCCTGGCCTTTTTTGAGCTGCTCTTTGCCGGCTGATAAGACGCGGTTTTGCATGGTGCTGGTATGTGCCGGGGCTATAAACTGCTTGCCGTCTTTGTCGGTCTGCGAAGTCACGAAAGTATCATAGTCATCGCGGGCCGGATGGCCTTCGGGGAAATTTAGCGTGCTAAACATATGGTAGTCGTCATCGATTTCGCGCGACTCCACGGCCGTAAAGCCCATACGGTAGAAGATGTCGAGCACCCGTTCCAACTCAGCCATGAGCGGGTGCTTGCTACCTTGCTCAGCCGGCAACAGGCGTGGCTTGTCATCAAGACTGAGATTGGGGTCAAACGGTGCCGTGATATCGATGGACGAAAGGGCTTCAGCTTCGTTGCGGCGCGAGTTTACAAGTTCTGTCAGTTCCTGGCGCAAATTATTTACTTCCTTGCCAAAGCTCCCCCGCTCTTCAGCTGGCAGGGTTTTGATCTCGTCAAAGAGCGCTTTGAGTTCGACCGCGCGCAGCACTTCTGCGGCATTATCGGTTTTCTCGAGCCGCTCTTTGAGCAATTTGGCAGTTTCAGCCACGCGAGGATTTTGATAGCTCATATCTTAGCTAACAGTATACCAGCCTCGAGAAAATATAGAGGAGCGTCCAGCCATAAGCACTTTTGTGACTTTTGTCACACACATTTTTTGACCTATACTAGTGTTATGGCCCAATTCTCTTTCGACGCGGTTTCTGATTATGACAAAGCGGAGATGAATAACGTCTTCGATCAAGTCCAGCGTGAAATTAGTAGTCGTTACGATTTTAAAGGCACACCAGCAGCTATCGAATGGCTCGATGGTGACAAAAACGGCCTCAAACTAACGGGTAGCGGCGAATGGCAAATTGACGCCATCTTGGACATTGTCCGTAAAAAGTTGGCCGCCCGTAACATAAGCCAAAAGGCGCTCGATACAGAGCGTGCCGTTAACGAAAGTAATTTGAAGGCCACCAAAGAGGTGCCGTTTGTTCAGGGACTGGATCAGGAGAAGGCCAAGAAGATCACGGCGCTGGTGCGAGAAAAGCATCTCAAAGTTAAGACTCAAGTGCAGGGCGATGCCGTCCGGGTCATGAGTTCCAGTAAAGATGATCTGCAAGCCGTCATGCAGCTACTACGCGGAGCTGATTTCACTTTTCCGATTAGCTTTACCAATTTCCGCTAGCGCGGGACCCGCTCAGGGCGCGCGAGCCAACGATTTGTTGGATATTGGCTATGCCAGCCGCTTCGAGACGCTGGTCTAATTCTCTATTTATCTGCCCAGCTACTCTGCCCCAGCTGCTTCGAATCGCGGTCACTATCTGGAGCGCGGATGCCCCGGCGCAGAGCTTGTCGAGAGCATGCTCGGCTGTGCTGATACCGCCCACTCCCATAATCGCCAGATGCTCGCCGCTCTCGCGGTAAATCATCCGAACCACTTCGGTGGCCCTATCACGATAATCCGGGTCGGCACCACTCAACCCGCCCGGTTCCTGCGCCCACCGAGCGCCGTATTTAGCCTTCCAACTTTCATTCGTCGAAGTATTAATAGCCACCACGCCGTCGTAACCAAGCTCGGCCAGCAAGGCGGCACCAGCGACGATTTCCTTGTCTGGTCGATCACCGTCTATTTTGACAAACAAAGGCACTGGAAAACGCATGGCTTCTCGTGCAGAGACCAGCAGATGCTCCAGATATTGTGGCGATTGGAGCTCACGTAGCCCTGGCGTATTGGGCGATGATATACCGAGCGTAATGTAGCTGGCGTATTTACCGAGCGCGGCGATAACCTCGGCGTGCGCTTCGGCAGCCTGAGCATTATCGACATCTTTATTGCGGCCGACGTTTACACCGACGTGAAATTCCAGGGGCCAAACTGCCTCGAGATTTTCCTTCACGACTTCTTTGCCGGGACTGTTAAAACCCATGCGATTGAGCCCGACGCTATGGCGTCGATCAACTGTCCAAAGGCGTGGCTTAGAATTACCGGGTTGTGGACGAGGCGTGACGGTGCCGACTTCTACTCCAGCAAAACCCAAATGGTAGAGCCCGCGTAGCGCCCGGCCGTACTTATCCCAGCCTGCGCCAACAATCAGCGGGTTGTCAAAACCGACTCCCGCAACGTTCACGGCCAGGCGGGGGCTTTCAAATCGCCCATGCAGGCCGCCACCGTATACTTCGAGAGCTAATTGACCGAGTGTCGCCTGTCCAGCTTTTTGTAGCGCAACTTCGGCGAGCGTCTTGAACCCTTCGCCACGTAATGTTTCAGCATGCTCTTGCAGGCTCATACGTCCTCTGGCAAGCGGGTATTTTTCGGCCGGAGCAGATGCGTATAGCTGAGTTTCATACGCTCGTGCGGAAATTGACGGCTATATTCGGATTGGCCACCACGAGCCAAAACCACCTCACCGACATATTTAAATTTGCGGCCGGCCCTTGTGAAGGGCTCGAACCCGTAGGCGGCATGATCATAGTGCGCAGCGCTCCACTCCATTCTGGTCGAAAGATGCAAGAGTGATTTATCTTCCAGCGATAGATTAAACCGCTGGCGTGGCGCGATGCAAAACTTACGATAAATGTCTTGCATAGTGAGGTTGCCGCCTTTATAGGCACCGAGCAGGAGCGGCAGCATAAGTGTATGGTTGGTCACGCCAAACGCGGGCGGGTCATTTTCTTTGTCACTGCGACGATGCGGCGCGCAGTCGCTGGCGAACATATCAATATAGGCCATATTTTCCCATAGGAAATCAACGTCCGCCTGTGGCTTGAGACTGGGCTTCATGCAGCCGTAGCCGCCAATGGCCGCCCGCACGCTCTCATCTAGGAATAGGTGGTGCGGCGTCACTTCGCACGTCACATTCATGCCCTGGTTCTTGGCCGCGATGACGGCGCCTAACTCTTCGCGAGACGAGACGTGAGCGATATGTATCGGCACGTCGCTCATGCCAAACCGAGCAATTTGTTCAAGCACCAGCTTAACGTCACCATCCTCTACGTGCAAGGTGACTGGCTTCTCCGAGTTATGAAAATTCCAGATGTTTATTACTTCTGTGGCGTCATCCAAGGCCACCGTATGCCCGCCCGTCGTTTCCGCCAAGTAAAGCTTAAGCGCTAGGCACTCTAGCTCTACGTTTTCAAATTCATCATGTAGCACGCTTCTATTAAGGACACGCTTAGCATGATCCATGTAAGCAGTTTCTGGATTGATTCCCATATAAATACCGGTCGGTATCACCGCTTCGTGCGATATCGCCGCTTCCATGGCGAGCACCCGGTCTAGCGAAGCAATTGGGTACGGCACCGTTTCGCTGCGCTCTTGGGTGCCCAGATCGTATCGGCGCACCGATTCATTGGGCATAGCCAACATGGCGGTAATGCCAGAGGCCAAAGCCGCAGCAGTGTAAGCACGTAGACCGGCCTTTCCCTCGGTGCCCTCATTGATCGTCAAGAAGTCGTCGTCAGTCAGGACATCAAAGACCCGCGGATGAGTATGCACGTCTAGCGGCCCCGGCTCCATGACCCAGTACTGCTCAGCTGTTTCCTCCAAGCTCATATCTTTGACTATATGTAAAGTGAAACAGTTGGGCAAGGATAAGCGGCATGATTTGGGGTATACTTTTGGCATATGTCCGATGCGTCTGACCTCATGAGCCAAGCCAAGGCTGTTTTAGAAATGAACGATCGAGGTAACTACACTCAGCCAGCGCACGGACTCTATCCACATCAGTGGCTCTGGGACAGCTGTTTTATCGCCATCGGCCTCCGTCATCTCGATGTGGAGCGGGCCAAGCAGGAGCTGCTCAGCCTCATTCGCGGCCAATGGCATAACGGCATGCTGCCAAACATTATTTTCCGGGATGATCCGGAATATCGGACTGACCGCAACATCTGGCGCAGTTGGCTCAATCCGTACGCGCCCGATGATGTCACGACCACCGGTATTACCCAGCCACCAGTGCTGGCCGAGGCCGTCGTGCAAGTCGGCCAAAAAATGACCTGGCCCGAGCGTCGCCTCTGGTATAAATCAATCTATCCGGCACTGCTCGCCTATCATCAATGGTTGTATAACGAGCGCGACCCTCACG
>Ga0070679_100000726_pt1 | contig 28453 bp, 29 predicted proteins | sample KBSC63BmetaG_FD_65652 | JGI IMG/M metagenome (GOLD analysis project Ga0070679, IMG submission 65652) | Corn rhizosphere microbial communities from Kellogg Biological Station, Michigan, USA - KBS C6-3B metaG | ecosystem: Host-associated > Plants > Roots > Rhizosphere | place: USA: Michigan... | reverse complement strand
GCCCGGCGTCGGGCTCATCTCGCCGCCACCGCACCACGACATCTACTCGATCGAGGATCTGGCGCAGCTGATCCACGACCTCAAGAACGCGAACCAGAAGGCGAGCGTCAGCGTCAAGCTTGTCTCCGAGGTGGGCGTCGGCACGATCGCGGCCGGCGTTGCCAAGGCGAAGGCGGACCACGTCGTCATCGCCGGCCACGACGGCGGCACCGGCGCGTCGCCGTGGAGCTCGATCAAGCACGCCGGAACCCCGTGGGAGCTCGGTCTGGCGGAGGCACAGCAGACGCTGGTGCTCAACCGCCTGCGCGGCCGCATCCGCGTGCAGGCCGACGGGCAGATGAAGACCGGCCGCGATGTCGTCATCGGCGCGCTGCTCGGCGCCGACGAGTTCGGCTTCGCGACCGCGCCGCTGGTCGCCGAGGGCTGCATCATGATGAGGAAGTGCCACCTCAACACCTGCCCGGTCGGCGTCGCGACGCAGGATCCGGTGTTGCGCGCCAAGTTCCAGGGGCGTCCGGAGCACGTGGTCAACTACTTCTTCTTCGTCGCAGAGGAGGCGCGCGCGATCATGGCCGAGCTCGGCGTGCGCACGTTCGACGAGCTGATCGGCCGCGTCGACCTCCTCGACACGCGAAAGGGCATCGCGCACTGGAAGGCGCGCGGTCTCGACTTCAGTCGTCTCCTGCATGCGCCGGTCGCGCCGCCCGAGGTCGCGCGCCGCCACGTCGAGCTGCAGGACCACGGGCTGGCCAAGGCACTCGACGTGCGCCTGATCGAGAAGTGCGCGCCGGCGCTCGAGCGCGGCGAGAAGGTGCAGTTGCTCGAGCACGTGCGAAACGTCAACCGCACGGTCGGCGCGATGCTCTCGGGCGAGCTGATCCGCCGCCATCCGCAAGGGCTGCCCGACAACAGCATCTTCATCCAGATGGAAGGCACCGGCGGCCAAAGCTTCGGCGCCTTCCTCGCCCAGGGCATCACGATGTACCTGATCGGCGATGCCAACGACTACACCGGCAAGGGCCTCTCGGGTGGCCGCCTGGCGATCCGTCCGAGCATCGACTTTCGCGGCGATGCGACGCAGAACATCATCGTCGGCAACACCGTGCTCTACGGCGCGACCAGCGGCGAAGCGTTCCTGCGCGGCGTCGCAGGCGAGCGCTTCGCGGTGCGGCTCTCGGGTGCGACCGCGGTCGTCGAAGGCACGGGGGACCACGGCTGCGAATACATGACCGGCGGCACCGTCGTCGTGCTCGGCAGAACGGGGCGCAACTTCGCCGCGGGCATGAGCGGCGGCATCGCCTACGTCTACGACGAGGATGGCCGGTTCGCTTCGCGTTGCAACACGCAGATGGTCTCGCTCGGCCGGGTCGTGCCCGTCGCAGAGCAGGAGAAGTCTCTCGACCGCGCGATCTGGCACCGCGAGCAGGCCGACGAAGTGCTGCTGAAGACGCTGATCAGCGAGCACCACCAGTGGACCGGCAGCCTGCGCGCACGCGAAATCCTCGACCACTGGGACGAGGCGCTGCCGAAGTTCGTGAAGGTCTTCCCGAACGAGTACAAGCGCGCCCTTGCCGAGATCAGCCTGAAGGCGATGACGGCGCTCGGCGAGATGCGCGCCTCGACCGCCGCCGAGGACGCGATCGCCAAGGCCCGCACGGGCGGCAGGTCGGGCAAGAGGGTCGTGCCGAAGTAGCGGCGCATACAACGAGAACGACGAGAAGGCGATGGGCAACGTCACCGGCTTCATGGATTTCGCGCGCGTGGAAGAAGACCACGAGCCGGTGCCCGAGCGCGTCAAGAACTATCGCGAGTTCGTCTTCACGCTGAACGAAGACGACGCCAAGGTGCAGAGCGCGCGCTGCATGGATTGCGGCACGCCGTTCTGCAACAGCGGCTGCCCGGTCAACAACATCATTCCGGACTTCAACGACCTCGTCTATCGCGGCGACTGGAAGAACGCGTTCGCGGTGCTCGATTCGACCAACAACTTCCCCGAGTTCACCGGCCGCATCTGTCCCGCTCCGTGCGAGGCCGCCTGCACGCTCAACATCAACGACGACCCGGTCGGCATCAAGTCGATCGAGCACGCGATCATCGACCGCGCGTGGGCCGAAGGCTTCGTCGTGCCGCGGCCCCCGTTGGCGAAGACCGGCAAGACGGTGGCGGTCGTCGGCTCCGGCCCGGCGGGCCTGGCCGCCGCGCAGCAACTCGCGCGGGTCGGCCACGCCGTCACGGTCTTCGAGCGCAACGACGCGATCGGCGGCCTTCTTCGCTATGGCATCCCCGACTTCAAGATGGAGAAGTCGCACATCGATCGCCGGATCGCCCAGATGCAAGCGGAGGGCGTCGTCTTTCGCTCGGGCGTGCGCATCGGCACGCCGGCACCCGGCGAGGTCGTGACCGATTGGTCGCGCGAATCGGTGAGCGCGCAAGCGCTGCTCGCCGAGTTCGACGCCGTCCTGCTCGCCGTCGGCGCCGAGCGCTCGCGCGACCTGCCTGTCCCGGGGCGCGAGCTCGAAGGCGTCCATTTCGCGATGGAGTTCCTGCCCCAGCAGAACAAGATCAACGCGGGCGGCAAGGTCGAGCGCCAGATCCGTGCCGGCGGCAAGGACGTGATCGTCATCGGCGGCGGCGACACGGGCAGCGACTGCGTCGGCACGAGCAACCGCCAGGGCGCGCGCAGCGTGACCCAGTTCGAGCTGCTGCCGATGCCTCCCGATCACGAAGACAAGCCGCTCGTCTGGCCGTACTGGCCGACCAAGCTGCGCACGTCGTCGAGCCACGAGGAAGGCTGCGAGCGCGAGTTCGCGATCGCCACCAAGGAGTTTCTCGGCGAAGGCGGAAAGCTCACCGCGCTGAAGGCGGTGCGCGTCGAGTGGCAAGGCGGCAAGATGATCGAGGTCGCCGGCAGCGAGCAGATCATGCCGGCGCAGCTCGTTCTGCTCGCGATGGGCTTCGTGAGCCCTCTGGCCAGCCTCCTCGATGCCTTCGGCGTCGAGCGCGACGCGCGCGGGAACGCGAAGGCGACGACCGAGCTGGTCGGCGGCTACGCGACCAACGTCGCCAAGGTCTTCGCCGCCGGCGACGTGCGGCGCGGCCAATCGCTGGTCGTGTGGGCGATTCGCGAAGGCCGCCAGGCGGCGCGCGCCGTCGACGAGCACCTGATGGGCTTCAGCGAGCTGCCTCGCTGATGGCCGAGCTTCACGCGACCGCGGCAGCGACCGACCTCCCCCCCGACGACACGATGGTCGAGATCGACCACGTCGTCTTCGGCTACAACGCCCGTCGCACGATCCTCAACGACGTCTCGCTCAGTTTCGGTCGCGGCAAGGTCACCGCGATCCTCGGCGGCTCCGGCTGCGGCAAGACGACGCTGCTGCGTCTGATCGGCGGCGTCTATCCGCCCAACGCCGGCAGCGTTCGCGTCGACGGGCAGGTCGTCGATTGCCGTGACAACGAACAGTTGTTCGCGCTCCGACGCAGGCTCGGCATGCTGTTCCAGTTCGGTGCACTGTTCACCGACCTGTCGGTGTTCGACAACGTCGCGTTCCCGGTGCGCGAGCACACCGACCTCGACGAGGCGATGATTCGCGACATCGTGCTGATGAAGCTCAACGCGGTCGGCCTGCGCGGCGCGGCGCCGCTGCGGATCTCCGATCTTTCCGGTGGCATGGCGCGTCGGGTCGCGCTCGCGCGTGCGATCGCGCTCGACCCCGAGCTGCTGCTCTACGACGAGCCCTTCGCCGGGCTGGACCCGATCTCGATGTCGATCGCCGCCAACCTCATCCGCACCCTCAACGACACGACCGGCGCGACCTCCATCCTCGTTTCGCACGATGTCGACGAGTGCTTCTCGATCTGCGACTACGCGTATCTGATGTCGTCGCAGGGCAAGGTGGTCGCGCATGGCACCGCCAGGCAGCTGACCGACTCCGAGGACCCGGAAGTGCGCCAGTTCATCCGCGGGGAGCCCGATGGTCCGGTGCGGTTCCACTACCCCGCGAGGCCGCTGGCGGAAGACTTCGGAGTGAGCGCTTGAAGTGCGCCGGCGGCAGCTCCGCGCGGCCGCGCGGAGCCGACGCGCGATGACCGCGATGATCTCGGCGGTCGGGCGGCGCACGCTCGAGATACTGCGCATCCTCGGCCACCACGCCACGTTCTTCGTCGAGATCCTGCGCGCGTGCCCGGCGGCCTTGCGGCGCCCCTACCTGGTCATCGCGCAGATCCACGCGATCGGCAACCGCTCGCTCGTCATCATCCTCGCCTCGGGGCTGTCGGTCGGCTTCGTTCTCGCGCTGCAGATGTATTACGCGCTGGTCACGTACGGCGCGTCCGAGTCGCTCGGGCTCATCGTCAACCTCTCGCTCACGCGTGAGCTGGGGCCGGTCGTGACTGCGCTTCTCTTCGCCGGCCGCGCGGGAACGTCGCTCACCGCCGAGATCGGGCTGATGAAGGCGGGCGAGCAGCTGGCGGCGATGGACATGATGGCAGTCGACCCGCGCAGCCGCGTGCTCGCGCCGCGCTTTCTGGCCGGCATCGTCTCGATGCCGATCCTCGCGATCCTGTTCTCGTCGATCGGCATCCTCGGCGCGTATGTCGTCGCGGTGCTGCTGATCGGCGTCGATGCAGGCAACTTCTGGTCGATCATGCAGTCGGGCGTCGACGTGCGGCGCGACATCGGCAACGGCATCGTCAAGAGCATCGTCTTCGGCTTCATCTGCACCTTCATCGCGCTCTATCAAGGCTACGAGGCCGACGCGACGCCGGAAGGCGTCGCGCACGGCACGACGCGCACCGTCGTGATCGCCTCGCTCGGGGTGCTGATGATGGACTTCGTGCTGACGGCGCTGATGTTCTCGACGCCGTAGCACCTTCACTGCACACCAAGGCGGAGCACTGGAACCTCGATGGGCAAGAAAAGCGTGGAAATGCTGGTCGGCATCTTCGTCCTGCTGGGCATGGCGGGGCTCGTGTTCCTGGCGCTGAAGGCGGCCAACCTGGGTTCGTTCAGCAGCGGCGACACCTACACGCTGAAGGCGTACTTCGACAACATCGGCGCGCTCAAGGTGCGCGCGCCGGTGCGCAGCGCCGGCGTGACCGTCGGCCGCGTCGCCTCGATCAAGCTCGATCCGAAGCTCTACCAGGGCGTGGTCGAGCTCGCCATCCAGCGCGACGTGCAGTTCCCGTCCGACTCTTCGCTGCGGATCCTCACGTCCGGGCTGCTCGGCGACCAATACGTGGGGGTGGAACCCGGCGCATCGGACAAGATGTGGGCAGCCGGCGACGAGATCAAGCACACACAATCGGCCGTGGTGCTGGAGAGCCTCATCAGCCAGTTCCTGTTCAGCAAGGCGGCGGACGCGGGCAGCGCGACCGCTTCGCCGCAACCAGCATCGGCGCCCGGGGGAGGACGGAAATGAACACCTCGCATCGGCGTAGGGCGGCGCTCGGTGCCGTGCTGGTCGTCGGCGTCGCGCTGGCGGGTTGCCAGACGATCCGCGAGAGCCGCGGCGGTCCCGGCCAGCGCCTTGATCCGTGGGAGAAGTGGAACCGCAAGGTCTTCAATTTCAACGAAGACCTCGATCGTCGGGTGCTGAAGCCGGTGGCCACCGTGTACAGCGACGTCGTCCCGCAGCCGGTCCGGCGCGGTGTCTCGAATTTCTTCAGCAACTTCGCCGATGCCTGGTCGGCGATCAACAACATGCTGCAGGGCAAGTTCGAGCTCGGCTTCGAGGACGCGACGCGGGTCGGCGCGAACACCCTGTTCGGCCTGTTCGGCATCCTCGACGTCGCCTCGGAGATGGGCCTCGATCACCACTACGAGGATTTCGGCCAGACGCTCGGTCGCTACGGCGTCGGCGCCGGCGCCTACCTCGTGCTTCCGGTGCTCGGCCCGTCCACCGTACGCGATGCGGCGGCGCTGCCCGTGAACCGCCTTGCGACGCCGCCGGCGTTCTTCGACGGCACCGGCACGCAAGTTGGATTGACCGTGCTGCAGATCGTCAACACGCGTTCCAGCCTGCTCGGCGCAACGCGGGTGATCGACGACATTTCGCTAGACAAGTACACATTCGTTCGCGACGCGTATCTGCAGCGGCGGCGCAGCCTCACGTTCGACGGCGAGCCGCCGGAGACCCCGCAGGCGCCAGAAGAAGCGGCCTCTGCAGCCGCCGGCGCGGCCGCAGGCAACCTGGCGCCGCCGGCTGCTGCCACCGCCGCGTCGGCGCCACCCGCTCCACCGGCTGCATCGGCACCGCGCTGAATCCATTGGCCGATCCTGTGAACCCCGGGCGGCCGTCCTGCGTTGTCGAAGGAGGCGCGGTCCCTGATCCCAGCAGGGTTCTCGAACCTCGCGCACGCTCTCCCTTTTCCATCGAGGAACGAACATGTCCATGACTCGCACGATCGGCTGGCTCGCGGCCGCGATCCTTTCCTTCACCGCCATCGGCGCTCAGGCACAGGCGAAGGCGCCGGAGGTGTTGATCAAGGAGGTCTCGACCGACGTGCTCGACGCCGTCAAGGCCGACAAGACGATCCGCGCCGGCGATCTGCACAAGGTGATCGCGCTGGTCGACCAGAAGGTGCTGCCGTATGTCAACTTCCAGCGCATGACCGCCGCTGCGGTCGGCCGCTACTGGCGCCAGGCGACGCCCGAGCAGCAAAAGCGCCTGCAGGACGAGTTCAAGCTGCTGCTCGTTCGCACCTACTCGGGCGCGCTGTCGCAAGTGAGCCCGGAGCAGAAGGTGGAGTTGAAGCCGATGCGCGCGGCGCCCACCGACAACGAGGTCGTCGTGCGCACCGAGATTCGCGGCAAGGGAGATCCGATCCAGCTCGACTATCGCCTGGAGAAGGCGGGCGACAGCTGGAAGATCTACGACGTCAACGTGCTCGGCGTCTGGCTGGTGGAGAACTACCGCAACAGCTTCGCCCAGGAGATCGGCGCCAACGGTATCGATGGCCTGATCGCGAAGCTCGCCGAGCGCAACAAGGCAGCGGCCGCCGGCGGCGCGAAAAGCTGATGCTGCTGCTGCCTGCGACGCTCACTTCGCGCGAGGCGCGCGTGACGCTGCGCATGCTCAAGCAAGCGCTGCAGAGCGAGGGCAGCGAGGGTCCGGTGATCGTTCAGGCGGCTTCCTTGCAGCACCTCGATTCGGCCGCCCTCGCGGTGCTGCTCGAGATCGAGCGGCTCGCCATTGCGTGGGGCCGGGCGTTCGAGGTGCGCGGCGTGCCGGCGAAGCTGGCCGCGCTCGCCAAGCTGTACGGGGTCGACCAGATGCTGCTGAAGCCGCGGGCGGCGACGCCGGCCGAAGCGGCCGATCAGCGCAAGCCGGCGACGTAGTCGGCGAGGGCCTTGATCTCGCCGTCGTTGAGCTTGGCGGCGACGCCGGTCATCACGGGGCTGTTGTGGCGCGCACCGCTGCGAAAGGCGGTGAGTTGCGCCTGCACGTACTCCGCATGCTGCCCGGCGAGGCGGGGATACTGTGCGGGGATGCCGGCGCCGCTCGGCCCGTGGCAGCCCGCGCAGGCCGGAACGCTGCGCTCCGCGATGCCCCCGCGGTAGATCTTCTCGCCCTGCGCAGCGAGGTCCTTGTTCTTGGCGAAGCCGGGTTTGGGCTGCTTGCTGGCGTAGAACGCAGCGACGTTCTTCATGTCGGCCTCGCTCAACGGAGTCGCCATCGCCTTCATCACGGCGTTGTCGCGCTTGCCGGACTTGAATTCGACCAGCTGCTTGACGAGGTACTCAGGGTGCTGCCCCTGGATGATGGGGTTGGCCGCGACGCCGCGCGATCCGTCGTTCGTGTGGCACGCAACGCAAACCGAGTTGGAGATCGCCGCTCCCTTGGCCGGATCGGGGGCGCTCGCAGCAGGCTCAGCAGCCAGCGAAACGGCGCCCGTGAACGCCAGTGCCAGCGAGCAGAGGAAACGCAGTGAAGGCTTCATGAGGAGCGCAATCTCTCGTGCCAAAGCCAGCGATTTTACAATGCCGCCTTCACGACGAGGATGAGCACCCGATGCCGACTGCTGCGGCCCCACCGGAAGCGGCCGGAGACGACGACGCGGTCGCACGCAAGGCGCTCGCCTGGATGCACACGGCGCGCTTCCTCACCAGTGCGAGCACGCTGGATGATCTCCCCGCGACCGAGCTTCCGGAGATCGCCTTCGTCGGCCGCTCCAATGCGGGCAAGTCGACCGCGATCAACGTCCTCACGCAACAAAAGCGTCTTGCGTTCGCGTCCAAGACGCCGGGGCGCACACAGCTGATCAATCTCTTCGAGCTCGGCCCGAAGCTGGCTGCCGATGCGCTGTTCGCGGACCTGCCCGGCTACGGTTATGCCGCGGTCGAGCGCAGCGCCAAGCTGCGCTGGCAGGAGGTGATGGCGGACTACCTGGCCGTTCGTCGCAGCCTCAGCGCGATCGTCGTCCTGGTCGACGCTCGCCTGGGCTTCACCGAGATCGATCGCAAGCTGCTCGACTTCGTCGCTCCGCGCCTGGCCAATGGCTCGGTCAAGCTGCTCGCGCTGCTGACCAAGGTCGACAAGCTGAACCGGCGCGACACCAACGCGGCACTGCGCAGCGCGGAAAAGGTCCTCGGGGAGGTCGCATCGGAGTCGAGCGAGCTCTCGCTGACCGGCTTTTCCGCGCTCAGCAGGGTGGGGCTCGACGACGTCGCGCGCACGCTCTACGCGTGGACACGCGCCACGGGCCCCACATGATCGAGAAGTTCATGCTCGCGCTCGGCAACGGCATCGAGCTCAGCTGCCGGGCAGCAGGTCCGCAGGGAGCACCGCTGCTCGTCTTCCTGCACGGCTTTCCGGAAGCCGCGTTCGTCTGGGACGAGCTGCTCGAGCACTTCTCGACCCGCTACCGCTGCGTCGCGCCCAACCTGCGCGGCTACGAGCGCTCTTCGGCACCGGCGGAGATCGAGGCGTATCGCGCCAAGCATCTGACCGCAGATCTCTCATGCCTGATCGACGTGCTCGGCGGCAAGCTCGCTGCGCTCGTCGCGCATGACTGGGGTGGGGCGCTCGCGTGGAGCCTCGCAGCGCACCGCCCGGAAGCGATCGATCACCTGATCATCGTCAACTCGCCCCACCCGGCGACCTTCCTCCGCGAGCTGCGCGACAACCCTGCGCAGCAAGCTGCAAGCGCGTACATGAACTTCCTCTGTCGGCCGGACGCCGAAGCGTTGCTCAGCGCGAACGACTTCGCGCGCCTGTGGCCGTTCTTCACCAGCATGGGCGCGACCGATCCGGCGCGACCGGGCGGCGGCTGGCTGACCGAGCAGATGCGCGAGCGCTACCGCGAAGTCTGGCGTGCCGGACTGCGCGGGGGCTGCAACTACTACCGGGCATCGCCGCTCCGGCCTGCGCTGGGTGACGATGACGCGATCCTGCAACTCGTGCTTCCTCCGGCCGCGGTGACTTCGCGCGTGCCGACGCTGGTGCTGTGGGCAGAGGACGACATCGCGTTGCCGGTCGCGTTGCTCGACGGCCTCGACGCGTTCGTCCCAGACCTGCGCATCGTCCGTGTCCCAGGGGCTTCGCACTGGATCGTTCACGAGCGTCCGGCGCTCGTCGCCGCGGAGATCGAGCGCGAGCTGGCGCGTTAGCGCTCCCCGACGCGTCGGCTGCGTGCCCTCAGGGAGCGGCGGCGAGCCCTCGCATCATGCGATCGACAGCCCGCTGAACGAGCGGCTTGCTCTCGACCGGCTGCACCAGCCCGGCGGAGGCGAGCCGCTCGAGGGCGCGGCCGGTGATCGAATGGGTCTGCGAGCGCGACTCGCCGGCGAACAGGAAGAACAGCCCGCGATCGCTTCGCCAGAGGAGCTGCACGCGGTTCCAGCGGCCGTGCAGGAACATCCGCTGGCGGTCGCCGACCCGCAGCGCATCGATGCGCCGAGACGGGTCTTCGTTGCCGCTGCTGCTCGGCAGATGCTCGGCCGGCACCGTCTCCATCGAAGAAAGATCGATCACCGAATCGGCGAAGCTGCGCGCAAGGGGAGGATCGGCGATGACTTCGTCGCGCATCCGCTGGACGATGTCTTCCGGGCTCGCCGCGCCGCCGCTCGCTCCGGAGCTTCGGGCGCCAGGCCGCAGCGCTTCGGTGTGGATGGTCATCAGCTCGTTGAAAGCGGCGTCTTGCTCGCTTCTGGGCAACGCGATCGAGTCGACACCCGCGCGAAGCCGCTGCAAGAGCCGCGGAATGAGCGCCATCAGGCGCTGCCGACTCTGCGGGTGATCGGGGATGTGCAGGCTCCAGAGCAGATCGTCGGCAGTCTTCATGGTGTCCAGCGTCTGCTCGGACTGTTCGCCGTGGCGCAGCATCGCCTCCGTGATCACGCGTGCCCAGGTGCCTGTCACGAAACGGCGGATCGCGGGCGACGTCCGCACCTGCGTCATCTGCTCGGCCAGTCGCTGCGACAGGAGCTGCTGCAGCACCTCGCGCCGCTCGGCGAGCTGCAATGCAGCGATCGCGCGATGGGCAGCGCGCACCTGTTCCTGCAACTGCTCGGCGAGGAATGCTTCAATCCGGTTCAAGCCGCGGCGAAAGAGGGCGGAGTCGGCCAGGGTTGCACCGGCCATCTCCTCGGCGACGGCGGCGGCGAACGCGACGAAGGAGGAAAGGCGCGGATCTTCCGCGCGCGAGTACCCCTGGCTGGTCGAGCCCATGCGGTCAAGCAGCCGCCAGACCGGATGCTCGTACGACTCGAGCGCTGCTTGGTCGGCCAGACAAAGGCGCAGGGTCGCGAGTTGCATGCGCGCGATCACGGGTTGCAAGGCCCCTTGCAGCTGTGAATCGGCGAGAAGCGACTCGAACATCCTCGTGACCAGCTCGATGGTCTGGCGTTCGAGCGGCTCGCTGGCACTGGCCAGAAGCGCAGCGCGCTGCTGCTCGATCGCGCTGCCGGCCTGCCGATCGGGCCGCGAGCTTTCGAAGGCCGGCTGGCGCAGCAGCTGATCGAGGCGCAGCAGCGCCTTTTCGAGCTCGGGGTTGCGGCGGCTGGCGCCGTCCTGACGCATCGGCGCGAGCGCGCCGGGGCGCGAGGGCTGCGCGGCGCGGCGCGGGCCTGCATTCGCCTCTGGCACGGCGGTTTGCGGCATGCTGCCGAGCAGCGCGCTGAGCGGGCCTTGCCGCGGCGCCTCGGCGGCGGGCCGGCCGAACGCGGCGGACGCCGAGGGAAGCACGACCGTGCGGTACACGCCCGGCTCGACACCTTGTGCTTCGAGGCGCGTCGCCGCCGACGCCCACGCGTTCTTCAGGAGCCCCGCCGCGACGCCAGCCGACGTGCGCAGGAGGATCGCGCGCTGGACCTGCGTCGGGACCACCGCGCAAGCCGCGTCCCACAGCGCCGTCGCATAGACGAGCGGACGGAACGGGTTCGATTCGGCCGTGACGTGCTCGATGCCGATCAAGGTCGACGTGAACGTCTGCAGCTCGCGAAGCTCCCACTCCGCGGTGCTGTCGATGAGCTGCATGGCGCGCGAGATCTCGATGTCCACCTCGACGCGCGATTCATCCATCAGCTCGAGCGCGTCCGCGCTGGCGCGCGGGTCTCGTGACGGCGCGCCGCGCTGCTCTTCGATCTCCGCAGCGACCTGCCGCCGCAGCGAGGCGATGAAGCTCTGCTGGTAGAGCGCGCTGCTCCTCTGCAGCGCCGTCACGATCTCGGCGTGATGGACGAGATCGCTGCCGATCGCGGCGGCGTCCCGCGACGGGCCGAGCAGCTGCAGCGAGCCGGCGATCACGCGTTCGATCAGCGCCGGCGCCAATGCAAGCTCGTCGTCAACGAAACGTTGGTAGAGCGGTGCGATCGACATGAAGCTTCAAGGTCGCGGTCGCGGCGATTATCTCGCGCGCTCCGACGCCGGACGTCACGCACGCGCGCCATCGGCGTGCCGTTCGACAACGAAAAAGGGCTGCCGAAGCAGCCCTTGAAGCAGTCGCGGAGGACTGGGATTACATGTCCATCCCGCCCATGCCGCCCATTCCGCCCATGCCGCCGCCCATGCCGCCGCCGGCGCCTGCCGTCTCTTCCTTCGGCGCTTCGGAGATCATGGCTTCGGTCGTCAGCATCAGCGAGGCGACCGATGCCGCGTTCTGCAGTGCAGTGCGCGTCACCTTGGTCGGATCGAGGATGCCCATCTCGATCATGTCGCCGTACTGGCCGTTCTGCGCATTGAAGCCGTAGTTGCCCTTGCCGCCGAGAACGGCAGCGACGACCACGCTCGGCTCGTCGCCGGCGTTCTGGACGATGATGCGGATCGGCTCTTCGATGGCGCGCAGGATCAGCTTGATGCCGGCGTCCTGGTCGGGGTTGTCGCCCTTGATCGTGCCGGCAGACTGCTTGGCGCGCAGGAGCGCCACGCCGCCACCGGCGACGATGCCTTCCTCGACCGCGGCACGGGTCGCGTGCAGCGCGTCCTCGACGCGGGCCTTCTTCTCCTTCATCTCGGTCTCGGTCGCGGCCCCGACCTTGATCAGCGCCACGCCGCCGGCGAGCTTCGCCACGCGCTCCTGGAGCTTTTCCTTGTCGTAGTCGCTGGTCGCTTCCTCGATCTGGACGCGAATCTGCTTGACGCGCGCCTCGATGTCGGCCGCGGCGCCGGCGCCGTCGATGATGGTCGTGTTTTCCTTCGCCACCTCGACGCGCTTGGCCTGGCCGAGGTCGGCGAGCTGCACCTTCTCGAGCGTCAGGCCGACTTCCTCGGCGATCACCTTGCCGCCGGTGAGGATCGCGATGTCCTCGAGCATCGCCTTGCGGCGGTCACCGAAGCCGGGCGCCTTGACGGCGACGACCTTGAGGATGCCGCGCAGCGTGTTGACGACCAGCGTCGCGAGCGCTTCGCCTTCGACTTCCTCGGCGACGATCAGCAGCGGCCGGCCCGACTTGGCGACCTGCTCGAGCGTCGGCAACAGATCGCGGATGTTGCTGATCTTCTTGTCGAACAGCAGCACGAACGGGTTGTCGAGCGCCGCGACCTGCTTGTCGGGGTTGTTGATGAAGTAGGGCGAGAGGTAGCCGCGGTCGAACTGCATGCCCTCGACGACTTCGAGCTCGGAAGCGAGCGACTTGCCGTCCTCGACGGTGATGACGCCTTCCTTGCCGACCTTGTCCATCGCGTCGGCGATGATCCTGCCGACCTCGTCGTCGCTGTTCGCCGAGATCGTGCCGACCTGGGCGATTTCCTTGCTCGTCGTCGTCGGCTTGGATTGCTTCTTCAGCTCCTCGACGAGCGCCGTGACGGCCTTGTCGATGCCGCGCTTGAGGTCCATCGGGTTCATCCCCGCGGCCACGTACTTCATGCCTTCGCGAACGATCGCCTGGGCGAGCACGGTCGCCGTCGTCGTGCCGTCGCCGGCGATGTCGGAGGTCTTGGAAGCGACTTCCTTGACCATCTGCGCGCCCATGTTCTGAAGCTTGTCCTTGAGCTCGATCTCCTTGGCGACGGAGACACCGTCCTTGGTGACCGTCGGGCCACCGAACGAACGCTCGAGAACCACGTTGCGGCCCTTGGGGCCGAGGGTGACCTTGACCGCGTTGGCGAGGATGTTCACACCCTCGACCATGCGCGCGCGGGCGTCACCGCCGAATGAAACGTCTTTTGCTGCCATCTTTGACTCCTGATCCTTCTGTGATTACTTCTCGACGACGGCGAAGATGTCTTCCTCGCGCATCACCAGGAGCTCGTCGCCGTCGACCTTGACGGTCTGACCGCTGTACTTGCCGAACAGGATGCGGTCGCCGACCTTCACGTTCATGGCCGTGATGTCGCCGCGCTCGTTGCGCTTGCCGGGGCCGACCGAGAGCACCTCGCCCTGGTCGGGCTTCTCTGCGGCGTTGTCCGGGATCACGATTCCGGAGGCGGTGCGGGTTTCCTGCTCTACGCGCTTGACGACCACGCGGTCGTGCAACGGACGAAGTTTCATGGGTTCTCCTTGGGTTCGAAACAGTTGACGCCCTGCGCGCTCTGGTCGGTAGGGACGTATTAGCACTCAATCTGATCGAGTGCTAGCAGAACCATTATAGGGAGCGTCCCGGCCCTTTCAAGAGCTCTCGTGGCCGCCTGCTCGGCAAGCTCTTGGAGCGGCGGCTAGAGTTGTCCGATGGCTCGCCCTCTCCTCGCTCTCGATGCCGACGGGGTGCTGCTCGACTTCCACCGCGGCTATGCCGGCGCCTGGGAGCGGGCGTTCGGCAGCGCGCCGCGCGAGCGCGACCCGCTCGCCTACTGGCCGATCGACCGCTGGCTCGTCGATCGGCTGGACGAAGAGCGACGCGCGCACTTCCGACGCCACTTCGACAGCCAGTTCTGGTCGTCGGTGCCGGCCATGGACGGCGCGGTGGTTGCCTGCCAGCGGCTGCACGAGGCGGGCTTCGACCTCGTCTGCGTCTCGGCGCTCGATCCGGAGCACGAGTCGGCGCGTCTGCGGAACCTGCGCGACCACGGCTTCCCGATCGAACGGGTCTTCGCCACCGGCAATGCTCCGGGCGAGCGCAGCCCGAAGGCAGACGTGATCGCCGCGCTTCGGCCAGAAGCCTTCATCGACGACTACCTCCCGTATCTGCGCGGCATGCCGGCGGAGGTCCACACGGCCCTGCTGCTGCGCGCGCCCAACGGCAGCCCGAATTCGGGGCCGGAGCTCGCCCTCGCGCGGTCGGTGCACGAGGACCTCGCGGAATTTGCCGACTTCTGGCTTGCACGCTGAGCGGCGACCAAGGCGACCGCCTTCAGTGCTCGGCGTCGCCTTCCGGCTCGTCGTCTTCCCGGGGTTTCGCTTCGATGCCGTAGGCCTCGCTCGCCCAGGCTCCCAGATCGTTGTTGCGGCAGCGGGTGCTGCAAAACGGCCGGCTCGGGTTGCTCGGGGCGTACACCGATTCGCCACCGCAGCCGGGGCAGCGGACGATCCGCGGGCGAAAGGGCGGCTCGCTCATGCGCAAAGGGTCAGCTCGAAGCTGCTGTCCTCCTCGCTCGGGCGAAGCCGCCCGTCGGGCTCCTGCCGCATCATCCGAACCTGCACCATCAGGCGGTGGCCGCTGATCTCGGGGACGATCTCGAGCGCTTCGTCGATGCGCACGCGGATCAGCCGGTAGGAGCGCCCCGCCGGCAGGCTCTGCGAGTACTGGCCGCCGCCGGCGACGACGTGCTGCGGCGCGCCCGAATCGCGCAGCACGCCGAGCAGCACCTGCAGGGCCTCGGCGAGCGGCATCAGCGATCCGACCCACTGCAGCAGATCGCTGCGCCGACGCTTGGCGTCGAACTGCTGCCAAGCGTAGTACGCCGGCAGGTCGAACTCGCAAGTCCCTCCGGGGATGCTGATGCGGCTGCGGATGCTCATCAGCCATTCGTTCGCCGTCAGCGCCGCGCCCGCCTTGCCCGCGAGCTGGTTGAGCCGTGCGAACGCGCCGTCGATGCGCTCGAGCACGCCTTCGAGCATCGCTTCGGAGATCGAGGGATTGCCGCGAAAGCCGAGGAACTGCTGCCGGTGCTTCTCGAGCTCCTTCAGCAGATCGGACTTCAGGTCGGCGCGCGAGCCGACGTCCATGATCTCGAAGATCGTCGCGAGCGCGTGATGGTGGTCGACCGGCGCGTCGCGCTCGATCAGCTGACCGAGCCGGTCGAAGAGATGCTCGAGTCGGAGCATCGTCCGGATGCTCTCGTTGAACGGGTACTCGTAGACGATCAAGGGAGGGGCTGGTCGTGCGCCGCGCATGCGGCGAAAGCGTCCTGGCTGGCGGCGCGGATTGTTTCATAGCGAACCGTCGCCGGTCCGCGCAGCTTTCAAGTCCCTGGCGCGACTGCGATCGCCCAGAGCTGGTGCACCTCGTCGGCAAGGTCGATCAGCGAGATCCCCTGGTTGTGGAGCACCGCATCGGCGCCAGCCCGCCGCTCGCGGCGGCTCGCCTGCTGCGCGATCACCGCGCGCGCCGCCGCCTCGGTCCAGCCCGGCCGCGCCGCGACGCGTTCGACCTGCAGCGACTCGTCGCAATCGACGACCCAGACTGCATCGACGCGGCTGCGCCAGCGACCCGACTCGATCAGGAGCGGCACGTCGAAGACGAGCGCCGGCGCGTCCACGGGCGCTGCCTCGACTTCGCGATCGACCTGCTCGCCGATCAGCGGGTGGAGGATGCCTTCGAGGCGCGTGCGCGCGTCGCTGTCGTTGAACGCGGCCAGTCGCATTCGCGGACGATCGAGGCTGCCGTCGCCGGCGATGAAGTCGGCGCCGAACGCGGCGCGAACCGCATCGATCGCGGCGCCCCCGGCCATCGTCAGCCGGCGCGCGATCCGATCGGTATCGATGACGACCGCGCCGATGCTCGCGAGCATCGCGCCGACGGTGCTCTTGCCGCTGCCGATGCCGCCGGTGAGCCCGATTCGAAACCGTGCCATGGCATCGAGCCCAGCGTCAATGCGGCCAACCCATCCAGCCGAGCACGCGTTCGGGCCCGGCGAAGAAGGCGACCAGCCCGGCCCCCACCAGGAACGGGCCGAACGGAACGTAGCGGCCTTCGCGCAGCGCCGCCGACATCTTCATGCCGATGCCGACGATGGCGCCGATCACCGACGCGCCGAGCAGGATGGGCAGAACCATCTTCCAGCCGAGCCATGCACCGAGCGCGCCCAGAAGCTTGAAGTCACCGAATCCCATCCCCTCCTTGCCGGTGGTGAGCTTGAACAGCCAATAGATCGACCAGAGCGACAGATAGCCGGCAATCGCACCCCAGACCGAATCGGACAGCGGAATCGTCCAGCCGAGCGCGGCACTGCCGACGCCTGCCCAAAGCAGCGGCAACGTCAGGTTGTCGGGCAACAAGGTCGTGTCCCAGTCGATTCCCGCCAGAGCGACGAGCGCGGCGCAAAAGCCGCACCATAGCAATGACAGCGGCGTGACGCCGAGCTTCCACGCGACGAGGGCAAACAGCGCGGCCGTGCCGAGTTCGATCAGCGGATAGCGCGCCGAGATGCGCGTCCTGCACGCCGAGCAGCGGCCGCGCAGCCAGAGCCAGCTCGCGACGGGAATGTTCTCGCGCCAGGAGATCGCGTGACCGCAGGCAGGACAGCGCGAGCGTGGGGTGGACAGCGTGATCGCCGGCGCGGCTTCTTCGTGCGTCAGCCCGAGCACATCCGCGCTTTCCATCCGCCACCCGCGCTCCAGCATCAACGGCAGGCGATGGATGACGACGTTCAGGAAACTGCCGATGCAAAGGCCGAGCAGGCCGAGAACGACGGGCGAAAACAGGACGTCGGCGAAGGGCATCGACCCTAGACGACCTGGCCCAGCTTGAAGATCGGCAGGTACATCGAAACGACGATGCCGCCGATCAACGTGCCCAGGATGACGATGATGAATGGCTCCATCAGGCTCGACAGGCCCTTCACGGCCTCGTCGACCTCGTCCTCGTAGAACTCGGCGGCCTTGCCGAGCATCGCGTCGAGCGAGCCGGATTCTTCGCCGATCGCGCACATCTGCAGCACCATGACCGGGAAGACCCCGGTCGCCTGCATCGAGGTCGTCAGCGCCGAGCCGGTCGAGACGTCCTTCTGGATCTTCTCGGTCGCCTCAGCGAAGACGGCGTTTCCCGAGGCGCCGCCGACGGAGTCGAGCGCCTCGACCAGCGGGACGCCGGCGGCGAACATCGTCGAGAGCGTGCGCGTCCAGCGCGCGATCGAAGACTTGTTGACCAGATCGCCGAACACCGGCACGCGCAACAGCAGCCGGTCCATGTACTTCTGCATCTTCACCGAACGGCGCCAGGTCTGGAGGAAGAAGTAGATGCCGCCGCCGAGGATCGAGAAAATGAGGTACCAGTACGTCGTGAAGAACTTCGACATCGCGATGACGACCAGCGTCGGCGCGGGCAGGTCGGCGCCGAACGACTTGAACACGTCCTCGAAGGCCGGAATCACGAAGATCATGATCACGGTGAGGACCACGAACGCGACCACGAGCACGGCGACCGGATAGATCAGCGCCGACTTGATCTTGTTCTTGATCGCCATCGTCTTTTCCTGGTAGACGGCAAGACGATCGAGCAGGGTTTCCAGAATGCCGCCCGCCTCGCCGGCCTCGACCAGGTTGCAGTAGAGGGCGTCGAAGTAGAGCGGGTGCTTCCTGAAGGCGGCCGAGAGGCTGGTGCCGGTCTCGACGTCGGAGCGGATGTCGGTGAGCAGCCGGGTCATCTTCGGGTTCGTGCTGCCACGCGCGACGATGTCGAACGACTGGATCAGCGGCACGCCGGCGCGCATCATGGTCGAGAGCTGGCGCGTGAAGACGGCGATGTCCTTCTGCTTGATCGCCTTGCCGCCGCTCATGCGGCGCTTCTTCACCTTGTTCACCATCACGCCCTGGCGGCGCAGGCTCGCGCTCACCATGGCCTCGCCGCCCGCACGCATCTCGCCACGGACGTTCTTGCCGTTCTTGTCCTTGCCTTCCCACTCGAAGACGATGTCCTTGACGCGACCCTTTGCAGCTACTGCCGTTGCCATACGTCTTCGAGGCCCGAAACCCCGCCTTTGCTTTGCGTTCGCTATTCGTTCGTGACCGAGATCAGCTCTTCGAGTGTCGTCATTCCATTGCGGACCTTGATGAGGCCGGACTGGCGCAGATCGCGCACGCCGTCACGCTGCGCCTGCTCCGCCACATCCATCGAGCTGCCCGAGGCGAGGATGATCTTCTGGATCTCTTCGGTGATCGGCATGACCTGGTAAATCCCGACGCGGCCCTTGTAGCCGTTGTTGCACATCGAACAGCCGACGGCACGGAACGGCTTCCAGTTGCCGTCGAGATCCTCGGGCTTGAAGCCGGCCTTGAGCAGCGCTTCCCGAGGATAGTCGGCCGGCGCCTTGCAGTTCTCGCACAGCTTTCTCGCCAAGCGCTGGGCCGTGATGAGCAGCACGCTCGCCGCGATGTTGAACGCGGCGACGCCCATGTTGGCGAGCCGGGTGAGGGTGGTCGGCGCGTCGTTCGTGTGCAGGGTCGACATCACCATGTGGCCGGTCTGCGCCGCCTTCAACGCGATGTCGGCAGTCTCGAGATCGCGGATCTCGCCGACCATGATGATGTCCGGGTCCTGGCGCAGGAACGACTTCAGGGCGACAGCGAACGTGAGGCCCGCCTTGTCGTTGACGTTCACCTGGTTGACGCCCGGCAGGTTGATTTCCGCGGGGTCTTCCACCGTGGCGATGTTCACGCCCGGCTGGTTGAGGATGTTCAGGCACGTGTAGAGCGAGACGGTCTTGCCGCTGCCGGTGGGGCCGGTGACGAGCACCATTCCGTAGGGGCGCTGGATCGCCTTCAGCAGCCGGTCCTTCTCGGTCTTCTCGTAGCCGAGCGCCTCGATGCCGACCTTCGCGCTCGACGGGTCGAGGATCCGGATCACGATCTTCTCGCCGAACAGCGTCGGCAAGGTGCTGACCCGAAAGTCGATCGCCTTGTTGCCGAATTTCAGCTTCATGCGGCCGTCTTGCGGCACGCGGCGCTCGGCGATGTCGAGCCGCGAGATGACCTTGATCCGCGCCGAGAGCTTGTCCTTGATCGCGAGCGGGGGCTGCGTGATCTCGCGCAGCTCGCCGTCGACGCGAAAGCGCACGCGGTAGTGGTATTCGTAGGGCTCGAAGTGCAGGTCCGACGCGCGCAGGTTGATCGCGTCGATCAGCATCTTCTGCAGGAAACGGACGACGGGCGCGTCCTCGACGTCGCTGGCGGCCTCCTCCTCGGGCTTGCTCGTGACGTCGTCGGTGATGTCGAACTCGAAGTCGCCGCCGGCCAGCGACTCCACCGTCTCGTTCGAGCTTGCACCCGCGGTCTCGAGCAGCTTCACGAGCTTGTCGTGCTCGACGATCACCCATTCCGGCGTCAGCTGGGTCGCGAACTTGATGCGTTCGGCGGCCTCCTGATCGGTGGGATCGGCGCCGCCGATGAAGAGGCGGTTGCCGCGCTTGCCGAGGACGACGACCTGGTACTGCGCCGCGAGCTTCGTCTCGATGACGTGGCGCGGCAGCTTGGTCGGATCGATCGCGCTCAGGTCCAGCAGCGGTAGCGCGAGCGCGCTCGAGAGTGTGTGGGCAAGGTCGGCTGGCGTGACCGAGCCGGCGCCGATCACTGCGGCGATGAAGCTGGTGCGCTTGTCGCGCGATGACCTGACCAGCTCCTCGGCAGTCTTCGGGTTCAGCTTGCCCGCGTGGACCAGCACTCTCGCGACGCCGGAGAGGGCGGAGTGGGGCGCTTCGGCGAGCGTGTCCAACGTCAGATGCCCGATCAGTGGTGAAAAAAGCGGACGATGATCGCCGATTCACCAAGGGGTGTAAACGCTGCTGCTCGAGGGTGCCGGCAACAATTCACGGCGCCTTTGCAACATCCGTTGCTGGGCGGGTGCGGCAGGCGAAGTGGTGGTCGGGGTGAGAGGATTCGAACCTCCGGCCTCTACGTCCCGAACGTAGCGCTCTACCAGGCTAAGCTACACCCCGATGCGACTGTCGAGTTGCCGGCCGCGCCCGAACGCGCCAGGGCGCCGGGTGAGTCAGGACGAACGCTCGACGGATCGAACCGACAAGTCTAGCAGAGCATCTCTGTAGTGCGTCGTCGGCAACGCCTCGAGCGAGGCGCGCGCCTTGTCCGCTTCGGCGCGCGCCGCGGCGCGCGTCGCGTCGATCGCACCGGTGGCGCGGACGATCGCAACGATGTCGGCAAGCCGCGCGACTTCGCCGTGCTCGATGGCGTGCCGAACGATCGCGCGCTCATCGACAGAGCCGCGCTCCATCGCAATCAACAGCGGCAGCGTGGGCTTGCCTTCACGGAGATCGTCGCCGACGTTCTTGCCGAGCTGCTCGGTCGCGCCTTCGTAATCGAGCAGGTCGTCGACGAGCTGGAACGCCGTGCCGAGCGAGCGTCCGTAGTCTGCGCATGCCTCTTCGGTGCCGTGGTCCGCGTCGGCCAGCACGGCGCCGAGTCGCGCGCTCGCCTCGAACAGCTTGGCGGTCTTGAAGCGGATCACGCGCAGATAGTCGTCGACCGTCACGTCGGGGTCGTGCATGTTCATCAGTTGCAGCACCTCGCCCTCGGCGATCACGTTGGTGGCGTCGGCGAGCACGTCGAGGACGCGCATCCGGTTCACGGCGACCATCATCTGAAAGGCGCGCGAATAGACGAAGTCGCCGACGAGCACGCTGGCCGCATTGCCGAACATCGCGTTCGCCGTGCGTCGGCCGCGTCGCAGGCCCGATTCGTCGACCACGTCGTCGTGGAGCAGCGTCGCGGTGTGGATGAACTCGACGGTCGCCGCCAGCTCGAATCGCTCGCGCCCGGCGAATCCGAGCGCCCCCGAGAACAAGAGAACGAGCAGCGGCCGGATGCGCTTGCCTCCGGCGCTGATGATGTAGTTGGCGATCTGATCGATCAGCGCGACCTTGGACGCGAGACGGCGCTGGATGACGGCATCGACCTGCCGCATCTCGTCGCCCATCGGGTCGCCGCCTGCGACTGGGGGAACGGCGATGGCCGCGGAGGGCGCGGTGCGCGGCGTGGGCACGAGAAGGTGCGTCAAGCGGCTGATTATAGAAAGCGTGCGCCGCAGCGGCCGACCGGTGCCCAGCGCTCGCCGCAGGGGCGGCGCGGCCCGCGTTCAGCTGCTCCGCGATAAGCGCACATGGTATAGTCGCAGGCTTTCCGCCGCCTCGATTTGCAGTGGGGCATGGCGAGGCCGGCGTCGGCCGGCGTCTGCGCGCAAGGCGCAGCCCAACGAAGGAATCTCAGATGTACGCCGTCATCAAGACCGGTGGCAAGCAATACCGGGTCGCCGCCGGGGACACGATCAAGGTCGAGCGGCTCGCCGCCGAGATCGGCCACGACATCCGGCTCGACCAGATCGTCGCCATCGGCAACGGCGCCGACCTTGTCCTCGGCGCGCCCCTCGTCGCCGGCGCGACTGTCGTCGCCAGCGTCGTCTCGCACGGCCGTCACCCCAAGGTGCGCATCTTCAAGATGCGCCGTCGCAAGCACTATCGCAAGAGCCAAGGCCACCGACAGTCCTTCACCGAGATCAAGATCAGCGCGGTCAACCCCGCCTGAGCGAGCAGCTTCCAGGAGTTTTCACATGGCACAGAAAAAGGGCGGCGGCTCGACGCGCAACGGCCGCGATTCCCAACCGAAGATGCTCGGCGTGAAGGTGTTCGGGGGCCAGGTCGTGCCCGCGGGATCGATCATCGTGCGCCAGCGGGGCACGCGGTTCCACGCCGGCCCGAACGTCGGCATCGGCCGCGACCACACGCTGTTCGCGCTCGTCGACGGGCAGGTCAGCTATTCGATCAAGGGTCCGCGCAATCGCCAGACGGTGGAAGTAAAGAACAGCTGAGCGTTCCTCGCCCCTGCCCAAAAAGCCCCGTGTACCGGGGCTTTTTGCTGTGCGCTGGCCGCCGGCTGGACTGGCTTCGCGCCAGTTCAGGCGTGGAGGCTGAACTACCATGCAACTCTCCACATCCCAATCGAGGTTCGCATGAGCTGGAGCGGATTGATCCTCGTCATCGTCGGTGCCTTGCTGCTCGCCAACAACTTCGGGCTGTTGCCGATGGGCTGGCTGCGCCAGTGGTGGCCGGCGGTGCTGATCGTGCTCGGCGTCTTCACGATGGTGCGGCCGCAGCACGGCCGACGAAGCTCTGGCGCGTCGGAGGCGCTGCAGCGGCCAGCCGGCGAGGTCGAACGACGGCCATGAGATTCGTCGATGAAGCGACGATCGACGTTGCCGCCGGCGACGGGGGAAACGGATGCATGAGCTTTCGACGCGAGAAGTTCATCCCGTTCGGCGGCCCGAACGGAGGCGACGGCGGGCGCGGCGGCAGTGTCTGGGCGCTCGCGGACCGCAACCTCAACACGCTGATCGATTTTCGCTACGCGCGCCGCCATGAAGCGAGAAGCGGTGAGAACGGTCGCGGCTCCGACCAGTACGGCGCGGCGGCCGACGACATCGTGCTCCGCATGCCGGTCGGCACCATCATCAGCGACGCGGAAACCGGCGAAAAGCTCGCCGAGCTGCTCGAGCACGGCGAAAAGGCGTTGCTCGCGAAGGGCGGCGACGGCGGCTTCGGCAATCTGCACTTCAAGAGCAGCACCAACCGCGCACCGCGGCAGAAGACCCCGGGCTGGCCCGGCGAGCAAAGGCGCCTGAAGCTCGAGCTGCGCGTGCTAGCCGATGTCGGCCTGCTCGGGATGCCGAACGCCGGCAAGTCGACACTCATCGCGGCGATCTCCAACGCCAAGCCGAAGATCGCCGACTATCCGTTCACGACGCTGCATCCCAATCTCGGCGTCGTGCGAGTTGCCCCTGAGCAGAGCTTCGTCGTCGCCGACATCCCTGGCCTCATCGAGGGCGCCGCAGAAGGCGCCGGTCTCGGCCACCAGTTCCTGCGTCATCTGCAACGGACGCGGCTGCTCCTCCATCTCGTCGACTTCGCCCCCTTCGACGAAGACGCCGATCCGGTCCGGCAGGTGCGCGCGATCGTCGGCGAGCTTGAAAAATACGACCCGACGCTCGCGGCCAAGCCGCGTTGGCTGGTGCTGAACAAGATCGACATGATCCCGGCCGGCGAACGCGACGGGAAGATCAAGGCGTTCACGAAGCGGTTGCGCTGGAAGGGCCCCGTGTTCGCGATCTCGGCGCTGACGCGAGAAGGGTGCGACGCGCTCGTGCGCGCGGTTTACGAGCACGTCGCGGCCGAAGCGCGCCCGCCGTCCGAGGAGCGCGATCCGCGGTTCGACGCGCTCGACGCCGACGCGCGCCGATGAGCCAGGAGCTGCGCGAGGCGCGACGGATCGTCGTCAAGGTCGGCTCGACGCTGGTCACGAACGACGGACGCGGCATCGACAGCGCAGTCGTCGGCGACTGGTGCCGGCAGATGGCCGAGCTGGTGCGCTCCGGGCGCGAGCTCGTGATGGTCTCGAGCGGCGCGATCGCCGAGGGCATGAAGCGGCTCGGCTGGCCGGCCCGACCGCGCGCCGTGCACGAGCTGCAGGCGGCCGCGGCGGTTGGCCAGATGGGCCTTGCCCAGATCTACGAAACGGCGCTGCGGGCGCACGGCATCGGCAGCGCGCAGGTGCTGCTCACGCACGCCGATCTCGCTGACCGCGAACGCTACCTGAACGCGCGCTCGACCCTGCTCACGCTGCTCGGCCTCGGCGTGGTGCCCGTCGTCAACGAGAACGACACGGTCGTCAACGACGAGATCAAGTTCGGCGACAACGACACCCTCGGCGCGCTCGTCACCAACCTGCTCGACGCCGACGCGCTGGTGATCCTGACCGACCAGCGCGGCCTGTTCTCGGCCGACCCGCGCCGCGAGCCAGGCGCGCATCTGATCGCGACCGCGAGCGCCGGCGACGCAGCGCTCGAGCGGATGGCCGGCGGCACCGGCTCGGCGCTCGGGCGCGGCGGCATGCTGACCAAGGTCCTCGCGGCCAAACGCGCCGCGCGCAGCGGCGCGAGCACGGTGATCGCATCGGGTCGGGAGCCGGAGGTCCTGCTGCGTCTGACGACGGGGGAGGACATCGGCACCGCGCTGATTGCGGCTACGCCCAAGGTGGCTGCACGCAAGCAGTGGATGAGCGATCAGCTGCAGCTGCGCGGCGCGGTCGTCGTCGACGAGGGCGCCGCCAGCAAGCTGCGCCACGGCGGCAAGAGCCTGTTGCCGATCGGTGTCGTCACGGTCGAGGGCGAATTTCATCGCGGCGACGTGATCGCAGTGCGCCGCGCCACCGGCGAGGAGATCGGCCGCGGCCTGAGCAATTACGGCAGCACGGAAGCGCGCTTGATCGCAAGAAAGCCGTCGTCCGAGATCGCCCGCCTGCTCGGCTTCGCCGCCGAGCCCGAGCTCATCCACCGCGACAACCTCGTGCTCGCCTGAGCGAGCGCGCGTCTCAGGCGAGCGGCTCCTTCGGCATCGCGCCGGCGAGCTGCGTCGGCGCGAGCACTCCGGCCGCGTCGATCGGCGTGCTCGCGATCGGCGGAGCGGCGAGCGTCGCGACGGCGGCGACCGTCTCGTGGCGACGCTGTCCATCGCTGTCGTCGCGATGGTGCGGTCGCAGCCCGGACCGCAGGTAGCGGTTGTGCTGCGCGCCGCGCGGCAGGAAACGGGCGAGCTCGGTCAGCGCCATCTGGTACACGTCGCGCTTGAATTCGATCACCACGTCGAGCGGGATCCAGTAGTCGTTCCAGCGCCAGGCGTCGAACTCCGGGTGGTCCGTCGCGCGCAGGTTCATGTCGCTGTCGCGGCCGAGCAGCTGGAGCAGGAACCAGATCTGCTTTTGCCCGCGATAGTGCCCGCGCGCGTCGCGACGGATGAAATGCGTGGGGACCTCGTAGCGCAGCCAGTCGCGCGTTCGCGCGACGACACGGACATGGTCCGGAGTCAGCCCCACTTCTTCGTGAAGCTCGCGGAACATCGCCTGCTCGGGCGTTTCGCCGTGATTGATGCCCCCTTGCGGGAACTGCCAGGAGTGGGTTCTGATCCTCTTGCCCCAGAACACCTGGTTCTTCGGGTTGAGCAGGATGATGCCGACGTTGGGTCTGAACCCATCACGGTCGAGCATAATCAACCTCGATTCTTGCGTTGATCGGATTATCGCACCGGCATCACGCGAGTCAAACTCCTTCGCGCCCTTCGGCCGACCTGCCGCGCAGTCGTTCAGTTGGCCGCCGCGACCCACTTCGCGCCCGCGCATTGCCGATGAAAGCAAGCCACTTCTTCGTCTCGACGCTCAAGGAGGCACCGGCCGATGCCGAGGTCGTCAGCCACCAGTTGATGGTGCGCGCCGGCTTCATCAAGAGGCTCTCCGCGGGCATCTACACCTACATGCCGATGGGCCTGCGCGTGATCCGCAAGATCGAGGCGATCGTGCGCGAGGAGATGAACCGCGCGGGCGCCGTCGAGCTCCTCATGCCGGTCGTGCAACCGGCGGAGCTCTGGCAGGAATCGGGGCGCTTCCAGAAGTACGGCCCCGAGCTGATGCGCGTGAAGGACCGCCACGAGCGCGACTTCGTCATCCAGCCGACGAGCGAGGAAGTCATCACGGACATCGCCCGCCAGGAGCTGCGCAGCTATCGCGCCCTGCCGAAGAATTTCTACCATATCCAGACCAAGTTTCGCGACGAGCGACGGCCGCGCTTCGGCGTCATGCGCGGCCGCGAGTTCACGATGAAGGACGCCTACTCGTTCGACCGCGACCTCGACGCCGCGCGCCTCAGCTACGACCAGATGTACGCCGCGTACAACCGCATCTTCGAGCGCATGGGCCTGGTCTTTCGGGCCGTCGCGGCCGACAACGGATCGATCGGCGGCATCCGTTCGCACGAATTCCAGGTGATCGCCGACACCGGCGAGGACGCCATCGTCTACAGCCCCGACTCGGACTACGCAGCCAATATCGAGCTCGCGGAGGCGGTCGCCCCCGCAGCTTCGCGCGCTGTCCCGCGCCAGCAGATGCAGCGCACGCCGACTCCGGGCAGGAGCACGTGCGAGGACGTCGCCGAGCTGCTCGGCGTGCCACTCTCGAGCACCGTCAAGTCGATCGTCCTCGCCACCGACGACGCGGCCGATGCGGATTCCGGCGTCGCCTCGGCAGCGCGGCCGGCGACGATCTGGCTTCTTCTGATCCGCGGCGATCACTCGCTGAACGAGATCAAGGCGGGCAAGCTGCCCGGCCTCGACCGCGGCTTTCGCTTCGCCAGCGCGGCCGAGATCGGATCGGCGTTCGGCTGCGTGCCCGGCTATCTCGGCCCGGTCGAGACGCGCGGGCCGGTGCGCCTGGTCGTCGATCGCGCGGTCGCAGTCATGAGCGACTTCGTGTGCGGTGCGAACGCCGAGGGCTTTCACCACACCGGCGTCAACTGGGGCCGTGACCTGCCCGAGCCGGGCGTCGTCGCCGACATCCGCAATGCCGTCGCTGGCGATCCATCGCCGGACGGCAAGGGCGTGCTCGCGGTCCAGCGCGGCATCGAGGTCGGCCACGTGTTTCTGCTCGGCTCCTATTACAGCAAGAGCATGGGAGCGACCTTCCTCGACGAGAAGGGCCAGCCGCAACTGCTGCAGATGGGCTGCTACGGCATCGGCATCACGCGCATCCTCGGCGCAGCGATCGAGCAGAACCACGACGAGCGCGGCATGATCTGGCCGCAGGCGCTCGCTCCCTTTGCGCTCGTGCTCTGCCCGATCGGCTACGACCGCTCGCCCGACGTGCGCGCCGAGGCTGATCGACTGCACGAGGCGCTCGTCGACGCAGGCGTCGACGTGCTCCTCGACGACCGCGGCGAGCGGCCGGGCGCGATGTTCGCCGACTGGGAGCTGATCGGCGTGCCCCACCGCGTCGTCCTCTCCGAACGCGGCCTGAAAGCCGGCACGCTCGAATACCAGGGTCGGCGCGACGCGACGCCGACGAGCATCGCGGCGACGGACGTGCTTGCCTTCCTGAAGGGCAAGCTCGCCGCATGAAGGGCGAGCTCTCCCTGCGCGGGAGAGGCCGGCGTTCGCTGATCGCCGCCGCTGCGGGCGCTCCACTCGTTGCGGGCTTGCCGTTTCCCGCGCTGGCGGGCACCCAAGCCGAAGAGCCGCTCGCCGACGCCGTGCGCACGGCACTCTCGGCGGCGGTCGCCGATTCGGCGCCGCCCACACCGACGTTCGGCAATTTCGAAGACCGGCTCGCCTATCTGCGCTGGCTGGGGGCGATGAGCGACCGGCTGCGGCAGAAGAAGACCGAGCTCGTCACGCGCGTCGAATTCCTGCAGACGCTCTGGTACGAGAGCAAGCGCTCCGGTCTGGAGCCGGCGCTCCTGCTCGGCCTGGTGCAGGTCGAGAGCGGCTTTCGCAAGTACGCCATCTCGATCGCCGGGGCGCGCGGCTACACCCAGGTGATGCCGTTCTGGGCGCGGCTCATCGGCGATGGCGATGCGGGGCGCCTCTTTCACATGCAGACGAACCTGCGCTTTGGCTGCGTGATCCTGCGCCACTACGTCGAGCGCGAGCGCGGCGATCTCTTCCTCGCGCTCGGGCGCTACAACGGCAGCCGCGGACGGCCCGAGTACCCGAACGCGGTGTTCGGCGCTCGCCGGCTCTGGCAGTACGCGCCGGCCGACGCGCGGGCCTAGCCCCTAGAGCCCTGACCAGGGCTTCGGGTCGGCGTCCTCGATGCCGAGCAGGGCGGCAATGCGCTCGGTGGTGTCGGCGACGATCTCCTCGATCGTCGTCGGCCGGTGATAGAACGCCGGCATCGGCGGAAAGACGATCGCTCCCATCTCGGTGACGCTCGTCATGTTGCGCAGGTGGGCGAGGTTGAGCGGCGTCTCGCGCACCATCAGGACGAGCTTGCGGCGCTCCTTCAGCGCGACGTCGGCCGCGCGCGTGAGCAGGTTGTCGGAGAGGCCGTGCGCGATCGCCGCGAGCGACTTCATCGAGCAGGGCACGATCACGGT
>Ga0070679_100000725_pt1 | contig 28466 bp, 17 predicted proteins | sample KBSC63BmetaG_FD_65652 | JGI IMG/M metagenome (GOLD analysis project Ga0070679, IMG submission 65652) | Corn rhizosphere microbial communities from Kellogg Biological Station, Michigan, USA - KBS C6-3B metaG | ecosystem: Host-associated > Plants > Roots > Rhizosphere | place: USA: Michigan... | reverse complement strand
CGCGGGGGTGCGGACCGGAAGCTCTTCACCCAATGTGCGAGGAGCACGGCGGTACGGCGCGCGCCTGTATTGACAAGGACCAAAAGAGCAGCTTTCGCAAGGGACAAGATCGGTGAGTCTCCGCAGTCGATCGGTCTGCTGCGTCAATCCGAAGACTGCCAGCAGAGTTTTCTTGGGCAGCAACATACCAGACTCGAATACTTCTACCGAGGAAGGAAAAGACTCTCCGCGCGTCCGCTTTATCAGCTCAAGCAACCGTGGTTGCTCCGCGACGTCCCATTCTGCATACCCTGGACTCGAGTGGGGCAACACGGCCATATCACGCTGTTCGGCCCAACCGCACAGACGAGCTCCGGTCGCAGTCACCAGATGCTCGACGACCGCAGAGCCAAATATCTCCAGGAAAAAATACTCGTCGGGTTTCTGGTCCTGCCAGCGGCGCCGGGCTTCCTCCTCTAGTTCCGCGCCCGCGCCCACCGCAACAAGCATCACGCTGTGGGCACCAGCTTGCTGGAGTGTCGTTTGGAGTCGCTTGCTGGTGAATTGGGTTCCGTCGATGCGAATGGAATCGCCATTGATCTCAAAGCTCTCGGCTTGCCGGGCATAGAACCAGGGCCGGCCATTCTCTGCGTACCAGGCCCGCGCCCAGTCCGCCAATTCCAGAGCCCTGCCCTCCAGCTCCCAGCCACGCGGATAGCCCAGCAAACGCACGTACTCCTCGGTCGAGACGTTCACCTCGGGGAGCGTGCCGGCGAGTTCGATGGATTCGATTAACTCGCGCATGGGATTGGCTCCACGGGCTTGAACTGGCAGCCCTCTACAAAGAAATTGAAGAAGTCAGGATGAGCTTCAAGACGGCAGTGTTGCACCTTCTTCACCAGGTCTTCCAGTTCCTGGCGCTTCGTCTTGGAAAGTAGAGCGATGGTTGCGCCTTCAATCGCGGTGTTGCCTGCCTGAACAATCTTTGATGAGTCGATGCCGGGCACAAGCCCGATGCGCTTCGACGCTTCAACGTTGAGATGGCGCCCGAACCCTCCTGCAAGATAAAAAACCTCGATATCGTCGAAGTCGACACCATAGGTCGAGACGACGGTATGCAGGCCTGCAACGTTCGCGCCCTTGGCCTGGGCCAACTCGTTGACGTCGCTTTCCAGCAGAAAAACATCTTCTTCAGGCGTTTCGCCACGATAAAGCGTAACGCGTTCGATATCGTCCTCGAAGCGGCCGAGATCATTCATCTGGCCGGTGCGAAGCAACTCGCTCAAGACATCGACCAGACCAGAACCGCAGATGCCCTGGGGCGGAACATCGCCGATGACTCCGAGACGAAAGGCGCCATCGTCGGTAATCGCTACCGTTTCTATCGCTCCATCCAATGCAGGCATGCCACAGGAAATCGCTCCGCCCTCGAAAGCGGGACCAGCCGGACACGATGCCGCGAGAATGCGATGCTTGTTGCCCATAATCAACTCGGTATTCGTCCCGATATCCATGACCGCAACCAGGCGGTCTTCATGGGCAAGGTCCACTGCCAACATGCACGCAGCGGCATCCGCTCCCACATGACCGCTGATGATGGGAGCGCCGTACACGCGAGCTTTGGGGTGAATGGGCAACAGGCTGCGGAGCCCCGTCTGGACGAGGCTGGTGGTGGTGCGCTGCCCGTCGGCCATTTCGATTTCTGTAATCGACTGGTACGGGGTCTGGCCAATCGAATACACGCTCTGCCGGAAGAACAGATCGCGCATCGTGGAGTTGCCCACCACGACCATCTCGTAGATGGTCTTCGGATCGACAGGAAACTTTTCGATGGCATGGGACAGGTATCCGGCCAGCGTACGCATCAGCAGTCTGCCGGGGTGGTCGGTGTCGTAGACAATGCGCGACATGACCTCCGAACCGCCGAACCGCTGCGGGTTCTCGAACGAGGTGTCGGCAATCAATTCGCCGGTTTCGAGGTCGACGAGGCGCACTACAACGGTAGTGGTACCCAGGTCCATGGCAATGCCAAGAATCGGTCCGGTAGAGCGCTCTACCTCCACACCGTCGATGAGGATGCGGTCTCCATCGCGTGTGACTGCTGGATCAAGCTTCAGTTCGCTGTTGCCGACCGGCAAGCCGAACGCGTGCCGCTCGATCACCATGTGTCCGCGCCGCATGGTATGGCAGCGAATGTGGCCTTCCACAGCCGTTACGGTGGTCTGGCACGACAGGCGAAAGTTGCCCTTGAGATGACGTTCCGGCTCGGCAAGCGGCGAGAGAGCGCTCATCCCCTCGACAACTTCGACCATGCACTCTTTGCATTTGCCTTGCTTGCGGCAAGACGTGGGCACGTCGATGCCCAGGGCCTCGGCGTAATCGAACAACGTCCGCCCATCCGTTGCCTGGGTTGATCGTCCGTTGATGGTGAGAGTTACGGCCATTTACAGGAAATTCCTACCAGCCCTTCGCTTCGAGTTCGGCCTTCAAGGCGTCCGCGACTTCTTGCGCGGAGCCCTCGCGTTCTTCTTCCTCGCTCCACTTCCACTGCGCCAGATAGTCATCGGAAGCCTGCAGCCCCCGCTTGGCGGCAAGAATGTCGACGTACTCCATAAACTTTCCGTCGAGCATCACTGTGACATCGTCCGACTCATCCTCGGCCTTGATTTGAGTCGGAATTTCCTGCCAATACAAAATTTTATACGTGGCCATTTGGGCTACCCCTGTGCCGCAAGTCGTAAGAACAAATCCACCGCCGCTGAGGCGTTCGCGCCGTATCCATCCGCCCCAATTTCGTCGGCAAACATCTGGCTGATGGGAGCACCTCCGATCGCCATCTTGATGTGACTCAAGCCGGCCGCATCGAAACCTTCGATGACGGTTTTCATGTACATCATGGTCGTGGTCAGCAGCGCGCTCATGCCGATGATGGTGGGCTTGTACTTCTCGGCCGCAGCCATGAACTTGTCCAGACTCTGGTCCACACCAATGTCGTACAGTTCAAAGCCCGCGCCCTCGGCCATCATCCCCACCAGGTTCTTGCCAATATCATGCAGATCGCCGCGCACCGTACCCATCAGCAACACGCCAACGGGTTTGCTGCCGCTGTCCTTTGCGGTCAACAGCGGCTTCAGCACGTTCATGCCTGCCTTCATGGCCCGGGCGCAGATCAGGACTTCGGGAACGTAGAGCACATTGTGCTTGAAGTCCTCACCGACCACGCTCATGCCCGCGATCAGTCCCTCCGTCAATATTTCCTGTGCGGAGCGCCCCTCGGCCAGAGCTTCTTCGGTGAGCTGCCCCACCCGATCGGCGTTTCCTTCATACAACAACTGATTCATCAGGGCATAATCCGGCATCCAGACTCTCCTTAGCCCGCGACCGAAACCGCGTTGGCTGCACGTTTTGCATTGAATTCATCCAGGGCCTCAAGCATGGCCAGGATATTTTCGCGTGGCGTCCCCGGGCTGGTGCCGCCGCCTACCGAGAGAATGATCGACTCGCCGCCGGAAGCTTCCAGAATCTCGAGGGTTTCGTCCTTGACCTCCTCCGGTGTCCCGCGTACGGCGATCTCCAGCGGATTGACGTTACCCATCAGGCACATCCGGTTGCCGATGCGCTGTTTCACCTCAGAGATGTGTTTTTGCTTGCCCCAATTGAGCACTGTGAAGCCCGTGTCCGGCAAGTGATCGAGGCAGGCATCGACTTCCGCGTCATTGTGGTAGAGCTTCACCCAGTCCTTCGGGAACGCATCGCAAATCCGCTTCAGATAGGGGTGCGCAAACTCCAGGTAATGCTCTTCATTGATGAAGCCGACAATGTCATCGAGAATGAAGATGCTCTCAACCGCATCGCCCATCACCTTCTGCTGGGCTTTGAGCCAGTCGATGATCACGCGGGTACACAGGTCAATCAACTTGTGGGCGCCCTTGGGATCTTCCACCAGGTCGATCATGAATTCCGTGGTGCCGCGCACAAAACCGGCGGTGCAGAGCGGTCCGCGCGAGGTGACCATGGGAAGGATATAGCCGGCATCGAGGATGCGCTGCCGGGCCATGCCGATGCGATGTAGCGTCAGGCCGGCAAAGCCGTCACACTCCACCTCGTAGTCGGGAAAGCTGTCAATATCTTCCAGCCTGCGGAGGGTCTGGTATTCGCTGGGCGTATTGTCCTGCCAGAATTTGATCTTGGCGCCCAGCACGGAGGGCTCGGCGGCCATGCCGTACTCCATCCACCAGGAAGGGATGAAGATGATGTCCGGGAACTCTTCCATGATCTTCAGGTTGGACTGAAACCACAGCTCCGGATCGAGAAAATAGTCCATGTGCTTGATGCCAAGGTAGCCAGGAATCCAAGGGCTATCGATGATCATCGCCATCGGGATCTTGTCCATCTTTTCGCCGCGTGCTGCTCGCTTGAACGTCTCCCATTGTTCGGGACGCATAGTTTACCTCCAGGGCGCTTTGAGAACACTCGCGACCGTTGATGGATCATATCTGATTAATCGGCAAATACCAGCGTACGGTCCACTCTATGGCACTTTCGCCGTTGTTTATGGAAATTATACGGGTGCCGAAGTAAGGTTACTCTTACAACCACTTCGCTTCAACCGTCGCATCATACCGTAAGGCCACCAAGACACACAATGCAATTCGTCATCGCCCCTCACAAAATGCCTTTGGCGGGTAGTTCTACATGTCTGACGGACACCGGTGAGCGCGTAGCCGACGAACTGCCCTTGCCCATCCGGGCGTTCCTCCTACCCTCAATACACCGTTTCGTGAACGGTCTCATAATTCTCTTGACGCTTGCGCGATCTGCTGCCTAATATCTGCATTGAGTTTTCTGCAATCGGGGCGAGGTCATGTTGCTGCTGGTGCGTTTCTCCTGCTGCAACCGAACACGGGCCACAACGGCTCGTGGTCAATCCTCAAGATCAGTCCGAGGTCATTGAGCTATGGCTAATACGGTCGCACGGCGGGCTCATTCAGCCCCGTGTCAGTACGCGGGAACGATCCACTTTCGTGGGAAATGCGCCTATCTCGAGAATACGGGTCAACGCGACTGGTGTTTGCTCCAATTTGACACCCCATTCAGTGGCGTCGTCGATCCTACGGTTGTTGCAACAACAGCTTCCAAGCTACGGAGTTCCTGCAGCGAAAGCGACCAGGTGTGCTTTCACGGAGTTTTGAGCGATCAATCCTTCGATGTGGTCTCGTTTTATGTGCTGTTCGTTTGCTAGGGCTGCTCCATATTGCTAATGGGCTAGAACGTTCGCCAACAGCTATGGCTATAACCTATGACGCTGTGCGATAGCGGTCCGCGTCCGCTTTACGATTGAGGCCTGTATAGATTGCCTCAAGGTCTTTGCGCGCACTAATCAGAAACCCATTCGATGGTGCTACCAGTCTGGTCAATGTTTCGTAAGCCCGCAACGTCTCCTTTTCAGCATCCGCATAACGCTTTTGTCTGAGCAATGCACGCCCGAGCTTGACGCGAGCAATCGCGGTATTGAGATGGTCTTCATGCACCGTCGCAACAAAAACCGCTACTGCCTCTCGATACATCGCCTCCGCCCTGGGAAAGTTTTTCTGTCCCATGTAGACGCTACCGAGGTTTGAGAGGCCCACACCAATGAACTGATGATTGTTGCCGTAAACAGAACGCCAAATCTGCAAGGCTTCGGCGTAGCGGGCCTCTGCCACGGTGTAGTCGTCCTGCTGGGCCGCCAGGTTCCCGAGTTCGTTCAGGGCGGAAGCTACTGCCGGGTGGTCGTGATTGTGGATAGTCAACTGAATGTGCAAGGCACGTTCCAGCACCGATCTGGCATCGTTGTATTGTTTTTCCAGGACCAGCGTGCGGCCCAGCGAAGTGAGATCCTGCGCTGTGTTCGGATGTTCGGCGCCGTACCAGCCTTCTGTGATGGCCAACGCTTTCCTATAGTAGAGTTCCGCGGCGTGCAGGTTTCCAAGCTCATGCTGAATAGCTCCCAGCGTATTGAGGTCTTCCGCCACTCGCGGATGATTTTCGCCGTGCAGACTGCGGTCCATCGCCAGAGCGCGTTGTTCCAGCGCCTCCGCTTGAGGAAAATGACCGGAGTAGAAGTGTGCGCTCGCAAGCTGCGCGAGGTTCGTCGCTAACTCAGTGCTTGGTGGACCGCTCTGCGGCTGCAACTTCAATGCATCCTCCAGCACCGTGATCTCCGTACCATAGTCCCCTTTGGCCTCCAGCACGTTGCCAAGTGCCAGCATTGCATTAGCTGTCGCGGTTCGGGCCGAAGAGTCGGATGCCGGCAGGTGCCGTGCCATGTCGAGGGCTTGTCTGGTCAGCATCTCGGCGTCACCGAGCCTGGCCTCCTCCATCCTGGCGAGCCCCAGAGAGATTGTGCCGTCGATGATCTTTCGCTGGTCCGTTGCAGGGGCCGAGCGCCGTTCTTCAAGCGCGGCGGAAAGCAGAGCATCTGCTTTTCGCGGATCGCCCAGCCTTCTGTAAATATTCCCTAGGGTCTCCCGCATGTCCGCCTGCATCTGCGGGTCTCCGCTCAGGCTCTGCACTTCCTGCGTGCCACGCTGGAGCAAGGTTGCAACCTTCAGGTCGCCGCCGGGGCCGGCGCTTTCATCACCCCCCTGAAAGAGGTTCGCCGTAAACCGCTGAATGCGCTCCGTTCTTTCCGCCTGCGCGAGGGCAGCGTTGCGCGCGTGTTGAAGCCTCAGCGTGAAAAAGCCGATCAACCCTGCGATCAATAGAAAGGTGGTGACGGCGTAGAGCAGACCCGCGCGGTGACGGCTCACGAACTTACCGGCACGATAGGTCCAGCGATCGGCCCGGGCATCCAACGGACGGTTATCTAGGAATGCGTCGATATCGCGGATGAGGGCTTCAACCGAAGGATAGCGCCGCGAGGGCTCTGGACGAATCGCGGTCAGACAAAGCACGTTGAGGTCCGCCCACTGCGTCTTGCCGACCGGTAGGGTGAACCGGTCAGCCTTGGCCAGGGAAGAAGGCCTCGCTGCGTCGAGATCGATGCTGTACCGCGCCATGCTCGACCGGTCGAACGGAAGCTTGCCAGTCAGCAGCTCATAGAGCAGAATGCCCAGGGCATACACGTCGGTGAATACGCCGACGGGAGCCCCGTTGAGCTGCTCCGGTGCGGCGTATGCGGGCGTCATCGCGCGGAGGCCGGTGACGGTCACGTCTATGTTTTCGCCGGCGTCGTGCAGGTGCTTGGCGATGCCGAAATCGAGAAGCTTCACACTGCCGTCTTCGGTAACGAGGACGTTCGATGGCTTCAGGTCGCGATGAATGATCGCGCGCATATGCGCATACAGGACCGCTTCGCAGATACGGCGAAAGAGACGAAGGCAATCTTCGACACCGCCCTTGCGGGCTGTCCAAAACTGCGTGAGCGGGAGGCCTTCGACATATTCCATCACGAACCAAGGCGTGCCGTCGGCAAGAGTATCGGCGTCGTACAAGCGGGCGATTGCCGGATGATTCAACTGGGCCAGCGTTTTCTGCTCAAAAGCAAAACGACGCCGGCGCGCCGGTGAGAGCCAGGCATCCCGCAGCAGCTTAACAGCGACGAAGCCGCCAATGTCCGTGCGTTCTGCCAGATAAACAACGCCCATCCCACCTTCGCCGAGCATTCGTTGAATGCGATAGGGGCCGAGCTGTTCTCCCAGCATCGAGTTCAGGCGTTCATCTTGGCCGTCAGAGACAAAGCTGGACGCGACCGCACCAAGCCCCTTATCGAGAATGAAATCGTCTCGCTCGTCTTCAAGAAGAAGTTCGCGAACATCCGCCAGCAGTTCGTCGTCTCCCTCACAGCGGATGTGAAGCTCACCTTCGCGTGCGTCCGCAGGCAAGTCGGCGATGTCGTGAAAAATCGCCTGAATCTGTTCCCACCGAACTCTTTCCCGATTGACCATGGCCCTTGCAGAGATTATGCCAGTGTTCGGCGCACTTCGAGCGCCAGCCACGATTTTGCGGCACGCCAATCGCGCAGGGCCGTCGCCTCGGAAATTCCAAGCAACTCCGACACCTCACTCACTTCAAACCCGCCAAAGAAACGCGCTTCGACCAGCGCAGCCTGTCGCGGTTCCAAATTTCTCAAAGCAAGCATGGCGGCGTCGAGGGCCAGGAGCTGGCGGTCGGAGGACGCGCCAGCGACCGCCGCGAACCCCAGAGATTCATCGAAGGTCACGTGTTCCGCTTCACCTCCGCGAGCGTGCGTCAATCTGCGACGGGCGGCATCGACCAGCACCTGACGCATCGCGCGCGCAGCAATTCGCTTGAAGTGGAGCGGCGAGGCGGCTGCAACGTTGGGAGTCTTTGCAAGCTTGATCCATGCTTCATTCACCAGCGTGGTTGGGGTTATCGTTGCTGCCGGATCATTCCGCCGTACGTTGCGTGCGAGCCGCCGAAGCTCCTCATACGCAAGGCTGAATACTTCGTCCAGTTCGCGTCGCTCCTCGACATTCCTCTGATTGGCCTGCCTTCCCTCAGAATCATCGTCCGCGAAAATTTCTTCTTCGGTGGTGACGGTTTTCATAGGCCCCCCGCGTAATGGATGAGTGAAGCAGACTCGCCAACATTGAAAGGAGTTACACCATGATTCTACTCAAGCTCAATCATCAGCAGATTATCGGCTCATTGCGGGCCGCGGCATTTATCGCAGGCGCTCTTATCGCATCGCCTTCCCTGCGGGCCGACACGGTGAGCGTCACCCTGGGCTTGTCCAATGAAAACTACACGATGACAGGACAGGGTTCGAACGGAACGTACGGAACTTTCCTCGATGAGCAGGGTGCCTGCACCGCATCCGGCGGTACGACCACCTGTAACCTGACCGGTTCCTATACGGGCTCCACGCCGGGGTTTACCAGCGGCACATACAACTTCATCACGACGTATGACTCGTCAACCCCGCTGAGAGCGACGGAGTTCGGCACGAACAGCTTCAGTTTTGGCGGGACCGATATTAGCGTAAACACCAACATGTATATCGACCTGGTGGATTCGATCAGTGGGTACCATCATGAAGCGATCTTCGACGGCACATCCTTTGTCGGCGGCTTCAATATAACGTATGCCTCGTCAACCTGCACCGGAACCCCCGTCGGCTTGTGCAATCTGGATAACGTTGGCCAGACATACGGCGCGATTCTCAGCGGACCTATTACGGGAGGTGCGATCTTCAACATTCCCAACGTGGCACCCGTTCCTGAGCCTGGCCTGCTCGCTTTTGGCAGTGTGCCCGCCCTGCTGACAATGGTGCGCCGCCGGTTCCTGCGGTCGTAAGCGACGGGTTCGAGTAGCTGCAACAGTGCGATCTATTCGCGCAGGGCTCTGGTGGAAGGAAACCGGAGTTCTGCGCGTAGCGCTGTTTTGGAATTTTTTCTGGGTGATGACGGTTTTCATGGGCGCTCCACGTAATGGATGAGTAAAGCAGAGCTCATCAACGCTGGAAAAGGAGTACCACCATGATTCTACCCAAGCTCAATCATCAGCAGGTTATCGGCTCGTTGCGGGCCACTGGATCGACAGATCCTGACGTCCTCTTCGCCAAGAAAGAAGACCTTCTCTCTGAGACCAAGCGGCTCCGGCTGCTTGGAACTGTTCCCCTCGTGATCGGGACCATTCTCACCGTGACCATCATCGGTGCCATCGTAGGCGTTCCCATGCTTCTGGTGGGGTTCTCCGTTCGGAAGTCGATCAAACATAACATCGCGGTTACGGATGCGGCGCTGGCAGAGTACATGGCAAGTATCGGAACCCCCGCGCGTCCCGCGCTTGTCCAGGCCAGCTAGTCAGCCCACTTTCCCGGAGCCCACATGATTCATTCTTCTTTCGCTGCTCGTTCTCGAGTCTTCGCACTTCCATTGGCACTGACGGCCGCAATGTTTTGCGGTATCCAGGCCAGTGCCCAGACAAAGCCTCTTGCCAATCTGAACGCATGGGTTGGCAAGAGTCCGTACTCGCTGTGGAAGACCAGCGAGCCCTTGCATCGCAGGCTTGTCGCGTTGCTTGGGCCGGAGTACACCATCTTTGCCAGCAACCTGGATCCCGCAACGGACCTGGAGGAAGAGAACGGGCTGCTCCACCTTGAAGGCAACGCACCGCATCAGGGTGGAAGCGAGGAAGCGGTGCTGATCGTCGATGTGCCCAATGACACGATCGAAGTCTTCCTGTTGCATAAGGACACCATCGTCCACGGGTTTGCAGAGCATCAACGGCTTGTCGCCCTGCCAACGGCGGTTAAGGAGAGGATGAAGCATTGGCCCGCAGCCGGCGTCGTCCAGGCGCTGAATGGATTGAAGCAGGATGCGCACGCTAACGCGGCGAGCCGTAACGCGCCCGCCACAGCGGCTTTCACTCCGTCGCCAAAAATCTGTCAACCGGGCACCGCTTGCGACGAATCGAACAGCTTCGCCGCAACGATTACGGACTTTCGCACCAGCAACGCAGACCGCTACAAAGTCGTCACCGCGACGGTACGCATTACGAACAAATTGAACCGGCCACTCACTCTGGGCCTCGTTCAAGGCTCGGGTCTGGCGCTTGACGACCAGGGAAACCGGTATGTCATTAACAACGCAAACAACGTCCGCGGCATCGGCCTCATCGTCTCCAATACATTCGATCCGAAGTTCACGTTGCAGCCCGGCGAGAGTGGCGATGCGAGGGTCGAGATGATGTGGCCAGTGGACAGGAATGTCATCTTCGGAACGTCCTGGGAGATGGACCTGGCGTTGCGAGAGATCGATCCCGTAGCAGGCAGCCAATATCGCATGGGAATGGAGCACGAGCTGCATTTCACGAACCTTGTCAACCGGCTGGCAGGCCGTCCGGTATCGGTGATGCCTGCGACTGCTGGGACCGCGGCACCGTCGGGGCCTCAGGCCGTCCCAATAGCTGCTCCGGTGGCGGACGCTTGTGCCGGTGCTCCGCGCTGCTACAGCACGCCACTCTTTACCGCAACGATTGCTTCCATGACTTCAAGCCAGATTGGTGATTTCAAGGACCATCTGCTTCGCATGGACATCCGCTTCCGCAACATTTCCAACCAGCCAATCATCCTGGCTTATGCGGGGAGAAGCTCATCCGCCATCGACAATCTCGGCAACTACTACTACTGGGGACATGCGGGCTCAGCCGATCAGAGCACGCAAGGTATCGGTGTATCGCAAGGCGACAAAGCTAACCCCAGCTTCGTATTGCAGCCTGGCGAAAGCCGCAGCGCGGTGTTCAATGTCATGCGCTATCGGCCGGGCAATGCCCAGCTCGGGACATCGTTCACCTACAGCCTCACCATTCAGCAGCTCGAGATCTTGCCCAGCCAGCAGATCAGGACAGTGCGCGACTTCAGCTTGAACTATCCCGACCTCACACCAGCCGGGATTTCATCTCCAGCTGATGGTCTCAGGAAGATAGGAGACCTCTTCAAAAAGAGGTAAGCTTCGGTTCATCGTCACGCCCACTCATCCGCCCTCGGCAAAGCAAATGAGTGGGCGACGATTCCCGATTCTATAGCTGCATCAACAAGACAGGCAGGAAATGCCAGTCGTCTTTGGAGATACATGGCCGCCAGATCAGGGCTTGTTCGGTTCGACAGTCCCCGCAAATCCATCGGCAATAAACTTCAGCATGTGTTCCCGAGCGATCAGCCCGTGCCAGGGTTCGGTGCTTGGACGTCCTGCGAAATTCCCTCCCAGGGCGCCATGATCTTCACGCGGAAAGAGCAGCAACTGCACAGGCACGCCTTCCTGGCGTAGAGCTCTATACATCTCCTTCGACTGCCCCTCAGGATCGGTCGTATCCGTCTGGCCTTGGAGCAGCAGAAACGGTGTCTTCGCATTCTTCGCATACGCTAGTGGGCTTTGCCGCCATGCGCTCTCGAAGTTGCGCCACGGCATCCCGGTATACCACCGGTCGCCATAAGATCCCGACTCCGTCCCGTACTCACTGAACTGGTCGATAACAGGCGCACCGGAAACGATCGCCTTGAAGCGGTCGGTCTTTCCTTCGACGAATCCGGCCATCTCTCCGCCATAGCTGTAGCCGATGAGCGCCATCTTCGTTGAATCAATGGGTGCGGTGCGAATGGCTTCGTCTACGCCCATCATAATGTCGAGATAGTCGCCGTTGCCCATGTCGTTTTTGTTCGCGGCTTCGAAGGCCGAGCCATATCCTGTGCTTCCACGTGGGTTCGTTACCAGCACCGCCCAACCCTGGCCCAACAGCAAGCTCGTCAACGGCGAGTAGGCATCGGTGAACTGGCCTCGCGGCCCGCCATGTACGTTGACCACCAGCGGCACTTTGCCGGACGCGGCCTGCGGCGGCAAATACAGCAAGCCTTCAACAGTGAACCCGGCGCGCTTCCACGACATCGGCTTCGATGGCACAGCAGTCCAGCTCGCGGGGATCAGTTCCGGCTGCTCCAGCCGCTTGCCTTTCTGTTCCGGAGATGTCGTCATATGAATCGATGCCGGCAGCGTGCTGGAGCTGGCCATGTAGACCCAGGCCTGCTTCTTCGCATCGGGACGGAAGCCACTCACAACCGGTGTTCCAAGGTCGTAGTACTTTACCTCGCCGCTGGTGAGGTCGATGCGCGCCACCGTTTCATGCATGCCGCGGTTCAACGAGACGAGAGCACTCTTGTCGTCGTCCGCAACATACAACGTTCCGGGTGAAAGCGTGGCGTCCTTCAAACTGCCGGTCAGGTTATGCAGCTTGCCCGAAGCAATGTCGAAGGTGAAGAGGTCCGCACAACCCTCCGGTGCATCGACCTCGCACTTCGCGAACAGCACAAAGCTTTTGCCATCGTGCATCCATGCGACGCGACGGGCGGAGATGGGCAAACCCGCAACGGTTGTCTGCTGCGACGGATCAGCCGCAGAAACTATCGTGCCGATAGCGCTCGGCCCGAGGTCACGCAACTTGGCGTGAGTCAGCACCAGCAGCTTTGCCGAATCCTCGCTCCAGGTAACGCCGTCCATGTCTTTCAGCGTTGGCACCTCGCGCGCTTTCCAGGTCGCTGTATCCATCAAGTACAAACGATGCTGAAGCTCATTGTGCTCGACCCAAACGACATCCTTCTGCTCGCGCATCTCGCGCGTGCGTGTAGGCGACTGAGGATCGGTCGCAACAATGGCCAGAGTCTTGCCGTCGGGAGAAATCGAATACGAACCTACGTCGACTAACGCGACTGGTCCACCGCCATCGGGAGCATGCTCAAGCTTGATCGGCGAAGCTTCTCCACCGTCCAGCGGCAAACGAAATATCTGCGACTTCTCCCCACGGTGGGCAATAAAGAGAATGGCGCTGCCGTCCGGCATGTACTCCGCAGAACGTTCTCCCATACCCCCGCCCCGGCGCCCACCGGCAGCAGCGCCACCACCCGGTTCCGGAGCCGGCGCCGGTTCACCAAACGTCAATTGTCGCGGTGCGGAACCGTCCGTATTCAGCAACCAGAGATGACTCCCTCCGCCATCGGCAGTGCTTTCCTGCACCACTGTCACGACATGTTTCAGGTCGGGCGAAAGCACTGGACTGGAGATGACGCGCGTGTGACGCAAATCCTCATTGGAAGGAAAATGCTGCGCAACCAGCGGCATGGTGAACGCAGCCAAAACCAAAAAGGACATCCCGTATTTGCATTTCATTTCTGTCTCCTTGTTAAGCGGACGCTACATTAACTGCACGATGCCCAAATATCGATGTGGAAGCCTCGGAAAAATCCCCTGTCCTGCTGGATGTCGACGTGTCGACTCAGCAAGACAGGGGATGGGTTATGTATTCCTCCGTTAGAAGGAGTAACGCAGGGAGAACTGTTGCCGCCTCGGTGTATTCAGCATCGAGCTGTAATTACCGAACGATCCACTGGTCGGGCCCGTTGTCAAACCGCGCGTATTGAAGCGGGCCGAGTTGGTGACGTTGAAGACCTCCCATGAAAAGCGGAGAATCTGCCTCTCCGTGATCTTGAACGGCTTGGTAAGACTAGCGTCGGTACCGTAATATCCGTCTCCCCGATAGGCATTGCGCGAGCCGGCTTCACCTGGATAAGGCAGACGAACCGCTGGTCCCCCGGTTGTAGTACCGGCCCTGATCGCCGCGGCGTTGCCGAAAGCTACTGGGACCGCACCAGGAACGAAAACTTTATGGCTCTGGAATGTAGGATCGCGCTTCACTGCAAAGCTGCCAATTTCCCAGTTTGTAGTGTATCCGCCTTCCCCGATGGAGAACGGGAACCCGCTCGTCCACCGCGACAAACTGGCTAGACGCCAACCACCGATTGCCAGGTCTTCTAGTTTGCCGGCATTGCCGGCGAACTTCTGGCCGTGACCAAACGGCAGTGCATAAGAACCATTGAAGGTGATCAAGTGGCGAGTATCGAAGTCCGACACTGCACGAGACTGCGACGGAATAAAGGAGTTGGTGAGGTAGCTTCCCGTGCCGCCTTGCGTTTCGTTGGAACGCTCCGCGTCCGAGCCCATGTCGATCGAGTTGCCATAGGTGTAACTCAAGTCCATCTGCAAGCCGTACTTCATCGGGTGACGCAGGATGAACTGTGCAGCGTTGTAAGACGACGCGCCGTTTGAGGTCCATGCGAACAGGCTGGAAAACTGGTTCTGCCAGAAGCGTGAATTCGAACCCGAACAACCATAGGATCCGGTGCCGGAACAGTAAAAGTCGATGTCCGCCAATGCCGTTGTCTCTCCCAGCACACTGCGGTATGGCTGAAACTCGAATGTGTAAATGTTCTGGGTTGCCGACTTACCGGTCGCGTCATAAAGTATGTTGCCCTTAGAGTCTTTGATTTGTGTCGTCAGTTTACCCATGTACGGAAAAACATTTTCGAAGTAAGGGATAGGTGCAACGGTTGCATATTTGTTTGCTCCGTTGCTGTCTACCAACCCCGCAAGCTGCGCTCCGGCCTGGAAGTAGCTCGTGCCCGACTTTGTATCGACAAAGTTGGTGGGTGCAGCGAGGTCTGACTGCTGTAGCAAATTGCGTCCAAAGCGTCCAACATAGTCGGCCTCCACCGTGAATCCTCCAGGCAACGCGCGTTGCAGGGAGAGGTTTACCACTTCCGAATACGGCGTCTTCAACTTGTTGTCAACGCCCCAACTGATCGAAAAGTTACCCGCCGGAGGTGCATAGGGGAAAGTTTGCGTCGCTGCACCGGCGGCGACTGGCAGGTTCGGCAGATTGTTGCGGCCTGTGAAGCGCGGAGCCTGTTCCGGACCAAGGGTTCCGAGAGGGCTGGTGATCTTCGAGGCGAGTCCGAACGATCCGGACGTGTTGAAGGCGTTGATAATGCCTTGACCGAAGTGATCGTAATACAAACCGAATCCACCGCGAAGAGAAGTCTTACTATTCAACGCATACGCAACGGAAAACCGAGGTGCGACGTTCCCCTTCTGCTTCGCCCAGTACCCAGGCCGTCCGTAAACCGGGCCATTCGGCGCAAATTGCAGGCTCGGCTCATACACCACCCCTTGAGACGCCGCGATCTCGCGTTGCTTGAAAAAAGCATCTGTGTCGATCGTCGGTGCGGCAGATTGTCCGGTGGTATCGTATGGCACTTGCAGAATCGTATGGTGAATACCAAGCGTCAAGGTTAGCTTGGTCGACGGACGCCATGAATCCTGAACGTAATACTCCAGTTCATTCGATTTGAAGTGGCGATTGACAAAGGACCCTTGCCCAAGCAGACTCCCCGTCAAGCCGCCGGGGTTGACGGCATAGTTGATGTTTCGGGTGAGTGAAGATTCCGCGCCGATAAGGTTGCCATAGGCATTGAGGTAGCTCGAAGCAAAACTGGACGCTACCTTAGGAAAAGAGTTTCCCAGGATCGCGTTCGGATCGGGAAGCCCGTTTGTAGAAAGCCCCTGCGGGTTTGTCGTTCCGCTATCCCACGAATTCGCATCGGTTGAACTGTTGTTGTGAATCAAACGCCATGTCCCACCGAACTGAAGATTGTGTTTTCCCTTGCTATACGACAAGGTATCGGTAATCTCATTCACTGGTACGCTGCGAATGGAATTTCGTGTCTCGGCGGTCGGTGCAGCGATGAACCGCACATCCGTGTAACTCCCATGGCCAACGCCCGAGGTGCCTATGCCCTGCCGGATATATCCATAGCGAATGTCATTGATGAGGTGAGACGTTATGGTCCATGTGTCACCTGCCGCAATACCCTTGCTGTTATCTTCGGATTTGGTTGAAGCGGGAAGGCCGGGAAACTGCTGCGCACCATTGATCAAATCTTTTTGCAGGTTGCCACGCACAAAGACGCGGTGCGCACTACCCGGAGTCCAGTCGATCTTTAGAATCGTCGTGTTATGTGTGTACGGCGTTGGGGAAGAGAAGGTATAGGACCCCTCGTTGATTCCATCGCCAATCGTAGTTCCATTGGCTACCGGAATTTGCTTGAAGTACGCCAGAATGGCTGCATTCGGGCCGGGTCCGTTGGGGCATGTACCATTCGCCACGCATGCCCCATCCAGTTGGGCAACCTGGGCAGGCGTGAGCATATTCGTAACGTTGTTCGCGTCCTTGTATCCTAAATTTCCCGCCAGGTAAGAGGCCGTCGGAACTTCCTGCGTAATCGTCTGGCTTTCGTGCGTCCTCTGCCCCTCATAGTTGAAGAAGAAAAATAGCTTGTCCTTTTTGATCGGCCCGCCAACAGTGCCTCCGAAGGTATGGCGCGTGAGTTGGGGCGTCTTCACTGGCTTGCCAGTCGACAGTTGTGTTCGCTTGATAAACCAATCGTTCGCATCAAAAGCGGCATTGCGTCCGTACTCGTACGCGGTCCCGTGAAAGCTATCCGTGCCGGTTTTTGTTACAAGAGCAATCTGCGCGCCCGAGGAGTGCCCTGCATCCGAGCCCGCGCCTGCCGTCGTTACCCGAAACTCTTCCGTCGAATCCACCGTAGTGCGTAAAACGCCCGTAAACGCATAGCCGTTGGTCTGGTCATTGTCTGTAACACCGTCCAGCGATATGTTTCCCTGATCGGACCGCGCACCCGCGACCGCCCCAAGACGGCTGTCCTGCGTTGCTGCCGGATTGCTCGCCGCGTCCGCGTTATTGAAATAGAGAACGCCAGGCTGCAAGCTCAGAAGATCGGCCACATTGCGCGAGTTGATGGGAGTTGCTTCTATCTGCGAACTGGTGATCGCGTTGCCGATTGAGGCATCGCTAAAGTTCAGCGTCGCCGCCGCAGTCACTTCAACAGTTTCACTCAGGCCTGTGACCGGAAGAGCAAAGTTGATCGTGGCAGGTTGGCTCACGAGCAATTCCGTCTCCTTCGTAAGCGCACCGAAGCCGGGCGCCGTCGCTTTGATACTGTATTTCGAAGGCACAACCTGCTCAAAACTGTACTCACCGCTTTTGCCTGCGGTGACGCTTATGGTCTGCTTGGTGACCTTACTGGTCAACGTTACTGTTGCACCAGGGACAAGCGCGCCGGTGGCATCGGTTACCTCACCGCGTAACGAGGTGGTCGAGTTCTGCCCCCATGCTGCGGCTGTGAACAGGAAAGCGAAGAATACTGCGAGTACTTTTCGAGTCGTCAATGGAGCCTCCGAGGAAGTAAAAGGTTATCGGTGAAGCAACGGAATTCGTTGTCCCGGTCTTATGTAGTACTTTCTGTAGCTCTGCTCAAAGGTTCTGGTGATCTTTACGGCGTGGCCCCCGCACCGCGTCTGCGGCCCGCTCCGCCGCCAGCCGCTCCTCCGCCGGCGCCGGGTCCCGTTGCGCCTGCAGTGCTCGCGCCTGCCGCAGCGGGTGTACCTTCCGCAACAGCCGCAGTCCTGGCAGGGCCCGAAGGAGCCTCAACCGGCATCGGTGGATCCTCAAACGAATACAGCGCGTTGAAGAGATAGCGATACGTTCCGTGTGCTTGTCCGCGCTGTTGCGGCTTGAAGCCGTAAAGGAAGATGCGGCCGCGACCATAGCTCACTTCGAGCGCGGCAATCTGGTCCTGCAGCACTTCCTGATGAATGATCATGCCGCTTTCCAAGGCGTCGCCTTGCTTTGGATACTTCGCAAGCACCGCGCCCTTGAAACCAGGCAGCGTCTCAAACGCCGGCCCGCGTTCGAACATCACCACGGGCGACGCCGGCACACCGAAGTTGATCGGCATCTCAGGGTGCTGGCTTTCCAGTCGCAGCAGCGATCCCGCGCAATAGAACTTGTCATTGCTAAGACCTTGCAGCGTGTTCTTCACTGGCAATGACATCAGCGGGATCAACGCCGAAGCCGCACCGTTCATCGCCACCAGCGTGCCGCCGGACCGTACGAAGTCCCGCAGATTTTCCAGCCCCGCCTTCTCGATGCCGCCAGCATACTGCCCCGGAACAGAACCCACACGGAAGCCATTCATCAGCTGCTCCCCGCGCATGTCGGGAATGATGATCACGTCGTAGCGGCTGCGCAGGCCCGCCGAGCGGATGTCCGCGTTGTAAATGCTCTTGGCGTCGAAGTTGTACTGCTCCAGCACCCAGCGCGTCCAGCCTTCATCGATCGAAGGATTCCATGGACGGTACAGACCGACCCGCGCCTTCTTCAGCGCTATGGCCTTGTCCGGGGCCGTCGTACCCACCGCGCCGACAGCATACTTCGCTGCCAGCTCTTCAACCTTCCCCTTGCCGATACCGCCGATCACAAACGCGCCGCGCTCCATACCTTCGGCGGTCTTCATCATGTCGGGCGCAACCGAGACCGTGCCACCTTCTGCCAGCACCGCATTCACAAGTTGGAACGACGCATTCGGTTTATGACTGACGGCAAACACCGAGCCGTCACCTGATACCTCCGCGTGAGGCAGCTTGACCTCGTCGACCTTCGCGAGTTTCGCCCTCTGGGCCTGCTCCAGGGGATCGGAGACGACGTCGACAGCCACACCCATCTGCAGCGGCAAGGTCCATCCCGTGATGTCATACGGCAGATGCGCTCCACTCGCGGTCTCGCCGGTTGCGGCGGCCGGATACACCTGGCGTTCCATCAACTCCTTCGCCATCGGCGAGAACGGCTGGTCCATCGGAATGACCCACGAACCCGCGGGATAGTCGATGCCATTGGCATGAAAGCCCGGTTTCGACTGATACACATCCAGCCCGTTCTCGATCATCTTTTGCGCCAGCAGCCCCGCTTCAGGAACGTCTGCCTGGCGACTGCTGATGACATAAGCGAATGGTGGCTCGGTGCGATGGATGTTGTCGCGGGCAGTTTGATAGCGGTTGTACAGCAACGCCTCATGGTTCTTCGCCGCCAAGTCGAGTACGGACATCGACGCTCCAACCATGTAATCGACGGCGTCCTTCAAATGCCACCAGCCGCCTTCCCACGGTGTGGTGTACATAGCGAGCGGCCGCATGTCCTGGTACTCCTGCGGGAACTCGTCAACTGTGTACAAACGCGGGGTAGCGTAACGATAAAGTGCGGTCTCCGTGAAGAAGGAGATCTCTCCGCGGAACACACCCGCCCAGTCAGTAAAACCCGCGTACCAGTTGTCGAAACGCGATTCGTGGATCGCCCCCGGCATGTTGTGCTGGTCAAGGTACGCCGCCATATTCGTGCCCACCACGTTCAGCCAGCTACGCACATACGGGCTTACATTGCTTGAAATCGGATCGGCAAAAGGAGGAATCCAGATGCGTGCTGGAAAGGGCGCCGTCTGATGCTGGCAGTAGAAAATCGCCGGACTGTACTCAATCTCGGTCTTCGTCACCACCTGCTCTTCCTTCATGTTCATCATGAAGCCGTCGCGATTGTTGTCGTGCCCGACGTACTCCTGATAAAGCTTTGGCAACGGAGCAACTTCATACTTTGTGCCGACATTCTGCCGGTACCAGGAAACGATCATGTCCTGGCCATCGGGATTCAATGTCGGCCACAACACAAGGATCACGTTGTCCAGAATCGCATCGACTTCCGGATCGTTCTTCGCGGAAAGCAGCTTGTATGCCAGTGCAATCGAATGTTGCCCGCCCGCAACCTCAGAGGAATGCAGTCCCCCGTCGATGTGCACGATCACCTTCGTTTCGCGGGCCAGCTTCAGCGCCTGCTCATCGTTCAGGTCCGTAGCTTTGGCGAGTCGCCCCGCATCTTTCTTGTACTGATCCAGCTTTGCGAGGTTCGCGGGTGAAGAGATGACACCGACTTCGATATCGCGCCCTTCGGTGCTCTTGCCGACCGTAAACATCTTCATGCGGTCGGAACTCGCGGCCAGAGTGTGGAAGTATTTGACGGCTTCTTCGTAGTTCGCCAGATAGAAATCGTCGCCCGGTGTATGCCCCAGGACCGATGCCGGTGTAGGCACTTGAGCCCGGATTTGCCCCACAAAAGAGAGCAGGAAACAGCAAATACACCACGACAATCTGCGCTTGATGAAGCCCATTGATATTCCTTTCACATGCTTTACAGATACTGGGTATAGCTCCGCTGTCCCATGCGGAAGGGTTATCTGCACAGGGTTCAAACAGAAGCTTGAAACGACTACGAACAGCCAGCTAGATACAACGGTGATGCGAGAAACATCTCGGCTCGGCGGTGCTTCGTTATAGTCGGGGAACGGTCAAAGTGCATCCGAACCCGTTTTTGGATGAGTGATGTAAATCTAAACCCTTTCGCCCTCATTTGGAAATAGTGAATCACTTGTTTTCTACGGGCCGGGCGCAACTATCCCCTGCATCGAAGCTGAATAACCTTCGATTCGCGCCGAAAACAGCGATTGTCCCAATCCCACACATTCTTATCGAGGCCGTAAACACTGGTTTTTACGATAGTGTGAGGATGATCGCAAAGGTCAGCAAATAAAAGAAGTTTATAGGCCAAATTCAATAGTCGAATAGAGAGTTAGACTCTCCATTCTTTGCCCCTAGGCAAAATGGATTGCGATTCTCCATTTCCGGAGATTCCGAAGTCTATTTAGCCAGTTTCAATTGCCTTCAAGGTGCGTCGTTAAGCTTGGAGCACTCGTTCCTCGCGGTCGGGCAGAATCTTAGGGATGCAGAATCTTAGGGATTCAGCCTTGCTCGCAAAGACGTCGGACAAACAACCGTAAGCAGGTGTCCACGGCAAAAGCGAGACGAACTTTCATTGGGGATTAGCTGTGACCGCCAAGTTCAGGAGAAACATATCCGAAGAGCCTGAGTCGCTCGCTTTCCCGGTCCAGCGATCGTTCTCTTCCACGCAAAAGATTCTTAAGGGACAACTCACCGCATATTTGCCCGGTCGTTCGGTCGACGACCGGTATTGTTTCCAGACCCTCGGTGGCCATGATCTCCGCGGCGCCCCGAGTTGTTGAATCGGCATAAGCAAAAACTTTCGGCAGAGTGACGCGCCCGGCTTCCGCCGCAAGCGGCGACATGACCTCTCGCACGAGCACGAGTTCGAGCGGGTCGACACCGTATTCGCGCGTGAGATGGTAGCCGCGCCGGCTGAGCTTTTCCGTCAGAATGGAACGCGGCATGATCAGCGTCGTCACAAGGTACGACGCGACGCAGCCGACCGCGAGAGGCAGCAATGCCGGTAGACAATGCGTAATCTCCAGGCTGAACAGAATGGCGGTCAGCGGCACGCCGAGCGAGCCGGCAAGCATGGACCCCATGCCAATCAAGGCCCAGAATGCCTGCGTTTCCGCCGGCGCGTGCATAAGGTGTCCTGCCAACGCGCCTACCGCTCCACCAATCATCAGCAGCGGTGCGAGCACACCCCCGGAAGTCCCCGATCCCAGAGAAAAAGCCCACATCAAGGATTTCGCGATCAGGATACCGACAATCAATCCGATAGGTGCGCTGCCTCGAAGCAGCTCGGCGATATTGTCGTACCCAACTCCGAGACCGCGTGGAAAAAAGAGGCCTCCAACACCAATGCCTATGCCGCCGATTGCCGGCCACCACATCCAGTGGAGATGCAGATGTTCAAAAAGGTCTTCGAACGTATACATCATGCGGCTCATTCCCGCGGAGACAAAACCCATCATAGCGCCCAACAAGAGCGCCCCAATGACAAACGAAACACGCGGGGTGTCCGCCAGGTGTGGCACCTGAAAGAGTGGCCCAGCGCCAAGCCAATAAACACGCAGAAGCGCCGCCGTCGCACTGGCAATCGCCACAGGAACCAGACTCCGAGGCCGCCATTCGAAAAGCAGGAGTTCGACCGCCAGCAGAATCGCAGCCACGGGAGTATCGAATGTTGCGGACATCCCCGCCGCGGCTCCTGCGACGAGAAGCGTCGTCCTTTCTGCATCCGTCACATGCATCCATTGACCGACCAACGAGCCGACAGCTCCTCCCGTCATGATGATCGGACCTTCCGCGCCGAAGGGTCCGCCGGAACCGATAGCAATTGCTGCCGAAACAGGTTTCAAAACGGCAATTTTCGGATCGACCCTGGCTTTGTGAAGGAGGATGGCTTCGATTGCTTCCGGGATTCCGTGACCACGTATCTTGTCAGAACCAAAACGGGCCATCAGGCCGACGATCAATCCACCCACAACGGGAACCACGACCATCCAATGCCCGAGAGGACCGCCGGACGGAGAAACAGACGCGACGCTGAAGCGATGGTAATAAAAGATGTTTGTTGAAAGCGCGATGCAGCGCAACAGCAGTATCGCCAGAATCGTCGCACAGACCCCAATGCCGATCGAAACGCCGGAGAGTAACCAGACCCGCCTGTCAACGGTAAAATCTTTGAGAAGTGATGGCTCTGACTGCAAGGAACGCCTTCTTTCATTGGGGTGTTTTTTGAACCACTGCCGCTACGATTTTGAAATACCGATACGCGTGAGTGCCTGTATCAGGCTTGGGGCCAGGTCGCGCAATTGCTGAGAATGAACATCGGAAAGTTGACGAAGTGCATGGTGGCCTTGAGCTGTCAGCTCTAACACCACGCATCGGCGGTCGTCAGCATCCTGATGTTTGCGCACGAGTCCCATCAACTCACACCGCTTCGTCAGTTCCACGGTGGTGTTGTGCCGAAGCCCCATAGCGCCTGCTACGTATCTGACCGTCACGAGCGTGCCATCCGGAGCTCCTGCAATTTGCAATAGAAGCTGGTGCTGCTGTGGCTGGAGACCGACGGCACAAGCGGCTTGTTCGCTAAATTGCAGGAAGTGGCGGATCTCACGACGGAATTTAGCCAGAAGTTGAATGTCATCGCGTTTCATAGTCATAGACAAAACGACCGTACCAAATATATCGTAACACGATAGGTTATCTCGTAGCGTAAGAGATCGCCGTCAAGAGCAGTCTTGAAGCCTTCCTTCCGCCACCGCGGTGCCTGGGAGGTGCCGGATGAAAATTTCCTTACTGGCTTTTTGTCTGATTCCACTCATTGCGATGATTGGAGCTGTAGTGGTTATGGTCAGAGACAGAAAAGCTCTCCATCGTCATCGACATCTTGACTCCCGAGATAGCGGCAAAAACGAGCGTCCAGGCCACACCGGGCCAACATAAACCGAGCCGTCAGCATTATTGAGGAAGTGCCCACCGGCTATGCCTCTGTCGAAGCCGCATAATGCTGGTTCGGCAAGTTCGCTATGTGCAGATCGGTAATGGCAACGACATGGAATTTCTCCCGGTGAAGATCGGCCACCATTCCCGCAAGATTAGGAAAGGCCGCGGTGTTCACCATGAACGGCCGGTTCTTCTCCTGATAATCGATGTCAAGATAAACTGCGTCGGCGGGAATCTTGTCCTGCGGCAACCCGCCGGCGACTTCGAGCCTGCGTCATGTAGCTGTACCGCGACTGCTGAACCCCAGCGCCCACAGCGGTGGAAGCGGCGTCGATCCAGTGAGCCACGCGTAGCTTGACAGCACATATTTTGCCGATGGCCCGTAGAGCAGATACATGTCCACCGGACCGCCTTCGGCGCGATACTAAATACGGTCCTGTAGCCGATGTTGTGTACGTGACAGCGAATCTGACGAAACCTGCAACACTCAGGGTATTGTTCGGGACTCGATATATCACGAAAGGATTGCCCGCCGGCTCAACGGATGTGCAGATCCCGATTCCGAACTCTGGCTTCGAACCGCGCTTTGATCTTGAACGACAGGGTTCCAGCGTCGCTATAGGAACAGGAAACGATGTCATCCGTGCGAACGCCTCTACATCGAATCTCTACTATTCCACCGGCTTAATGCGTGCAATACTTTATCGTCTGGATAAATTGGCTGAGAGCTGTACGTCACGACGATAGAGGATATTTGGAATGCGACATGTGCGTTATGTTTTGTTGATCTTGGTATTCGTCTTCTCAGTGCATCAAGCGAGCATGGCCCAGGAAATGTGGGTTGCAACCTGGGCCTCCTCCCAGCAGATTCCTGAACCGCGCAATGCGTTGGCGACGGAGGACCTGAGGGACGCAACTTTACGCCAGACCGTGCATGTCTCGCGTGCCGGCTCGGTACTCCGAGTGCATTTGTCGAACGTATTCGGGACCGAGGCGCTTCATCTCACTTCAGTCCATATTGCGAAGCCGACGGCATCCGGGAGCAGCGCAATCGACCTGGCTTCGGATCGCGCGCTGCTCTTCAACGGAACCCCGGATGTCATCATTCCGCCAGGTGCGGAGTACATCTCCGACCCCATTGCGTACCCGATCGCAGCACTTTCCGATCTCACAGTTTCCCTGCATCTTGAAGCCGAGCCGGGTCAGCAGACCAGCCATCCGGGCTCGCGGCAGACTACGTTTTATACCCATGGTGATCTGACGGCGGCGAAGGACATGCCGGAGGCAAAAACAATCGAGCATTGGTACATGCTGTCTGGTGTCGACGTGCAGGCTGCGCCTGGGGCCTATTCGATCGTCGCGCTGGGAGACTCTATCACGGACGGCCATGCCACCACCACCAATGGCAACGATCGCTGGACCGACGTGCTCGCGCAACGGTTACAAGCGAACGTCGCTACGCGCAACACAGGCGTCCTCAACCTCGGCACCGGAGGCAACCACCTCTTGATCGATGGGCTCGGCCCGAACGTGCTGGCGCGTCTGGACCGCGACGTGCTCGCACAACCAGGCGTTCGCTATCTCATCGTGCTGGAAGGCATCAACGATCTCGGCGGCATGAAGCGTCTCAAAGGAGCAGCACAGGACGCCCACGATCAACTGGTGCACCGCATGATCGGGGCGTATCAGCAGATCATCACCCGCGCTCACACCCACGGCATCACGGTCTACGGAGCCACCATATTGGCGGACGGCGGCGCCGGCTACTATGACGACGCAAGCGAACATGATCGCCAGCAGGTGAACGCATGGATTCGGCAGCCGGGACACTTCGATTCCGTCGTCGATCTCGATAAGATAACGGCCGACCCCGCCCACCCACTGCAACTTCTGCCGGCGTACGATTCGGGGGACCACCTGCACCCAGGCCCCGCAGGTTATCGGGCCATGGGGCAGGCATTCCCACTCTCATTGTTCAAATGAGCATTCGTTAGAAACGGAAATCACTTACGCTCTCAGCGGCGTCCGGCGGTCGCATCAACGATCGTGGTGCCACTGGCATCGAACGTTGCGCCGGCGGGAACGAAGATGTCGGTCGCCGTCCGGTTGCTCGCCTGGCCGACGCGGAGTTCGATGCGCTGGGAGTCGATTCCCTTTTCCGTCGTCAGATAATGGCCGGCGTTACGAGCACGTTCCGCACCGGCCGCTGGCTTTTCATCTGATGAATAACTCCCGACAATAATCAACCGCCCGGTAGACTCGCGCTGCAATTGCAACGCAATATCGTCCAGGCAGCCTTTTGCTTCATTGTCGACGCGCAACGCACGCTTGCGGTCACGCTCGAACGACAACGTACACAGGTCGCGCGTCTGTGCAGCAACCGCAGTCGCCGTCACAGCAGTAGTCGACGCGAGGACTGTCACGCTGGTGTTGGCCGAAGCAGACTTGCCCAGATCGTCGACCACGCTGCATGTAACGCTGATCGTTCCCGGCGCAACGCCGGCTGCGTTCAGAGTCGCTGTAGAAGCGTGCGATGCGACGTTCCCCGCGCTAGCCGAGTAGGAATAAGTGAGCGGCCGATGCTGGGGACTCGAAGCCAGGGCGGAGATGGTGCTGGTTCCGCCGGGTTGCACGCTGTCAGGATCTGCGGAGCATGAAACTGTCGGCGGTTCCATCGATCTAATAGTGAAAGTTGCCGTGCATTGCGCTTGCTCGGTAACGCGATGGCCTGCGCTGACGCTGCCAATGACTGAGTAGCTGCCGGGTGCGAGGCCAGTGGTGTTGACGGTCGCATTCGCATCGGAACCGCTCACAGTACCGCCGCTTGTTTTCCAACTGTAGACAGCCTGGTGCTTCGTATCGAGATTCGTCGCCGCGCCGCTAACAATCACCGGCTCACCGGCAAATGCGCTCTGCGGCTGCACTGAACACGCGAATTGCACAGGCAATTGTGGTGCTGCGCTACCGAAGCGGAAGACGAGACCCGATGAAATCCGGAAGTCATTCTGGTTGGTGTTGGCTGCTGCCGTCGTGCTGGCGAACCGCGTCAACATGTACTCTGCCTGCACTGCGCGGAGGAAGATGTGGCGGGTGAACCGGATGTCCAATCCACCGCCGCCGGTCAGGGCAAGCGAATTCTGCGTCGGTAGGGGTATGCACAAACTGCCCGTGCAATTGGAAACCGTCACTTGTGTGGCGTGGATGCCTCCAACCAACACCTGAGCGAAGGGAGAGACCCTCCTGTCTCGCCGGAAGGAGAGACGTGGACCGAAGAGATAGGTATAAGCTGTGCCGCTGGCATCAACGTCCCGGGGCTGGTTGGCTCCTGTGCCGGTGAGTCGCAGTCGATCGGCGTCATAACCGCCAATGTCGGCGACCAGGCCAAAATGGTTGTTGAAGTTGAACGCAAAAGCAGCACTTCCGCCGTTCAGTCCAACCATACGGTTGCCCGCTGTCGAGGTAGAGCCGGCGCCGAAGTGTGTGTAGCCGAGGAAGAGTTCGGCTTTCGCCGTCTTGCCCTGGGCATGAACCAACATCGGTGTCATCGAAACAGCCATCGCGATTGCGGCGATCGTCCGCGCAGATAATTTCATTTCATTCTCCTGAATTGCGCGTCGCGGTCATCATTCAACGCCTACCATTGACCCGTGCGTTGAGTTGTTTATGGAGCGGGAGTGTTGACGACCGTGTTGACCAATGTGAGCGGCCCGGTCAGAACCAGCAGCCTGCCGTTGACTGTCGTCACTGCGGCAACTCCAGCGGTTGAGACTGAGATTCCAGCCTGGGACATGATCGTGCCCGTCATTGTTCCACCACCCTGAATTCCGTTGATCGTCGCAGCGGTCCCTACCTGCCAGTACACATTCTTGGCCTGCGCACCATTCACGAGCAGGACGTTTCTATGTACAACCGGCGTACCGACAGTGAGCGTCGTCGACATCTGGAAGGCCCAGAATGCGTTGGGGTCTCCCTGCGCGTCGAGGACGAGGTCGCCTTGCGTAATACCGAAGCTTCCCGATGCGGACTTGTAGACTCCGGGCGCCAGCGTCCGGTTGCCAAGCTCACCGGCTGACCCGCCACCGCAACCCGGGCAGACGGAAACATCGAGACCGTTCGGCAGGGCGACGAGGGCGTTGTAAGCCGTCAGCGCGTCCGCCGCAGCCTGGGCTGCAATGGCTGCTGTGAGGGCAGTTCCTTCATTGGGGCAGAAGACCGTTGGCGGAGGCGGTGCGGTGTCAATCGATCCATTCACCTGCCCCATGTTGAGCGGCGTTTCGGTGTAGACACAGCCCGGCGTGTTGTCATGGAAGCCGGTGATGATCGTCGAGACGCCGGTTGTCCCAATATTTCCATTGATGACAGTGGCGGTTCCCTGATTGGTGATGCCGGCTCCGCCGCCGAAACCGCCAAAGACTGCCGCACTTGCAAGGTTGATCGGTGACACCACGATGACCGCACCCGTGGTGAAGGTCCAGGGGTTCGGCGCAACCCCAGTGCCCAGCGGGTTGCCAGCGAGATCGGTGGCGCCCGTCGTCACCGTTGCGTTATAGATGCTGCCGGCTGTAAGCGGGGCGGAAGGAGTAAAGCTGGCGATGAAGTTGATGGGATCGTAGGACACGGTTCCGGCAACCGTAGCTCCACCCGGCCCGGTGAGCAGGAAGGTTGCGGTGGTTATCGTCAGCGGATTCATCGCCTCAGAGAAGGTCGCACTGACGACTTGATTGAGGGGAACGGTGATGGACGCGTTGGCCGGTGTGGTCGAGACGATCTGAGGCGCTATCGTGTCCGGTGCCGCACCAGTCGTAAAGGTCCACACATAGTTCACCGCGAGCGCATTGCCGGCAAGATCGGTGACTCCGGTGGTGATTGTGGCAGTGTACAAAGTGCTCGGTAAGAGATTTGCGGTTGGTGTGAATGTCGCCGTGTTGCCGACGCTGGCATACGTTACCAGTCCGGCGACCGGAGTGAGCCCAGGCCCGGTCAGCGTAAACGTGGAGGCGCCGACAGTCGCAGGGTTCA
>Ga0070679_100000724_pt1 | contig 28496 bp, 25 predicted proteins | sample KBSC63BmetaG_FD_65652 | JGI IMG/M metagenome (GOLD analysis project Ga0070679, IMG submission 65652) | Corn rhizosphere microbial communities from Kellogg Biological Station, Michigan, USA - KBS C6-3B metaG | ecosystem: Host-associated > Plants > Roots > Rhizosphere | place: USA: Michigan... | reverse complement strand
CAGCCTCACACCCGGACTTGGCATCTACACCACTTCGTTTGGCCGCTTAAGAATTCTTCAGGGCTGACTATTTACCGTCCCCGTTACAACTACTAGGACTTTGGCGTACTTATTACCTAAGGACCGGGTCCGATGCGGTAGATGCGAGTCAAAATATAGAACATCTCCTGAGTTAAGACGGAAGTTTTTACCTGAGAGCTCGACCTCGATGCTGCCGGATAACACAAACATAAATTCTTCTCCGACATGTTCAAATAGCCGCTTATCCTGAAATTTGAGTGGCGGTTGCATAATATAAGGCTCCATAGATTTGAATTTCTTCGAGCCCGCCAACATTTCGTAATCATAGCCTGACGAGCTACCCGCTCGCATGAATGATCGTCGCTCGCTTTTTCTGACTATCGAAATCGCGCCTTCGTGATTATCCTCTCCGAGCAATTGTCCGACAGTAATATTGAAGCTTTCCGCAAGTTTCATGGCAGTGGAAATCGAAGGCACTGATATGCCTCTTTCAATCTTTGAAACGAAGCTTTTTGTCAGATTGGATAAGCCCGACAAATGGTCGAGTGTCATGTTTCTCTGTTTGCGAAAGAAACGAATGCGTGCGCCTATCCCCTGATTCTCGGGCTTCACCCGTGAGATCGGTGAGCTTTGCGACACAGGTTGCCTTTTCTGATCTAGTTTTTTCCGCAAAGCCTTTAGCGCGTGACGGACCATGTGCTCATACCAAATTCTGGTTGCTAGAAGGAATCAATGAACCGCTATGTGAGCGCAAACTCAATATCGTATCGTTATGGTTATTGCATATGGCGAAATCCGCGTCATTGCGAGAAGTGCTTCGAAGCGTAATAACATCGTCAAGCAGAAAAGCGCGCACACGTGATTGCTGCCGATATCCCCCGCGGCGCGCGCCCTAATTATTTGATTTTACTAGGCTTTGACAATCGCTGTCATGTGTACCCCATTCTGAAATCGACCTGAATGTTTCGCCAAAAGATACTTGTCAAGTTATGCTGTCTTGAGAATAAGTTTTGCACAGCTCCACCGCCATTGAGTGACCGAAGCAGATTTCCCTCGCCGTAGGGCTGCTGGCGAGAAGCGACCAGTCGCTCCCACAACGGGAGGAACGGCGACGTTTGGACTAAGCTGATCGTCGATCGATGCTTGACGTTCTTTCACAAGCACTGCTCGTTGGGCGTCTGTAACGCCGACGTTCTTGAAACTATCGGGGGCCCTAGATGGCGATGCTCTTTTTTGAGGTCTCCGGCGTACTCAGCACTGCAATTGTCGTGATCAGACCCAGCACGATCAGGAAAACCGAAATCGGCCACGTCGCGCCACCGCTCCATCCTGTGAGAGCAACGGCAATGAGCGGCGTCAGACCACCGCCGATCGCACCGCCAATTTGAAACCCAAGCGATATTCCGGAGTATCGCACCTTCGTTCCGAACAACTCCGGCATGAAACTGGCGTGAAGAGAGAAAACAACTCCCTGGCAAACAACAATACCAAGAACAATTCCCAGCATGACAAGCGGTGGATTTCTTGTTTCGAGTAGCCCAAATAGCGGGAACGCGTACAGGACACCAAATAGCGTGCCGAATAGATAGAGTGGGCGGCGACCGACCTTATCCGACAGCCATCCCGTAAGCGGCATGATCGCGAGCTCTATGAATGTTGCAATTGTTACGGCTTCGAGAATGAAAGAGGTGCTCATTCCGAGCTGCTTGGTCAGATACGCTACTGCAAATACCGACAGGATGTTAACCCATGCCACTTCGGTGATCTTGAGGCCGATAGCGATCAAGGTCTCGCGCCGAAAGGTGGTGAGTGCTTCGAGAACGGGGACGCGCGCAACCTGCTTTTTCTCGCTGATACGTCCAAAGGCCGGCGTTTCATCGAGCCGTGTGCGAATGTAGATGCCGAGAGCAATCAACAAGGCGCTAGCCAGGAACGGCAGCCTCCAACCCCAACTCACGAAATCCGACTCCGGCAAATGCGTTGCGATGGCGAACACCCCCGTAGCAATGAGCCGCCCCAAAGGGTTACCCATCTGGACAACGCCGCCGAACAGGCCGCGGCGATTCGCGGGCGCCGACTCGGCGACCATCAGCACCGCGCCGCCCCACTCACCACCCAAACCAATCGCCTGGACCAGGCGCAACACGATCAGACTGATCGGCGCGAGAATTCCAATCTGCTCGTAACTCGGCAAGATTCCGACGAGGAACGTGCCGCCGCCCATCAGCATGATGGAGATAACCAGCATCGGGCGGCGGCCGATGCGATCTCCGAAATGTCCAAAGATGATGCCACCGAGCGGCCGTGCGAGATATCCGACAGCAAAAACGCTGAATGCCGCCAAAGTGCTGACAACGGGATCAGGAGTTGGGAAAAATACTTTGCCAAACACGAGGGCTGCGGCGGTGCCGTAGATGAAGAAATCGTACCACTCGATGATAGTGCCGAATGCGCTGGCTATCACGACCCTCGTTATCGGCCGCGCAGCTTGGTCAGGCTCCAGGGGGCGGTTCACGCCGGACAAATTTGTCATTTCTCCCATAGTGTCCTCTGAGACGCTCAAGGCTGGTACACAAGGTGTCACATAGAACTTGCGCTATCACAAGTGTGCTCTGCGGCGAGACGCCTCGACACGATCGGCAGTCGTGCTTTTTTAGCCGCTCGAACGTTCCTCAATAGAGATTAGTGGTTGTTTTTTTCGCGATTTGTGCTACGCGGTATCTTAAAGGACACAATGTTTCATAATTGAGTGTAGCGGGAATATGTGTCGGCAGGCCACGCGCGAGCGCAGGCATGATGCTGGAGCCAAGGACTGTTGGGAGAGCGCAATGCTAACGCTGGATTTTCACGCTTCCGGGCGCCACTTTCTCCAAATCCCGGGACCGAGCCCGGTGCCGGATCGCCTGCTCCGGGCGATGAGCTATCCGACAATTGACCATCGCGGTCCTGAGTTCGGTGCGCTTGGCCAAAGGATACTCCAGGACATCAAGAGCGTATTCAAGACGACACAGCCTGTCATCATTTACGGCTCGTCAGGTACCGGTGCCTGGGAAGCTGCGCTGGTAAACACTCTGAGCGCCGGCGACAAAATCCTCATGTTTGAGACCGGCCAGTTCGCCGCGTTGTGGAATGAAATGGCCAGGCATTTGGGACTGAAGCCGGAACTCATAGGACTGCCCGGATATGAAGGTTGGCGCCAGGGCGTTAAGCCCAACATGATCGCGGAGAGATTGCGGGCCGACAAGGACCGTCAGATCAAGGCGGTCTGCGTCGTTCATAACGAGACGTCGACCGGTGTTACTTCCGATATCGCCGCTGTGCGCCGTGCGATCGATGAGACGGGCCACCCGACCTTGTTGTTCGTGGACACTATTTCCGGCCTTGCTTGCGCGGATTACAGGCACGACGAATGGGGTGTGGACGTCACCATTTCCGGATCGCAGAAGGGATTGATGCTACCACCGGGTATCGGCTTCAACGCAATCTCCGAGAAGGCACTGGCCTCGAATAAGAAAGCTACTTTGCCGCGCAGCTATTGGGACTGGGGACCGATCCTGAAGGCGAATGAGACGGGCCATTGGCCTTACACGCCGAATACGAACCTTCTCTATGCGCTTTCCGAATCGCTCGACATGATTCTTGCCGAAGGCCTCGACGAGGTGTTTGCACGCCATTGCCGGCTTGCCGAAGCCTGCCGCGCAGCAGTCGGCGCCTGGGGGCTCGAGATCCAGTGCCGCGATCCAAATTTATACTCACCCGTTTTGACCGGGGTGGTAATGCCGGAAGGTAAGGATGCGGATCAGCTTCGCAAGATAATCTATGAGCGCTTCAATCTTTCCCTAGGTGCTGGTCTTGGCAAGGCGAAAGGGAAGATGTTCAGGATCGGTCATCTCGGAGATTGCAACGAACTTACGTTGCTGGCGGCCCTCACCGGCTGCGAGATGGGTCTTCAGATGTCGCAAGTTCCCGTCAGTGGCGGTGTAAATACCGCCATGGACGTCTTTATCCAACAGGACCGACGCCCAAACGCACAGAAAATAGTTAAGCTCAGCCGCAGCTGATGGTTCGCAAGCAATTTTATCCGCTCCCATTTGTTTGCATTCAACGCGAATTTCAGAGGTGAAAAACATCATACACTAGGACACGCCGTGCGGCCGGCAGCATCGATATGGCGGCAGTTTGGCAATTGGCTGTAAATGCAGGAGTCAGGGTCGAATGGCTGGATTCAGGGCCTGCGAATCGATGTGATTAGTGCGTGACATAATGTGTCATATCAGATAAAAATATGTCGTTAGATCGGAGGATAATCCTATGAACGTGGTTGTCAGAGACAAGGCTGAGTATCACGAGCAGACCACTCAGCGTATGAACAAGCATTTCGTCGTGCCGGAATGGTCTGATCGTCAAAAACTTGCGTTAGCGTCCAGGATTCTGGCAGCTGACGGTCACGATTCAGGGCTCGCGGGCCAGTTGACCGCGCGCGGACCGAAGCCAGGCACCTATTACATGCTGCGCTTTGGTCTCGGCATGGAAGAGATCACAGCGGAAAATCTTCTCCTCGTGGACGATGATCTCAATGTCCTCGAAGGCGAGGGCATGCCGAATCCATCAAATCGTTTCCATCTGTGGATCTATCGTGCCAAGCCAGCGGTCCGCTCAATCATCCATACGCACGCGCCTTACGTTTCCGCCTTGTCCATGATTGGAGTACCTCTCGCTGTCGCCCACATGGACACGAGCCTTTTCCATGAAGACTGTGCGTGGCTTCCGGAATGGCCAGGAACGCCCATCGGAGATGAAGAAGGGCGCATTATCTCCGAGGCAATCGGTGACAAACGCTCGATCTTGCTTGCGCACCACGGCCAACTCACGGCTTGCGCCGGCGTGGAGGAGGCAACGGTACTCGCGTTGTTTATCGAGCGCGCGGCGCGGCTCCAGTTGATGGCCATGAGCGCGGGAAAGATTCAGCCGATCGATCCCGAGCTTGCCAAGGAAGCCCACGATTACCGCTTAAAGCAGCGTGCGATCGCCGCGACATTCTACTACTATTCGCGGCGGGTGCTTCGTCAGGATCCAGCGGTCATTGGTTGAGCCTAAACTAATAGGACGAAGGCGCTAAAAGCGCCTTCGTCTATTAGCGCAGATGCGATCATTTTCTGTTCGCTGAACATTCTTTGCGTCTCGGATAGACGCGGCCACTCATAGCGGCGGCCTGATGACGGGTGCAGCCTCACTGTATTTATGAGGTGGTAACAGTCACAAAAACTGCCTGGAAAAGCCTTGACACGATGTGTCATTTTAGAAACAGATTTGGATCCGAGTAAAAACCTGCAAGAAACAATAGGGTGGCTTTCGATGGCTAAAATGAAGGTTGCGGCAGTTCAAACTTATTCGCATTTGGGCGAGTCTAAGAAAAACTTGGCGTCAGTCCTGGCGAACATCACGGAGGCTGCCAAAAATGGTGCCAAATTCGTCGTGTTTCCGGAGTGCATGAATGCCGGTTACGTCTGGGAAGATCATGCCCATGCGTTGTCGGTCTCCGACACAATTCCCGGTGAGTTCACCGGCGGAATAGGCAAGCTGTGCAAACAGTTCAACGTCTATGTTGCGATTGGAATGTCCGAACGAGACGGTGACGACGTCTATAATTCCGTTGCGCTGATCGGTCCGGAGGGCTTTATCGGAAAATATCAGAAGAATTTTCTGTTCGATTTCGATCCGTTCTATTTTACGCTCGGTACCACGGGCTATCCCGTGTTCGATACACCGATCGGCAAGATCGGCCTCTTCATCTGCGCCGATGCCCGCATCCCGGAGGGTGCGCGCATGCTGGCGCTCAAGGGCGCTGAGATCATTTGCCACATCACCAATTCAACCACGCATGAGCAACACGAGCTTCACGAGCCGGCGCGCGCCAACGAAAACGAACTGTGGTTGGTTTGTGCCGACAAGGCGGGAACGGAAGAAGGCCTGACATATCCAGGCTTCAGCCAAATTGTGCACCCTGAAGGAAATATCGTCGTCCGTGGCAGTCAATTCGGTCACGAGATCGTCTACGCAGAAGTCGACACGGACGTGGTTGCCGCAGTTCGGCAGAAGGGGGACAGCCTGATGCGCGGACGTCGTCCCTCGACATACGGAATCCTGCGCGAGTCTTATGAATCGCTCCCCTATGCGAAGGTTGCCGCAACTCCGGTCGTACCGGGATCAATCTCTGTCCTCGCCTCTCCGACGCAGATTTGCAACCATGGCAACGACGCTGACGCTACGCTGAAGCGTGCGCTCAAGCACGGCGATGAAGCAGGGAAGGAAAATGCACGTTTAATTGTTTTCCCCGAGCTTTTCATGACGTCAGGACACCCGACGGCTGCAGAAGCCAAGCAGTCGGCGAAACTAACCTCGAAAGTGTTGAAGGAGTTCGGTGTCGTCGCCAAGCACCGGCAGGCCTGGTATGTGTTGAACCTCGTCGAGGAAGTCAAAGGCGAGTATTACAACACGAGCTTCGTCGTCGGTCCGACTGGAGAGATCGTCGACCGCTACCGCAAGGTGCACCTGGCGCCGGCCGAGGCTGACTGGGCTACGGCGGGCGAGGAGTATCGCGTTCTGGCCCTGCCATTCGGCAATGTGGGTCTGATGACCGGTCATGAGGTTTGCTTCTTCGAGGTTGCTCGTATCCTTACCTGTATGGGAGCGGACGTTATCGCTTGTCCGTCGAATTTCCGGGCATCACGAGAATTCGATCTTTTCGCCAAGGAGCGCGCCCTCGAAAACAAGACCTTTCTCATCGTAGCGAACCGGACCGACGCCGCAGTCGAGGGCGGCAGCGCGGTCGTCAATCCAAACGCGTCGCTGTCGCATCGGGCTGGGAAGGATCAAGGTGACTATGTCTTTGCCTATCTCAACCTGACGTGGGCTCGCGACAAGCAGATCCGGCCGGGTACTGACCTCGTGCGTAATCGCCGACCGCAGTTCTACACCGAGCTCACGGAGCCCCTGTCGCTTTAAGATCGACAATAAAGAAGCGAAATAGCGGGCGCCGTAGCCCGCTATTTTGTTTGGGATCCAGTCGCTGCAAGCGTAACGATGCGCCATTAGTTATTTACGCTAACTCGCGACCAAGCGACGCTCGCTTGTCGCGTTACGCTTACCGTCGGCCAGGAGGCGACGGCGTGGTCACGCCTCACTCGCTCCGGCATCAAACTGCCTCGGCGACCTTGTCCATATTTCCTTGCGTTTCAGGAACGAGGATTGCGCCTGCACCGTAAAGCACGGTGGCTACGATCAGGAAAACAAGCACTGTCGAGGGGATGTTCTGCGATGTCTGACTGGCCAGCGTAACGAATGTCGGCATCATGCCACCGAGCGCGAATCCTACGTTCCACGACAACGACGTTCCCGTTGCGCGCAACTTTGTGGGAAAGCGTTCGTTCAGGAAGATCATAATAGGCGCCAGCGCCGCATTGCCGCAAAACGTCAGGATGCCGGCGTACAGGTAGATCATACCGAGCGAGTCCGACGTCAATCCTGTCAGTCGGACGTAGCACAGCGGAATGAGGACGAGGTTGGCCGCAGCGAGAAACATAAACACGCGCTTGCGCCCGAAGCTATCGGATAGAGCCCCAAACAGCGGCGTAGCGACGATGGCCACGAAGTTGGCGGTCACTAGAATTCCGCCGAGATCGTAGGCCGGCACCTTGTTCACCAATTTCAGGAATGCCGGCAGGTAACTTTGGGTGAGATAGATCTGCGTGGCAGCCCCAATTACGATCATCATATTGACCGTATTGATGCCGAGATACCGCCTGGAGAGCAAATCTTTCAATGGCGAAGAGGGTGCATGCTTCACTTGTTCGGCGCCTAACCAAAGTGGCGATTCCTGAACGGCATGGTGAACGAAGGCGCTGAGGATCGCGCCTGCAAAGCCGCCGAAGAACATTACGCGCCAACCCCAAATCAGGAAGCTCTCGCCGGAGAAGATGTGCGAGACGCCAAAATACATACCGGAGGCAAGCAGCGAGCCGATGGCCGCGCCAGCACCAACGATGCCGGACATCAACCCACGCCGGTTCGCCCCCACCGTTTCAGTGCCAATCGTATGCGAAGAAGACACGACGCCTCCGACAAAGACGCCTTGAAGGACACGCAAGCCGATGAATAACGCCGGCGCCAACAGGCCGACCTGATTGATTGTGGGAAGAAACCCCATCAGGCCTGTGACGATGCCAATGCCACCCACCGAGACGATCATTGCCTTGCGGCGGCCGTGACGATCGGCGTACGGGCCGAAGATTGCGGATCCGAGCGGACGCATGACCAGCGTGATTGCGTAGGACGCATAGACGGCCGCCAGCGACAAAATCGGATTGCTGGAAGGAAAGAAGAGATCCCCGATTTGCGGCGCCACGAACAGGATGATGAAGAGGTCAAAGAGATCGCACGACCAAGCTAGTGTCGCGCATATTGCGGTCTTGATAACTTGCCGGTCAGTTGCCGGAACCGGAAGCCCGCCTGTTACCGAGATGATAGTGCTCATCGATAAGCCCCCTATTTTTCTGCGTTGTGGAACTCGTTCAGCCGAAGAAGATCGGAGTTCACTGGTTGGATTTATTCGCCTTCTGCGCGGTTTCCTGACCGTCCTTGGTTCGACTATAGTCCCTCAGATATGATACCATGTGTCGAATAAGACATCACGTGTCAATTAGTCTTAACCGAGGCTCTTCCAGCTATGCGCACCGATGAATGAGGAGGCAACTCCCGCACATTGTTTAGCGCAGCTGCCCAAAGAGTGATCTTTTGACGAGTGTTTGCCTAGTTACAATCGCTATTGACACTTAGTGTCATAGCGGAAACAATTGTCGGCTGTAATCTGCGCGCAGGGGCGGCTTGTGAAAAGAACCGGCTTTTCAGACACCGAGGAGCGGGGGCCGAATGGCGGCGCGTTGACGCTTCCGGCGAGGACCGAGCGTATTGATGTTCATTCGCACTTCATATCTGCCGATGTCCTGGCGGAGATCAGACGGGTAGGGGTCTTGTGTGATTCCCCATACGAAGAGCGAGAGGGTGTCGGTATATTCGTCCATACGCCCGAGCGTCCGTACGGACCGATCAAGCAGCCGTTCCACGATGTGAACATGCGGCTGGCCTATATGGATGAGGCCGGAATCGATAAGCAGGTTTTGGTCGCCCCACCTTTCGTTTTCTACTATTGGTCCAGCGCTCCGGAAGCTCATGCGCTGATGCAATTGGAGAATGACGGTATCGCGGAAGTCACCCGGCATCCATCAGGCCGGTTTCTTGGCTTCGGCACGGTGATGTTAAACAATGTTCCTGCAAGTGTCCGCGAAGTCGAGCGCATCAAGGGGCTCGGACTTGTGGGTGTCGAGATCGGTTCGAACGTCAATGGCGGCGGTTTGGACGATCCGCAACTGTTTGCGTTTTACGCGGCCATGGAATCGCTTGATCTGGCCCTGCTCATTCATCCGCACAATGTCGCGGGGAAAGAGCGAATGCCGGACTACCATCTGCGTAACCTGCTCGGCTTTCCGCTCGATACGACGCTCGCGGCGTCGCAGCTGATCTTTTCAGGTGTGCTTGATCGCTTTCCGAAATTGCGCATCTGTCTCGGGCAAGCTGGCGGCTTTCTCCCCTATATCATCGGCCGGCTCGATGCTGGCTATGGAGCGAGACCTGAATGCCGGCGCAACATCAGCCGGCGTCCCAGCGAATATCTGCGGCATTTCTATTACGACACCATCATTCACTCTCCGCACTCTTCGTCGTTCTTAATCGATACCGTCGGTGCCGACCGCGTCATGCTGGGAAGTGATTTCCCGTTCGATATGAACGCCATTTCGCCGATCAGCGACATTGAAAGGCAGAGTTCACTTACGGCTGCTCAGCGGAACGCCATCTACCATACGACCGCGATGGAATTTCTTGGACTGAACCGGATAACTGCGGGCAACTGAGGTAAACATGAGGCCGATCATAGCCGCCCTGCAGCAACTGTGCCGGCTCTTCACCTGGATATCGGTCGGCATCATTTCGTTGCTCGCGTTTCCGATGATCTACGATGTCGTTATGCGTACCGCTAAACATCCGACGATCTGGGCGTTCGAGGTCACGACCTATGCACTTATCGTCGCGACGTTTCTTGCCAATGCCCATGCCCTGGGAAGCGGAAGGCATTTTCGGGTGACGTTCATTCTCAAGATCTATCCAGCTCACGCGCTTTTGTTCAATCGCTTCGCTTACGGCACGACGTTTCTGTTCGGTTTGGTGCTCTTCGTTGCCGGATGGGAATATGCCTATGCCGCGTATGCCGCTGACCAGCACTCCGCGACGCTGCTGTCTGTTCCCCTTTATTTGCCGCGGGCGGCAATTCCTCTCGGGGCAATCAGCCTCATGGCCCAAGCGCTGGTCAATCTGCTGACCAACGAATATCCGGAACATAATGAAGCGCCCATTGCCGTGGCCGCCGAATAAACACCGGGTATCGACTGCAGAACGAGAGTTATGATGGAATTCTTAAGCGATCACGCCGGCCTTATAGCGATACTCCTGATGTTCACGCTCATGCTGCTGAGCGTACCGGTATTTGTCGCAACTGGCGTTGGAGCTCTGATCGGTTTTCTTTTGATCCGCGACCCGGATCAAGCCGTGCATGACATGGGGGATATTGTCTGGGCAAGCGCGGCCATTTACGAACTGGTCGCCCTTCCATTGTTTATTTTTACCGGGCTACTGATGCAGAGAATTGGCGCAGGCGAAGACTTGTTCAACGTCACCAGGGCTTGGGTCGGCGCGAGCCGCAATTCATTGGGGGTGGCGACCATTCTCGCTTGCGGAATTTTTGCAGCTATTTGCGGCTCAAGTATTGCGACCGCGGCGACGGTCGGAATCGTTGCAATTCCGCTACTTCTCGGTGATCGCTACACCGAGGCGCAAGCTGGTGGCTTCGTGGCCGGCGGCGGTACGCTTGGGATTATCGTGCCGCCAAGTATTCCGATGATCCTTTATGGTGTCCTGACCGAGACGTCGATCGGCCGGCTGTTTCTGGCCGGTATTGTTCCTGGCCTCATCATGATGACACTGTTCATCATCTACGTGCTGTTCAGCCGTCCTATAATTCGCCGGTCTCATGACATGTCATTCGCGGAGAAGCTCGCCATCACATGGCACGGCTTGCCCGTTTTGTTGCTGCCTGTGATCATCATCGGATCGATCTATGCCGGACTGTTTACGCCCACCGAGGTGGCTGCGCTCGCTATTCTCTACGTAGTCATCGTGGGCGCCTTGCAGCGTCGCCTCACAGTCCGCATCTTCTTCGAAGCCGGAGCCGAAGCGACAAAGACCGGGTCGATGCTTTTCATGCTGATCGTGTTCGGCGAATATCTGTCGCATTTCCTCACCTATGTGGAGCTTCCAAAAAGCGTCGCGGCCTTCATCACGATGTGGTCCTGGGGACCGCTGATGACCGTCACTCTGATGATGCTGGGCTATCTTGTGCTCGGGAGCTTTCTCGAGACGGCCGCGATGTTGCTGGTATCGGTGCCGCTGTTCTTTCCGATTGCCCACACCATCGGCATGGATCCGGTGGTGTTTGGTGTCTTCGTCTGCATAGCCATGGAGATTTCGCAAATACATCCGCCGATCGGCGTCAATCTCTTTACCATTCATGGTATTTCTAAAATTCCGCTGTTGCAGCTTGCGAAGGGAACGCTGCCGTTTCTGCTGATCGAAACCGCAATGTTGTATGTGATTTATTTTGTGCCGGAACTTTCCCTTTGGTTACCTCGGCAGGCAATGGGGCACTGATCGCATGGCATCGTCACTTCATTTTGGTCGCGGAGGCACGCAGATGATGACCGGCTGGCTGTTGAGAGTAATTCTGCTCGCTACGTTAATGTTGATGCCTGGAAGCCTTCGTGCGGACGAGAAGCCCATCATGCTGACGCTGGCGACATGGGGCGCGCTCAGTCATCCGCACGAGAAGGAATTCGTCGATCGTTTCATCAAGGCCGCGGTGCGAGAAAGCGGCGGGCGGCTCGCGTTCAAATATTTTCCGAGCGGCTCGATGGTCAAACAGGACGATGTCGTGTCGGCGGTACCGGGCGGATTGGTCGACATCGCATTGATGATCATCGACAGCTGGGCCGGGATCAATCACGACGTATCCATCACGGCGACACCACTATGGACCTTGTCGATGAAGCAGTCGCGAACGCAACTGGTATCGGGGCAACCGCTTTACGAATATTTTTCCAACATTATGGAAAAGAATAACGTGAAACTGTTGTGTTTGCTGGATATCGGGCCACCGGTAATCGCGACACGCTTTCCGTTGACCAAGGCGGAAGACCTCAACGGAAAGGTCGTGCGGGCACTTTCAAAGGGCAGCGCAGAGAATTTGCAAGCGCTGAAATCGTCTCCGATCGTGATGGGCGTAGGGCAGGTCTACGCAGCCCTTCAGCGTCACACCGTGGACGGCGCGATGAACGGTATTCAGGGCTCCATCGGGTTACGCTATTATGAAGTTGCCGACTATGAGCTCGCCACGGGAGGTGTTTTGGGCACCGTAGTCAGCGGCTACATTATGAACCTCAAAAAATACCAGTCGCTACCTCCTGACCTTCAGTCGGCTATTTTACGAGCGGTCAATGAAACGCGGGCCCATACCCAAGATTATATTATAACGACGTATCCTAACTTTCTGACTGAGGCCAAGAAACGGGGTATGAAGGTCTTCGAAATTGAAAAAGGAACTTCAAGCTGGGACAGTTGGCAGTCAGCGTTGACACGATACAAAAGTGATATTCGCGCTACCTACTCGAGCGCGTTGTTGAGATTGATGCCTTAGCAGTTGGTGCCAAACATGTTCTCATTATGACTCGAAATGATGAGCAAGCATTGGTGCGTTGCGTGAACGCTTAGATGGTCCCATCAGTGTTTGCATGTGATGACTTGTGTGGCATTCTATTTGTTTGCGTAACACCCTCAAAGAGTGAAGAAGCGAGATTCTGTCTAACAATCCGCGTTATGTTTTGCTGTTGGTGTGGTGAATATACCATGGACATTTTACAGACCGGGTGGCGCAAAGCGTCCTCTTTTTTCAAGTCCACGGTTGATGTTTTTTCTGCGAGTCCGCCGCAGCGCCGAACTTGGAGCCAGACAGAGGCAATCGTGATAGCTTGCGAAATCGAGCCGCTCGATCTTGAATTAGCTTTGCTCTATGTGCCGAAGGTCACTTATGAATTCAGTGCAAATGGCGAGGAATTCCGTTGTACTGAAATGATCAGGCAGAGACCGAATTTTGCGCGAACAGCAAGCTGCTGGAGCGATTTAAGCGAGGTACTAAAATTCGGGTGATGTACAATCCGGCAAGTCCACGTATGACGCATCTTGTTAAAACCTGACCTGGCAGGATCACGCCGTGAGGTCATGATTACCACTCACTGAATTACACGACAGTGATCTCCACCCGCGCTATTTGATTGATATGGACGTCAGACGGCTGGACGTTTCCTTGACTATCCGTTGCACGTACGAAGATGATGTACCGCCCAGTTTGTGAAGCCGTCCAAACAGCTTCGAATGGCTGCCAAGCATGGTCTATTCTAGGGCCGACTTTTGCTTCCAACCATGGGCTGTCCCGGCCAACGCGAACTTCTACGCGTTCAACCTCGTGGACTCCCCACGCCCAACCAACGATTTGGTGGGTACCGATGGAGACGACATCATCTGTTTGGTGGCTCGTCAGCATACTGTTCACTTGAACCTCGGCGACCTGATGACGCTCAATAGCCCCGTCAACCGTATCAGCGGTATTATAGAGCACACTTGAGAACAAGCCGCTGGGCCGACCGTGAGCGACGACTAGTTTGTTGACCCATTTGACGGAATTGGTGCCGTAATATCCGGGAACAATGATCCGGAGAGGGAAGCCATGTTCGGGAGGCAAGACCTCGTCGTTCATCTCGTAGGCGAGCAGAACGTCGTTCCGCCGTACGCGTTCCAACATTAGATCTTTTCGATATTCAGAAACGCGCTCTGCTGTTGCTGTGCCGGGACGGTAGACACCCCAATCCGCGCCATCGATCCAAACGTGACTGGACCCGGAAAGCGGTTTTGCTAGTTCAAGTATATGCGCCAGAGGCACGCCGCGCCATTTCGCGGTACTCACCCGCCGTACTGGCTTGTCGGGAACGAGGGGATCACCTGCGCATTCCAGCGTGACGATCATTGTTCGCGCCGGAAGCTCTCGAATGGATTGCAAGCTCAGGATCTGAGGTTGTGCGACCGCCCCGCTGACCGTAACCGTCCATTCTTCCGCGCTGAGGCGCGGGATGCCTAGCGCCGCCAATACGAAGTGGCTGGGAGTTGGCGTAATGAAGGATCGCACCCCCCCGGGAGTTGTCTCTCGCAGAACCGTCTTGTCAGCGGGATCCATTACTATCTTGGGCATGCCTTCTGACCTCTCGGGCTATGCGCGTAACGCCGCAGCACTATCGTGTCGCGTTCGGCTTTACCTCGGCTGCCCGTACGATACAATTACCACTGTTGGATTTTCTGACAGGACAGAAGCGACGTTGCTTCGCCGAACGAAATCAAAGCTCCGTCCCGCCGCGTATGGTCGTCGGTAGGGTCGAGAAGGGACGTTCTATGCGGAACAGCTTCGATTATATCATTGTTGGTGCCGGCTCAGCCGGCTGCACATTGGCATATCGTTTGTCAGAAAATCCGGACGTCAATGTCCTCATCCTCGAAGCCGGCGGATGGGATTACAACCCATGGATTCATATTCCGCTTGGCTGGCCTCGTCTTCTGCTCAATCGCATGAATGATTGGATGTATTTTTCGGAGCCTGAGCCAGGCGTTGGCGGCAGACCGATCGAATGCGCGCGGGGTAAGGTGGTGGGCGGATCATCGTCCATTAATGCGATGGCTTATGTGCGGGGCCATCGTGGGGACTACGACCGCTGGGCCGCCAAGGGCTTAGATGAATGGTCGTATGCTCATGTTTTACCGTATTTCCGGCGTCAGGAATCGTGGGAACACGGCGTCAGCGAGTTCCGGGGTGGCGATGGACCGCTTAGCACACGTTTTTCGCGATATGCCGATCCGCTTTCAGAGATGTTTATCGCCGCTGGGCGATCTGCCGGGTATGACTACACCCCCGATTACAACGGCAAACAGCAAGAGGGCTTTGGTCAATGGCAGGCGACAATTCGCAACGGACGTCGATGCAGCGCCGCAGTTGCTTATTTGCGACCCGCGCTCAAACGGAACAACCTAACCTTGATAATCAACGCGCTGACGACGCGTCTGGTCACCCAGGGCAATCGAGTAACTGGCGTGGAATACATCAGAGCTGGGGTGAAAAGATCCGCCGCGGCCGAAAATGAGGTCATTCTGTGCGGAGGGGTCATTAATAGCCCGCATCTGCTGAATTTGTCCGGAATCGGAGATCCAGACGATCTCCGCTCTCTCGACATCGACGTTAAAGTTCCACTCAGAGGTGTCGGCAAAAACCTTCAGGACCATTTGTCCGCGGCAGTCACCTATCTTCGGAAAGAACCGGGGCCGCTGCACAAGAACATGCGTCTCGATCGTATCGCCAGCGAACTTGGCAACGCGTATTTCTTCGGTAAAGGTATTGCGACCGACCTGCCGTCTGGCGGAATGGCGTTCCTCAAAAGCAACCCGGATGAGAAGTTGCCTGATGTTCAGCTTATTCCCATTTCGGCGCCGATGACGGCCGCACCCTATCTCGCTCCCTTCCGTAAAAGTTACGACGATGGCTTTGCCATCAGGGCAGCAGTGCTCCGGCCGGAGAGCCGCGGGTACGTTCGATTAAAAACGGCCGATCCAACACAAGCGCCAATGATCGTGCAAAATTTCCTCGCGACGGACAAAGATCGGCGGGCCATGCGCGCTGCCGTGCGGATCGCGCGTGATGTAGGCAGGCAGAAACCTCTTGAGAGTCTTATTGCCAAAGAACTGGCGCCAACTGCTAATGCCTATTCTGACGCGGATATCGATGCTCACGTCGATGCGACTGGCATATCCGTCCATCATCCGCTCGGTACCTGCAAAATGGGGCACGCGTCGGATCCAACGGCCGTAGTGACCCCGGATCTTCACGTTATAGGAATCGAGAGGCTACGCGTCGTTGATGCTTCCGTGATGCCGGATCTGATCGGCGGAAATATCAACGCGCCGGTGATCATGATTGCTGAGAAAGCCGCCGATATGATTCAAGGTCGCGCGCCGCTAGCCCCAGCACGAGTTTAACGACACCATCCGAACGAGTGAGCATGGACGCGCTCAACTTTTGCATGCGCCACCTGTGCAAAGTGCATCTTTTTAAAACGTAGCGGCGCGGCACCTCCATTATTGATATCGTGATATTCTACGACTCTAATCCAAAAAAGTTACAGTCGACCATAATCGATGAAAAATCGCGAACTTCCCGTATAAATTGATTGTCGAAGCTGAAAGGTGCGTCTATAATCGAACCTCACGATATCGCTAGACTGATTTCGTAAGATGTCATAGGTAGGAAAATGGACACGGCCATAAGGTTCGACTCAGACGGGATTTCGCTGGCTGGCAACTTCACAATACCTGAGGGTGTACAGCATGGCCGTATCCCCGGCCTTGTTGTGGCGCACGGTTTCGCGGGCGCGCGGTATCCGACACTGGCTGCTCATCTCGCGGGCCTCGGCTACGGAGTGTTGTCGTTCGATTTTCGTGGTTACGGACAGAGTGCGGGCGATCGCGGCAATGTGGTACCGCAGGATCAGGTTAGCGACATCAGCAATGCAGTCGGTTGGTTGGAGGGCAGGCCGGAAATCGATCCGAAGCGGATCGGGGTGGTCGGCTCCAGTCTCGGCGGTTCGATCGCCATCATGGCGGCGGCGAAGGATCCGCGAATTAAGGTTTGTGTTGCGGGTTGTCCGCTCGGCCACGGCGACGCCGCGTTGCGCAAGCTTTACGATACCGACGCAAAGTTCGATGCCTTCATGAAGAAGGTGGAAGAGACAAAGCGCAAAAACAGCCGACTCGGGCGTTTCGAAATCGTGTTCATTCCGGAAGAATTGCGAACCTTCTTGCCGCCCGGAACTCCGATGGAGTTCACCGCGGACACGGTCTATGGCTTCCTCGCGCTCAATCCCCTAGACGTTATCAAGAGCATCGAGCCGCGTCCCGTCTACATCATCCATGCCGAAGATGACCACGTCGTGCCTGTCAAAGACGCGCACGAACTCAAAGCGAGGGCCGGGCGGCATTGCGACCTGGAAGTCGTCCCGACCGGCGATCATTTTATCTTCGGCGCCAAGCCGGTGATCGAGCGGATCGGGAGTTGGCTGGTGAAGAAATTCCCCCCGACGTGACGGGGTAAGCGAAACGCTATCGTAAGTTTTGTTGCTCAACCAAATTTAGGAGTTGAAAATGGCTAAGCCGGTTCTTTTCGGTGAGTTAAATACCTTCAGCATGCAGGCGCTGGTTGACGGCGGAATGCGAACTGCGATTCTTCCCGTTGGTGCGACGGAGCAGCACGGGCCGCATCTCCCGCTGAATCTCGATTATGTGTGTGCAGAAAGCATTGCGCGGGGTGTTTCGGAGCAAACCGGCATTCCGGTCTTCCCGGCGTTGCCTTTCGGCCATTCCGGCGGACACCTTGGCTTTCCGGGAAATCTGTCGCTGCGCCCAGAGACTTTCCAAAAGGTCATCGAGGAACTGTCCGAGTGGGCCTACGGAATGGGATTCCGGCAATTGGTCTATCTCAACGGTCATCTGCCGAACCTCTTCCCGCTGCAGAGCGCGGTGGTCAATCTGTTGGTCGCGCATCCAGACTTTCAGCTTAAGGCGTTGAATTGGTGGGACATCACGCCCGACCTGCAGAAGCAGATGTTCGGCGATACCAGCTACGGTTTCCCACACGGCAATATCGTCGAAAGCGCGCTTATGCGTTACCTGCGCGACGACCTCGTCGACATGTCGCAAGCGACCCCAATGCCCGGCCAGGGAAAGAAGCTCTTCTTCTCGTATTTGCTGCGCAACCTGTCGCGCACTGGACATATGGGAAACCCCAGCGTGTCGACAGCGGAGCTGGGTGAGAAGATTTATCGTATGGCCGTCGACGGCCTTTCGGAGCAACTCAAGGCGGCACGTACCGAACAGCCGCCCGTTACCGAGCCGCCATTGGTAAGGTAGTCCAGCGCATGCCGCGCATCGCATCGTTTGAAGTTGGCGTACGCCATGCTGCTTGATGTCAGGGGAGTTGGAAAAACGTTTGCAGGGCTCGAGGCCCTGCGTGATGTTACGCTTTCGATTTCGGAAGGTCGGATCTACGGCCTCATCGGTCCGAACGGCGCCGGCAAAACGACGCTGTTTAACGTCATCACCGGCATGCTTCCCGCGACGACCGGTACGATAAGTTTCAAAGACGGAGACATCACTCGCCTCAAGCCTCATCAAATTGCCCGTCGTGGAATTGCGCGCACCTATCAACTTGTGCGGCCGTTCCAGGAACTGAACGCAGCGGAAAACATCGAAGTCGGCATTCTGTATGGCCGCGAAAATCCGTTCCCGTCGTCCGGCGATATCTCGGCAGAGACCGAGAAATACTTGAACTGGGTGGGGCTTTCCGAAAAGGCTTTTCACCCCGTCGGTGATCTTAATCTTGGAGAACGCAAGCGGCTGGAAACAGCTAAAGCGCTCGCCGCATTGCCGGATTTGATCATGTTTGACGAGGTGCTTGCCGGCCTTAACCCCACGGAGACGGTTCAGGCGGTGGATCTCTTCAAGCGCATCTGCGCGGCGGGGATTACGATCCTGATGATAGAACACAACATGCAGGCGATCATGTCCGCATGCGAATATATTTTTGTTCTGCATCATGGCGAGAAGATCGGGGAGGGAACGCCGCAACAGGTCTCTGCCGATCCGAAGGTTATCGAAGCCTACCTTGGGCGCAAGGATTTCAAGTTAGAGCGGCGGCAGCGGCTGGTAACCCATGCTTGAGGTCACGAATCTTACGGCGAGTTATGGCGCAATCCAGATTCTGTGGAATGTCTCGCTGCGCGTCGCGCAAGGCGAAATTGTCTCGCTTTTGGGTGCCAACGGTGCCGGCAAGACCACGACCATCCGCGCATTGGCCGGTGAAATTGCGACATCCGGCGGGATCGTCAAGTTTCGCGACCAGGACATCACCAGTCTTCCCGCGTACAAGACGGTGGAAACAGGCCTGGTGGAAATCCCGGAAGGTCGTCAGATCTGGGGTGGATTGAGCATCGAGGACAATCTCGATCTCGGTGCTTATTCGCGACGCGCCCGTCCCGATCGTCATCGCTCGAAGGAATGGGTCTATTCGCTATTTCCTGTCCTCGCACAGCGTCGCAAGACCTCGGCGCGGGACCTGAGTGGCGGTCAACAGCAAATGCTGGCAATTGGCCGCGCGTTGATGGCCAAGCCACTTCTCCTCATGCTCGATGAGCCGTCGCTGGGGCTGGCGCCGCAAATTGTCGAGGAATTGTTTGCAATTCTGGTTCGCATTAACGACGAGAATATCTCGATTTTGCTGGTCGAACAGAACGTCGAGTTTGCGCTTCGCATAGCCGACCGCGCGTACGTGCTTGAGCATGGACGCATGACTCAGGAAGGACCCGCGGAAGAGCTTCGCAAAAGCGACGATATTCGTGCGGCGTTTCTCGGTTTGTAACGGACGATGAGATGAAAAAACTCGATAAGCGTGTGACGTTGGTAACTGGAAGTCAGCGGGGGCTTGGAGCGGCGATCCTTCGCGAGTTTGCTGCGGAAGGCGCAACATGCGTCGTCAATTATCTGGGTCCGCAGGAGCTGGAGACAGCCAACGACCTGGTCGCTGAATTGCGCAACGACGGAAATCACGCGATCGCGCTGCCGGCAGATGTCTCCGATACCGCACAGGTAGAGGCGATGATCGGCAGGATTCGCGAAGAATTCGGCCGGCTCGACGTTCTCGTGAACAACGCAGGCGTCAACACCCTGCGCACATGGGAGGATATGGACCGCGAAAGTTGGGATCTCACCATGGCCGTCAATCTCACCGGTGTCTTTAACTGCTGCAAGGCCGCCCTCGCGCTGATGAAAGAGCAGAAGAAAGGCGCCATTATCAATCTCGCGTCGATTGCGGCCTTTATCGGCCGCGGCAATGTCGATTACATTGCTAGCAAGAGCGCGCTGCTTGGCATTACTCGAAGTATTGCCCGTCAATACGGCAAGTATGGTGTGCGTGCCAATTCCATTTCTCCGGGATTTCACAACACCGACATGGTCCGGCGCGCGCGCCAGTCCAGCAATGAAAATGCGGATGAATTCATCAAGATGGTTCCGCTTGGTTACCTGCCGGAACCCGATAGCATCGGCAAGGCTGCGCTGTTCCTGGCGTCCGACGATTCTTCGTACATCACCGGCCACAATCTCGTTGTAGATGGCGGTCTCACGCTGCGTTGAGAAAGAGAAGAGAAGTAGTGGACATCTTCCTGCAGGTTCTCATTGGTGCGGTGCTTCAAGGTGCGCTCTATACGCTGGGCGCGTTTGGCCTGTCGCTCTCGTTCGGCGTTCTCAAGATTTTGAATCTAAGCCACGGCGATTTCTTGACGCTGGGCGGCTTTCTCGGATTCTTCGCGCTCACCTACCTCGGCATCAATCCGTTTCTATCTGCATCGATCGCAGGACTATTGGGTTGTGGTCTCGGCTGGCTCTTCTACCAGGGTCTGATTTCTCGGATCGTTGGCCGCAGTTTTCGGCAGATGTTGACGACTTCGGTGATGATCACTCTTGGCGTGTCGTTGATCATCGAGGACACCACTTCGTTTTTGTGGGGCGGAGGATCGACCGGCATTCCGTATCAGCTTTCAAATATTGAATGGGGCGGCGTCGTATTTCCTCTCTTACGCGTAACCTTGTTGGCGGGAACTGTTTTTCTGACGATCGGGCTGCATCTTTTTCTCACCCGCACGTATATCGGCCGCGCCGTGGTCGCGGCGTCGATGAATCCGGTTGGTGCGACTGTGGTCGGAATCGATACTCGCTTCGTCGGCATGCTCACATTCGCGCTCGGCATTGGCTTGGCGGCGGGAACGGGCGTATTTTACGCCACGTTATATTCAATCGAGCCTTTCATGGGGCTCGGGCTGACCCTCAAATATCTCGCGATCATTATAGTTGGCGGAATGGGCAGTCTGCCCGGAGCTTTGCTCGGTGGGTTCATCATCGCTGCGTCGGAGTCCTACACGACCTACTATATCGGTGCTCAGTGGTCTCCCCTGATTGCGTTCACGATTCTAATTTTAGCGCTGCTCATCCGGCCTCAAGGATTGCTTGGGAAGGCGGAAGCATGACAGCAAAATTCACATGTCCGGAAGTCCGGCGTTCCAAGCGTCGGAGCGGATTGATCCTGTTGGCGGCCGCGATGGCTGGCGCTGCGCTCGTTCCGGTACTGGGCACGTCCTACCACATCTCGTTGGTCTTCTTTCTTTTCATTTCCATAACGCTTGCCAGCACCTACGATATTCTTGCCGGTTTCACCGGCTACCTTAATCTGGGACATGCCGCGTTCTTTGGCATGGGCGCGTATGTCTTCGGCATTACCATTCAAGCGGGTGGCGGCACTGCGCTTGCTCTCGTGCTCACACCAATTGTGACTGTGATATTTTCCGTCGCGATCGCATACCCGTTGTTCCGGCTTCGTGGCGCCTATTTCGGGATTGCGACCTTCGGCGTCCTTAACGTGATGGGAGTTCTCGCCACCAACCTGCGCGATCTCACGGGCGGAACGACAGGTCTTTCAATTCCGCCGACGGTCAGTACCGAAATTACCTTTTATATGGCGGGCGTAGTTTGTTTCGCAGCAATTCTTCTTAATACATGGATTGCCACTTCGCGGCTCGGTCTTGGCTTGCTTGCCACGCGAGAAGACGAAGAAGTCGCGGAAGGCTCGGGTATCGGCACGATGCGTATCAAGATTTACGCTATGGCGCTTTCCGCCGTTCTCCCGAGTTTCGCCGGTGCAGCGTATATGTGGCAGACGACTTACATCGACCCTGCATCCGGTTTCGGGTCAGGAGTGGCGTTTGCTCCTGTCATCATGGCGATGCTTGGTGGCAGCGGTACGGTGATTGGTCCGATTATCGGCGCAATTTTTCTGACCGTCATTGAAGAGGTTCTTTGGTCGCACGTCGGTTATCTGCAACTCACCATGTACGGCATCGTTCTGGTCTGCGTCGGTATCTTCATGCCGGGTGGACTCATGCGAAGTAATTACTTCGCGAAATTCTACGCGCGAATTGGTTTGCCCGATCACTATGGATACCAGCCATCCCGTCTTCTGCGCATCATGTCAGAAGATAGTAAATGACAAGGAGATGCCCAATGAAACGTCGATCTTGGAAAATTCTAGCTGCCGTAGCGGCCCTTTCCGTTATCGCTATGGCACCCGCAAGTGCGCAAGACGTCATTAAAATCGGCGTGACTGCGCCAATCACCGGTGGCCTTTCCAGTATCTACTCTATCCAGGGAAAGCTCTGGGACGCCTGGACGCAGGCTCAAAATGAGGCTGGCGGAATCTTTGTCAAATCTCTGAACAAGAAACTTCCCATCAAGATCGTCTACTACGACGACAAAAGCGATCCGAAGGTTTCTGTGAAGTTCTATGAGCGTTTGATTTCTGAAGACAAGGTTGACTTCCTGATGGGGCCTCCCGGCAGCCCGATCGCATTTGCAGCCAGCACCGTCGCAGAGCGTTATAAGTTTCCGATGATCCACGGCGCTGCCAGTGACCCGCAAATATTTGCCCGCGATTTCCACTACATCCAGGGTGTACTGGGTCCGGCTACCGATTGGTCGCACTATTTCTTTGAGATGCTTGGTAAAGAGGGCAAGGTCAAAACGGCCGCATTGGTCGTCGAAGACTCTCTTTATTCACGCGGCGTCGCGGTAGGTGTCCGCCAACTCGCCGAAAAGAACGGCATCAAAATCGTCGTTGATCAGACGATTCCGGCTGATAACCAGGATTTCACCGCGATAACTTCACAGATCAAGCAGGCCAATCCGGATCTGGTTTACGTGGCAACGTTCCCGCCGTTTTATATTCGCTTCGCAAAACAGGCGGCCGAACTGGGCCTCCATCCCAAGGCGTTACATTGTTCGACCTGCTCGGCCGTCTCGGTGCGCAATGGTCTTGGCGCTGAAGCCAACGGAATTACTGGAGAGGTGTTCTGGATTCCTGGCATGAAGCTCGGCGATTACAAGATGCTCGAGCGCGCGCTTGAGATTAGTGGCCTCGATCCGGTTCAATGGACCTTTGCGCTTATTTCCATCCCCGCGCTGGAGGTTATTCGCGTCGGCATCGAAAAGGCCGGAACGCTGGATCGGGAAGCCGTGTATGCGGCCATACAGTCGAACGAAATTCCGACGGTGATGGGCACATTTAAGGCCATGGGTAAAGGAATTGGAACACTGAATCCGCTTCCAATGCAGGTTCAGGATGGAAAGGTCGGAGTGATCTTTCCACCAGAGGCCAAAACAATGGACTACAAGTTTCCTCGTAATTGACACTAGCTATTTGAACGGGAGAACGCGTAAATGTTGCTGCAAGGAAAAAGCGGAATCGTTACCGGCGCGGCAGGCGGAATGGGGCGCGCCGCATCCGAGCTGTTCACGCGCGAGGGAGCTCAGGTTGTATGTGCCGATGTTGATCTCGGGGGCGCACAGGCAACGGCGGCGAGCCTGGGCTCGACGGCAATCGCTTCGCGGCTCGACGTTTCGTCGCGCGACGATTGCGCGGCGACCGTAGGGGCGGCTTTGACTAAGTTCGGCCAGATTGACTTTCTGGCCAATTTCGGGGGCGTCTGGGATGGTCGTAACACGGCCGAAATTGAGGATGAGCACTGGGATCGGATTATGGACGTCAATCTGAAAGGTACCTTCCAAATCTGCCAGGCAGTTTCGGCGGTTATGGCGAAGCAAAAGCGAGGCCGGGTGGTTCTAATTGGATCCATCGCCGCCCGAGTCGGCGGTGAGATGGGTGGCCCGCACTACGCGGCATCCAAGGGCGGCGTAATCTCGCTCGCCCGGGCGTTGGCCAGACGATTGGGGCCGAGCAATGTGACGGTGAACACGATCAATCCCGGGGCGGTCGAGAGCGCCATGACGGCCAACTGGTCGCCGGAAGATAAGGCCCGTCTTGCCAAGGTCACGCCCTTGGGGCGCTTGGGGCAGCCGCTCGACATTGCGCGGGTCGCACTTTTCTTGTGTTGTGACCTGTCCGGCTGGATGACTGGACAAACTTTGGAGGTGAATGGCGGCGCTTATTTCGGTTGATGCTTGCAATTTCTGTATATCGGCAACTCAGTGAAGGGCATAACAAACCTCAATGCTTTTGCGCGACGACATTTATACGACGTTACGGGGGGAGATCCTGACGTGCGCTTTGCTGCCCGGCTCCGACTTGCGTGAACAGCAATTGGCGCAACGATTTTCGGTTAGCAAATCCCCCGTCCGGGAAGCTCTTTTACAGCTACAGCGCGAACACTTGGTCGAGGTTGTGTCGCGACAAGGGTATCGTGTCACCCCGATCTCGATGAGCGATGCCCGCGACATGTATTCGCTCAGGATGGTCTTGGAGTCCGCATGCGTCATCGCGGCGGCGCATCAAGCCAAGGATGAAACGCTTGCTGCGCTTGATGTGCATCGTAAAGTGCCGAAGCAAATAAGCACGGAAGAATTTATTCGTCGCAATCGAGAATTCCACTGTGAGCTTTTCCGAGCGTCAGGAAATGAGCGGATGGAGGCAGTCGCGCGTGAATTAATCGAGCAAATGGATCGGATGACTCTGATCAGCATTCACGCAATTAAAGGTCATGACACAGTCCAGTTGGTTCAGGAGCATTGTCGTATCATCAACGCGCTGCAGGCGCGAAATGGACGTCTTGCCGCCAAGCTGATGCGCGAGCATGTGGGTGCTGCTGCCAAGCGGATGCTGAAAGTGCTGGGAAGTTCGGCGGTCATGACTTGAAATTACTACCGGCGTCGAAGGAACGGACTCGGAGTAATTAAACGAGGAGCTTGACGCTTTCGACATTCACGAACATTCAAAGGTAAGCTTCGACGGTGGGCCGGTATTGCTGACCTCACCAGTGCAGGGACGGCAATATGCGACTGCGGGACTGTCATAATTTTCACGATTTCCGGCGGCTTGCCAAACGACGGTTGCCAGGCCCGATCTTTGATTATATCGACGGAGCTGCCGATGACGAGGTAACCCTTCGCCGAAACACCGCAAGTTTCGAGAAGTGTGATCTGCTGCCGAGCGTCTTACGGGGCGTGGAAACGGTCGACATGTCGGTCACGGTGATGGGCCAGAAGCTCTCGATGCCGGTCTATTGCTCGCCTACTGCACTCCAACGCCTATTCCATCATGAGGGGGAACGCGCCGTCGCAGGCGCGGCCGCCAAGTACGGCACAATGTTCGGTGCATCTTCGCTCGGCACGGTTAGCATGGAGCAATTGCGAAAGAAGCACACAACTCCCCAAGCCTATCAATTCTATTATCACAAGGACCGCGGTCTCAACCAGGCCATGTTGCAACGTGCAAAGGAAGCCGGTGTCGACGTAATGATGCTGACGGTGGACAGTATCACGGGCGGCAACCGCGAGCGCGACCTGCGTACGGGTTTTTCGATTCCGTTCAAGCTCACGCTTGGCGGGATGTTTCAGTTTGCGATCAAACCGATGTGGGGCCTCAATTACCTCTCTCACGAGCGATTCGAATTGCCTCAACTGGATAGCCATGTCGACATGGGTGGCGGAGCCATGTCGATTGCCAGGTATTTCACCGAGATGTTGGACCCTTCCATGAATTGGGATGATGTGGCGGAAATGGTTCGACTCTGGAACGGTCAATTCTGTCTAAAGGGCATTATGACCGTCGCCGATGCCAAACGCGCTGTCGAGCTGGGTTGCACCGGCATCATATTGTCCAACCATGGCGGTCGGCAGCTCGACGGCTCGCGCGCCGCATTCGATCAACTATCAGAAATTGTAGATGCGGTCGGTGACCGAATCGACGTGATAATGGATGGAGGGGTACAACGCGGAACGCATGTTTTGAAGGCGCTTTCGCGCGGCGCCAAGGCGGTGGGTGTTGGACGTTACTATCTCTTTCCGCTCGCCGCGGCGGGTCAGGCAGGCGTTGAACGCGCCTTGGGGTTGATGCGCGCCGAGATTGAGCGAGGAATGAAGCTGATGGGCTGCAGGTCCATCGACCAGCTCTCTCGCGAAAACCTGAGATTCAGATAATCGTTGTTCCAGTTTCCAGAAGACATTAAGGGCGGAAACCGACTTCTCCATCGATCGGCATGCCGTCGGCACTTTCAGCGCCAAGTTCCTTCACGTCAACAAAAGTGACAGGGCTAAGTCGCTTGCGGTTCACGGTGAGCGAAAAAACATCGAAACGATTATAGTATCCCACGACATCATGAAACTGCTTGGGCTCAACGCAATGAGTAAGATCAAACTCGGCGTATGCAATGCCTTCTTGCTCCTGAAGATGGTCACCAAGCGTTTCGCCGGTTGGGTCGACAAAAAAACTTGCTGCCCGCTGCGTGCGATCCAGGATGTCGGCCGCCTGCGGATCTCGTGCGACCAAAAAGGCACGCATGTCTGCATCCATAAAGCCGGCGGTGACGATACCAAATGCTTTGGCCTCAAACGAATGGGCGCTGGCGCGAATGCGATTGGCGGCAACGTTATTGAAATTGCTGCCATTGCCAGGACGGCGCGTTGGCCATATCGGGGGCCAGCTTGAAATATGGATCTGTTCTGCCTGGGCCATTAGCGAATACCGCGCCAGGGGATTGGTATTTTCTCCGCAAATCAGATTGCCGACCCGGCCGACCGGCGTATCAACCACTCTTAGCCCTGCGCCGTCTCCCGACGCCCAGATCAATTTTTCGTAGAACGTTGGAACGAGCTTGCGATGATGATTTAAAATGACACCGTCATGGCCGATAAGGATGTTCGAATTCCATATGGCCCCCACGCTTGCGGGTGAACTCTCGCTGATCCCCATCGAAATGCAAACGCCAAGCGTCTTTGCTTCTCGCCTGAGGGATGCAATCTCGGACCCGTCGGCTAACACCGACTGGCTTGCCATTTTTACAAACAGATCATGGTTTTCGATCGGGGCCCATAGCGCAGCCCAGACCGGAAAAGCCGGAATGTAGGTTTCTGGAAATGCGACAAGCTGGGCTCCCGCGCGAACGGCTTCTCTTATGATCGATATGGCTTTCGCAGTCGTGGCGGCCCGATCAAGAAAGACAGGAGCGGCGTGCACCGCAGCAACCTTCACACACATAGACATCTCAAAAGCATCCTTCTGCCAAAACACTGTGCTGGTTGGAATGATTTATAGCATGACAATAGCTATGCACTACTTCTCAACGGGAAATGGTTCCACAATTACGCATGACCGCATTCTAGGTGACCGCCTCAGCTTCAATATCTATACCGGGACTGCGACAGCGACGGCAAAATTGCCAGCAAATTTCAGCATCAATTTGCCGTCGAACTGGCGATATTCGCCAACACATCTGTTGCCTGGGACCAGATCTTTTCGATCGGGGGTCGTCCTTGTCGGAAACCCAATTCGGTTAGTAAGTGTGGTCGAATCGGGTGATGCTATGCCTATGAGAGATGTCTGCAGGCTAATCTGGTTGGCGCTGGTTGGATTGTTGCAATCGCGCGTGTCGTTGGAAGTTGAGATTCTGGCGCTTCGTCTCCTCAACGTGCTACGGCGTAAATCGCCGAAGAAGCCGACCTTTACGATCATAGACCGTCTGGTATTTGGCGCCCGGCATGCTGGACGCTCTCGCGATCGTCGAACCGCAGACGGTGATCCGTTGGCATCGTGCCGGTTTCCGAGCGTATTGGCGCTGGAAATCAAAACCTCGCGGCGGGCGGCCGAAGACTCCGTTGGAAATCCGTCATCTCATTCGCGACATCAGCCTGGCCAATCCACTCTGGGGTGGCTCTCCGGATTCACGGAGAACTCCTCCGCGGACAACAAGTGCGCGAAAAATGGACGCTTATCTTTTTGCCAAAATCACGGCGAAATTCCCTGTTACCGAATAAACCTTCCCTGTTGCCGGGAATATTTTCCCTGTTAATTTGAGTAGGGAATTGTTCGAGAAGTGGCTGCAGCGCACCGGTTTTTCGGTACTAAATCGTGTCTCTGAGCCCCAGAATCGCAAAATTCCCTGCAAAATTCCCTGTTAGCAGGGAATTCACATGGAGACGGGTGCGATCAGCACTGCGTCGCCAGCCAGGCACTCCGCGTTTCAGAGAATTTCCTTCTTTGGTAGTAGAAAGGCCCGCCAATGGCGGGCTTTTCTAATTGTTGAAAGTCTCCAGTTGCGCCTTTTTCGAAC
>Ga0070679_100000719_pt1 | contig 28553 bp, 29 predicted proteins | sample KBSC63BmetaG_FD_65652 | JGI IMG/M metagenome (GOLD analysis project Ga0070679, IMG submission 65652) | Corn rhizosphere microbial communities from Kellogg Biological Station, Michigan, USA - KBS C6-3B metaG | ecosystem: Host-associated > Plants > Roots > Rhizosphere | place: USA: Michigan... | reverse complement strand
CGAGCGCTGGTGCTTGCGCGTGCCGCGCGAGAGATAGTCGTTGCCGCGCAGCTCGTCGAGCATCGCGCCGCGGATGCGCTGCGTCGCGAACGTCTCGAACTGCACGCCTTGCGCGGCGTCGAAGCGGCTCAGCGCGTCGGTGAGGCCGATCATGCCGACCTGGATCAGGTCGTCGATCTCCACGTTGGCCGGCAACTTGGCGATCATCTGGTGCGCCAGGCGGCGAACCAGCCCGCTGTACTGCTTCAGCGTCGAGTTCAGGTCCAGCTGGCCTTTGGCGGTGTACATGGCGGCTCCGGAGATCATGCGGCCACCCACGCGGCCGCGCGGCGCTCGGCCGCGTGCGAAAAGTGGCGATGCGCCGCGTCTTCCGCCAGACGCGAGGCGACGATGCGGCGCAGGTCGTCGCCCGGCGCGTCGCACGGGTCGCCGGCGGGATCGACGCGCGCCCAGTCGCGCAGCACGCCGGCGAAGAAGTGGTCGGCGCACGACGCCAGCTTGGCGGCGATGCGCTCGGCCCGCGGCGAGCTCGGCGCGGCGCCGAGCAGCAGCTCGCTGACGACGAAGCCGGCGCGCTCGGCGACGAGCTTCATCGCCGCATAGGCGTGCGTGACGCTCGCCGGCCGGTCCTCGGCGAAGACGATCGGGCACGGCGCGTCGTCGCCCAGGAACGCGACGCCGCGCTGGCGACCGTGGCCGAAGGTGCGGCAGATCTCGGCCGGCGGCGCGTGCACGACGATCGCATCGGCGCGCGGCGCCGCCTCGGCGAGGCGGTCGAGGAAGCGCCGCGTCGAGCCGGTCGCGTCGACGAAGCGGATCGCGAGGCCGCGCGCCGCCAGGTACGAGACCTGCGGCGAGAGGCGCTCGATGCATTGCGCGAGGTCGACGAGCGCCATCTCGTTGGCGACGCCCGCGCGCTCGCCGGCATCGACGACGAGCACGTGCGCACCGCGTTCGGCGAGCGCCGTGCTGAGCCGCTCGAGCAGCACGCCGCCGCAGGCGACGTGCGGATTGGAGACGGCCGGGACGAAGCGCGCCGCGGCGCCGGCGAACAGCCGGCGCAGGCCGGCGGCCTGGTCGGCGTGCGGGTCGGTGGACGGTGACTGCATGGGCGCAAACGCGGAACGGCTCACGAGAGCGACGCGCGCGACCCCGCGGAAGCGGCGCCCGCAGCGGCGAAGACGAGGTTCACCTCGGCGCTGTCGAGGCGCCATGCGGCGCTGCCGCCGCCGCGCATCGCGCGCTGCACGAGCGCGTTCGCCGACAGCCGGTGCCAGTCCTCGGGAACGCGCTGGCCGTTGGCGACGCCGAGCACCATCAGGCGGTGGCGGATCGCCGCGTCGAGCGCCGGCCCGAGCTTGACGGCCTCGTCGATCTTGCTCAGCACCATGCCGCAGCAGCTCGCGGCGCGGTAGGCGACCAGCACGTCCTCGATCGTCTCGCCCTGCGACGCGGCGTTGACGACCAGCACGCGCTGGATGCTGCGGTGCGCGAGCATGTCGAGCAGCTCGCGCGTGCGCGTGTCGCGCTGCGCCATGCCGGCGGTGTCGATCAGGACCAGCTTCTTGGCCGCGAGCAGCTCGAGCAGGTCCTCGAGCGAGGCACGGTCGTGCGCCGTGTGCACGGGAACGCCGAGGATGCGGCCGTAGGCGCGCAGCTGCTCGTGCGCGCCGACCCGGTAGGCGTCGAGCGTCACGAGGCCGAGCTGGCCGGCGCCGTGGCGGGCGGCGAACGCCGCGGCGATCTTGGCGGTGGTCGTCGTCTTGCCGACGCCGGTCGCGCCGATCAGCGCGAACACGCCGCCGCGCTGCTCGATGCCGTCGTCGCTTGCCGCGGCGCGCAGGTTCCGCTCCAGGATCTGCGCGGCCCATTCGTTGCAGTCGTCGGCCGCGGCGTTCTCTTCGTTCGCCGCGCGGCGCCCGGCTGCTGCCGTGTCGGCCTTGAAGCCCTCGGCGAGCTTGCGAACGAGCATCGGCGAGAAGCCGCAGTCGAGGAGCTTCTGTGCCAGGCGCGCTTCGTCGGGATGACGCTGCAGCTTTTCCATGAACGCGAGCGCACCGAAGCGCTCCTCGATCAGCTCCTTGACGGCACGCAGCTCGTGCAGCAGCTCCTGCTCGCGGCGCAGCGCGTCGCGGTCGACCGCGACGAGCGCCGGCGCCGGATCGGCAGCAACGAGCGCGATCGGCGCGGCTTCGCTCGCGGCGCCGGCGATCTGCGGCTCGATCGGGTCGTCGGCGAGGCGCACGTCGATGCGTGCGCCGACGGTGGCGGCGCGAACCGGCGCGCCGGGCGACGCCGCGACCGGCGCAGCCTGGACCTGCACTGCGTCCGCGCTGCCTCGTTGCGTGCCGTCGAGCGACGCCTGGCGCCGCTTCAGCATGCGCGTGCGCACGTAGTCCTGGAACGAGAGCGTGCTCATCGAGAGGCGCTCGGCGTCCTGCGTGGCCGTCGTCGCCGCGAGCGGCAGCGCCGCTGCAGGGGCGGGGGCGGGCTCCTCGGCGGCCGTCTCCTGCTCGCTCGACATCGCCTCGAGCCGGCCGATGCTTTCGGGCGGCATCGCGACCACCTCGACGCCGCCGGCGCTCGGCTTGGTCGAGAGGACGACGGCGTCGTCGCCGAGCGCTTCGCGCACGAGCCGCAGGGCTTCGCGCGAAGTGCGTGCGGTAAAGCGTTTGACGTTCAAGAGGCTGCTCCGATGATCGAGCCGATGCGGATCGAATGGGTTTCAGGAATCTCGCTGTGCGACAGCACCTTCAGGCGCGGCGCGGCGCGCTTGAGGAGGCGCGCCATCGGCGCGCGGATCAGGTCCGGAACGAGCAGGCACGCCGGATGGCCGAGGTCTTCCTGGCGGCGCGCCGACTCGGCGGCGCTCTTCGCGAGCACGTCGGCGACGCCCGGGTCGAGCGCCGCGCCGTGCGGCGAGTTGAGCGCCTGCGTCACCATGCGCTCGAGCTCGGGCTCGAGCGCGATCACCTCGAGCTCCCTGGTCGGCCCGTAGATCTGCTGCACGATCGAGGGCGCCAGGTGGACGCGGATCCGACGCGCCAGCTCGGCCGGATCGGTGACGGTGGCGGCGAACTCGGCGAGGCATTCGACGATCGAGCGCATGTCGCGGATGTGCACGCCTTCTTCGAGCAGGAGCTGCAGCACCTTCTGCAGCGCGGCGATGCCGACCATCTTGGGGATGACGTCTTCCATGAGTTTCGGAGCGAGCTTGGTGACGTGCTCGACGAGCTGCTGCGTCTCGACGCGGCCGAGCAGCTTGGCGGCATGAACCTGCATCAAGTGTGAGAGGTGGGTGGCGATCACGGTCGAGCAATCAACGACGGTGAACCCGGCCATCTGCGCGGCTTCGCGCTGCCGTTCCTCGACCCAGATCGCCGGCAGCCCGAACGCCGGGTCGGTGGTCGGCGTGCCGATCAGCGGCGTCGTCGCGCCGCCCGGGTTGATCGCCAGCCACATGCCCGGATACGCCTCGCCCTCGCCGACGACGGCGCCGCGCAGCGTCAGGCGGTACGAGCTCGGCTTCAGCTCGAGGTTGTCGCGGATGTGCACCGGCGGCGGCAGGAAGCCGACGTCCTGCGCGAACTTGCGCCGCACGCCCTTGATGCGCGCGAGCAGGTCGCCCTGGCGCTGCTTGTCGACCAGCGCGATCAGCCGGTAGCCGACCTCGAGGCCGAGCGTGTCGACCGGCTGCAGGTCGTCCCAGGTCGCCTCGGCGTTGGCCTCGAGCGGCGGCGGCGCCGGCTTCGGTGCGTTCTTCGCCGCCTCCTGGCGGCCGCGCAGCATCCACGCGCCCCAGCCGAGCGCTGCGGCGATGAGCAGGAAGACGACGTGCGGCATGCCCGGGATCGAGCCGATGACGCCGAGCACGCCGGCGACGACGGCGAGCGAGCGCGGCGACGAGAACACCTGTTTCGTGATCTGGCTGCCGACGTCGGCGTCCTTGCCGACGCGCGAGACGACCATCGCCGCCGCGACCGAGATCAGGAGCGCCGGGATCTGCGCGACCAGCGCGTCGCCGACGGCGAGCAGGATGTAGCTGTCGGCCGCCTGCGAGGCCGTCAGGCCGTGCTGCGCGACGCCGATGACGAAGCCGCCGATGATGTTGATGAAGAGGATCAGCAGCCCCGCCATCGCGTCGCCGCGCACGTACTTCGACGCGCCGTCCATCGAGCCGAAGAATTCCGCCTCGTCGCCGACTTCGGCGCGCCGGCGCTTGGCTTCCTTCTCGTCGATCAGGCCGGCGTTCATGTCGGCGTCGATCGCCATCTGCTTGCCGGGCATCGCGTCGAGCGTGAAGCGCGCGCCGACCTCGGCGATCCGCTCCGCGCCCTTGGTGACGACGACGAAGTTGATGACGACCAGGATCGCGAAGACGATCAGGCCGACGGCGAAGTTGCCACCGATCAGGAAGTGGCCGAACGACTCGATCACCTTGCCCGCGGCCGCGGCGCCGGTGTGGCCCTCGAGCAGGACGACGCGCGTCGAGGCGACGTTGAGCGACAGGCGCAGGAGCGTCGTCAGCAGGATGACGGCCGGAAACGCCGCGAAGTCGAGCGGTCGGACCATGTAGGCGGCGACCATCATCACCATCAGCGCCATCGCGATGTTGAAGGTGAAGAGGAGGTCGAGGACGAACGGCGCGAGCGGCAGGACCATCATCGCGAGGATCATCACGACGACCAGGGGGGCCATCAGGGCGCGGATGGCTTTCGCGTTGGGGCCTAGCCAGGCTTGCACTTGCTGCAGTAGCGGGTTCATGTTCTTTGGTTCCTGACGGAAGCGATGTCTTTGCCGTGCCGGCACCGCGCCGGGTCCGGGCCCGGCAGCCCGGTAACTTTCATTTGCTGGCCCAAATGAAAGTCACCAAAGCAAAGGGCCTAAGACGATCTGACCTGCTCGCTTCGACTAGAGGAAGCGGTTGGCGCAAAACGAGGATGCTGGAACCTGCAGAGCGTCCGTGACGAAGAGCCAATGCATTTGCTCTTTTGGTCGGACGCGCAGTGCGCCTAGCCGAACCGCACGTCGCCGACCGAACTCTCTTGCCGAAGCACCTGGGCCAAATCGTGTTAGGCCCTTTGCTTTGGTTACTTTCATTTGGGCCAGCAAATGTTCGCGAAGCGGGGCGACGCTCACTTCGCGAAGCGAAGTTATGCGGAGACCAAAGTGACCCGCCATGCCCGGGCGGGACCGGGCGGGCTGCCACGCAGTGCACTAAAGGAGACGAAGCGCTCATGCGAAATGCGGATCCAGCTCGACAGGCACGTCGACAACAGGCACCTCGCCAGGCATCGGCACCTGCCCCCGCAACGCAGCCCGCAGCTGATACACGTAGGCGAGCACCTGCGCGACGGCGGCAAAGAGCGCCGCCGGGATCTCGCGGTCGAGCTCGGCGTGCGCGTACAAGGCGCGCGCCAGCATCGGCGTCTCGAGCACCGGCACGCTCGCCCCTTCGGCAAGCGCGCGGATGCGCAACGCGATCAGGTCGGCCCCCTTCGCGACCACCCTCGGCGCCGCCATCGTCCTGTCGTCGTACTTGAGCGCGACCGCATAGTGGGTCGGGTTCATGACCACGAGGTCGGCCTTCGGCACCGCGGCCATCATCCGGCGCCGGGTCATCTCGCGCATGCGCGCGCGCACCTTGCCCTTGACCTCCGCGTTGCCGTCGAGCTCCTTGTGCTCCTGCTTGAGCTCCTGGTGGCTCATCTTCATGCGCTCGGCGTGCAGACGCTTCTGCAGCGGCACGTCGACGGCGGCGAAGGCGGCGAGCGCGAGCAGGACGAAGCCCATTCCCGCGACGAGCATCGCGCCCGCGTCGGCGAGCGCGGCCGGCAGCGGCAGCGCCTGCAGGCCGACGAGATCGCGCGCGTGCCCGGTCAGCCAGAACGCGCCGATCGAGCCGAGGACCAGAGCGAGAACGCTCGCCTTGCCCGCATCGACCGCCTGCTGCTTGGAAAACACACGGCCGAGCCCGGCCAGCGGATTGAGCGCGCCAAAGCGCGGCCCGAGCGGCTTCAAGGTCCACGTCCAGCCGCCCGCCGCGAGCGCGCTCGTCATCGCGAGCGCGACCATGACGAGCCCGAACGGCAGCACCGCCCAGAGCAGGGTCGTCGCCCAGCCGAGCAGCTCGGCGCCCATCGCATCGGCGCGCAGCGCCCGCGCGGCGTCGAAGCGGAGCGAGCGGGCGAGAGCGTCCTTCAGCGCGCCGACCGCGCCCGGCGCGAGCAGTGTCAGGAGCGTGCCGCCGCCGGCGATCGCCGCGAAATGGCCGAGGTCGCGCGAGCGAACGACCTGCCCGTCCTCGCGCGCCTTCTCGAGCTTGCGCGGCGATGCGGGAAGCGTCTTGTCCTGCGCGGAGGTCGCGGCCATGCCGGCATTGTTCCGAGGCCGCTGTCAAACTTGAGCGCGATAAGGCGGACGATCCGCGGCCATTTCGCGACGCCGCACTCCGCCGCACCAGAGCGTGCATCCGTCACGGCGAGCGCTGCGTAGAAGAGGAGGCCCGCCGCCCGAGGCATCACTGCCGAAGGCGCCGGATTCCCTCTCCAACCACAAGGAAGATCCACATGCGATTCACCCGCTCCACTGCCGTCGCCGTCGCGGCGCTCGTTTCCGCCTTCGCCATCCCGGCGCTGGCGCAGGTCATGGTCGGCGGCGCGCCGATGTACTCGAACAAGGACATCGTCGACAACGCCGTCCACTCGAAGGACCACACGACGCTCGTCGCCGCGGTGAAGGCGGCCGGGCTCGTGCAGACGCTGAAAGGCCCGGGCCCCTTCACCGTCTTCGCGCCCACCAACGCCGCCTTCGCCGCCCTGCCCGCCGGCACGGTCGACAACCTGCTGAAGCCGGAGAACAAGGCGGCGCTCACGAAGGTGCTGACCTACCACGTCGTCGCCGGCAACATGGACAGCGCCGCGCTCGCCAAGGCGATCGACGCCGGCAAGGGCAAGGCAACGCTCACCGCGGTCTCGGGCGGCACGCTCACCGCGACCCGCAGCGGCAGCACGATCATGGTCAGCGACGACTCGGGCGGCACGGCGCACGTGACGATCCCCGACGTCGTGCAGTCGAACGGCGTGATCCACGTCGTCGACAAGGTGCTCCTGCCGAAGTGACTTGCCGCGGCGTTGCCGGTCAGATCATCCGGCGGTCCCGGGCATCGCGAGGCGAAGCTTTTCTTCCAGCGTCGCGCGCGTGAACGGCTTGACGAGGTAGGCGGTCGCACCCGCCTGCGTGCAGCGCACGATCTCGTCCTTCCTCGCCTCGGCAGTCACCATCAGCACCGGCAGGTGCTTGAGCGCGGCGTCGCGCTTGATCGCAGCGAGCAGCTCGACGCCGCCGAGCGTCGGCATCTCGATGTCGGTGACGACGACGTCGAACGTCTCGGCGCGCAATCGCTCGAGCGCGGTCGCGCCGCTGTCGGCCTCGACGATGTCGCCGTCGGCGAAGCCCGCCTCGCGCAGGAAGCTGCGCACGACCCGTCGCATGGTGACGAAGTCGTCGACGACCAGGCAGCGCATCGGATCTCGGCGGCCGCGCTCAGCGCGCCGGCGCGGCGGCGACGGGATCGGCCGCGGCGCCCGGCTCGCCCTCGCCCTGGCTCGGCAGCAGCTTCAGCAAGCGATCCTCGGCCTCGCGGTTCATGACGATGATGCTGATGCGCCGGTTCATCGGATTCGTGGGCTCGGCGGGAACGAACAGGTTGCTCGACGCAAGGCCCTGCACGAGCAGCATGCGGTCCTCGGGCAGGCCGCCGGCGACGATCTCGCGCCGCGACGCGTTCGCGCGGTCGCTCGAGAGCTCCCAGTTGCTGTAGCCGCGCTCGCCGCCCGAGAACGGCTGCGCGTCGGTGTGGCCTTCGAGCGTGATCCGGTTCGGAACGTCGAACAGCACGTGCCCGATCTCGCGCAGCAGGTCGCGCATGTAAGGCTTCACGACCGCGCTGCCGCTGTCGAACATCGGCCGGTTCTGCTCGTCGACGATCTGGATGCGCAGCCCGTCGCGCGTCATGTCGAGGCGGATCTGCGACTTCATCGCCGCGAGCTTCGGGCTTGCCGCGAGCGCGTCCTCGACCTTCTTCTTGAGACCTTCCAGGCGCGCGAGCTCGGCCCGCTTCTGCTCGGCCTCGAGCGACTTGATGTTGAGAAGCTTGCGCCTGGCCGGGACGTCGCCCTCCTTCACCTGCCCGCTCGTCCGCGAGAGGTCCTGGCCGCCGCCGCGCACGACGTGCGACGAGTCGCCCGCACCGCTGCCGCCGAGGAGCGCCACCTTCAGCGGCGCGTTGAAGAAGTCGGCGATGCCCTTCTTGTCGCCTTCGGTCGTCGACCCGAGCAGCCACATCAGGAGGAAGAACGCCATCATCGCCGTCACGAAGTCGGCATACGCGATCTTCCAGGCGCCACCGTGCTTGTTGTGGCCGCCCTTCCTGACGCGCTTGATGATGATCGGCTGGAGCTTCTTCGCGTCGCCTGCCATCAAGTTTTCTCCTCACACGCGGGCGCGGGCGGCGGCTGGCCGATTTCCTCCATGTCCCCCGGTCTCGGGACATTCGTCCCTTGCCCTCCTCCTTTACTTCCGGAAATCGGCCAGCCACCGCCCGCGCCCGAGCCGAGGCGCGCGCCGCTGGCGGCTCCGCTCCGTGCGGGATCGGGGCGGCAGGCCGGCCTGTTTTGCGTAAGTAAAGGAGGAGGTGGAAGGACGGATGTCCTGACACCGGGGGACATGGAGCAAAACAGGCCGGCCTGCCGCCCCGATCCCGTGAAGCTCGTTGAAACACCCCGACGAGATCCTTCGCTTCGCTCAGGATGACAGGCGGCCGGGGTCATGCCTTCTTGCCCTTCACATGCCCCTCGAGCTCCAGGAACGTCGGCCGGTCCTTCGAGTACAGCACCTTGCGCCCGAACTCGACCGCGACCTGCGGCGCGTAGCCCTGCATCGAGGCGAGCAGCGTCGTCTTGATGCACTGCAGTTCCTTCGAGCCTTCGTCGACCTTCTGCTCGATCAGCCCGCCGAGCGGCTCGACGACGGCGTAGGCGAGCAGGATGCCGAGGAACGTGCCGACGAGCGCGGCGCCGATCATGCCGCCGAGCACCGCCGGCGGCTGGCCGACCGAGCCCATCGTGTTCACGACGCCGAGCACCGCGGCGATGATCCCGAACGCGGGCAGCGCGCCGGCGAGCCGCGCGAGCGCGTTCACCGGCCCGTGCGCCTCGTTGTGGTGCGTCTCGATCTCGCTGTCCATCAGGCTTTCGATCTCGTGCGCGTTGAGGTTGCCCGAGACCATCATGCGCAGGTAGTCGGTGATGAACTCGACGACGTGGTGGTCGCTGCCGACGACCGCGTACTTCTGGAAGATCGACGAGCCCGCCGGGTCCTCGACGTCCTTCTCGATCGCCATCAGGCCTTCCTTGCGCGCCTTCTGGAGGATGTCGTAGAGGAGCGCCATCAGCTCCATGTAGCGCGCCTTCGAGTACTTGGAGCCCTTCAGCACGCTCGGCAGCGCGAGCATGGTCGCCTTCAGCACCTTCGGCTGGTTGTTCACCGCGAAGGCGCCGAGCGAGCCGCCGAGGATCGCCATCAGCTCGGTCGGCAGCGCGTGCAGGATCACGCCGATGTTGCCGCCGTGGATGATGTAGGCGCCGAAGATGCAGCCGAGCGCGACGGCGTATCCGATCAGAACGACCATGGGTTCTTCGAGTGTTCACCGGCCGGATGCCGATGCGCCGGGCCGTGTCCGTTATCGGCGGGCTGCCGGTGCGCTTGAGTTTGCCGGGCCGGCGTCGCGGGCGGTCGCCGCAACTGCGCCGGAATCACCCGCGAATAAAAAAGCGGGTCCCGAGGGACCCGCGTTCAAAGCACAGTGATGTGCTGGAGGAGACAAGCAAGAACACGAACGGAGAGCCCTGTCTTTCGGCGCCGCGACGGGGCACTTGAGCGGGCTCGCCGCCGAATCGGGAACTAGTGCATGCGGATCGCGCCGGCCGCCTTGCCCTTGCCGGCGCGCGCCGGCGGATTGCACAGGGCGCACTCGTAGTGTCGGGCGATCTCGTGCGGGTGCGTGACGAACTGGCCGCCGCACTTCGAGCACTTCGTCATGGTCAGCATGCCGTTGTCGACGAACTTCACGAGCCGCCATGCGCGCGTGACCGAGAGCAGCGGCTCGAGGCCCTGCGCCGAGGTTTCCTCGAGATAGAGCTGGTAGCCCTTGATGACGGCGTCGATCTCGTCGAGCGCCGAGGACTTGTTCAGGTACTCGTGGATGTTGAGGAAGAGCGAGGCGTGGATGTTCGGCTGCCAGGTCATGAACCAGTCGGTCGAGAACGGCAGCTGGCCCTTGCTCGGCGACTTGCCGGCGACTTCCTTGTAGAGCCGCAGCAGCCGCTCGTACGACAGGTCGGTCTCCGACTCGAGCACCTGCAGGCGGGCGCCGAGGCCGATCAGGGCGACGGCGCGGCTGATCTGCTTCGCTTCGGTGAGGATGCTTTTGCTTCTCATGACGGGCTCAAGCCGCTTCCTGGTGGCGGCCGGCGAGCAGGATCGAGGCGTGCAGGCGCGCGGTGGCGTCGTTGGCGGCGCTCTTGCCGTGGTTCAGGAGCAGGCCCCAGACCATGTCGTCCTCGTCCATGCGGAAGCGGCAGAGCAGCGTGTTGCCCGACGCGATCTTCATCATCTGCGCCGGCGTCAGCATGGCGATCAGCGAAGCGCTCTCCTCGCTGATGCCCAGGCGGTAGAGCGCCTGCTCGCGGTCGCTGCGGATGAGGCTCTGGGCGAGCATCAGGTAGGAGAGGTTCGCTTCGCGAATCTCGGTGAGGATCTGGTCTGCGTTCATGGGGACTCCGTTCGTGCTGTCGTGTGCCGCAAGGTCCTGGCCCTGCGATGGAAAGAATTCTGAAGACACGAACAAGGCGCGACCATCAGGCCATCTCGGTCGCTGAAGTCCAGCTTCTTCCATGAGGCTTGTCAGGCAAGTTCCTACGGCCTCCGTCGCCGCGTCGGGCGCGCGAATCAACTCGACACAGCGTCGTCTCGCACGAGCGACGCGCGCGTAAGCGAATCGTTGCGAGCTGCGTCGAAAAGAGGCCGGTAGTTTTTCGCCGACGAACGGCTCAAGTTGGGAAAAGCCCTGCCCGATAACCCCCCAACGGCGAGGAGCGATCCGCGCCGCGGTCCGGAATCCGAAGGCCACGTGCCGCTCTCGCCACAAGCGCGAGGGGCACGCGCAAGACGAGCCGGGCGCAGCATGACGGCGCTTGTGCCGGCTCTTCAACCGTTAGGAGTATTCAGATGTCGATGATGATCAACACCAACCTGTCTTCGCTGAACGCTCAGCGCAACCAGAGTCGGACCCAGAACGACCTGTCGACGGCGATCGCCCGCCTGTCGTCGGGCCTGCGCATCAACAGCGCGAAGGACGACGCCGCCGGCCTGGCGATCTCGGACCGCTTCACGGCGCAGATCCGCGGCCTGACGCAAGCAGCGCGCAACGCCAACGACGGCATCTCGCTGGCGCAGACGGCCGAAGGCGCGCTCGCCTCGGTGACCGACAACCTGCAGCGCATCCGCGAGCTGTCGGTGCAATCGGCGAACGCGACGAACTCCGCGTCCGACCGCGCCTCGCTGCAGCTCGAAGTCGCGCAGCTCACCGCGGAAATCGACCGCGTCGCGACGCAGACGTCGTTCAACGGCACCAACCTGCTCGACGGCAGCTTCACCGCCAAGGCGTTCCAGGTCGGCGCCAACGTCGGCCAGACGATCACGGTCTCGTCGATCGCTTCGGCGCGCTCCAGCGCGCTCGGCCAGTACCAGGGCTTCTCGCTCACGAACCAGTCGATCGGCACGGCGAACAGCACGTCGGCGGCCGAGACGGTGACGATCGGCGGCGTCGCGACGGCGCTCGGCTCGATCACCAACGACGCCAAGAACATCGCCTCGGCGATCAACGCCGCCGGCGTCGCCGGCCTGACGGCGACCGCCAACGCGACCTCCGTCGCGGCTGGCACGCAGGCCCTGACCGCCACCGCGTCGGGCACCGCGTCGGTCGTCATCAACGGCGTCACGGTGAGCATCGCCAACGCGGTCGGCAACGCTTCGACCAACCGGGCGAACGCGGTCGCTGCGATCAACGCGCAGTCGGCGGCCACCGGCGTCGTCGCCACCGACACCGGCGCGGGCGTCTCGCTCGCCGCTGCCGACGGCCGCAACGTCGTGGTCAGCGGCTTCGCCGCGGGCACGGCGACGGCTGCCACGATCGCCGACTTCGGCCTGGCTGCGGCGGCGACCACGGGCGCATCGATCAACATCAACTACTCGGCCCCCTCCGGCGTCACCGGCAGCGTGGTGTTCGGCGGCGCGTTCTCCAACACGACGGCGATCGCCGCGACGGGCACGTCGGTGGCCGGCCTCGACATCTCGACCGTCGCCGGCGCCAACGCCGCGCTGTCGTCGATCGACGCCGCGCTCGCGACGGTCAGCTCCAGCCGCGCTTCGCTCGGTGCCGTGCAGAACCGCTTCTCGTCGACGATCAGCAACCTGCAGACGACGACCGAGAACCTGGCGGCCTCGCGCAGCCGCATCACGGACGCCGACTTCGCCCAGGAAACGGCGAACCTGTCGCGCGCCCAGGTGCTGCAGCAGGCCGGCACGGCGATGGTGGCGCAAGCCAACCAGCTGCCGCAGCAGGTGCTGACGCTCCTGCGCTGATCGGGGAAGCGCCGCTTCGCGCGGCGCCTCGCTCGAAGCTCCAGAAGGGCCGGCCCGGGCAACCGGGCCCGGCCCTTCGCCTTTGCAGGGACCGAATTGGCGGGCGAAGCCGGCGCTTATCGTGCCCTTGCGCGCGCCGGCCGCTCTCCAGAATGGCGCCATCCGGTCGAGCTGTCCGGACCTGACCACTGGAGAGCTTCATGGCCCAGATCATCAATACCAACATCTCGTCGCTCACCGCGCAGCGGAATTCCAACCGCACGCAGAACGACCTGTCGACCGCGATCGCGCGCCTCTCGTCCGGCCTGCGCATCAACAGCGCCAAGGACGACGCCGCCGGCCTCTCGATCTCGGACCGCATGACGGCGCAGATCCGCGGCATCAACCAGGCGGCGCGCAACGCGAACGACGGCATCTCGCTGGCGCAGGTCGCAGAAGGCGCGCTCGGCTCGGTGACCGGCAACCTGCAGCGCATGCGCGAGCTCGCGGTGCAGTCGGCGAACTCGACCAACAGCGCCTCCGACCGCGTCGCGCTGCAGCAGGAAGTCGCGCAGCTCGCGACCGAGATCGACCGCGTCGCGACGCAGACGCAGTTCAACGGCCTGAACCTGCTCGACGGCAGCTTCACCGCGCAGCAGTTCCAGGTCGGCGCCAACGCCGGGCAGACGATCACGATCGCCTCGATCGCCAGCGCGCGCGCGAGCTCGCTCGGCGTCTACCAGGGCTTCAACGCCGTCAGCCAGTCGATCGGCACGGCGAACGACACGCCGCAGGCGCTCAGCGTCACGCTCGGCAGCGGCCCGACGATCGCGCTCGGCAACGTCGCCATCGACGCCAAGGCGCAGGCAGCGGCGATCACCAACGCCAACATCGCCGGCATGGTGGCGACCGCCAACGCGACCACCGTCGCCGCGGGCACGTCGACCGCCGCCGCGAGCGGCGCCGGCACCGCCACCTACACCGTCAACGGCGTCGCGATCTCGATCGCCGGCGTCAACGGCGCGGGCGCGCTGGCGAGCAACCGCGCCAACGCGGTCGCCGCGATCAATGCGCAATCCGCCGCCACTGGCGTCGTCGCGACGGACACCGGCTCGGGAGTCAGCCTCACCGCCGCCGACGGGCGCAACGTTTCGCTCGCCTACGCGGCCGGCACCTTCACCGGCTCCGCCGCAGCCGACTTCGGCCTGTCGGCGGTCGCCGTCACCGGCGGCACGCTCAACCTCAACTACACCGCGCCGAGCGGCGTCAGCGGCAGCGTCGTGTTCGCGCAGACGGGCGGCCTCAACACGTCGCTCGCGATCGCCGGCACCGGCACCGCGGTGAGCGCCATCGACGTCTCGACCGTCGCCGGCTCGAACGCCGCGCTGTCGGCGATCGACGCGGCGCTGTCGACGATCGACTCCTCGCGCGCCGCGCTGGGCGCGGTGCAGAACCGCTTCTCGTCGACGATCGAGAACCTGCAGACCGCGAGCGAGAACCTGTCCGCGTCGCGCAGCCGCATCCAGGACGCCGATTTCGCCGCCGAGACCGCCGCCTTGTCGCGCGCGCAGGTCCTGCAGCAAGCCGGCACGGCGATGGTCGCGCAGGCGAACCAGATGCCGCAGCTCGTGCTCCAGCTGCTGAAGGGCTGAGCGACGCGTCTGTGCTGTCACGCTGAGCGCAGCGAAGGAGCTCGATCCTTGGCAGTGCTCCGGCCCTCAAGCGCAGCCGCGCTCCGCCGATAACGTCCAATGACCAGCGTCACCTCGGCAACCGGAACGATTTCCTCAGCGGGCATCGGCAGCGGCCTCGACGTCAACTCGATCGTCACCCAGCTGATGACGGTCGAGCGCCAGCCGCTCACGCGGCTGCAGACGACCGCGGCGACGATGCAGACGCAGCTCTCGGCCTTCGGGCAGCTGAAGTCGCTCGTCTCCGCGCTGCAGGATGCCGCCAAGCCGCTCTTCAACGCCGACTCGTTCGCGCTCTCGAATGCCACCTCGAGCGATCCGACCGGCGTCAGCGCGGGCACGACGACCAAGGCCGTGCCGGGCATCTATTCCGTCGCCGTGAGCTCGCTCTCGGCGACGCAGTCGGTCGTCAGCGCGAGCGGCGCGTTCAGCGACTCTGCCGGCGTCGTCGGCACCGGCAGCCTGACGATCAGCCTCGGCAGCTGGAACGCCGATCGGACCGTGTTCACCGCCAAGGCGGGAGCGGCCGACGTGACCGTGCCGATCGGCGCCTCCGAGAACACCCTCGCCGGCATCCGCGACAAGATCAACGCGGCGAACGCCGGCGTCAGCGCGACGGTCGTCACCGACGCGAGTGGCGCACGGCTCGCGCTGCAGTCGACGACGCCGGGCGCGGCGAACGGCTTTCGCGTCACGGTCGCCGACGACGACGGCGGCAACGCCGACGCCTCGGGACTCTCGCGCCTGGCGTTCGACCCGGCCGGCGGCGCGGCGCAGATGAGCCTCGCGCAAGCCGCGGCGAACGCCGAGGCGACCATCAACGGCATCGCCGTCACCTCGGCGAGCAACACGCTCGACGGCGTGATCGACGGCATCACCTTCAATCTCGGCAAGGTGACGACGCAGCCGGTGACCGTCAACGTCAGCCGCAACACCGACGCGATCAAGAAGCTCGTCGGCGCGTTCGTCGACGCGTACAACCAGCTCAACGGCTTTCTCGCGCAGGCGACCCACTACGACCCGGCGACCAAGCAGGCCGCGCTCCTGCAGGGCGACAGCACGACCACCGGCATCCAGAACCAGCTGCACACGCTGGTCGGCCAGAGGAGCGGCGCGTCGTCGACGTTCGGGACGCTGAGCGCGATCGGCGTGCAGCTGCAGAAGGACGGCTCGCTCAAGCTCGACGACACGGCGTTCGCCAACGCCGTCGCCAACCTGCCGGAGCTGACCAAGGCGCTCTCCGCGGTCGATCTCTCGAACAGCGCGAACAACGGCATCGGCAAGCGCTTCGCCGCGTGGACGACCGGCCTGCTCGCCTCGAACGGCTCGCTGCCGGGCAAGAGCAAGTCGATCGAGTCGCGCATCGCGCGCAACCAGAAGGAGCAGGACGCGCTCAGCGACCGGCTCGACGACATCGAGAAGCGCATGCGCGCCCAGTACAGCGCGCTCGACACGACGATGTCGAAGGCGAACGCGCTCGCCAAATACGTCACGCAGCAGTTCTATTTCAACAACTCGTTCTCGCAGTCGTTGAACAACAACAACGGTTGACCGCCGCGCCAACGGCGGCTCGAAACAAGCCATCTCGCGCGGTAAAGATTCGCCCTCCGGCGTCGATAAAAAGAGCCTAGACGCAGGAGTCGACGAGATGTTCAGCAGCAGCGCTTCCCAACTCGGCCATCGCGCGCCGATGGCCTCGATGTACCGTGGCGTCGGCGCCACGACGGCGATCGAGGGCGCGAGCCCGCACAAGCTCGTCAGCATGCTGTACCAGGCGGTGAGCGGCGAGATCGCCGCGGCGCGCGGCGCGATCGCGCGCGGCGACGTCGCCGAGAAGGGCCGCGCGATCGGCCACGCGGTGCGGATCGTCGAGGAAGGCCTGCTCGCTCCGCTCGACCTCGAGGCAGGCGGCGTGCTCGCCGCCAACCTGCGCGACCTGTACGAATACATCGTGCGCCGCCTGACGATCGCCAACCTGAAGTCCGACGACGCCGTTCTCGCCGACTGCGCCTCGCTCGTGCAGACGATGCACGGCAGCTGGGACGCGATCGCCACCCAGGTCGAGATGCCGGCACGGGCCGCCGCATGACCGCGCTCGCACGCCATCCACAAAGGTCGACCGTCATGAACTCCGTGCTCCTCAACTACTACCAGGCGATCGAGAAGGCGAGCCAGGACATGCTCGAAGCTGCCCGCGGCGGCAACTGGGACCAGGTCGTCAAGCTCGAGGGGGCGTGCGCCGTGCTGATCGCGCAGCTGAAGAACAGCGCCGCCGAGCACCCGCTGCCGCCCGACGAGGCGCAGCTCAAGTCGCGCCTGATGCAGCGCATCCTCGTCAACGACGCCGAGATCCGCCAGCTCGCCGAGCCGTGGCTCGAGGACCTCGACGACATCCTGGCCGGCCGGCCGAAGACCCTGCACTGAGCGGGCGCCAGCCCGAAGCGAAGGCGTTCAAGGAGACGCGATGGAAACCCAACCGGCGCCACTCGACGGCATGACGGTCAACGAGTCGCTCGACGACTTCCGCATCTCTTCGCCGCGCGACGTCGGCACGCTCCTGAAGCAGCTGCTCGACGGCGCCGTGCTGCTCGGGCTGCACGGCAGCGACGGCAGCGTCTTTCACAGCGCGATCTGGACGATGGACACCGCGCGCGCGACGATCGGCTTCAACGCCGACCCGAACGATCCCGGCCTGCAGGCGGTGCTCCACTCGCACGAGATCACGGTCGTCGGCTACCTCGACAGCGTCAAGGTGCAGTTCCATGTCCGCCACCCCGTGCTCGTGCACGGCAACCGCGCGAGCGTGCTCAGCTGCCCGTTCCCGCGCGAGATGTACCGCTTCCAGCGCCGCAACGCCTTTCGCGTGCGGCCGCTCATCCGCAGCGCTCCGGTCGCGAGGCTCCGCCACCCCGCGCAGCAGGGCGGCGAGGTCGCGCTGCGCATCATCGACCTCAGCATCGGCGGCTGCGCGCTCTTCCTCCCGGCCGACGTGCCGATGATCGACGCCGGCGTGCAGCTGAACGGCGTTCGCATGGAGCTCGACGACGACACCAGGCTCGACGTCAACCTGCGCCTGCAGCACGTGACCTCGATCAACAACGAGGGCCGCGGTGTGCGGCTCGGCTTCGAGTTCATGCGGCCGAACGGCGACACGGTGCGCACGCTGCAACGCTTCATCGACCTGACGCAAAAGCGCGGCAAGCTGATGGCGCTGAACTGAGAACGAGACGCCGCCAAGGAGCCGACATGGATCTCAAGGACTTCATCCAGACCGCCGTCACGCAGATCGTCGAAGGCGTCGTCGCCGCGCAGGCGAGCGCCTCGGCGCACCACGTGGTCGTCAATCCCGCGGTCGAGCCCGGTGCAAGGAGCGGCGCGGCGGCGGGCCGCGCGAGCGCCGACGGCCCGCGTGTCACGAACATCGCCTTCGACGTCGCCGTCACCGGCGTCGACAGCGCCGCGGGCCAGGGCAGCGGCAAGCTGCAGGTCGCGGGCACCTGGTCGGCACGCGCCGGCGCCGACACGAGCGCGACGGGCGAGCACTGCACGCGCCTGCAGTTCTCGCTGCCGATCGCCTTTCCGGAAGCGCGCCTGCGGCGCTCGACGACCAACGCGCTCGATTCGGAATTCCTGCAGACGGTCGACAACGGCGACAGCACCTGGTTGCCGAGCTGAGGCGCCGCGGCCGGAGCGCCGGCGCTGCAGAATGCGGGCGGGCCGTTCGCGCCCGCAAGCTTCCGGCCAACGCCATGTCCGTCCCCTCGTCCTCGCAGTGCCCGCCCCATGGCAGCTCGTGATCGCGTCGCGCCCGGGCGATCGACGGCCTACCGCGTCGTCACCGCCGTCTTCGGCGTTCTCTTTTCAGCCATCGCGGTCGTGGTCGTCGTCGCCGCCGGGCTCACGGTCGGCGCCGCGATCTGCGCGGCCGGCCTCGGCATCCTGGGCGTCGACGCGCTCGTCAGCGCGTATCGGAGCACGCCGTCCCTGCTGTCGAGGATCGGGCCGCTGCCGTGACCGTCACGCCGCTCGCGCGCTCGCTCGTTCCTGCCCCCCGCGCTCCGCACATGCGCCCTCGCACCCGACGCGTGCTGCAAGCGCTGCTCTACGAAGCGTTCGCGATCGCCTTCGTCGGCCCGGTGCTCAGCGTGGCGTTCGACAAGCCTCCTGCCTCGACGCTGGCGCTGGCGTTCGTGCTGTCGAGCGTGGCGCTGGCGTGGAACTATGTCTTCAACGCGATCTTCGAACGCTGGGAGTCGCGCCAGGCGGTGCGCGGCCGCTCGTTCTGGCGGCGCCTGGCGCACGGCCTCGGCTTCGAGGGCGGCCTGGTCGTGATCCTGGTTCCCGTGATGGCGCTCTGGCTCGACATCTCGGCGCTCGAGGCGTTCGTCGCGAACCTGGGTCTGCTCGCGTTCTTCTTCGTCTACGCGATTGCATTCACCTGGGCCTTCGATCGCGTGTTCGGCCTGCCCGAATCCGCGGCGGCCGCCGTCAGGTCTGAGCCATGAAGCCTTCGCTGCGGCCGGGCCTCGTCTACGAGCACCGCTTCGTCGTTCCGGCGACGAAGACCGTTCCTGCGCTCTATCCCGAGGCCGAGGAGTTCCAGCAGATGCCCGAGGTGTTCGCCACCGGGTTCCTGGTCGGATTCCTCGAGTGGGCGTGCCTGAAGGCGATCCTGCCGCACCTCGACTGGCCGCACGAGCAGACGGTCGGCACGCACATCGACGTGAGCCACGCGGCGGCCACGCCGCCCGGCTTGGAAGTCGTCGCCAACGTGGAGCTGCTCGCCGTCGAGGGCAGGAAGCTCGTGTTCGCGGTGCGCGCGCACGACGGCGTCGACCTGATCTCCGAAGGGCGGCACGAGCGCCACGTGATCGTCAAGGAACGCTTCGAGGCGAGGGTTCGCGCCAAGAAGGATCGCGCCTGAACGCGCGCTCGGGCGCGCCCGCCGGCCAGGCACTTTTTCACGAACCGCGGCCGGCGCATCGAGCCGGCGCGGCGCACCGCAGCGCCGCCCTTCCGCCCGTCTGGCGCTCCTGACCTTCCGTCGAGCCCCCCTCAGGTGCGGGGATGGGCGGCCGAGAACAGGTCGTGCGACGCGACAACCCTCCCGTGCGCGGCTCACGCGGCCGCTGCTCCACTGCTCTCGGCAAACGAGGGCGGGCCGGCTTCACGCTGATCGAGATGCTGACCGTGCTGAGCGTGCTGGCGGTGCTGCTGGCCGTCGCGACTCCCGGCCTGGCATCGCTGATCTCGGCCAACGCGTTGAGCTCGGCGCAGAGCGAGCTCGCGTCGGCCCTGGTGCTCGCGCGCAGCGAGGCGCTCAAGCGCGGCGCGTCGGTGACGGTGGCGGCCGCCGCCCCGGTGTCCGGCGCCGAGTTCAGCGGCGGCTGGCGCATCTACGTCGATTCCAACGGCAACGGCGTCTACGACGCCGGCGAGGCCATCGTGCGCGAGCAGCCGGCGTTTCGCGGCGATCTGCGCCTGGCGACCACCAGTTCGGCGACCACGGTGACCTTCAACGGCCGCGGCTTCCTCGCCCCGGCGACGATGGTGACCATCAACGTCTGCTCGAGCTCGGCGCCCAAGAGCTACCAGCTGCGCATCGAGCCGGTCGGGCTGGCCGACGTCAACGAGACGACGGGGTGCACGTGAGCCACGCCGGCAACACGCGCCGGCAGGGGGGCTACGTGCTCCTCGAGGCGCTCGTCGCGGTGGTCATCGCGGCGGTCGGCTTCGTCGGCGCCGCGCGCCTGCAAACGTTCGGCTTGGCCGTCAACAACAGCACCCAGGTGCGCCAGAAGGCCACCCTGCTCGGCTACCAGATGGCGGACCGCATCCGCGCCAACCAGGCCGGCGTCACCGCGCACGCGTACGACGCGCCGAGCGCCGGCGCGACGGCGTGCCTGAGCGCGTCGACCGGCTGCACGCCGGCGCAGCTCGCTGCTGCCGACCTCGGCGTGTGGGCGGCCGAGATCGCCGAGCAGCTGCCGGCCGGCGCCGGCGTCGTCTGCCTCGACAGCACGCCGGACGACGGCACCGCCGGCGCGCCGCTCTGCGACGGGCTCGGCAACGTGATCGCGGTCAAGCTCTGGTGGACCGACAAGGTCGGCACGCCGCGCTTCGTCGTCTCGGTGCGCCCATGACCATCGTCGCCGCCCGCCCCGCCGCGGTTCGCGAGCGCGCGCGCGGCATGACGCTGGTCGAGCTGATGGTCGGCATGGCGGTGGGGCTGTTCGTCGTCCTCGTCGCGGTGTCGATCTTCGTCAGCACCCGCACGCTGCATTCGGTCGGTTCGGCGTCGACGCGCATGAGCGAGAACGCGCGCCTGGCGATGGACGTGCTGCAGACCGACCTGCGCAACGCGTCGTTCGTCGGCTGCCGTCCGCTGCTGAACGACGCGCCGACGATCGTGCTGCTCGCCGGCGACGGCGGCTTCCTGTCCAGCCCCGCCGGGCTGCGCGGCTCGCGCGGCACCGGCTCCGGGTTTTCTCCGGCGCTCACCGGTCCGCTCGCCGGGTACCCGGCCGCCTCCGCGCCGCTTGCGACCAGCGACGTGATCTCGATGCGCCTGCCCGCCGACATGCCCGGGCTCGGCATCGTCGCGACGATGCCGACGACCGTGGCGGCGCCGCAGATCGCCGCGAGCAATCCCGCCAACACGCTTGCCGCCGGCGACATCGTCCTCGTCGCGAGCTGCAAGGCGTCGTCGATGTTCCAGCTCACCGAAGCCGACCCGGTCGCGACCGGCGTGCTGAGCCACGCCCTCGGCGGCGCCTTCTCGCCGGGCAACGCCACCGACGACATCCAGCAGCGTTTCCGCACCGACGCGACCGTCTACAAGATGGAGACGCGCCACTACTACATCGCTCCGAGCGCGCTGCGGCCGGGAACGAACTCGCTCTGGCGCCTCGTCGTCCCGGGGTCGGGCGCCCCGGAAGAGGTCGCGTCCGGCATCGACCGCCTGCTGATCACGTACGGCGTCGACGGCGCCGCGGCGGCAGGCCAGCAGAACGTCGACCGCTACGTCGCGGCCGACGGCGTCACCGACTGGGACCGCGTCATCTCGGTGCGCCTGCAGATGCTCGTGGCCACCGCCAAGGACGGCGTCGCACGGAGCTCGCAGTCGGTGACGTTCGCCGGCAGCGCGGTCGCCTTCAGCGACCGGCGGCTGCGCAGCGTGCTCACCGAGGTCGTCACGCTCAGGAACGGCGCGCCATGAAGCGATCGATGCGCTCTCCCGGCGGGGCGCGCGAGCGCGGGCTCTCGCTCGTCACGACGCTGGTGCTGATGCTGGCGACGCTCGGGCTCGGCATCGCCGTGATGGGCGTCAGCGCGATGGAAGAGCGAATGATCGCCAACACCAAGGATCGCGATCTCGCGCTGCAGGCGGCCGAGGCGGCGCTGCGCGACGCCGAGCAGGACATCGCCACCAACGTCAACCCGGCGACGCCGTTCAGCGACGACTGCGCCAGCGGCCTGTGCACGCCGCCGTCGCAGCGCGACTCGCTCGGCTCGCTCGCATCGCTGCCGGTCGACGATTCGCGCCTCGGCTTCGACTGGACGGTCGCCGGCAACGTGCGCACCTACGGCCAGTACACCGGCTCGGCGAACTTCCCGAGCGTGGCGCAGCAACCGCGCTACGTGATCGAGAAATTCAGCTATCTCGGCACGCCCGCCGGCGAGAGCGTCGTGCTCGGCGCCGAGCCGACCGCGCCCGGCGTCGGCTACCGCATCACGGCACGCGCCACCGGCGCACGCCCGGAGACCGTCGTCGTTCTCCAGTCCATCTACGCGACCCGCTAGCGAGGCGAGATCATGAAGCGCGAACTCCGATCCACCGGCCCCGCCCTCGCCCTGCTCCTGTCGGCGCCGCTGACGGCGCTGGCGGCGCCGCCCTTCACGCTGGCGGCGTACCCGCTCTTCCTCGCGCCCGGGATCAAGCCGAACGTGATGGTCATCCTCGACAACTCGGAGTCGATGGACGCGACGATGGCGGGCAAGGTGATCAACGGCAACGACCCGGCGACGCGCGGCAACATCGCGCGCGGCATCCTGCGCGGCGTCCTGACCTCGTACCGCGACGCGTTCAACTTCGGCATCACGAGCTTTCGCACCGGCGGCCCGACGCTCTACAACACGCACGCCTACTACCTGGGCACCGCGACGACGATGGTCTACACGAACGACTGCGTCGACGGCATCTCGGCGTCGAACGCGGGTCGGCGCTGCCTGACGAACCCGGAGCCGGGCAACGGCTATGGCTACATCACGTACGAACGAAGCGGCGACGACGCCGACATCAACGACGTGCTGTACTCGTCGTGGACCGAAGACCAGCTCTACGGGATCGGCACGACCGGCACGACCTTCAGCGTCTATCGCGGCCACAACAACACGACCAACTGGAACGCCGGCGCCTTCAGCTCGCTGAAGGGCACGTTCCCGTTCACGCCGACCGACGCGGGCTTCCTGCCGACCGCGGCAGCGACACCGCGCGAGCTCTGGATCAAGCGCGGCTGGGGCTACGGCGACAACATCACCGGCGCCGGCCTCATCAACGAGGCGGTCACGGCCGACTCGGCGACCCACTTCGCGCGCCTGATGACGCTGCTCGGCAACGAGACCAACACCGCCAGCGGCGAGATCAAGAACAACGCCTTCTTCACGCCGATCACGGGCACGCTGACGACGGTGCGCGACTACTTCCGCGGCAGCTCGAGCCCGATCACGCAGACGTGCCAGAAGAACTTCGTCATGCTGGCGACCGACGGCAACCCGACCGGCAAGACCAACGGCCAGCAATACGACCCGTCGCAGTGGCAGAACACGTACGACGCGGTGACCGGAACGTGGACCTACGGCCAGGCGCAGCGCGACGTCTTCGATCAGCTCACCGCCCTGCGCACGACCGCGCTCAGCGGCCGCAACTACGACATCCAGACCTACGTCGTCGGCATGGGCGACACGCTCGCCAATCCGAGCTCGATCGCGGCGCTGAACCGGATGGCGACGCTCGGCGGAGGCTATCCGAGCGCGTTCGTCGGCAGCAGTGCCGAGACGCTGCAGAGCGCCTTCCAGGCGATCGTCGCCGACATCCAGGCCAAGACGAGCGCGGCGTCGTCGGTCGCCCTCAACACCGGCTCGTGGACGACCGGCTCGGCGATCTACCAGGCCAAGTTCAACAGCGGCGACTGGTCGGGAACGCTGGTCAACTACGGCGTCTCCGCGACGGGTGCCGTGAACACGACCCCGACGTGGGACGCCGGCGCGCAGATCAAGGCGCAGCACTGGAACACCGGACGGAACGTCATCACCTACAAGCCGTCGGCGACCGCGGGACAGCACGGCATCCCGTTCCGCTGGCCGGCGGTGCCGGCAACTCCCGGCGCAACGGAGCTCGACACGGCGCAGACGACGGCGCTCAACCAGACGCCCGGCGGCGGCAGCGACGCCTTCGGCGAGCTGCGCCTGCGCTTCCTGCGCGGCGACTCGACGCAGGAGGCACGCATGTGCGCCAGCCCGCCGTGCGCCGCGCCGCAGTTCAGGAACCGGACCAACACGCCGCTCGGCGACATCGTCAACTCGTCGCCCTATTACGTCGGCGCGCCCAACTTCGGCTACTACGACGACTTCGAGTCGGCGCGCTACAGCAGCTTCGTCAGCGCCAACCGCGCCCGCACGCCGGTGATCTACACGGGTGCCAACGACGGCATGCTGCACGCGATCAACGCGACGACCGGCGCCGAGATGTTCGCGTACGTGCCGTCGCCGGTGATCGCCGACCTGCCCAAGCTCACCGACCTCGCCTACAACCACCGCTACTACGTCGACGGATCGCCGACGGTGGGCGACGTCTTCTACGCGAGCGCCTGGCACACGCTGCTCGTGGCCGGCATGCGCGGCGGTGCCAAGGGCCTGTTCGCGCTCGACGTCACCGACCCGACGCAGTTCTCCGAGGCCAACGCGCAGAACATCGTGCGCTGGGAGTTCCAGGACGCCGACATGGGATACGTGTTCGGCCAGCCGCTGCTCGTCAAGACCAACAACGGCGCCTGGTCGGTCATCGTCAGCGGCGGATACAACGCCGGCAACGCGAGCGGCCACGCCGTGCTGTTCGTCATCGACGCCGAGACCGGCGCGCTGGTGAAGAAGATCGACACCGGCGCCGGCACGGCGGCGAGCCCCAACGGGCTCTCGGCACCGGCCGCGATCGACGCCAACGGCGACGGCGTCGCCGACGTGGTCTACGCGGGCGACCTCGACGGCAACCTCTGGAAGTTCGACCTCTCGGCGTCGGCGCCGGCGAGCTGGGGCCTGGGCAACAGCGCGCTGCCGCTCTTCGCCGCCGGCAGCGGTCACGCCGTCACCGGCCGGCCCGACGTCACCAAGTTCAGCGGCGGCGGCTTCCTGATCGCATTCGGCACCGGCCGCTACCTCACCGGCGGCGACAACACCGACCTGACGACGCAGCGCATCTACGCAGTGCGCGACACCGGCATCGCCGGCACGGTTGCGCTCTCGCTCATGGTGCAGCAGTCGGTGACCGGAACCGGCACCGGCACCGACGGCAACACGTACCGCTTCAGCACGCACGCGGTCGGCATGCCGAAGGACTACCTCTCGACGGGCGACAACACGGTCGTCAAGTCGACGTTCCTGAGCGACAAGCGCGGCTGGTACCTCGACCTTCCCGATTCGGGAGAGCGTGTCGTCGCCGACGCGCGCTTTCGCGGCGGACGCGCGATCTTCACCTCGATCGTTCCCGACGTCAGCTCGCCGTGCGCGTACGGCGGCTCGGGCTGGGTCATCGAGCTCGACGCGATGACCGGCAACCGCTTCGACAGCGCCACCTTCGACAGCAACGGCGACAACGTGCTCACCACCTCCGACTACATCAGCCGCACCGGACTCGCGTCGCAGGCGATCAACACGAGCGCACGCCGGATCGCGTCGATCCCCGCGGCGCCGGGGTTCATGAGCAACCGCGCGGGCGGCGTCAGCGGGCTCGAGGACAAGTTCATCAACACGTCGGACGGGACGATCGTGCGGGTTCGCGAGACGTCCGGCGCCGGTCGCGAGGGCCGCGTCATGTGGCACGAGGTGCGCTGAAATGAGAAACACGGTTCGCATGCATCGGCCGCGCGCGGCGCTGGTCGCCCTGGCCGGCCTCGGCGCGGCGCTCGGCGCCGCCGCCAGCCGCGTCGGCGACGCTCCTGCGCCGTCGGCGACGGCAGTCCAGACTTCGGCGCAACAGCCGGCGCAGGCCCAGGCCGACGAGAGCGCGAGCCTGCGCCACGGAACGATCACCGCGATCGACCGCAAGGCCAGGCGCATCCAGATCCAGGGCGTGTGGGCCGACGTCGCCGCGGGCAAGACGATGCTGCTGCGCCAGGGCACGCCGGCCGCGCTCGACACGCTGCGCGTCGGCGAGCCGATCCGCTTCACGGCGGCCTCGACGAGCGCATCGACAGCGACGTTGCGGGTGATCTATGCGCCTTGACACCTCTCCGAAGGCTCTTCCCCGCCGATCCGCCGGCGGCTTCACGCTCATCGAGGTGATGGTCGTCGTCGCCGTCATCGCGCTGCTCGCGTCTGTGGCGATGCCTACGTACCAGAGCTCGGTGCGCAAGGCCCGGCGCGCCGACGCGCGCGCCGCGCTGGTGACGACGGCGCAGCTCATGGAGCGCTACGCCACCGAGCACGGCGGCAGCGGCTACTCGACGGCCACGCTCAGCACCGTCGCGGGGCCGACCGTCGTCGGCAAGCCGACGAGCGACAACGGCTACTACGCGCTCTCGATCACCGGCTTGACGGCGACGGCGTTCACCTTGCGCGCCGCGCCGCAAGGCGGGCAGGCGGCGGACGGATGCGCGACGTTCACGCTCGACGAGCGCGGCGTGCGCGGCGTGAGCGGCGGCACGTACTCGGTCAGCGACTGCTGGTAGCGCCGGCAGGCCGGCGAAGCGGCTGCTAGACCTGCATCCCCATGATGTCCGAATACGCCTGCACCAGGCGGTTGCGGACCTGCAGCGTCGCCGCAAAGCCGATCTGCGCCTTCTGCATCGCGACCATCGTCTGCTCGAGGCTCACGGTCGGGTTGTCGAGCGTGACCTCGCGTTGCATCGACACGGCGTCGTTCTGCGACTTGCTGACGGCCGAGAGCGCCTGCCCGAGCGCTTGCTGAAAGCCGGTGCCGGCGACCGCGCCGCCGGTCCTCGCGAGCGGCACGCCGTCGGTGCCGAGCCCGGCCCTGGCCACGGCCTGGGCGAAGTCGAAGGGCTTCAAGGTGACGTTCATGCGGCGGATCGCTCCCAGGCCGCCATCGTAGGCAGCCCGCCTGGCGACGTTGGAGCGAACTGACGCTGCATTGCCGGCCTGTTTCGCCCATTCCGCGGCAGGGCCGCTGCCGAGAATGGCGCTGCCCCGGCGGCTCTTCGCCCCGGCGAGACACGCCACCGATCCATGGACAACGCCGTCGCCCTTTCCCCGAACACCGCCCCCGTTCCCGCCACCTTCGCCGGCCGGCTCGCGGCGATGCCGCTCAGGAGCAAGCTGAGCGCGCTGATCGGCATCGCCGCCCTCGCCGGCGTCGTCTTCGCGATGACGGCGTGGAATTCGCACGGCGACTACAAGGTCCTCTACGCCAACCTGTCGGACAAGGACGGCGGCGCCGTCATCGCGCAGCTCTCGCAGATGAACGTGCCGTACCGGATGTCCGAAGGCGGCGCGGCGATCCTCGTTCCCGCGGCGCAGGTGCACGACCTGCGCCTGAAGATGGCGACCGCCGGCCTGCCGAAGGGCGCCGTCTCGGGCTTCGAGCTGATGGACAGCGCCCGCTTCGGCCAGACGCAGTTCCAGGAGCGCCTCACGTTCCAGCGCGGCCTCGAGGGCGAGCTGACGCGCTCGATCTCGTCGCTCGCCGCGGTGCAGGCCGCGCGCGTGCACCTCGCGCTGCCGAACCAGAACGGCTTTTTCCGCGAGCAGCAAAAGCCGAGCGCCTCGGTGCTGCTGACGCTGCATCCCGGGCGCGCGCTCGACCGCGCGCAGATCGCCGGCATCGTCCACCTCGTTTCCTCGAGCGTTCCCGAGATGAGCCCGAAGGCGGTGAGCGTGCTCGACCAGAGCGGCGCGCTGCTCACCGGCAGCGCCGAGGGCGGCGCGGCCGGCGCCGGGCTCGACGCGCAGCAGCTCGCCTACGTCGGCCAGATCGAGGCCGGCTACACGAAGCGGATCGTCGATCTCGTCGAGCCGATCGTCGGCAGCAACAACCTGCGCGCGAGCGTCACCGCCGAAGTCGACTTCTCGCAGACCGAGGCGACCTCCGAGGAGTTCAAGCCCAACCAGGGCGCCGACGCGAGCGTCTCGATCCGCAGCCAGCAGACGAGCGAGCAAGGCGGCGCCGCCGGCACTGCCCTCGCGAGCGGAGTTCCCGGCGCGGCCTCGAACCAGCCGCCGATCGCCGCCACCGCGCCGCTGGTGGGCGCGTCGCAGCCGCTGCAGGGCGCGCCGAGCGGCGCGGTCGGCGGCAGCGGCGGCCGGCGCGAGGCCGTCACCAACTACGAAGTCGACAAGACGGTGCGCGTGACGAAGAGCGCGACCGGCAACGTCAAGCGGTTGAACGCGGCCGTGGTCGTCAACAACCGCAGCGTCACCGACGCGCGCGGCAAGACGACGCAGGTGCCGCTCGCCGCCGACGAGATCGAGAAGATCACCGCGCTCGTGCGCGAATCGATCGGCTTCAACCAGGAGCGCGGCGACTCGGTGAAGGTGGTCAACGCGCCGTTTCGCGTCGAGCCGACCAGCAACGTCGAGGTGCCGTTCTGGAAGAGCCCCGAGCTCATCGACATGATCCGCGCAGCGGCGCTGCCGACCGGGCTCGCGATCGTCGCGATGCTCGTCTTCTTCGGCCTCGTGCGGCCGGCGGTGAAGGCCGCCCTGGTGGCGCGGCCGGCGCAGCTGCCGCGCCCGGGAATGCGCATCGACGCCGTCGTCGACGACGAGCAGTCGTATCCGACGCCGGCGATCGCCGCGCCGCCGACGACGCTGCGCCAGATCGAGGGCGCGAAGGCGCTCGCCAAGGACAACCCGGCGGCGGTCGCCGGCATCGTGCGCGGCTGGGTCGGCGGCAGCGAAGCGGCGTAGCGAGGAACGACGACCATGGCGCTCGACGAAGCCGGC
>Ga0070679_100000718_pt1 | contig 28560 bp, 22 predicted proteins | sample KBSC63BmetaG_FD_65652 | JGI IMG/M metagenome (GOLD analysis project Ga0070679, IMG submission 65652) | Corn rhizosphere microbial communities from Kellogg Biological Station, Michigan, USA - KBS C6-3B metaG | ecosystem: Host-associated > Plants > Roots > Rhizosphere | place: USA: Michigan... | reverse complement strand
CCGATGCTTTTACGCTCGATCATTATCTATTAGAGGCCTGCCCAGGCAACCCGACTACTCGAATATTGGCCCTCCCGATTCGACTCAACGATTGTTCCTCCCGGTTCAAGTGAAATGCCAGCCGGCCAAACCCTCAAAAGATTGCGTACTAATCGCGGGATTACTGTGCGTGCGGTGGAGCGCGCTAGTCAAAAAATTGCGGCAGCCAAGTCAGACAAAAGGTTCCACATTTCCAACGGTTGGCTTGTACAACTTGAGAATGGCGCATCAGAGCCAGGCATCTGCAAGTTGTTTACCTTGAGTGTTATTTACGATGTGAGTTTTCTGGACCTGGTTAGGATCTACAATTTGGATATTGACGATATCCGTAAATACAGAACTATCGCGAATGCTGACACCACGCAGTTGCTGAGTTACGAGTTAACGTCGGAGGCAACCCAGCTTTTGGATCGCTGGCAACGATCTGGTTCCAGGGAAACGACCTTAATTCCTGTGGAGTCGGTGCAAAACGAGCAAACGTTTCTTCCTCAAGATCAGAGTTTGCGCCGAAAAGGCTTAGTGTATGGATTCATCGGTTTGAGTGACTTAACGATGTATCCCTTGATCCGGCCCGGATCACTCGTGCGCATTGATACACTGCAAAGAAAACTACAGACAATCATCTCGAAGAACGACTACCAGCGACCAATTTACTTCGTCGAGCTGCGCAATGCTTATGCATGCTCGTGGTGTGAGTTGGTCGGTAGAGATCTGCTATTGATACCGCATCACTCATCATCGCAAAACATTCGTCGGTTTCTTTTAGGCAGGGAAGCCGAAATCATTGGACGAGTAATTGGCTTTGATACTTCATGTATCGATCCCGAACCCATGGATTTCATTCCCCAACTTGAAGCGCACCCACTGATCTCGCAAAGCCGTGCAAAGTGAATACGATTACAAGCACAAGCTGTCGCTAACTGATTAATTTTCCTTTCGATAATCCTCCAAAAATACTCTTCGCTTCGAATACCAAGCAGGACGCGAACTTTTTCCTTCGCGCATCTGACGACAACAGTAAATTGAACCTACTTTCAGTGTTACGAGGTAAGAGCTAAACCTCCTGTTCTGATAAATCCGGGGTACTCGAGATGTCGAATGCAACCGTACGATTCTTCGTTTCACCTGCTGTGCGATCCTGCACCGACAAAGATGGAACAACGCTTCTGCATATCGAGGAAAACAGGATTTATGGACTTGTGGGCGTTGGTAGTGTCATTTGGGAAAAACTTGTGAGGTCCAAATGTGGATTAGGACAAACAGAGATAGTTCACGAGCTTGAGTCCGAATTCAGTCTTGTTCCTCGAGATCGGCTTGAGCAGGATGTAGGACGAGTGCTCGACGGATTTGAACAAAAAAATCTGATCGAACGATCGATAACCATGCCAGGACTTAGAGCTTGCGTGACGAACTCTATTGATGACGCGGTTTTTGTATTTATCAATGCGACGATTCGGTTGTTTTTGATCCTCAGGATGAACGTGTTCGCGGCGGTGTTCGCGTTCGCCATGGTTGAGTTGGTCCTCAGAGTTCTGGGTTTCAAACATCTTTACAATCTCGTTAGGCAATGGCCCACGTCCGAACAGAACGTCGGCCCTGAAGTGACAACTCAGCGCTGGAGTGAGATTTGCCGCGGTATTACCTGGTATCCCAGACAGGTAATGTGTTTGCAACGTTCTGTTGTGACGACATGGCTCCTCCGCAGCAGCGGCCTTCCCGCACAAATGGTTATCGGCTGTCAGCGACGACCTTTTCTGGTCCATGCCTGGACGGAAATAAATGATCTTGTGGTGAATGATCGGCAAAGCGTCCGAGAGGTTCACGAAGTCATTGATAGGTGTTGATAACGCGATGAGCGCAATCGGTGGAATATATAACTTTGTCGGCGATGTTGATGAAGAAGCTCTGCGCCGAATGGAAGCGGGCTTAAATCGTAATGGTCCGGATGGTGCCTATCGTCACAAGTCGCCGGCAATCGGAATGGTGTATCGAGCATTTCATACAAATCGTGAATCACGTTTTGAAACTCAGCCTTTCGTTGCCAGAACCGGACAGATTGTTTGTTGGGACGGTCGTTTAGATAATCGAAATCAGCTTATCAATGATCTGCACCACCAGCTTACAAACGATCGAACTGACGCTGCACTCGTAATGACGGCGTACTGCAATTGGGGCGCCGAGTTTTTGTCGAAGTTGATCGGTGACTTCGCGCTCGCGCTTTGGGAACCACAGACAAGCAAGCTGATCCTGGCCCGTGATTTTGTGGGACCACGAACACTTTATTACCAGATGAATGAGAGTCGCGTTATCTGGTCAACACAGTTGCAAACGCTGATTGATGTCGTTGGCACTTCTCGCGAACTCGACGACGAATACATAGCAGGTTTTTTGACGAAGCTTCCCGAGGGTGGGCTGACACCTTATCGACAGTTTAAGAGTGTGCCGCCCGGTCACTCGGTAATCATTGAGCGTGGACAATGTCGCATTCAATCGTTCTGGCAACCCGACGTTTTAGCCCGGATCCGGTACAGATCAGACCGTGAATACGAAGAACACTTTAGCGATCTCTTTAGAGAATCGGTGCGGTGTCGGTTAAGGACCGATGGACCAGCGTGGGCCGAGTTGAGCGGAGGTATGGATTCATCTCCGATCGTATGCGTAGCGAATGACCTGATTAACCTGGGAGACGCGCAGGCGAGTGCTCTGGCCACGGTTTCGCGAGTTTACGATGAAGCCGGCAAGTCTGACGAGCGTAAATACATCAAGCCGGTCGAAGAAAGAATCGGAAGATGCGGCCTTCACCTGCGCGAGGATCAATACCGTTTACTAGCGCCCTGGCCAGATAATTATGTGCCCTGTATTCCGACGCATGTGGCCAATTTTGCTGCGTACTACAGCGCCCTTGATAAAGCAATGAAGTTGAGCGGCGCACGCGTGTTGCTGTCGGGACTGGGCGGAGACGAGCTTCAGTTGGGAGACGGTGAACCCTTTTCAGAACTGATCGATCTGCTGTGCCAGGGAAGACTCTGGTCATTACACAGGCGACTCTGCGCGTGGATCGAAAACAGCGAGGAATCCTACTTCAAATTTGCGTGGCGGCACGTTTGTTCCTCATTGCTGCCAAGACGACTGCAACTGTCACGGCAACGCGTCATCTCGAAGCTCTGCCAATTCTACAATCCCGGTTTCGTGAGGCGAATGGATCTTCGCAATCGACTATTTGCGAATCAGCGTGACTTTCGCGGTGCCACTCCCGGATTTCGGTATCGGGCAAACTATTTTCTTTACACGACCCGGCAACTCTCCGCAGGTTTCTGGCAGGAGCTGTGTGACGTTGAATTTAGTTATCCGTTTACTCACAAACCGTTGGTTGAGTTTATGCTTGCCATCCCACCTGAGCAGCATGCGCGGCCACATGAAAGTAAGTCGCTTGTGCGTCGTGCTCTGCGAGACCTCTTGCCTGCAGAACTTATCGAGCGGACAGAGACTCGAATCACGATCTGGCACGCGGCCTCACTCGCCGTGAAGCGAGAAGCACAACGCATTCAAGAGTTGCTAATAAAAGCTGATGAGATCGTCGACACGTACATTGATCGGAAAGCCGTGCTGTCCGCATGCTCGAAAGACCAGCCAGACGTTTTGCTCCTCCCTCTAGTTCCATTTGTGCTCTGGTTGCAAACGTTTGCAAAACGCAAGCGCGTTTCAGAATCAAAATCTTCCCTAACTAAGAGCAGAGCCGCGTGAGGTTTTTATGAGTGGTATTGGCGGAATACACAGTTTCAACGGCGCACATCCAGATCGGGAGCTGCTGACGACATTGTCAGAACGTCTCGCCGCCATGGGTCCGGATGGGTTTGGATCCAAGTCAGACGGCTCAGTCGGCATGGTCTATTGCGCGTTCCATACAACTCACGAGTCTCATCTTGAAGAACAACCTTACCGGTCTCGCCAGGGAGCATTGCTCTGTTTTGATGGACGGCTGGACAACCGTTCGGAGCTCATTGCAGCTTTGCAAAGCGAATTGCGAGACGATCGGACTGACGTTGCGCTCGTCATGTTTGGATACGAGCGCTGGGGTGTCGATCTCTTCGCGCATCTTATAGGCGATTTCGCAATGTCACTCTGGGATCCACGTTTACACACACTCTTTCTAGCCCGAGACATTGCGGGCGCCAGGGATCTTTATTACCACATGAACTCCAAACGAATAATGTGGTCTTCCGATCTCGCGGCGCTCGTTGATTTGTGTGGTTTGGAATTGGAAGTTGATGACAATTACGTTGCCGCCCATTTGGCCCGACTCGCAGAACCAGGCCAGACTCCTTTCAAAGGCATCAACGCCGTAGCTTCAGCCCACGTAACAATAGTCAAGCAGGGCAGATCAGAATCGAAGAGGTATTGGGGCCTCAATCCGGCAAACAGGATCCGCTATAAGTCTGATGCGGACTACGAAGAACACTTCCGGCACCTATTTCGTGAAGCGGTTCAGAGCCGGTTACGGTCTGACGGACCTGTTTGGTGCGACCTTAGTGGTGGACTCGATTCCTCCTCCATAGTCTGTCTGGCCCATGCACTTGTTGCGTCCGGCGAAGCTCCAGTCCGACAGATTGAGACGGTGTCTTATATCCACGATGAAGCACCAACCTCAACAGAACTCAAATTCATCGGTTATGTCGAGGAATGGATCGGCAGGACAGGACACCACATCCTCGAGAGTGAATTTCCGATCTTCAGTGCAGCTCACTTCCGATCATCCATAGTTCCCAACACGCTCGATATTTTTCGTGCTTATTACGATGAACTCAACCGTGTGATGGCGGAAGGAGGATCGCGGGTTCGTTTATCGGGTAATGGCGGAGATGAAATCCTCAACAGCATTCCAAACCCCGCAGCAGATCTGATGGACTCATTGGCCCAGGGAAGGTGTCTGCAACTTCATCGTGACTTGAAAATGTGGGGCCAGGACCGCAAGCAGCCTTACCTGAAGTTGTTCTGGGAAGAAGCTCTGTTGCCCTCTTTACCGAGACGACTGAGAGTGCTTCTGAGACACGGCCCAGTAAAAAGATTGCCTCCGTGGCTCCGGCCTGAATTTATACGCCGAACAGGTTTCGCTGACTTGTTGCTTGGTCCTGATGACGCCTTCGATTTTCGTCTTCCCAGTGATCGACTTCAGGCGATCAGTTTTCTCTGTGCCGTCAGGGAGCTTTCTGGCGGCTTCATGAGGCTTTTGCAAAACGTGGAGATCCGGCTTCCTTTTCTTCACCGGCCGCTGGTTGAATTCATGCTGGCAATTCCGAAAGACCAGCGCGCACGTCCAGGAGAAACGAGATCGCTTCAGAGAAGAGCACTCCGAGGTTTGGTTCCTCCAGAAATCCTGAAGCGAAAAGGGAAGGGGAATCCGATCGAGGCACTCTCACGCGCGATAGTTCGCGAGCATGAGGCGCTGCGTTTATTACTGACAAATTCTTATGCCGCGAAATACGGATATGTGAATCAGCAGGCCGTATCGATGGCGGTCGAAAAGATCAGATATGGAGATTTGCGCTCGCTGGAAATATTCAGGCTCATTCCCCTTGAGTCATGGTTGCGTCTGGTTGAGCAGAAGAGAAGCCCAGTCAACATAACTGTCGCCACTTCAGGATTGCCGCAAGCCGTGCCGGTGGCGACCTGTTAATCACGAGCACCGCGCAAACAGACATTGTTGCGAACAGGTGTTGAGGAAGAAGTGCGGCCAACGCGATGGAGAAATCGTCATGAAAAACTATGAAGTTGAGGATCTCTTCGAGGCGGGAGAGGCGGGAGAAGTCATTCAAACGCCGAAGTCTGCGATGATTGATGAGGTTGCCGGCAGTGATGGCCCGAACCAGTACAGCCTCGAAGATGAGTAGTCACCTGGGTCTTGAACAAAAAAAGTGCGCACTCGATGCAGTAAAGACTCTGTATGTCGGAGCCGCACATCAATGAGCAAATCCATTTACCCGGTTCTGTAGAGAGTTCGGGTAAAACAAGAAAGAAAGGAAGACAGTCATGAATAACTATGAAGTAGCGGAAGTTTTCGAATTTGGCGATGCGGGTGAGATCATTCAAACGCCAAAGTTTGTGGTATTGGACGAGATTGGCGGTGACCAGGGACCCGAAAGACAGTCTCTTGAAGATGAATAAGCCAGTGAAGTTGGTGGCCCTCCCAAGCCACCAACTTCGACTTGGCCCGAAGGCGTATTCGGTAACTATCAGCTTCGGTACTACCGAAACAGAGCGATGTCCGGATGCGCCTTCTACCAGAACCTGACTGATACAGTCTTTATTATTCTAAGGCAGCCTGGTGGGGCTACCCTCTCCTAGTGCCAACCGGTTGATTACCGGCCATCTCGGATCGCATTGCCATGACGGACCGAGACTTTTCCGGCTCTGCTATTGCCTCCTCTCCAGTCTTCCCAGGTACCCATTCTGGTGCCCGGTGCTTTGCGTTGTGAACGGACAGAACTCGACGTCTGTTCTTGTTTTACTTTGCGCACCTTTTTCTGTGATCGAGTCTGACTAACTGGCATTTCTTTTTCTCCTTTTTCAAAGTGCGAGGTGCCGCAGTCACCGGGCACACTTCCGCCAAGTCGGGCGTGAGTCGTCACTTGAGGAATCACGCCTGCGGCCCAACTAACTTTTGTCTTCAGACCAAACGGTTTGTTGAGTCTTCTTAACGATTGTGATCTGATATTCGACCGTGGTCTCTACTCGCGACACCGAATTGGCCTGGGCCGGCCGGCGCGCGACGTCTCGGGTACGATCGATCCGTGGGAAGCCGTCCCTTTCACTGAGCCCGTCTCTGACAAACAGTTCGATTCCGCCTGAGCGCGGGATCTTTGTCAGGGCCAGTTCCGCTTTAGCTGACTCAAATGCATTAGGGACTGATTTGCCGAATCCCAGCGCTCGATAAAATGCGCCGGCAAAAGCGACACCCACCTTGTCGCCAATTCCTCTCCCGGTCCCGATCGAATAATTCACTACTTCAGAGATGGAGCGGGCCTGGTCCCGGGTGAAGCAGGCATTAAGCAGAACCAGGCGCACGTGGTTTTTATAGAGTGCGAAGATGTCTGCCAGGCCCTGTTGATCGACAGTCTTGCCGCGACCATGGTTGCCCTCCAGAATGAGTCGTTTTCGTTTGCTGCCATGGCCGCTGAAGTGAACAATCTGTGGCCGATTGATCAAGAGCAACTTCTGCAGGTCGCCGGGTGTTGTAGCCACGTGGTTGCGCAACTCGAACCTATCGCGATAGGGACCTTCCTGAATGCGTTCGAAGATCTCTCTCGCTTCTTTATCGACAAGAATCCGGCTGGTCGTCCATGGATTTGCAGCTAAAAACAGTATTCGAATTTTTGTTCTCATGGTGCGTCCTCCTTCAAACGCCGAAGCCGGCGATGATTGATGAGGTGAGTCGCAGTGGTGGTTTACTACCAATTCAGCCTCGATGATGAATAAGGCGGTGAAGTTGGTGGCTCCCACGCCACCAACTTCGTCTTCGCCCGAACGCGTATCCGGTAAGCATCGCTTCGATAATTGCGAGGCAGAAGCTGATGTCCGGAGGCGCGTTCTCCCCCACAACCTAATTTCGTGCTGTTGAGCGGCTGCTTTCCTTTGGTTTGAGGAACTCGTCAAACCATGAGAAGATCTGATTCCACATATCGCGTACGTTTGCTGGACGTTCAACTACATGCCCCTCGCCGAAGTAGCGAACAAAACGCGCGCGTTTGTTTTGCCGGTATAGTCCCGTAAAGAATTCTTCACCTTGTTGGATCTGGGACTCAATGTCGAAATCGCCCTGTATAATCAAGAGAGGGGTTTCCACTCTTTCCACAAAGTTGACTGGACTGTTCAGAAAATAGCGTTTCATATTCGTCGAGGGCGGACCACCCATTCCGATCGTCTCCTGGTTCCACAATCTCATCAGGTTTTCGTGAGCGTCCGAGTCATATCTATGGCGAGCGTCAAACGTGCCGTACAGACTGGCAAGGTTTGCCAAACCGGCCGAGGCTACAGCGGCTTTGAAGCGTTTTGTTTGAGTTACGAGACCGTATGTAGCGTACCCGCCATAGCTGTTACCAAAGAGGCCGATCCGGTCAGGATCTGCAATTCCGAGCTCGATAAGTTTATCGATTGCCGGCAGCACACCCTTGCTGAGTTCCGGATAAACGTCTTGTGTTTCGCCATACGCTTGTAGAGGGATGCTGGGCCGCAGCACCGCGTAACCGTGAGCCGCCAGTAAAGTCAAATCGAACATGTCGCGTTGCAGTACCCGCGAGCGGGGTGGTCGATCACTGTAGACGGTGCCTGGATACACCCACACGATGGTCGGGTATCTGTGACCTTCCTGATAGTCGTTGGGCAGGATTACCCACGCATTCAAGAGCTCACCATTGCCGCCGTAGTATTGAAAGCGACGCTGTTTGGGATGTACAAACCCTCGCACGAACCCATTGATGTCAACGATTGGCGTAAGCGCAGATTCGTTTCCGTGCGTAGTCCAGACACGGATCGCGTTTTCATTGTCACTCAACAGCGCAACTGTTTTGGTATTGGTATCGACCGCCAATACTTTGCTATTTAGTTCGGGCTCCTTTAATGCTTTGAACTCTCCGGTTTGGATATCGATCAAGTAAAAGTTGCTAACTGCGTTATCACTACCCCGCGCAACCAGGAACTTATCGACTGCACCATATGCGTTTTCATATCTGGTTCTGAGGTTTGTGTTTGTTGCGTGCCGATCACTCCACACGATCGAATTGATTTGAGGTTTGAAGTCAGGAACTACCTTTCCGACCAACTTGCCATTCGTATCGATGCGCCACAACTCTCCCGCAATAAGCGCAATAAGGTTTTGCCCTTCTGCTTCGGGGAGGATCTGGGTGGGCTCAGGCTGTGAAGGCGGAAACAGTTGCCGGTGGTTGCCCGCTTTATCGATGGCCCACCAGCTCTTTGTCTTCGAATCGGCTCGCTGAGTTGAAAGAGATTCATTATGAGAGAAGACAAGTAACTCTCCACTTGGCAGCCAGGCAAAGGGCGGACGCAGAAATCGATTAAATCGATTTGGATCGAGGTCCTGAAACTTGTCGCTCACCATGGTGCAAGCCGCTTCGGTGACACGGCAGCGGAAGAATTTTTGTTTCAGTCCGGGTTCGTCATAACCAATGACAGCGAGTTCGCTACTGGTTGGTGACCACAGAAGTGAACCCTGTATCGCTTCCTTTACGCCGGAGAGCGGACGCGCACTGTTAGCGAAGTCGCTAATCATTGGCTGGTAGATCTCCGGTTCGAGAACGGTGACTTTAGCGATGGTGGAATCCGGTCTCCAGACGCCGACCTGCTTATAGAACGCGAGATATCGACGATCAGGAGAGAGAAGGAGCTCAGCAAAATTCGCTGCGGTCGCAATCGTTTGTTCCCTGCGTGACAACACATCGATCAATACCAATTCTTTTTGGGGCCGGGTCTCCAGTGAAGGAGCAACACCGCTTTCGAGGACACTTGCGGTGGTTGTTTTCGCTTCTCGGGCCCTGGTCCAGGCAGAGATAGCGGCATCGAGTTTGGAACCCCGCTGCTTCTCAGCAACAAATACAAGTTTGTTGTTGGAAGTCCAGAGATAGGGATCGCCAGCATTCTCGAGAGGGATAGGGTCAACACTCCTGGAGGTCAGAACACTCAGCTGCTTCAATTTCTTGGTCCACATATATAGCTGAATCTTGCCGTTCTTGATGCCCAGCATGGCGAGCTGCTCTCCGTCAGGAGACCATCGAGGTGCCCAATAGCCAGAGCCGTCAGCCAATCCGTTAGTAATGTTGAGTGGTGGACCACCGTTTATTGACGTAACCCAAACGTCTGCATGCTCGTTGTTATTAAGTTCAAGCAGGGGGTCGACAGCACCATTGATCTTGCCGCGCTTGATGACGTAGGCAAGCGATTGGCCGTCGGAAGAGAAGTCCGTTTCTCCAAATTCTTCCAGCTTGAGGAGATCATCAGGTGTGAACGGCTTGAGTGGTGAGACTTGGCCCACCGAGTGTCCAGGATAAAACGTAAGGAGCGACACGAGGACAAAGAGCGGGCGAATTTCCGAGAGCACCCGGAACCAGGACGTTAAGCCGAGGCGCGTCGAGAACAACTGTTTCCGCATCGCTGAATTCTTCATCTTGAGAAAGTAAAAATCCTGTTACTCGTGCTGATCTTGTCTAAAACGTCTGGTTCGACAGTACTGACAAGTTCAACATGATGTTCCCTGGTTCTACGTCGGCTTAAAACGTCAACCTGAAAGACAGTTGAATCGAGCGCGGGCCACCGACCTGGTAGAGCGGGTTAAATCCCCCGCTCGAGCCGCCGGTTCCCAGACTGCGACCTAACATAAATATTGACTGACCAAACAATGCATCGGGGAAGAAGCTACCGCCGCTCGCCGACCCCAGACTGCCACTTGGATTTCCGAAGTTGGGATGATTAAAAAGATTGAAGACTTCTGTTTTGAATTGAAGCTTAACTCTTTCACAAAGATTGAACTGACGCCTCAGGGCAAAATCCAATTGGACCAAAGAGAATCCACGTAACGCATTACGTCCCAGACTTCCTTGTCTGACAGTGGAAGGGATCGCGAATGCGTTGCGATTGATCCGCAGTCCGCCACCCATGGTCGTATCGACGGCATAGAGTGGTTGCCCGGTAATCAGATCTGGTCGCACTATGAACGTTCCGGTTTGTCCAGTTGTTGAGGTGACAAAGTATGTGACATTCACAGGCGTTGCCGACCGCGCGGTGATGATGCTGTCGATCGCCCATGATGAGAGGATATTGTTGACCGGCCGACTTAGCCTGGGTTGCGGAAGTTCATAAGTAATCGCAGCATTGAAAGCATGTCGCACGTCGAAGCTGGATGGACCGCGATCGTTCTGTCCAAATATGTCTTCAGGCAGTGTTGCCAGCGCATCAGTTGATACTGTATCCAGCGATTTCGCGAAGGTATAAGAAGCCAGCGCTTGTAAACCGCTTGAGAGTCTTCGCCGGTACTGGAGTTGAAGAGCGTGATAGTCTGAGGTCGCATCGTTTTTCGAAATCTCCAGCAGACCAGGCAGACCGGGATTCAGACTCTGTCTTTCCTCAACTCTAAGCAAATCACGACCAATCGCGGCTACGTATGAGAGGGAAACCACCTGATTGTTATTGAGCGATTGCTCGAGTGCCGCATTCCACTGGTAGACGCGGGGCAGCTTCAAATTAGGATCAAAAACAAAGAAAGAATCAGTGGAGGTTGGCAGTGGACCGGGCACTGGTGCCGCTGCATCACTTGCAGATAAAGGCAGTGGCCTATTTGTAAGTACCTTTCTGGCGACAAATGGAAAAGAGAACGCAAATGCGTTAGTTGCTTGACCATCTCCCTGGTCGAAGAAGAGACCAACCCCACCTCGGAGGATTAGCTCTCGTCCCGATCGTTGGGCCAGTTGATAAGTCAGGCCAAACCGCGGCGCAAAATTTCCATATGTAGTCTTCCAGAGAGGTGTTCCAGGTGCTGCAAGTGAAATGGTAGAAGGATTGTTGACTTGAGTGACCGCAGCGGCATCATTTCCGTTTGCTTCGTGTGGTGGTGGTACAAATTCCCAGCGCAGGCCATACGTAAGAGTCAATCTCGATGTGGTCTTCCATGTGTCCTGCGCATAAAGGGAAAGATTGTGAAAGATTGGTATCTGTGGCCCCTTTTGTGATGTCACACGCACTTGAAGGGCTCGAGCTGAGAGCATTGTCCCGGGCGCGGGAGAATTGTCGGTGCCAACACCCGAAAAGATCAGAATCTGTGCGTATCCTGGTGATGAGATGATTGGTGACAGCCGACGATAGTCTCCGCCAAACTTGAATTGGTGATCGCCGCTTACCGCCAGGACACTGTCGACAATATTGAGTTGTCGTTGGCGAGTGCCTGAACCTTTTCCCCAGAAGATTGCTGAGCCAGTGGCGCCGCTGATTTGCATCGTGAACGAAGCACTCGCGGTTGATAGATCAGCGGGAAAAATCACGGACTCCGTTGGCACGATTGCTCCGCCAAAGTTATCAAGTATTGAAAACCCTTCTGCCTTACTGCGGCTGTAGTTGACTCTCAGATCGTTGCTCAGGTTGTTAGTTAAAAGATATGTCGTTCCTCCTGTGATGGTTTCAGTGCTCGCTGAAAAAACTCGAATGACGCTGAGAGCGATTCCGGTTCCAGCCCTGGGCCTGGTATTTGACGGCGCATAGTTATATCTCGCAAACGCAGTCACTTTGCTGTTTATGTTGCCGTCGATACGGAGACTGGTAGCGTTCAGGGTTGCCGGATTGGAGAAGCTGGAAGAGAAACTTGCGAGTCCGGTTCCGGTGGCCGGACCATTCGGCATCGGATACAGGTCAATATAGGGTTTGACTGCAGATGGTGCGGTTACTCGGGCGGAGAGCGAGGGCACCGAAGTAATGCCAACCTGTGGTTGTCTCAGCCGCAAACCTTCATAAGAAAGGAAGAAGAAGACGCGGTTCTTTCCGTTATAGATCGATGCACCACCCTCCCCGAATCGTGGCAGTAATAGTGGCCCACCAAGAACCCCACCGAAATCGTTCTGGCGCAAAGCCGGCTTCTTGAGCGCTTGTCTGTTGGCGAACCAGTCGTTGGCGTCCAGAACATCGTTGCGGAAGTACTCGAAGAGTGTTCCATGAAACTGGTTTGTGCCGGGGCGCGTCACAATCGAGATCTGAGCGCCTGGACTTCTGCCAAATTCCGGCGCGTAGGTTGATGTTTGAATGCGAAATTCCTGCAGGGCATCGACTGAAACGAGGTTGTTTGTGCCGCCGAAGGCTGTTAACGCCGGCAGAGATCCAGCCCCTGACTGACCCGGGAACAAACTCGCGCTTGCGCCGAAGTTTGCGCTCACGCCGTCCACTGTGTAGTAGTTGGCGTTTGACCGCTGTCCATTCACACTGAATTGACCCTGGTCAGTTACATTGGTTGGCGTTATGACTACTCCGGGAGTAAGACTAATGAGTGACTGGAAGCTTCGGCCGTTGAGAGGCATGTTCTCTACAAAGTTACGATTAACGACAGTCGAAACAGCCGGCGAGTCATTATTCAGGGGAGAGGTATCCAGAACGAGGACGTTTTCACCGACGACATTTCCAACCTTCAGCTTAATGTTGATGGCCACCTGGTCATTCACATTAAGGACAATGTCTCTTTGTTCAGCTACCGCGAATCCGGCACGTTCCGCCTTAATAACGTACGTGCCTGGTGGCAGTAGCGGAACGACGAAATGACCTTCGCCATTGGTTGTGGTTAATCTCTGAAATCCCTGGGCCAGACTGATAACTGAGATGTTGACAGCGGGTAGCACCGCATCGTTCTGGTCCACAACGGTACCGCTGAGTGTGGCCGTTGCGTTTTGAGCGAGAACGGAGAGAGCGTTCAGGTAAACCAACTGAAGCAAGAGAATTGAAAACAGTAAGGAAAGGCATTGCTTTGAGGATCTCTTTAAAAGCATCTTCTGATCTTCTCCATCGTTGGTAGCTCGCGTTGGCGCGAGGTTGTTTTGATCAAGAGAGCCGTCGTTTGATAGTTGTGAGATCAATTACTCGGGCTCACTCACGATTTGCTCTTCACTTATGTGACTGTTTCGGAGATGAAAATCTCAAACGATGCAGTCAGATAAATGCAAGAACGTCAACGACTTAAAGTGGAGGGAGCAGACACTTATAACGAACGCGGTGGAAGTCCGCGTTAACTTTGGGGCGTGAGGCCTTTGGTGGTTAGCGCAATCTTGGTGCGCCGGTGGAAATCATTTCGTCAAAAACTACGTGGTCCAATTCTTATGGATCAAAAAACTAATGTGTACTCGTATGTTATGATCTCGGTCGCGATTCTGTATGAGTTAAGTCATTCTTGATTCGTTCTTTTGAAATCACAGTGTGATTGTCTTTGATGAGTAAAGGCGCATTCTATTGCTGATGGGCCTTGCTACGAAGCAGCAACGATTCAAGCTTCGGGCAAATCCATCGAGCGGCGCCATGCTAGCTGCATTTGCAGCTAGCGTCAAGCAAAAGATTTTCAATGCGAATCCATCGGGAGGTCACTCCTGATGGGCACACGTCGACGCAGGCGGCAGAAACATCTTGGAGCGAAGCTGCGTCAGATCCGTGATGCGCTTGAGCTATCGCAGGCCCAACTGGCAAGACGATTGCGACTACCGAAAGAATTTAAGCGAGGCATGATCTCAAACTTCGAAAATGATGACCGTGAACCGCCGTTGTTTGTTTTACTGGCTTATGCACGCGAGGCGGGAATATGCCTGGAAGTTATTGTTGATGAGGCGCTCAATTTACCCGCGCACTTACCCGTGGTTCCTCCGCACCAACCCTTGCCGAGTCAGAGCAAACGGACTGTTAAGCCGTAGTGTTCCTCGTGGAAGTGTCATCCGGATCTTCATTCTGCGTAACTTCTGATTCGCTCCGTCAACTGCTCTGTCTCTATTAGTGTTAGCCAAAACTCCCTCGACTTAACTCTCTCGCTTGAACTGTGCGAAGAGATCGTAAAAGCCGCTCGGATTGTTTCGTTGTTAACCAGGGCCAACCGATGAAGCTTTTCGATTGCCCGATCGAGCTCACGGTCATTAAGAATCCGATCTGCATTTTCGTGGGGGATCTCGATCTCGGTGGAAAAGAATAAAGGTTTGATCTGCTGGCGCAGCATTCTGGTTTCATTCTCAAGCGCTATCGCATGGTCGCGGATCATTTGCAACCATTTGAGTCGCGACTCAGGGGCCACGGCCTGGAGATCAGAATTGGCAAATGAACTCGTCAAACGTTTGAGTTCAATGGCCTGAAACAAAGCATGGTAGGCGTGATTCAGAACTCGTGAAGAAAAGTCACGAGTTGCCGCATCAATGTCCGGAACGTTATCTGATCTGGAGAGATACTTGCGAACATCATGATCGACCGCAATCTGATCAGGGGTGTTTTCAAAGGATTGTTCGACAACTCTGACGTTCGCTCTGCGCCTTGTGGAAGAGGTAGGTTCAGCGGCGGTGTTCAGGTGAATCTTTACCAGAGGATTTGTCTTTACGCTATCCAGTGCCGCGAGGATTTCCGCCTTACGCGTTTCGCGATCCACAACGCCGGTAATCTGCAATGAGCCCTCTGCCGTTCGCTTAAGTGTGACTTGTTCGTTGCGGTCACCTTTTGCTTTGTCGAGAAGATAAGCAATCTCGATTTCAAGTTCTGCGGAAGCGATCTTTGCGGGCATTGAAGGAGTTAAAGAATTCAGTCGTCCCTCGTGATGAACTGTTTGCCGCTTTTCGTTTGGTTTTGTGGACTCACTGAGGGCCTCGGGGTTAAACACCTCCGGCGAGACATCGCTCTCTTTGAAACTCTGGAACTGTTCTTCCATAAAGCGATATTCGCGAATGTTGCCAGTCTGTTGGATCTTAAAGAACTGAGCGATCGCATGATGATCCGATTTAGTCAACGTGATAGTCGCTGACAGTAACGTGGGGGGGCCGATTGACGCCGGAGAGTTATTTGCATCCCAGTGAATCGTATAGGTCGAGTTTGATTCCGCTACGTGCGTTTGGCCCGCTCCAATAAGCGACTCGAATTGTTTTGCACTTAAATCTATCGCCCACGCATCCTCCGCAAAAGGTAAGCCGGCTATGAGTGCCGATTCCTGGCGAAGTGGCATCGAGCCATGATGGTACAAAGTGCGCGAACCATCTCCACTCTCAAAACTACCAGCAATGAGTAGTCCGGCATCGTTGTAGACGAGTCTTGTGCGTCGATTCCTCGAAGTCTCCTGCCAGGTTTCGATCCGTCGTCGGGCGATAACCTCACCGCCGCTATTGCGTTCTTCGAGCTGTACAAGTTGATAGGTGATGCCGTTGTTTACAAGCGCGCGTGTCTCTTCCTTAACAGATGCCTGGAGCAGATCTTTGGCTGTCAGAGGTGCTCTGAGGAAGATAGCGGCAGCAAGGATCAGCAGTGCCAGGCAAAGTGCGGCGAGTGTGGGTTTCAGCCACCACCTCTTAACTTTCAGGTTTGCGATTGCCTCCGCTAGACGAGCAGGAATGAAACCAGACCAATCAGATCGTTGACCCTCAACAATTTCGCTTTCCCAAGTGCGCTCAGTTGCTATCTCTGATAGCAACGGAACTACGTAGGAGATACGCAGTATTGGTGTTCCGTTATTTGCTGACAGGTGCGCGGAAAGGATCCGGTTACGGCTTAACTCAATTTCCGCCCACTGTTCGTGTCCATCGTTTTGTTGCTCTGCGAGACTAAAGAAGAGCAGACGGACATCTTCCTCACTTATAATTTCGATAAAGTTGATGTGATCGTCAGGAGAAAGATTCAGTATCAATTCACTGGAGTTACCACTGATTGAAATTGATCCGATCGCCGTACCATTGACTGTTATGTGCAGCTCTTTTGGCTCATGTTGAATAACCTTGTCGAGTCGACGGCGGAATCTTGTACGGAAGTCTGTTGGGCCATCACTGGAACCGCCGCCACGCATGCCTGGCGGTCTTCGTTGAGAGGAAGTTGATTCAGGCTGGTAACGTTGGGCCAGCATGGGTAGGCCAAGTATGCGATTTACCTCATCGAAGCATTCAGGACAGCTTACGATGTGGCTCAACTTCCCGCAGCTTAAGGCCTCCTCACTCTGTAATCGATATATCTCTTCCAATTCATCCGTCTTTATGCAGTTGCCGGTTCTGGCGGAATAAATCAGACATCGGAGTTGTTCTGGTAGGGAGCCCTGAGCATTGAGTAGTTGGAGCCTTGGGAGAGAAACAGCATCCTCTACGTTCACGAATTTCAGACGTGACGGATCTTCGAGGTAAAGTTTCACTTCGCGCCTGGCAAATCTCTGCCACTGATCCACGCAATGGCGTGTGCAACATAGTACCTGAGCAATTTCAGTTGGGGTGTATTCGAAGAAGAATCTGAGGATGAGCACACTGCCGGCGCGTGAAGTTTCCTTTCTGGTGCAAGCGTATTGGCAAATGCGCTCAAGCTGTTCTCGAGTCTGCAGGTGTTCCTGTAATTCGAGGTTCTTTGAGTCGAGCTGCAACAATTCCTGTTCGGCAATTGAGATTGTTTTTTCCTGGACTTGTTCCGCGAAGCGACTGAGCCGCGACAGGTTCATGTTGCGCAGCATGCGGTGGAGGTAGCCATCCACATTTTCAATTTCATCCAGGCTGGTTCGAGCACGAGTGAATTGAATGAAAGCATCCTGAACCAGGTCCTCCGCGGAGGCACGATGCTGATTAGTGAGACGCAATGCCCAGGCAAGCAACTGTCGGTAGCGCTTAGTGAAAACCTCTTCTCGGGTTTCCGTTCGTTCTAATAGCTTTTCCGGATCAAGCATTTCTTATCTGAATCGACGATGTGTTTCAGAGCTAAGAAACGTCCTGACGGAAACTGGAATAAGACCTGGCAGTGACTGCCTGTGTTAAAATCATGCGGTCGATAGACCAGCTGTTACAACCGGCTCTTTGGAACAAAGTATTTTAAGTGGCCCATGTAGACGCATGACGAGCGTCGCCTCACATTACCAATGACATGAGTTACGTCGTGGAACCGCTCAGCAGAAGGTTCCTGGCGTCCCAAAGTGTTCCAATCCGTCTAGACAGATTCCTGTCCAGCAGTCTAGGCAGATTCCTAAACATAATCAAGATTGAATTTATTGAGAGACTTTGCTTAGGAGGAAACTCCTGATGGCGAGGTACGCGCGTCTGAAGCCCCGGCGCCTGACGGAGAAGCTCTTGCAGATTCGCACCGGGCTCGGTCTTTCGCAGAATCAGATGTTGCGCAAACTTGGACTTGCCGACCAGCGCTTTCGCAGTTCGATATCGAGTTATGAACTTGGAGACAGCCAGCCACCCTTACCAGTCCTTTTACGTTATGCACGTCTTGCCGGCGTTTGTCTCGATGTGATTGTCGATGATGAGCTGAACCTGCCCGGGAGCTTGCCCGGAACGCCACAACACCCGACATCACAGTTTAAGCGGACTCGGTAGGAGTGTTTTCTGAATAGTGCCCGTTCGTAATTCGGAACGAACAGCGAACAGCGGACGGAGGTGATCTTTCGCTGACATGATGTGTGACCAGGAGATTAGAGCAAATCAGTGCGAATTCGAACGCGCTGATGTGAGTGTTTCGGATCCTGAACGATTTGCAAACCCATGCGTAATCCTCCGTCACAGTTGCTATTGTCAAAATTAGAAGGGAATGCATTCACCATACACTCGGGGTGGAAAGTGGCAGAGAACTCACCAGCTGACATCTTAAAACTCACCGCCTTACTCAGAGATTCAGGCAGTGTTACTCACCGTTTGCTCGCTGCCTGGGGTACCGTGCCACTATTGCTAATGCGGAACATTGATTGGGACAGAGGACCACTGGTGATTATTGGGTTCGAGGATCTAATGATGTGGCCGCTATTGCCGCCGGGAACGTTGCTGCAACTCGACCCAAAAAAGCGAACCGTAACGGATGGTAGCTGGTCGGAGTTTGAGCGGCCCGTGTATCTAATCGAGTATGGTGGCCGGTTTCAATGTTGTCATGCGCGGCGCAAAGGTGATTTGCTCTTACTGATCTCTCATGCTGATTCTCCACGCCAGGCAATCACGTCGGTTCCGTACAAAACGGCAAAGGTTCGTGGTCAATTGACGCCGATTCTTCGACCTCTGGCTACTCGTGATGGTCCATTCGGACGTGCCACGAAAGCGCGCCGCGAGTTTTAAAGCAAATCGTTTGCAAAATGGCACTGCAAAACAATTCCCAGGAGCTGATAGCTCCCGAGCCAAATGTTTCGACTCAGTAGAGCGGGTTCAATGTGAATTTCTGCGAACTTCGAGATTCATCTTTTCCAGTTTGCGCCAGCCTTTGAGGTGGGTGAGGGAATTGGACGGAGCAAACCCTAATCGTTCCGCTTTGATTGCAAGTCCCGCATAGCTCAACGTGGTCCTCGTGTCCATTTTCAATCGAACCAGCGTATTTGGATCACATTGACCTCTCTTGACGTTCGTTCTCCGCATGTACTCCACGAAATATTGATCAGGAAAGAGTAACTCGGCAGCAAACACTTCGGCGCCAATTTCGATGCTCCTATTGATGTTTGAACGATCGCAATATGAAATGCCGAGGTCCCTGTCAGTCAGAAAGTGTTTCAGTTCGTGTGCCATTGTGAACACCAGAGGGTCCATTGGAAGGTGGCCCGACAACATGACGGTTGGTCCGAGATCATCACAGATGAATGCTCCCCGGAGGTACTTGAAGCGATAGGGCCAGTAGTCGATCTGAATTCCTTCTTTCAAATAGATCCGATGCAAGTCAGTGGGGACTACCCGAGGAGACTTCAAGCCGTATTGGGCGCGCACCTGTCGGGCCAGAACTTTAAGCTCATAATAGTCATGTGTGAGGTTCATATTCTTATTCCTAATACCAAGATCTCGCACGGATTGAGTATGCCACAAAGATTTTCGGTTGGTGTGAGATGAGTTTTTTCGTACCTGACAAAACGGCTGAGACTCTTTCATGAATAACGCCGAAGTCGCTGGGATTGTTTTTCGGTCTTTTCCCTAGCAATTTCTATTTAGACCTTCTTTTTATGTTTTGTTGCTTTGCGACTGGTAACAGGTTTGTTCTTGGCTTCATAAATGCGACGTGCCTTTCTAAACTCTGCATATTTCCTCAGTTCCTCAAGATCGTCCTGATGCAGTTGTCTGGCGGTGCGTAATAATGCTCGCAAGTTCTCATCGTCCGTCGCGTTTGCTTCGGGAGGAAAGAAAATGGTAATCGGGACATCAAAGAAACGCGACAGCTTTTCCAAATCTGGAAGACCCGGAAGATAGACGCCTGTTTCCCAACGCGAGATTGTGTTAGCGGCAACCTCGAGCTCCCGCGCAAGAGCTTCCTGAGAAATTCCCGTACCTTCGTTGTAGCTGATACGCAGGTGCCGGATCTGCGCAGCGACATGAGCTAATAGTTCCATATAGATAGTTAAGAGTGTCTGTCCTTATGCAGGATGAGGCCCAACTTTTGTGTTGACAAGCCCGTGAGAACAATTCTATTATACGATGTCTTTTGTCAGTGGGAAGTATCTGGAGACCAACAAACCACCCACCACCAGGTTGGTTTCGACTGTCCTCTCAAATTCCCCTTCATTTGCCAGGCTGAGGACTTTGACTTAACGAGGCGCAGCCAAAGACAGCGCAATTAACCACGCCCACCCTCTCGGCGACCAACGATCCGGCAACGCACGTGATTTTTCCAGTTCACAGCAGAGCTGGTGTGTGATCAATACTGCTCGATTTCGTGTCGCATCATGAGTAACTTTACTTATCGCAAGCGTTTATTTCTCAATCCTGTGAGTACTGGCCACACTTCGTATGTTCTTGCAGAGGTGGAGTCAAGTCTCAGCGGTGAATACAGGCTCGGTCATTACATGCTGACGCTGGCTGACTGCCGTCGTACAGTTGAGTTTGAGTTCTTCCTTGGCAACGCTCGGTCACGACGGCAGAGCCTCGCGAAGATGGATCGACTGCTTCGTGTGCTGACCGGTTTTCGTGACGCGTTGTTTCGGGAGGCTGGTCTGATCGATGCCTTTGACAGTGAAGCGAGAAAAGGTCGCCTGGTAAAAGCCAAGCAAGAGTCAGAGTCAAGCTAGCAAGAATCGTGTATGAACGAGAATCAGCGTTTCAAAAGAAGCTGTCAGATATTTTCTCAATGGCGTCTGCCAGGAGTGACCGTAACTCCTCCTCCATGACGACCTCCATTGATTCCCGGAAACCCGAAGACAGTTCGACGAGCCGGAAAGGCCCCTTGATTGAACAAGGAAAAGGGATGAGTTAATAGGCAAGATGCACTTGGGTTAAAGCCGCACGGAGAACCCTGGTTTATGCGAAATGGAAAACCTCCGTTGAAGCGAAATCTGGAATCGAATCGTCCAAACCCGCTCTCCACCGGACCAATACCAGCGGGCCAATAATACTGTCCGGACTGGTAGTCGATTGGGTTCATTCGCAGCGTCATTGCTGCGTGAAGCTCAGCCTCGCGTTCACGCCAGTAATTTGCCTCTACCTCGGCCTTTTTCTTTGCAATGAATTCATCCAGTGCAGCATCCCGGCGTGCGGCTTCCTTACGTGTCTCCTCAAGCGAAGGCCCACCCAGTTCCTTTCTACGCTTTTCCCAGTCAGCCTCACTTCTGACTCGAGCGCGTTCATAAGGCTCCAGATCTCGATTAGTTATCGTACGAGTTGCTTTGAGGATCGTCGTGGTGGCTGGCGACTGACGTGGCTGGGTTCCGATGCGATTCAGAAAGCTTCCGGAGGGCTCATTGTTCGCATGTTCCGTCGCGAGAACATCGATTGAATTGAGACGAAAGGAAACGTTCACGCCTGGAGCAGTCTGATAGATGACAGCATCCGACGTCACAATGAAATTATCCGGAATCTGCGCCCGCTTTCCGCCATGAAACACGATGGTATAGGCTCCGACGATTGTCCAACTCACAAAGATGAACAGAGTCAGGCTAAGGACGCTCTTGATGATCCCATTCCACATAAGCCGTGATCGACACATTACCCACCTCCTTCTACGCTGATCCATAGAATAACGAACCATTGTTCGGTTGGATGTTCCGCTACCCAATTTTGCCAGAGTTGCTCTGGAAATTGAAAACGAGATCCACCACTGTTGGTTAGGAGTAGAAAATACTGGCTACTTTAACAGCGTGGAGTCCTCCAATGTAACAGCTCGACTCTTACTGTTGAAGCAGATTGTGTCTGATTATCTTTACAGCTTCCGCCGTGTCGGGCATGTAGAAAGGCTGAATTGGCGCTTTTTGTGCTAAGCCCTCATAACCAAAAAAACGCGGCCAGCGAGTAAACTGTCATTCTTGCCATCCACCGCCCAGAGCTTTGTAGAGCTGTACCAGCGACAAGAGTTCGTTTCGTTTAGTCTGAGTAAGGTTCAGCTCAGCATCGAACAACTCGCGATCGGAGTCGAGAGCATTCAAAAGCGTATCTACACCGCCCTCGTACCGGAGATGTGCCAACCGCGATCTGTCTCGTAGTGTTGCAACGAGCAACTCCTGCTGAGTGCGGATCTCTCGAACTTTCTGATATTGAATGAGAGCATCCGAGACTTCTTTGAAAGCATTTTGAATCGTCTGTTGATACTGAACGATTGCGAATTCCTGCTGTGCTCTCGCAAATTTCACATTTGATTTGAGCCGGCCACCCGTAAAGATCGGCTGCGTTATTTGTGGCACGAACGACCAGGACTTACTCGCTCCGGTAAACAGGCTCGACAGTTGATTGCTTTCAAAGCCAAATGCTCCAGTCAAACTGATAGTCGGAAAGAATGCTCTCTTCGCGGCCGAGACCAGTGCGCGTTGAGCAACCAGATTCTCGTTGGCAGCGCGAATGTCCGGCCTCCGTTCAAGTAAGGATGACGGCAGACCAGCGGGAACAGTCGGAAGCATTTGTTGCTGATCGAGTGGCTGACCGCGTGTGATTGATCCAGGATTGTTACCAAGGATGAAACTGAGTTGATTTTCTGTTTGCGCAATCTGGCGTTCGGTATCAGGAATTGTTTGCGACGCCTGGTAGACCAACTCTTCCGCCTGGCGAACATCCAATGCAGTCGCCAATCCACCTTGTTGACGTAGAGTGATAAGTCGCAACGATTCTTGTCGCGTGGCCAGTGTTTGCCTGGCAATATTCAATTCACTATCAAGCTCAAGCAGGCTGAAGTATCCGGCTGCGACGTCCCCTACAACGATTGTCTGAACTGTCTTACGGTCTTCCTCTGAGGCCCGAAGCTCAGCACGCGCAGCTTTAGTCTGTTGACGCAACCTGCCAAAGACATCCAACTCAAACGTGAGAAGACTCAAAAAGACGCTACCAAAGCTACGAGTACGGCCACCTTGTCCAAATGCACCTGAGGGTCCATTCGACGATGCGCGACTCGTCGTGAGATCTGCGCCAGCCGCAAATTGGGGAAACTGATCGGATCGTGCAAGTCCCAGATTAGCGCGTGCAGCATTGATTCGAGCGACAGCGAGGCGCAGATCGTAGTTTTGCACCATCGCGGTGCGCACCATTTTCTGTAGTTCGTCGTCCTTGAAAATTTCAAACCATTTCAAATCACCAATCGACGCTTGATCGGTCACCACTGTAGTTTCAGCACCACGAAACTCGTTTGGTGTCGGTGGGCGCTCATTTTTCTTCTGGCCGGCAACACTACCGCCCAACAAGCTAATAACAACGATAGCGGCCGACAGTTTTTTACGTACTTCGATCAACGTTTAGTCTCCAGTTGCCGGACGCGGCTCGTGTGTAGAGAGATCGGCTTCATGCTTTTTGCTGAATCTCATCGTGACTTTCTCAACAAGGTAGAACGTCACCGGAATTATGAAGATCCCGATCAATGTAGCGGCCAACATTCCGACGATTACCACCGTGCCGAGAATGCGACGAGCGGATGCTCCTGCGCCCGAGGCGATCCATAACGGCGCTGAACCGAAAATGAATGCAAACGATGTCATCAGGATTGGACGCAAGCGTAACCGTGCACCTTCGAGTGCAGCGTCGATCAGATCGCGCCCCTTTTCCAATTCGGCTTTGGCGAACTCGACAATCAGAATTGCATTCTTCGCCGCTAAACCGATCAGAACGATCAATCCAATTCGAGCGTAGACATCCAGGTCGTAGCCGCGCAGCCACAGTCCGAGGAAAGCTCCGAAAATTGCAATCGGTACCGTGAGCAAAACGGAGAATGGAAGCGACCAACTCTCGTACAGCGCAGCGAGAATCAAAAACACAAACACAAGCGAGAGACCGAACACACTCGTAGTGCTCCCAGCTGCTTGTTGTTCCTGATAAGAGAGGTCAGACCAGTCGTAGCCAATCTCCGGAGGTAACGTTTGTTTTGCGACTTCTTCAAGAGCCGCCATCGCCTGTCCGGAACTGTAGCCTGGAGAGGTTGTGCCAATGATCTGCGCTGCGCGATAGAGGTTGAAACGGTTCGTGTACTCAGGTCCAAGAATGTTCCGAGTCTTTAGTAAGGAAGAAAGCGGCACCATGTTGCCGTCGTTATTACGAACGTAGTATTGAGAAATGTCGTGATCAGTCAGACGTTCCTCTCCTTCAGCTTGAAGAAAGACCCGCCATTGTCTTCCGAATCGATTGAACTGATTTAGAAACAACCCCCCTAAATAGGCTTGCATTGTTTGGTATACGTCTCTGACATCAACACCTTGTTTGAGCACCTTGTCTCGGTCGACATCAGCGAAGATCTGCGGCGTCGTTGCTGAGAACTGCGAGACAACACCTGCAAGCTCAGGACGCTGCCGGGCCGCCGCCAGAAATTTCTGTACGTTCTGATCGAGGAACTCGACAGACCCGCCACTGCGATCCTGCAACCAAAACGAGAGTCCGCCGGAGTTTCCCAATCCCGGAATTGCCGGCGGACTGAACAGAAACGCAATTGCCTCCGGCACTTCGTTGGCAAGTCGCACGTTGACGGTCTTCACGATCTCAGCAGCAGTTTGTTTACGTTCGTCCCATGGCGCCAACGACACAAAAAAGAATCCGTTGTAACTAGCCGAGACTCGATTCAAGAGACTGAAGCCGTTGATCGTCGTCGTGTACTGCACTCCTTCTGTTTGCTTGAGAATGGCTTCCACCTTTTTCGAAACCTCGTCGGTTCGCTCGAGTGATGCAGCAGGTGGAAGCTGAATATTAAGAAAGAGAAAGCCATAGTCCTCTTCCGGCAAAAAACTGGTCGGCAATCGTCTACCAAAAACACCATCGACTAACGCAAAGCCGGCGAGAATTAACACGCCAATCACAGCTTTGCGGATTAGGCCCCGGCTTAGAGAGACATAACCGTGGGTCGCTTTAGCAAACCAACGATTAAACGCACCGAAAAATTTAGCGAGGACTCCACGCGATTCCTTGCGCGGACGAAGCATTAACGCTGCGAGAGCAGGTGATAACGTCAGCGCGTTGAAGGCTGAGATGACAACCGAAACCGCAATCGTTACTGCAAACTGTTTGTTCAAACGGCCCTGAATGCCACTGACTAATGCCACCGGGATGAATACGGACGCGAGAATCAACGCGATGCTAATCACCGGGCCGGCAACTTCTTCCATTGCCTTGAGTGTCGCTTCACGCGGACTCATACCTTCTTCGATGTGATGCTCTACTGCCTCGACAACAACAATCGCATCATCGACTACGAGACCGATCGCGAGAACCAGCGCAAAAAGGGAGAGGGTGTTGATTGAAAATCCAAGAAACGGGAAGACTGCAAATGTACCGATTAGTGAAACGGGCACCGCGATCATTGGAATTAAAGTAGCGCGCCAGTTCTGAAGGAAAATGAAAACGACTAAAAGCACGAGAATGATCGCGATCACAAGTGTCTGAACAATCTCGCGTATACCTTCAGTTACTGATCGAGTCGTATCGAGCCCAATCGCATAATCGAGGTCCGCGGGAAATCGCTGCTTGAGCTCTTCCATCATTTTCTTGACGCCGTCTGCAACTGCGAGCGCATTGGATCCTGGTGACTGAAAAACGGCGACAATCGCAGCAGGTTTTCCACCGAATCGCGCGAGTTGCTGGTAATTTTGAGCACCGAGTTCAATACGCGCGACGTCACTTAGCCTGACAACAGACCCATCAGGATTCGAACGCACAACCACCTGGCCAAACTCCTCAGGCGTTTGCAGTCGGCCCTGGGCGCGCACTGTATACGTTGTTTCCTTCCCACTGGGTGCGGGCTCAGCACCAACCTGGCCAGCCGGGTTAACTGCGTTCTGCTGCTGAACTGCGCGTACGAGATCGGGAACAGTTATCCCAAGCTTCGCGAGCAAATCGGGCTTCACCCAGATACGCATTGCATAGTCGCTAACCCCGAACAGTCGCACTTCACCCACTCCAGGAACACGATACAACGCATCATTGATATTGATGTTTGCGTAGTTTGCCAGGAAAAGTGAGTCGCGGCTTTGCTGTGGCGAATAGAGCGCAAAGGCTAATGTCGGTATGCCTGTTGACTTGCGCTGGCTCAATCCAAACTGATTGACATCAGCAGGTAAGTTCGGTTGAGCCTGGGCCACACGATTCTGAACATTGACCTGATCGAGATTTGGATTCGTGTCGACGTCAAAAGTGACAGTCAACGTCATCGTTCCGTCGTTAGCATTTGTCGATTGCATGTAGAGCAGATCGTCCACGCCGCTCATCTGTTGCTCTAGTGGCGTCGCGACTGATTGCTCGATCGTTTGTGCATCGGCGCCCGTGTACGTTGTGTTGACGATAATCTGCGGTGGCACGATGTCGGGAAACTGGGCCACAGGCAATCCGGACATTGCTACTAACCCAACGATCACGGTCACGATGGCGATGACCATTGCGACGACCGGTCTATTAATGAAAAGTTTGGAGATCATGGTTCAGTCTTTTTTGGTGTACGGGTGTGGATTTACAAGTACGCCAGGCCTTACTCGTTGAATCCCCTCGACAACTACGGTCTCACCGGGCTTCAGTCCGTCTTCCACAATCCACATTGGTCCACTATGGTCGCCCAATTTGATCGTGCGGATTTCAATTTTGTTATCGTTGCCAACCACCGCGACCTGGTATCCGCCCTGCAGCTGGCTGACCGCGCGCTGTGGCACCAGAAGAGCGCTGTTCCTGGTAGTAGTGACGGCCCGTACGCGACCGTATTGTCCGGGACGGAGAATGTTTCCTGGATTCGGAAACAGTCCTGCAATTCGAATCGCGCCAGTTTTTTGATCTACCTGGCGATCCGCGTAGTAGAAACTACCTTTATGCGGGTAAGTCGTGCCGTCTGCGAGGACCAACTCCAACTCGAGCTGGGTGACACTCGCCCCTTGTCTTGCCTGAATCAGGTTGTCTTTCGTAAACACTAAATACTGTTGCTCGCTAATCGTGAAATACACTTTGATCGGATCTACAGTAGAGACAGTGGTGAGCAGCGGGCTGTTGGGGTTGTTAGGCTGTACCAGATCCCCCACCTGTGTTTGTGCAAGGCCTGCGATCCCGTCAATCGGCGAGACAATGCGAGTGAAGCTGAGGTTGAGCTCAGCGGTTCTGACTGCAGCTTTCGCATTTTCGACCTGGCCGTTGGCGGTTCTCGTTGCAGCTTTCGCAGTTCCGATTTGCGCGTTCGCATAACGAAGTTGCGCGCGCGCCGCTTCGACGCCCGCTTTTGATGCTTGGACTTGTGCCTTCGCGACGACGTTTGCCTGAGCAGCGTTATCGTAATCCTGCTGTGTTACCGCTTTCTGTTCCAGGAGCGGCGCATACTTATTAACATCAAGCTGCGTCTTTACCTGATTAGCCTCGGCCTGCGCGAGCTGCGCTTGGGTTTGGGATAGCTGACTGCTCGCCTGAGCGACTTGAGCCTCTGCCTGGACCACTTGAGAATTGGCTTGCTCGAGTTGACCCTCAAACTGCGCGAGTTGACCGGTCGCTTGATCTAGCACTGCCTGAAACGGACGAGGATCAATCTCAAACATCAGCTGCCCCTTTTTGACGAAGGAGCCCTCTTTATAATCCTGCCGCAGGAGATAGCCGGTAACCTGACCTTTGATATCCGCGTTGACCATTCCCTCGGTAGTTCCAATCCACTCGCTATAAAGAGGCACGTCATCCTGTTTGACCTGTACGACTTCAACATCGAGTGGTCGTGGCGCCGCCTTAACACCATCATTTGACTTAGTGACAATGGTTATCAGGGCGATTATGGCTAACACCACCACAACTGCAATGGGGACTACGAGCCTCGGTTTACGTAGGAATTTCAGTGTCGTTGATATGTTCATCTTCGGTCGTTCTTCATGCTTTATTCGGCAACGGCAGCGTCACGCGAGGTGCCTGCCTGCTGCGGATTTTGAATTCTTCGATCCAACCCTTGACCACCGCGACCATCTCGCGATTGCGCACCAGCTCAGTGGGTTTACTCTCGGCACCCGCCTGCTTTGGTTCGCTCGCCTCGTTCCGCTTCACAATCTTTACTCGGGAATTCATGTCGCTCTCCTTGGATTCGTTTCACAACTGTAAGCAAGGAATTGGCCACATGGAGTGACGGGTCAACACGACAAATTGCGGCGTTACTTCTATGACGGTGAAAAGTGCCGGGATTGTCGGATCTGGAGTGGGGAAACGGCAGAAATCCCCGGACTATCAGGAAGAGGAATGGGATCGAATCTCAGTCACGAATCTGACCAGATAAAATCACGTGACCGCTGTAGGTCACGGATGTTTTGAATCCCACCAAAGGCAGAAACTGACGAAAACAATGAAATTCCATCGTGCTGGACGGCTTTACACAAAAAGTCAGATACCACCTGCTTTAGCAGCGTGGAGTCTCAGCTTCGCGCTAGGTGGCAGCTTTGGAGTGACGGTTAGATACCACCTGCTTCAGCAGCGTGGAGTTTCA
>Ga0070679_100000717_pt1 | contig 28561 bp, 26 predicted proteins | sample KBSC63BmetaG_FD_65652 | JGI IMG/M metagenome (GOLD analysis project Ga0070679, IMG submission 65652) | Corn rhizosphere microbial communities from Kellogg Biological Station, Michigan, USA - KBS C6-3B metaG | ecosystem: Host-associated > Plants > Roots > Rhizosphere | place: USA: Michigan... | reverse complement strand
CGGCCTTCGCCAAGATGCTGCTGGACCTCGACGACGACGTCCACCGGTGAAGGCGTGACAAAACCGTCGCCGACAATCCGCAGCGCCTGGAAGATGGCGGGCATCTTCGATTCTTCGAACTGGACATCGACGGCCGGGCCGCTGATGCTGATGACTTTGCCGATATTCTCTGCCATAAACTCTTCCCTACCTCAAACTTGCTCTTGCTTTTCTTGTTGTCATCCCCGGAGGGGATCTGCTTCTAGAGCGCTGCCGCTCCACTCACAATCTCAATAATTTCCTTCGTAATCGCCGCCTGCCGGACCCGGTTCATCGTCAGCGAAAGCGAATCGATCAACTCGCCCGCATTCTTGGTCGCGGCATCGGTCGCGGTCATACGCGCCGCATGCTCCGCCGCAATGGATTCCAGCAACGCATGGAAAAGCTGCGTTGAAACATACCGCGGCATCAGATGACGGAACAACTTCTCCGGTGAATCGTCGTAGATGTAATCCACTTCCGCGGTGCCGAACTTCTTCGCTTCGCGGTCGAACTCTGTTTCTTCGGGCTCATTGATCGAAACGCCCGCGCTCTGCGCTGCCCTGCCGGCCGCTTCTTTCTCTTCCGCGGTCATCTCTTCCGAGACCGTTACTTCATGCGATCCAAGCTTGCGAATCGGCAGCAGCTTCTCCACAACGACACGCTGTGAAATCACCGACTTGAACTCGTTGAAGACGATATACACGGAATCAATTTCCGCGCGCTCATAGCGCTTGATGATGGAGCGGGCCATTTCGTTGACTTCATCGAAACTCGCCTTCACCAGCATCGTCGGATACTCCGCCGACACTTCAATCGGTTCCACACGATGCCGGATATCTTCGATGTGCTTTGAAAGATCGTTGTCGTAAAGCTCTTCCTTATGCTCGTACGCCGCAGCCGGAAAACGCTTCTTGTAGAGCCCGATCGCTTTCTTACCAATCGGCTCCACATCGACATTCTGGCCCTGTTTACGGCGCTCGTCGATAAACTTCTGCGCCGCCTTGCCGATGTTGGAGTTGAAGCCACCGGCAAAACCCTTATCGCCCGCGATAACTACTACTAGCACGTTCTTCTCTTCGCGCTCGATCAGCAGCGGATGAACAATCTCGCCCGTCTCGTCGTCATACATGTCCGCGCGCCGCACCAGCGATTCGAGCACGTTGGTCAGCATCTGCGCATACGGCCGCGCCTGCATCGCACGCTCCTGCGCGCGCCGCAGCTTCGCAGCCGAGACCATCTTCATGGCCTTCGTTATCTGCCGCGTGTTCTTCACACTGCGGATGCGCCGCCGTAAATCGAGTACGTTTGCCATCGGTTCTTAAGCCTTTACCGTCTCTTTTGCAGCATCTTTCTTCTTATCGAGAAAGTCCTTCTTATACTCTTCGATTGCCGCCTTCAACCGCGCCTTGATGTCATCGTCGAGCGCTTTCTTGCTCTCGATATCGGACATCAACTGCGATTGCGACGACTCCAGATACGGGTAGTAGCCATTCTCGAAGTCGCGCAGGTCCCTCACCTCGACATCGTCGAGCAAACCCTGTGTTCCGGCGAACAGAATCGCAACCTGCTGCACCCACGTCAGCGGCTGGAACTGAGGCTGCTTCAGCAACTCAGTCAAACGCGCGCCGCGGTTGAGCTGGTTCTGCGTCACCTTGTCGAGATCGCTGCCGAACTGCGAGAAGGCAGCGAGTTCGCGATACTGCGCGAGATCCAGCTTCAGTGTCGAACCGACCTGCTTCGTCGCCTTGATCGCAGCCGCGAATCCTACACGCGACACCGAGAGGCCGACGTTCACAGCCGGACGAACGCCCGAGTTGAACAAGTCGGTTTCGAAGAAGATCTGTCCGTCGGTGATCGAAATCACGTTGGTGGGAATGTACGCCGAAACGTCACCCGCCTGGGTCTCGATGATGGGCAGCGCGGTCAAGCTTCCGCCGCCATTTTCCGCCGACATCTTCGCCGAACGCTCAAGCAGGCGCGAGTGCAGATAGAACACGTCGCCGGGATACGCTTCGCGGCCTGGCGGACGGCGCAGCAGCAGCGAAATCTCGCGATACGACGCCGCGTGCTTCGACAAATCGTCATAAATAATCAGCGCGTGCTTGCCGTTATCGCGGAAGTACTCACCCATCGCGGTCGCAGCAAACGGAGCGAGATACTGCATCGGGGCCGGCTCGGAAGCAGTCGCGGCGACAACGATCGTGTACGCCATCGCGCCGTAGCTTTCAAGCGTTTGTACCACCTGCGCAACTGACGAACGCTTCTGTCCAACGGCGCAGTAAATGCAGATCAGATCATTCTTCGCCGAGTTGATGATCGTATCGAGCGCCACGGCAGTCTTACCCGTCTGGCGGTCGCCGATCAGCAATTCGCGCTGGCCGCGGCCAATCGGAATCATCGTGTCGATGGCCTTGATACCGGTCGCCATCGGCTCGGTCACCGACTTACGCGCAATGACGCCGGGAGCGAGACGCTCAACAGGCAACGAGTGCGGCGTATTGATCGGCCCCTTGTCGTCGATCGGCGCGCCGAGCGCGTTCACAACGCGGCCAATCATCGCTTCGCCGACGGGCACGGACATGATCTTGCCGGTGCGCTTGACCTGGTCGCCTTCCTTCAGTTCGCTGTAGTCGCCCATGACGACGGCGCCGACCTGGTCCTCGTCGAGGTTCATCGCGAGGCCGAAGATGCCGTGCGGAAATTCAATCAGTTCGCCCGCCATGACCTTATCGAGACCATGTACACGCGCAATACCGTCGCCGAGAGTGATGACCGTGCCCACCTCGTCGACCTGGATGCGCTGCTCGTAATTCTCAATCTGCTGGCGAAGCAGTTCGGTGATTTCGTTTGCCTGAATCTTTGCCATGCTGTTCCTTTTCTTCCGTTTCGAAACTCGTCTACGCTGTCGCGGCGGTTACGTTCTTGCTGCGATCAATCGTTGTTTCAACTGTTGAAGCTGGGCCCGTACCGAGCCGTCATATACCGTCGATCCAATGCGGACCACCGCGCCGCCAAGCAGCGAGGGGTCCTCCGAGTAAGTTGCACGAACTCGCTGACCGCCTGCGAGTTTCGCCACCTGCTGCTCCAGCAGATTGCGATTGCTCGCGTCCAGAGGCTGTGCGCTGACAATCTCCGCTTCGGTCACATCACTCGCTTCATCCGCAAGTTCGTGATACGCCGCCAGAATATCGCCCAGCTCGTGCAGCCGATTGTGGTGCGTAATCAGCGCCACAAAATTCCGCACCGCAGGGAGCATACCAATGCGCCCCGCGAGACCGTCAATGACGCCAAGCTTCTGCGATTCTGTAATCGAAGGGTCCTGCAAAATTTCGCGCAACTCGCTGCTGTCCTCAAGCGTCGCCGCAAAGTCATGAAGCTGCGATTCAGCAGCTTTCGCATCCAGATGCTGCGAAGCCACCACGGAAGCAAAAGCACGGGCATAGCGAGAATCAACGATAGCCATTAATTCTGCCCTCCCTTATCGTTTCCGAGCCGGTGCGCAAAACTTTCCACCAGCAGCCGGTCCGTCTCCGCCGTAACGATCAGCTTGCGAGCCGCATGCTCAATCGCGAGTTCGGCGGCATACTGCTGCAACTGACGCTGCGCCTGCGTTGTCGCAGCGGTAATCTCCTGCTCGGCGGCCGCAAGAATTTTTGCCTTCTCCACTTCAATGTTGGCCTTGATGCGCTGTTCGTCGCGGCGCGAATCGGCCTCCGACTGCTCCCGCATTCCGGCAATCTGCTCATCCAGCTTTGCCAGCCGCGCTTCGACGTTGTTCAGCCGCGCAGTCGCTTCTTCGGTCGCTGTGCGCGCATCGCCCAGGCTCTTCTGAATGTCGCTGCTGCGCTTGCGGAAAGTCTTCGGCAGCGCCTTCAACAAGCCGTATCCGACCGCGATCGCAAGCACCACAAAGTTGAAAACCGTGAACGCCGTCGCAGCTTTCTCAGTACTCATGCCCAGCATCTTGCCGAGCGTCTGCACCATCGGCGAGTGCAGGTATTCTTCGTTCTCGTTCTTCTCTTCCGCGCGCTTTTCCGGAACCTCAGCCGCCGGAGTCGTCTGCTCGCCGGAGGTCACCGCGGCAGGCTTTTCCTGCGCATGCACTCTCACACTGCACGGAGTCAGCAGCACCACAAAAATCGCTGCCATCGAAAGTTGCCTTAGCAAGTTGCGCATTATCGGCTGGCCTCCTGGACGTTCACGCCCGCCGGCAGGACCGCCCGCAGAATCTGCTCACTCAGCATGTCGGTCGCGCTTTCAATCTGCTGCCGCGCCATTACGGTGGAGTCCTCAATCTGCTTGCGGGCCGCGCGCACCTTTTCCTGCGCTTCATCGCGAACCTGCTGCAATGCCTTGTCGCGCTCCGCCTGCCACTGCTTCAGCAAATGCTCGCGAGCGCCGAGCACGTCAGCGCGGGCCGCACGCAGCTTGTCTTCATACACCTGGGTCTCGGCTTCAGCCGCGGAAATCGCACTGCGAGCCTGCTCCACTGCACCGGTCGTACGTGCACGACGCTCTGCCAGTGTCTTGTCGAGTGGCCTGCGGACCAGCAGCCCATACAGCACCACGGTCAGAATAAAAAAGATCATGGTCGGCACAGAGCCAAGCACAAGACCGCTAAGTTGTTGTCCAATTTCTTGCATGATTTATCTGGGTAGTGCGGAAGCAACGGCAGGGACCAAACGCAGCGCCTGCACGAAGCGCAAAACTGTGGACGGTTACGAACGTAAATGCAGACGTTGTTACCTCCTAGTTGTAACAAACGCTTCTGTGGAGTGTCAAAACAAGGTCTGCGATAAGCGAACTGGACGACCGATAAACGGTCAATTCTGAAATAATCGACTATTCATCGATTTTTCCCCACCATCCCTTCCACAGGAGTAAACTAAAGACACCACCCGAGACCCGGTTCCGGGTCGATCAGGTCGCGTGATAGGGGACACCACCTCCGCTCCCCACTCAGGCGGCCTGTTCTATTTAATCCGCCTACGCCGCGGTGTCCGCCACAGCCTCTTCTCTTGCTAGAAAACGCCGATACCGATGCAGCAGCGAGGCAGGCCCGGTCGCCGTCATGTACAGCAAATTCCCCGCGAATCTCTGCCGCTCAATTGTGGCTCCCCGCTCCAACGCCGCAATCACGCGCCCCTCGGACTGCGGGATCCTGAAGCTCGCGGTAGCCAGCGGGTCGGCCACCAGAGCCGCATCCATCGCGGCCAGCAACTCGTCCAGCCCCTGCCCGGTCAGCCCGGAAACCGCAATCGCTCCCGGCGGCATCACCGTCCCCGGAGCCACCAAATCAATCTTGTTCAGCACCTGCAGAACAGGCTTGCTCCCAACCTCGAGTTCCGAGAGCACAACCTCCACCTGCGCTCGCTGTTCTTCGAGCATCGGACTGGCGGCGTCGCGTACATGCAACAGCAGCTCCGCGCGCTCGACCTCTTCCAGCGTCGCGCGAAAACTGCTCACCAAAGCATGGGGAAGGTCGCGCACAAAACCTACCGTGTCCGAAAGCAAAACCTTGCGCCGCGAGGGCAGTTGCAACTGCCGCAACTTCGGATCGAGCGTCGCAAACATTCGTTCCGACACCAGGGCGCCGGCCTGCGTCAGAGCGTTGAACAGCGTCGACTTGCCCGCATTTGTGTAGCCCACCAGCGCGATCGTAGGCACTGGCACAGCCTCTCGCCGCTGGCGCTGCTGGCGCCGAATACTCCGCACGGCCTCCAGTTGCTTCTTGAGATGGTCGACGCGGACGTTGATCTTGCGGCGATCGGTCTCCAGCTTCGTTTCCCCCGGACCGCGCGTTCCGATACCGCCGCCAAGCTGCGACATGCTTTTGCCCTTGCCCGCCAGCCGCGGCAGTTGATACTCCAACTGCGCCAGTTCTACCTGCAACATGCCCTCACGGGTCCTCGCATGGCGCGCAAAGATGTCGAGAATAAGCTGGCTACGGTCGATCACCGTACACGGCAGACGCGCTTCGATGTTGCGCGCCTGCGATGGCGTAAGGTCGTGATCGAACAGCACCAGGCTCGCGCCAGTCGACGCAACCACCGCGACAATCTCATCCAGTTTGCCGCCGCCCACCAGGGTCGCCGGATCGGGCTTCGGGCGCCGCTGGATCAGGACCGCCGCCTCGACCGCACCCGCCGACTTCGCCAGCTCTTGAAACTCCGCCAACGCGGCGTCAAAGTCCAGTTCGGCAGCTTCCTTCGAGGTCAGTTGGGGTTCCGCCGCTTCTTCTCCGAGCGCGGCCGAAGCTCTTGCCTGCTGTGCCGCGCTCGTTATCCGCTTGCGCCCCGAAGTAAACTCCACCGCGACCAGCACCGCCACTTCCTGCGTGGCGCGCTGCCGCGAACGCAGGAACGCTTCCTCCTGGACTGCCCCAGGCGTTCGTCTGCCGGCTACGTTCTGTGTGTGCTTCGACAAAAGTTACGGAAAGGCCCGTGCAGCCTAGTGTACTGCGGGTTCAGCGATAACCGGCCGCTGCTCGCGGGCCTCAGCGTTCGCCGGACGCGCTTCAAAATGCGCTCCCGCACGGCCGCTTACCACTGTGGAAATAGCATGCTTGAAGATCAACTGCTCTTGATTATTGTTCTCCAGCAGGACGGAATATTTATCGAACGAGCGTATCTTACCCGTAAGTTTGACACCGCTTACCAGGTAAATGGTGATAGGGCTCTTGTCCTTGCGGACGGTGTTCAGGAACGTATCCTGAATGTTCTGTGCCGGCTTGGCATCCATATGGCCGATCTCCTTTGACAGTCCCACTGTGATGATCTACCCACCGCAACTTCACGTTGGGTTAAGTACAGCAGCTCTCCGGACGAGAGAATCAACCATACGGCGGATTGCACACAATGTCCAACCTATATGGACGCATCATGCACCGTCTTGGTTTCACGCCCGAAAACTGACTCCCTCTCCGTGCCGTCCACGGTAGGATGTTCTGTGTGACTACGACCGCTCTCAACGCTTCTCTTCAGTCCGTGCCGATGCTCGATTTTTCGCGGCAATTCGCAATTTTACAGGACGAAGTGACGGCAGCAATCGCCCAGGTCTGCGAATCGCAACGATTTATCCTTGGCCCCGAAGTTGCCCGTTTCGAAAAAGCCGCAGCCGCAGCCTGCGGCGTGCCTTTCGCGGTCGGCTGCGCGAGCGGCACCGACGCTCTCTGGCTCGCCATGGCCGCCCTCGACATCGGTCCCGGTGACGTCGTTGTCACCACTCCGTTCACCTTCTTCGCCTCCGTCAGTTCCATCCTCCGTTGCGGGGCGACCCCTGTTTTAGCGGACATTGATCCCAGCACGTTCAACATTTCGCCCGATGCGACCCTTGCAGCCTTACAGAAACATGCTTCGTCGACGCACAAAATCGCCGTCATGCCGGTCCATCTCTACGGCCAGTGCGCCGACATGGATGCGCTGGAATCGGCAGCTGCCAGGCACACCGCCTCCATCGTCGAAGACGCCGCACAAGCCTTCGGAGCGACCTGGAAAGGCATTCGGGCCGGCGCTCTCGGCGACACCGCAGCCTTCAGCTTCTACCCCACCAAGAACCTCGCGGCGTTCGGCGACGCGGGCATGGTGACCACCAAATCCGCCGCACTCGACGAACGGCTTCGCTCTCTGCGCGCCCACGGCATGAAGGTCCGCTACTTCCACGAGGAGGTCGGCTGGAACTCCCGCCTCGACTCCCTCCAGGCTGCGGTCCTCGAAGTAAAACTGCGCTACGTGGACGATGGCAACCGCCGCCGTCGCGCCCTCGCAGCCCGTTACGATGCTCTCTTCGCCGCCGCAGGCCTTGCAGCCTCGTCCACCGCTGACGGCATCGTCCATCCCTACACCGACCCACGTGCCGAGCATATCTTCCACCAATACGTCATCCGCGTCCCCCGCCGCGACGACCTCCGCGCCTTCCTCACTAGCCATAAAATCGGCTCGGAAATTTATTACCCCCTCCCATTGCACCTCCAGCAAGCCCTAAGCACACTCGGCTACAAGGCCGGCGACTTCCCCGAAAGCGAGCGCGCCGCCACCGAAGTTCTCGCCCTCCCCATGTACCCCGAACTCCGCGAAGATGAGCAGGACACTGTTGTTGAAGCCATTCGACAGTTCTACCGCTAGTTATCCGACGGCCGCTCGACAGAATCGATCACGTAATACTCCACCGGCCCTCGCTCCGCGGTCAGCTTCAAGCCCAGCTGCTCCCGCAGCGCATCAAAGATCGTCGGCCGGTCCCGTAGCTCCGGCGACAAATTGTCCCGGGAAACATCCGGCGGCAGTACCGGAGCAAACGTCAGCGTGAAGTCATAGTTCCCCGGCAGCCCGGTCCTGTCGATCACCGGCCTTCCATCTGCCTGGAGTTGCTGGCCCAGGTACCAGCAGAGATACGGCATGGGGACCCGTTTTCCGACCACCGCTCCATTCCCAACACCATTGATCGGAATATTGAAGTCCTCCGGGCTCTGGTTCACCTTCATCTTCAACCCCGGCTTATCCACCGTGAGTGCATACACATTGCCTTCTCTGATTTCTTTGTGAAACTTCAGCTTGAACCTGTCCGCCAGCAAATTCTGGAACATGACATGCAGGTCGTCGATGTTGTACGAGCCGTCCGCCTTGGCTTCGATATCGTAGCGATCGTTCGCAAGCCAATCCGGCCCGCCTTCAATCTGCCGCATCGGCACCTTGTACATCAGGCTGATGATCAGCTTGATTGGAATATTCCGCGACGTATACTCCCGCCCGCCCGGCAGCGCCTTGATCCCACCATTGAGTGTGCTCGCGGCAGAGAGCCTGATCGACGCGACCTCAAACGTCAGCCGCCCCGGCGCCTCCTGCCCATGAGCACCCGACACCAACATCCAGCCAGCCAACACCCACCCGATGCGACGGACCATCTACGCCTCACGAACTATCGTTTGTGCTTCTTCGCATCCTTTTTATCAGGCTCCGGCGCAGGATGCGCCTCTTCCTGCACCGTCGCACCCGGCGCGATAATCCGTCGCGTGATATTCCCTTCCAGCCGATAGGTTTTCTCGATCAGCCTCCCAGGCTTCACCAACCCCGTTACCGGGTCAGGCACAGGCGGAGGGGCATCCGCAGCCAGCACGCGATACGTAAAGCTGGGCAGGGGTGTGGCTGAGTTCGCCGCATGGCCATAGGGGTCTTTCGACTCGCCAATTTTTACCGGCAGGTACCCCTCGATATTTTTTTGGCGCATAGCCGTCTCGTAGCGATGCTTCTTGACGTTCCAGGTAAACACCCGCACCTGGTCAAAGTCATACGGCAGCCCCGCCTTGTACGGACTCATCACGGTTACATAGATCGGAATATCCGGATCGGGTTGTCCGTCCTTCAAAACGCCAGAATCGGGATCGTTCACATGCGTCAACACATACGCCCCGACGATCCTCTGCCCTTCGGCGTATCGAGTCAGCGTGTCCGGCGCATCGACATCCATCATGTGCGAGTACAACCAACCGGTATGCTCATGCGAATCCCGCACCAGCCACCAGTCCTCCATGACCGGCGGCGGTGGTGGCGGGACAGCAGCATCACCCACAGCCGGCGTCACGGCAGCAGGGGCCTTTGCAGCCGCACCCTTGGCCGCGGGCCGCACGAACGTCGGCGTCGCAGCCGTCGTCTTCGGCAGGGTCGCCCGAGCCAGCAATTGCAGCTTTTCGCCCTCCGGCAGCAGCACAAACCGGTCGGTGTCGCGCCCCGGAGCCACGTGCATGTACACATCGTCGCGGACAGTCGCATGACCCACGGTCGGATCTTTTGCATGATCTTTGGCAAGGGCAATAAACGCGTCGGCGGTCTGCTCCGTCGCCACGGCCTTCTCGCGAATCCAGCCGACCTTGCCGTCCGGGGTCTTCACCTTCACGTAGTTCCTGGCATGGTCGAGCACAGTCAGCTTCTCGCCATTGCTCACCGTGCCGGTACGGTTCGACACCGCAGCCACGCGGTCGATCAGGTATGTCTCCTTCACGGTGACGTAGACATATTTATCGGCCGGCTTGCTCTTAAATTGACCGCAGCCGCTAAACAGAACAAGACAACCCAGCAGACCCGCCGGCAAAAGTCGCAACGTGCGCATATCTCCGGTTGGAGTCCCTCCCACGCCCGCAGGTTGGCTCATCGTTCTCAATGCGACAACGCCAGTGCCGTCGGTACGACCAGTGACGTGCCGGTTGCAGCCGTATCCAGCGACGTAAGTAAACCCGTCCCGGACGCAATGCTGTACATCTTCAACCCGGCACTTGCATCATAACCAGCCGCAAACAAATAGGCTCCCGTACTATCCACAGCCAGTTTGGTGGTCGACGGAGGCGCTGCGATCGTCGCGGTCGACAACGCCGTCAACACACCGTTCTTGAGTGAAAACGCGTAAATCAGACTGGAAGATGTCGTGGAAGCGCTGGCGTAGAGATAGCTCGTCCCATCCAGCGCAATCGAAAACGGGCCGCCCGATGCAGTGGGAGTACCGACAGCCGTTACCGGATTCGTGTTCGGCACACCCGCCGTCGAAACCAGGTACACAAAGATATTCCCGGTCGCCGCCATGTACAGGTAGTTATTGCTGTCGATCGCGACGTCATACGCTCCACCCGAACTAAAGGTGGTCAGCGCTGCTGTGCCGATTGCGCCGGTCGTCGTGTTGAACGGAAACGTCTCCACTCCCCCCAGGCCGAGTGCTACCGATATGAACTGCCCCGAAGGCGCTACCTTTAACGCCGACACGATCGACCCCGTCGGCACAGCGTAAATCAATGGCGTTCCTGTGGTAATCAAACCAGTCGACGTGTTGAGCCCGTACGCCGTAATCGTCGTGGGATTTAGACCGTCGTTGCCCGTCGCTACCACCAGCCATTGTCCATCCGGAGAGACGTCCATCGCCGCCACCGACGTCGCCGACACCAGCGCAAAACCGCCGTTCAACACCGACAGCCCACCTCCACTGCCGACGGTGAAACCGTAGATCCCCGATTGCGGCGCCTTCGCCGTTACCGCCGAAGAAACGTACAGAAAGCCGTTCGCATGCGACATCACCATTGCCGTGGGTGTAATACCGATCGAATACGGCGACCCGGTCGCCGCCGTCAACGTCGGCTTGGCCAAGGTGTACCCATTGATATTCGTCGAAGAGGACACATTGTTCGCAACATAGGCCACATTGCCGGCGGCGCCTGTCGACCCGCCGCCGTTACTGGTGCAACTGGCCTTATCGCACACGAAGAAATTCTGGCAGCCAACCAGCGCCGTGGCCATGACCAATGCCGCCACACCTGCCGCGCCGCGGACTGCTCTCCGTTGAACCTGTGTCATGCTCTCCTCCGTACCCGTCCCGAGCCGCTCTTACGATTGTCGCAGCAATTGATGTTGACGTGAGCGCGGCGCACACATCGGCCTCGCATTGGTAGGACGGAGCCCGCCTCCAATGGTCTACATCTTTCCTCGCGCCGCGGCTCGATTTGTGACAGCCCTCAGCAAGGCCGTATCATCTAATTCGATATGCCTAGCCTGCAAGACAGTGCCATCATCTTCATCCTCGCCCTGCTGCTCTTCGGTCCCAAGAAGCTGCCGGTGCTGGCGCGCGAGCTCGGCAAGTGGATCGGAGAGTTCCGCCGCGCCTCCAACGAGTTCAAAATGCAGATGGAAGAGGAGCTTCGCATTTCTGAGCAGGCTGAACGCCAGCAGAAAATCGCCGCCATGGAAGCTGCCGCTCCCGTCGCGCCCGCCCTCGAAGGCATCCCCACCGACGAGCCCGAGCACCCGCACCAGCAAATCGCCATCGATCCCGAAAGTTCGTACGCCGATCCTGAAACCTCCTACGTCGAGCCTGGAACGCACTACACCGCGCCTCTGCCCATCGCCACCTCCGGCGACCTCAGCATCATGCCGCCATCGACCGGCCTGCCCGTTCCTCAAACCTCTTCCGGAGACGACCTCGGCCCCTTGATCGAATCCATTCCTGTTGTCGAAAACGCGCATGCAGAAGCCCCGCACATCGACCATTCCGCGGAGCGTGTAACGCATGTCAACTGAACTTATCGACCGAGCCCGTAACGCCGTGCAGGACCGCGCCGAGCTCCCCGGCATGAGCCTCATGGAGCACCTCGAAGAGTTGCGCCGCCGACTTCTCTGGATCGTCGGCTACCTGGCCGCGGGCTTCGCCGTCGCCTACTACTTCCACGAGCAGCTCTATGGCATCGTGCAGGCGCCGCTCGACAAGCTCGGTATCCCGCTTAACTTCACTCATCCCACCGACGGCCTGAATCTCTACATCAAAACGGCCTTCCTGGGCGGGGCCATCCTCGCTTCGCCGTTCATCCTTTATCAAATCTGGCTCTTCATTTCGCCGGGCATGTACCAGCACGAAAAGAAGTACGTTTGGCCGTTCATGTTCGCGACGATCTTCCTCTTCATGAGCGGAGCGTTCTTCGGCTACCACTGGGTGCTTCCCGGAGCCATCAAGATCCTGGTCCTCGGCCAGTTCGGCCACCGCTTCCACCCCATCCTCACCATTGAGGACTACACCGGCTTCTTCATGGCCGTCATCCTCGGCCTCGGAGTCACGTTCGAGCTGCCGATCCTGATCTTCTTTCTTGCCCTCTTTGGTATCGTCGACGGCAAATTCCTGCTCAAGCACTTCCGCTACGCCGTACTCGCGATCTTTCTCATCGCCGCCATCATCTGTCCCACGCCCGACCCCATCGGTATGACGCTCTTCGCCATGCCGATGCTCTTCTTATATTTCCTCGGCGTCGGCGTCGCCTTCTTCGTCCACCCCTCGCGCCGCAAGAAGAATATCGAGGAGAAGTCCGCATGACCTTCGGCCGCGTCATCCCGCTGCTTTCCTTTGCGCTGTTTTCTTTTGCGCCGCGGCCCGCTAGCGCGCAAGTCCACACCGGAACCGTCAGCGGCGACCGCATATACACCCTCACCATGGAGTACCTCGCCACCGCTCCCAAACGGTACGTCGGCTCCCCCGGCCACCTCGCCGCGGAAAACTTCATCAAGGCCCACTTCGCTCCCGAGATCGCCCACGGCCAGTTCGAAACCGACTCCTTCGTCCCCAACACCCCCATCGGCATGGTCCCGATGCGCAACTACATCGTCCGCTACCCCGGCAAAAAGGACGGCGTGATCGTCCTCGCCTCCCACTACGAGACCAACTACCCGCTGAAGGACATTAACTTCGTCGGCGCCAACGACGGCGGCTGCACCACTGCCCTTCTCATCGCGCTGGGCGAGTACTTCCGCGCCCATCCGCCGCAAGGCTACTCCGTCTGGCTGGTCTTCGATGACGGCGAAGAAGCCATCAAGCAGTGGAGCGCCTCCGACTCCCTCTACGGTACCCGCCATCTCGCCGCCAAGTGGAGCGGTGACGGCACCCTCAAAAAGGTCAAGGCCTTCCTCCTCGCCGACATGATCGGCGACAAGGACCTCAACATCAACCGCGAGCAGAACTCCTCACCCGACCTTTCCAACATGCTCGCGCAGGCCGCCAAAAACACCGGCCACACCGGCAACGTTTTCAAGTACCCTCAAACCGTCGAGGACGACCATCTCCCGTTCCGCATGCGCGGCGTCCCCGTCCTCGACCTCATCGACATGGACTACGGCCCCCACACCAACGCTTCCCCCGACGGCTACCACCACACCGCTCAGGACACCATCGACAAAGTCAGCGCCCACAGCCTCCAAATCTCCGCTGACCTCTTCCTGGAAATGATCCGCCTCATCGACCAGCACTAAAGACCAGCACTAAAGACCAGCACTAAACATGTCACCCTGGCCCGGAGCGCAGCAGTAGGGAAAAACCTGCTTCGGCACTTGCACTTGCGTTGTTCCGCTCTCTCTACGCTCTATCCTCTACACTCTATTCACTGCCTTATGCCCTGGATCTACTTCCATATCGCCATCCTCGCCCTTCTCGGGCTGGAATACCTCCTGCATCTGGCAGTCCCCGACACACGCAAAAAAGCCATCTACGCCACGATCCTCTGGACCAGCGCAGCCCTGGTCCTCGCGATCATCCTTGTGCCCTTCTACCACCGCGACGGAGCGACCCAATACCTTGCCGGCTATGCCATCGAAGAAGCGCTTTCGATCGATAACCTCTTCGTCTTCCTTCTGCTCTTCCGCATCTTCCGCATCCCCGCCGCCAGCCAGCCCCGTGTCCTCTTCTGGGGAGTCATCGGAGCCATCGTTCTCCGCGGAGCCTTCATCGCCGGCGGCCTCGGCCTGCTCCAGCGTTTCCACTGGGTCAGCTACGCCTTCGCCGTCATCCTTCTGATCGCTTCCATCCGCCTGCTGATGCCGGAGAAGCACCCGGAAACCGACGCCCCTCCAAGATGGCTCGCCTGGCTCACCCGCCTGCAGCCAGTCAGTGAACGCCAGGACCACTTCTTCGTGGTGGAAAAGGGCCGCCGCATGATGACCGTCCTCTTCCTGTCTCTTCTCGCGGTCGAACTCACCGATGTGGTCTTCGCCCTCGATTCCATCCCCGCGGTCCTCAGCATCACCCGCGTCCCCTTCCTCGCCTACACCTCAAACATCATGGCGGTCATGGGCCTGCGCTCGCTCTACGTCCTGCTCGCCGCAATGCTCGCCACGCTCCGCTTCCTCCACTACGGCCTGGCCGCTGTCCTGGCTTTCGCTTCCATCAAAATGCTGGCCGCAGAGTGGATCGACATCGGCCCCCTTACCTCCCTCGCTGTCATCGCCGCCGTCCTCGGCATCACTATCACCCTCTCTCTCGTCTTCCGCAAGCCCTCAAAACTCACCCCTCAAAACTCATAACTCGACAACACCCTCCCTCTTCAACGCGAGCAGCATTTCCCTCTCAGCTCTCGCGCTCCGAGCTCTTCGCTCGTTCCACCCCGAACCACACTGCTATCCTTAAACCAATGCCGAATCCGCCCCAGATCGTCACCGTAACCGCCGCCTCCGCCACCTACGACATCCACATCGGCACCGGCCTCCTCGCCAACCTCTCGGGCCACATCGCTGCCCTCAGCAACAACCCCGCCGCCCGCCTTTTCGTTGTCACCTCCCCGGAAATCTGGGCGCTCCATGGCGATACATTCACCGCCAGCTTCACCACCAAACCCACCATCCTCCAGGTTCCTGCAGGCGAGCAGCACAAACGTCTCGCCACCGTCGAGCGCCTCGCCGAAGAAATGGCGCAGGCCCGGGCCGACCGTGACAGCATCCTGATCGCCTTCGGTGGCGGCGTCATCGGCGACATGACCGGCTTCCTCGCCGCAATTTACATGCGCGGCATCCGCTACATCGGCATCCCCACCACCCTCCTCGCGCAGGTCGACAGCTCCCTCGGCGGCAAAACCGGCACCAACCTCGCCGCCGGCAAGAACCTCATCGGCAGCTTTCACCACCCACTGGCCGTTTTCGCGGACATCGACCTCCTCGCCACTCTTCCCCCAGCCGAGCTGCGCGCGGGCCTGCAGGAATCCATCAAGGCCGGCATCATCCGCGACCGCGCTCTCTTCGACTTCCTCGATACCCACAGCGACGCCGTCCTCGCTGGGGACACAGAAGCCCTCACCCAGGTCGTCACCGCCAGCGTCCGCATGAAAGCCAACGTCGTCGCCGCCGACGAACGCGAATCCGGTGAGCGCATGCTCCTGAACCTCGGCCACACCCTCGGCCATGCCATCGAGTCCGCCACCAACTACACGCAACTCCTGCACGGCGAAGCCGTCGCCTGGGGCATGATCGCCGCCATCGAAATCGCCCTCAACCGCGGGACCATCACCAGCGAAGAGGCTGACCGCATGACCCACGTGATTTGCCGCTACGGCCCCTTGCGCCCCTTCAAAGCCGACGCCGCAACGCTGGTCGCAAACACCGCAAAAGATAAAAAATCCCGCAGCGGCACCCGCTCCTTCATCCTCCCGGTCGGCATCGGAGACGCCACCATCGTCCGCGACATCACCGATGACGAACTGCTCGCCGCCGCCCAGGGAATCGTCCTCACAGCTGCCGGTGCAGCCGAATGATCGCCCAACCCGCCCCCGGCGCCCGCACCGCCGACGAGCCCGACGAAGCCACTGCCGCCGCCAACGTCCAGTCCCTCTTCAACACCATCGCCCCCACCTACGACCGTATCAACCACCTGCTCTCCTTCGGCCTCGACCGCCGCTGGTGGAACCGCACCGCCCGCACCTTTTCTTCCATCCTCAAAGACCCCGGCGCAAAGGTCCTCGACATCTGCTGCGGCACCGGCGATCTCACCGCCGCCCTCTTAGCTCTCCGCCTGCCGAAATCCGAACCCGTTACCGGCCTCGACTTCTCCCCCGAAATGCTCAACCGGGCACGCACCAAGTACGCTTCCGCCAACGCTATCTGGGTCGAAGGCGACGCCATGCACCTCCCCTATCTCGACAACACTCTCGACCTGGTCACCTCTGCCTTCGGCTTCCGCAATCTCAGCAACTACGCCGACGCTCTCACGGAAATCCACCGCGTCCTACGCCCCGGCGGCCAGATCGGCATCCTCGATTGCAACAACCCCGATGGCCTTCGCGGGGCCTTCTACAACGTCTATCTCCACCACGTTCTCCCCATCGTCGGCGGCCTGGTCTCAGGAGAACCCGAAGCCTATCGCTACCTCCCCGCCTCCATCGCCCGCTTTCCGCGACCGCCGCAGATGCTGCCAATGCTCACCGAAGCCGGCTTCACAAACCCCGCCTGGGATGGCTACTTCCTCCATGCCGCCGGCCTCTACCACGCCCGCAAAGCATGAACCCCCGTGTATCCTCACACCCATGACCGCCAGCACGTCTAACCACGGCATGAACCGCGAAGAGCAGCACCGCAGCGACGCAAAACGCTCGGCCGCACTCTCGTCCGTGCTCGCTGCGGCGGCCATCACGCTGCTCAAATTCCTTACCGGAATCCTCACCGGCTCGCTCGGCATGTTGTCCGAGGCCGCGCACTCTGCCATAGATCTGATTGCCGCCGCCATCACTCTCTTCGCCGTCCGCATCTCCGACCGTCCTGCTGACGAAGAACACAACTACGGCCACGGCAAGCTGGAAAACCTCTCCGCAGCCGCTGAAATTTTGATCATGATCGGCTCCTGCGTCTGGATCGCCATTGAGGCCGTCCGCCGCATCGTGCATCACCGTCACCTGGACCTCCGCTGGTCGATCTGGCCGTTCGTGGTCCTTCTGCTCTCCATCACCGTCGACTTCACCCGCAGCCGCAACCTCCATCGCGTGGCCCACGAGCAGCGCAGTCAGGCCCTGGAGGCCGATGCCCTGCATTACGGCACCGATATCTGGTCCTCCCTCGCCGTCCTTATCGGCCTCGTCGCCTCTTTCGCCGGGATGCGTTACCACATCCCCTTCCTCGAATACGCCGATCCCCTGGCGGCCCTCGCCGTCTCAGTCATCATCGTTGTCGTCACCTGGCGCCTCGCCCGCGAAACTATCGACTCCCTGCTCGATGCGACACCGCCCGAAGTCCGCGAAAAAATCCGCACTGACCTCGTCCGCGACCTCGAAGCTGCCCCCGATATCCTCTCTGTCGAGCGCGTCCGTGTCCGCCGCTCCGGCTCCAACTATTTTGTCGACCTCACGCTCGGCATCCCCCGCACGGTAACGTTCCAGCGTTCAGAGCAGATCACATTCGCCGCCACGGCCGCCGTCCGCGCCCGCCTGCCCGAAGCCGACGTCGTCGTCCACACCGTGCCGATGGCGTCCCTGCACGAGAGCATCTTCGACCGCATCCGAGCCGTCGCCGCCCGCTCCAACCTCTCCATTCACGACGTCAGCGTCCAGCAGTACGACGGCGCATTACATCTGGAACAACACCTCGAAGTCGATGAGCGCATGCCGCTCCGCGAGGCCCACGAGATCGCCACCGCCCTCGAAGCCAACATGCGCGCCGAGCTGCCCGAGATCGCCTCCATCCTCACCCATATCGAGTCCGAACCGGCGACCATCGTCCACCCTGCCGAAGCCGACCGCGACACCACCGCGCTCGAAGCCACCCTCCGCGAAGCCGCCCGTAAGTTTCCCGAGATCATCGACATTCACGACATCGTCATGACCCGCTCCCACTCCGACCACGACCACAGCGTGCACATACGGTGCCACTGCACCCTTCCCGACGACCTGCCCATGGAGCGGGTCCACGCTATCATCACCGAGCTCGAAAGCGATTTCCGCGCCTCCCACCCCTTCGTCAGCCGCGTCCTCATCCACCCTGAACCCGCCACCGACAACCGCCGCTAGCTATTCCTGCATCCCTGTATGCTGAGACTTCAATAATGCGATACTTCCGGCTTATCCTGGGCGCCCTGGCCATGCTCTTCGTGGCGCTGCTCTTCGCGGGCATCACCATGCGCATTGCGCTGCATGGCGGCGAGGTCGCAGTTCCCAGCTTTTCCGGCCTCTCCATCGCCGAAGCCTCCGACGCCGCCCTCAGCAAGCACCTCGACCTCAAGATCGACAACAAGTTCTACTCCACCGTCGTTCCCGCCGGCCGCATTATCTCGCAGGCGCCGGCCGCCGGCTCCCGCGTCCGCAAAAAATGGCAAGTGCGCGTCACGGTAAGCCTCGGTCCGCAACAGGTCTCCATTCCGGACGTCGTCGGCCAGCCGCAGCGTGACGCCGCCATGAACATCCGCCGCATGCAGCTCGACCTTGGAGCCATCGCCCACATCGGCGCGCCGGGCGACCCGGACATCGTCCTCTCTCAAACCCCACCACCCAACGCAGGCGTCGATCGCCCGCAAGTATCGCTGCTGCTCAGCGAAACCAGCGACGCCACCACGAACTCTTTCGTGCTGCCCTCGTTCGTCGGCATGACTTACTCCGCCGCCAATCACGCAGCGCAGGCCCTCGGCATCCGCCTCTTCTATATTGCGGACACCCCACCGCCTCCGCCTCAACCAGCAGCGCCGCCGACGCCCACGCCACCAACACCCACGCAGCCCGGCGTCCCCGGCACGCCGCCGGATGCAACCGTCGCTCCCGCGCGGCCTGCTCCACCCTCCGGCCCGGTCACGTCCCAAAAGCCCGAATCCGGTCATCGAGCGAACAAAGGCGACACAGTCCGCATAACGTTCGGCCACCCATCCACGTCATAGCCCAAATCTGACGAGGCCTGCGGTTCTTATCTAAGCTCTTTCGCTCGAAGCTCTATGCTCGTTCAAGCCCAATGATCGCTGGGTCACCCAAACCGCCCCGAGGGCACAAAACCTATCGCCGCTCGAAAACAGCCGCGAAGAACCCGTCACCGTCGAAGCTCCCGGGCAGCGTCCGCAAAACGCTTCCACTCACCAGCGGCAGAAGATCGACACCCTCGCGCAACCGGCCCTGCTCCCGAAGCCGCTCCAGCAAAACCGGTACTGCGACGCCCTCGACGGACACAGACTTCGGCAGCCCAGCCAGCACGCTGGCGACCACTTGTTCGTTCTCCTCCCGCTCCAGCGAGCAGGTGGAATACACCAGCCGCCCCCCTGGCGCCAGCCGCAAAAACGCTGCCGCAAGAATTTCTCGCTGCCGGGCAGTCTGCCGTTTGATCTCTTCAGTCGAAACCCGATGCCGAATCTCAGGGTTCCGCGCCAGCGTCCCCGTCCCGCTGCAAGGCACGTCGCAAAGGATCAGATCGAACGCCCCGAGCTCCGCCGGTAGCGCGATCGCATCCGCATCGACCGTCCTCACCTCCGCACCGGCGGTGGCCAGCCGTTCCGCCAGCACCTTCAACCGCCGCGGACTCGCATCGGTAGCCAACAGTTCAGAGCCCGCAAGCCGCCGGGCCATCACCAGCGTCTTACCCCCAGGAGCGGCGCAGCAGTCCCAAACCCGCCTGGCATCAGGACGAGAAGCGGCAGCGAGTTCCGCAACCAGCCGCGACCCGTCATCCATGACCGGCATGTCCTCCTCATCGGCAAACAGCGCTCCGCACCCCGGCTCGTTCTGGTCCGCCTCACAAATCGCAATCGCCGCGGCCCGTCCATAAGCCGCAACCCAACGCTCCACCAGCCACAAAGGATGCCCCAGCCGCTCCGCAAACGCCGCCGTCGACTCATGCAGCTTCACGCCCGGCTTCGGCGCTGTCGACAGCTTCCGCAGCACGGCATTCACCATTCCCACCGCGAAAGGAGCGCCCGCCCGCACCAGTTCCACGCTCTCGCTCAACGCAGCGTGCGCAGGAATGCGGTCGAGATGCAGCAGTTGAAACGCCCCCATCCGCAGCGCAATCTCTACCGGCGCCGTCAGCTTCACATCGGGTCTTTGAAAAAAAGGCCGGACACGCGCATCCAGCGCAATCTGCCAGCGCAGAACGCCGAGTACCAGCGTCGTCGCAAGGTTGCGGTCAGCCGCCGAAAGGCCTTTCAAGTGCCGTCCGTGCAGCAACTCATCACTATGTCCCTTGCCTTGGCCGACAAGCCCGAGTATCTCGAACGCCGCAGCCCGCGCGGGACTGATGCGCACTGTGGGCTTCGGTTTATCGGGAGCGGCCCCCGGACGCGTACGGCGATTCACTTCACTCAACGCGTTCACCCTGTTTCACCTGAAAGTCACGCCAGAAACTCGCTCCACTCATCCGCGCCTTGCCCTCAAGCTGGACCTCGTCAAGAATCAACACCGTGTTCTGCGCTGCGCCAAGCACCAGCTTATCCTCATGCATAAACAGCGCTCCCGGATCGATTGGCTCCGGCAGATCGAGCTCTGCGGCACGCAATCGATGCAGCAAAAAGCGCTTGCCGCGAAACACCGCGTGACAGCCGGGCCAGGGCGTAAATCCGCGCCAGCGGTCGTAAGTCTGAGAGGCAGTGCGCGCAAGATCGAGCCGGCCATCTTCGCGCGTCAGGATCGGCGCCAGCGTTGCACGCTCGTGGTCCTGCACACGTCGCTGCAACGTCCCCGCTTCGAGCCCGCGCAGCGTCTCCAGCATCACACCCGCTCCGATGTCCGCCAGCACGGGATACATATCCGCCGCAGTCGCATCTTCCGGTACCGGCACCGCACGCTCCAGCAGAACATCACCCGTATCGAGCCCTGCATCGAGCCGCATGGTCGTCACGCCGGTCTCGCGCTCGCCGTTCGCAATCGCCCATTGGATCGGCGCGGCACCGCGATACTTCGGCAGCAACGACCCATGCAGATTGATGTTGCCAAAGCGCGGCAGGTCGAGCATCCACTGCGGAATAATCCGCCCATACGCCACAACGAGAATCGCATCCGGAGCAATCGTCTCAAGGTCGGCACGCAGCTCCGCGTTGGTCTTGATCTTCTCCGGCTGCATCACGCGCAGGCCACGTTCCACGGCAAACCGCTTCACCGCAGACGCCTGCATTTCGAGTTTGCGTCCGGCCGGGCGATCCGGTTGCGTCAACACCAGCGCTACGTCGTGTCCGGCGTCGAGCACCGCTCGCAGCGTCGGCACTGCGAAGTCTGGCGTTCCACAGAAGACCAGCTTCATTACCACTCGCCATTCTTTTGCAGCTTCTTGATGCGGCGCTGGACGAGATCGCGTTTCAACCGGCTCAGGTGGTCGATAAAGAGGATGCCGTTCAGGTGGTCGATCTCGTGTTGCAGCGCGCGCGCCAGCAACTCCTCGCCTTCCACCTCGAACGTCTCACCCTTCACATCCTGCGCACGCACTTTGACCCATGCCGCCCGCTGCACCTTCTCGCGAATCTCGGGCAGGCTGAGGCAGCCTTCCTCTTCAACCTGTTTGCCATTCTTGTCAAGAATCACCGGATTGATCAACGCCAGCTTGTCTTCGGGCCGCTCCTTGAAGCTGACGTCGATCACGGTAATGCGCTTTGAGATACCGATCTGCGGAGCAGCGAGGCCGATGCCCTGCGCCGCGTACATACTGTCGAACATCTCGTCGACGAGCTGTGCCGTGTCCTCATCAAACACCGTAACCGTTTCGGCAGGCTTTGACAGGATTGGGTCGGGATACTTCACGACCTCGTGAATGCGATGGGCTTTGGACATGGTTCAGAACGCTCGAATCTGTTCGCAGTAGCCATTGTAGTTACGCTGCAGTTCGCGCAACGAATCGCCACCGAATTTCTCCAGCAGCAGCCGCGCGACACACAGCGCCACCATCGCTTCCGCCGCGACACCGGCGGCCGGGACCACACATACGTCGGAGCGTTCGTAGGCGGCCTTAGTCACTTCGCGGGTCGCGAACGACACCGAAGCCAGCGGGCGACGCAGCGTTGAGATCGGCTTCAAATATCCGCGAATGACAAGGTCTTCGCCATTTGAAATTCCACCTTCGATGCCGCCGGCGTTGTTGTGATCGCGGGAGAATTTTGTGAAAGGGGCGCCCCCTTCAGCGGGCTCGCCTTCGTAGGCGATGGCGTCATGGACGGTCGAGCCCAGCGACGATGCCGCCGTTACACCCCGGCCCAGTTCGACCGCCTTCACTGCCTGCAGGCTCATCACGGCCTGGGCAAGGAGGCCGTCGAGGCGTTCGTCCCAGTTGACGTGAGTGCCAACACCGGGAGGCAGGCCGTGGACGAGGACCTCGAACACGCCACCGATAGTGTCGCCGGTGCGCAGTGCGATATCAACCTCGGCCTTCATGCGGGCTTCGGATTCAGCGTCGACGCAGGACAGCAGAACTTCCTCGCGGTCAGCCAGCGCGGCCACTTCCGCGAAGGAAGCCTCGCGGGAGAGTTCGGCGTTGCCGACACGCACGACGTGGCTGGCAACTTCGATGCCAAGAGACTTCAGGAGCATCTTAGCCAGCGCTCCACACGCGACGCGTGCGGCGGACTCGCGAGCACTCGCCCGCTCCAGCACGTACCGCGCGTCGGCAAAGTCATACTTCAGCGCGCCGGCGAGGTCGGCATGTCCAGGACGCGGGCTGGCGACGGCTTTGTGCTTCTCCGGATCGCCTTCGGCAACCGGGAGAATCTCTTCCCAATTCTTCCAGTCGCGGTTGGCGAGCGTCATGGCGATCGGCGAGCCGATCGTCTTGCCATGGCGCACCCCCGACAGGATATGCGCCGTATCGCGCTCGATACGCATACGACCGCCGCGGCCATAGCCTTGCTGGCGGCGCCAGAGTTCGTGGTCGAGAAAGGCTTGGTCGACCGGCACACCTGCCGGGAGACCGCTGACAAGAGCTACGAGCGATTCGCCGTGACTTTCACCGGCTGTAGAAAAACGAAGCATGAACTATCGATTATAACGAGATGCTGCGGCACCTACTCCGGCCCGTCCAAAAACGCCTTCGAATCGAACAGCGGACGGTCCATCGAACGCACCCAGTCTGTGACGTCGCCAACGCCTTTACCCGCAGATCTCGCCGCGGCGAACTCGCCCCGCATGGCCTGGAACTTCGCTTCCAGGTCGTCGAGCGCACTCAGCAGCATCGCTTCAGGTGTCATGGGGAGTTTAGGGGAGCCGTACTCCAGCTTTCCGTGATGGGCGAGGATCATGTGCTCGACCAGAAGCCGAAGTTTCTCAGGGAATGGTTCACCGCCGGCAGCGTTGAGGGCCGCAATCTTTTCGTGCAGCAAGCCCTGCGCGATGCTGATGTGGCCGATGAGCTGCCCCTCCAGCGTATAGCTGAAGCTCGACTTCCACGAAAGCTCGCGCACTTTGCCGATGTCGTGCAGGATCGCTCCCGTCAGCAGCAAATCCGGGTCGACTTCGGGGTAGAACGGCGCGGTCGCACGACACACGCGGACCAGCGTCAACACGTGCTCCAACAACCCACCGATCCACGCATGATGCAGTCGCTTGGCTGCGGGAGCAACACGAAACGCGCCGCCAATCGACTCATCGTCCATAAACGCGTGGACCAAAGCTCGCAGGTGCGGGCTCTTGAAGCTGTCGACGTACCCCATCAGTTCGGCATACATTTCCTCGATGTTGAATTGCGTTGTGGGGATGAAGTCGGAGGTATCAATCTCGCTGTCCGCGGCGGAGCGCATCTTGGTCAGCGTGATCTGGAATTTGCCCTGGTACTTGGAAATCTGTCCCTGGACCTTGACGTAGCAGCCTTCGCTGCAATGTTGGACGGAGTCGGCAATCTCTTCCCACATGCGGCCTTCGATGCTGCCCGTCTTGTCGGAAAGCGTCAGCGCGAGATATTGGCCGCCCTGTTTGCGGTCGCGCACGCTGAGAGATGACAGGCAGAAAAATGTGGTGACAACCTGGTTGTCGAACTTGGCCGCGTCGGCGATGAAGAAATCTTTCATGTTGATTGGAGGATACGACAGGGGATAGTGGAAGACAGGGCCCTTAAATGCCGAACGCGAAGACATTGAGCCTTCGCGTCCGATGGATTAGTTGATGACTACAGTTGTGGTGGCGTGCTCGGCGTATTGGCGGGCTCCACGGGCTTCGTCGGTTCCAGCGGCTGCCCTTGCGGCGGCGCGCCGGGCGCAGGCTGATTCGCTGGCGGCAAAGTGGTTTTGTCCGAGGTGGGCGTCGCGGGGGCCGTTGCAGGCACCGCGCTTCCTCCCAGCGCCGGGTTCACCGTCGGAGCAACCGGAGTCGCCGTCTCGACCGGCTTCTGCTGCTGTTGCAAGCGCTCCTTGGCCTCGCCCTTCTTACGCTTGGGTTTCGGCTGCTTCTTGACTGTGTCGCCCTTCAGGCCGAGTGGCGCTGCCTGGGTTTTCTCGTTCGCGCTCTGCTGCTCGGTCGCTGCGACCGGACGGGCCGTGATGTGCTGCTGCGCCTTGGCTGCCTTGTCGGCCGCCTTGGCCAGAGCCATATTGGCCTGACGATCGGTGAACCGGGTCTTCTTCTGTGGCGCTGCCTTAGGAGCAAGAGGATCGTCGTCGCCGGTTTCGTTTCCTGTACCTACACCGGTGGTGATGGTTGTCGAAGACGCGGGGGCAGCCATGGCCACTCCCGGCGCCTGGCCGGCGAGCGGCGTGTCGGCTCCCGTGGTCTTTGCCACAGGGCCTTCCGGCAGCGCGTTGCGCGGGGCCTGACCAAAGCGAATCTTTTCCGGACGGACCTTCTTGATCTTGACGGGAGCGGAAGCGTTCTTCACTCCGCTGTTCTTCGCAGCCTTGGCGGCGGCCCTTTCGGCAGCCTTCTCGCGCTCTTCGGCGAGGCGCCGTTGAGCTGCGGCATCCTTCGCCGCTTCCATCCGCCGTTTAGCTTCGGTTTTCTTCTTCACCTTGGGAGCGGTGTAGCTGGTGAAGGCGAGGTCCGCCTTGGCGTCGTTGTGGGGCGATCCGCTATCCACAAAACCAGGCTTGATGTCGATGTAGGCATCTTCGCGGGCCTTGGTCAGGTACGCACGAAGCGCCGGCTGGAGGGCTTCCAGATACATGCCTTCCTGCACCTGGCCTTCCACCGCAGAGAGCGGAGCAACGCCGGCAGGAGTGTGGCTGTCTACACGTAAAATCACAAATCCTTGCCGGGTGCGAATGGGAGCTGTCAGCCCCCCAGCTTGCAGAGGAAACGTTGCATCTTCCAGCACCTTGCCGAGCGTGCCTCGCTTGAAGTCCCCGAGTTCGCCGCCGTGGTTGGCGCTGGCGTCGCCGGAGTATTGCTTGGCCAGATCGGCAAACTTTGCACCAGCCTTCAACTGAGCGGCAATGTCGTCGGCCTTGGCCTGTGCCTGCAGGACGACAGCATCGCTGGCGTTGTCGGGCGTGGGAATCAGAATTTCGCTGAGGTGGATGGACTCGGGCTGCTCAAAATCCTTCGCGTGGGCGTCGTAGTAAGCCTGTTCCTGGGCGCGGGTAGGCTGAAGGCGGCGCCCGACTTCGTTGCGCACCACTTCCTGCGTAATGACGTTATTGCGGATACCGGCCTTGAAGTCCTCGAAGCTGACGCCCTGCTGACTGGCCGCCTTTTCGAGCGCCTCCATCGAGTCGAGGTGGTACTGCTTGCGGATTTCGTCCAACCGGCGCAGGGTTTCGGCGTCGCCCGTAATGCCGAGTTCTTTGCCCTTCGAGAGCAGAAGCTGCTGGTCGATCATGTCGCGCAGCAGGTCGTGCTGCCGCTGTGTCAGATCAGACACAGGGGTATTGTTCTGCTGTGCTTCCTGAACGAGTTGCAGTTCGCTGCGCTCCAGCTCCGAGCGCGTGATGATCTGGTCGTTCACGCGAACGATCACGTCCTCGACCACCTGGCCGTCGGGCGTGATGGACGCAGGCACTGGCAGCACCGGGACCTGGTACTGGGGAGCGCTGGAAAGAGGCATCTGGAACTGTTGTCGAGCTGCCGGGGCCTGGGCCCAGACGATCGTTCCCGATGCGGCGCCCGCGGCCAGCAGCGCCGCGGCAAATAGCTTGCGTGTGTACTTCTCGGTCATCCGTTCCTTCATCCGCTCTTGCATCCGCAAAAAGTCGGTCTCCACTGGGCGTTGCGCATCTGGGGCCGTTCGCTGTAAAGGTTAGACTGTGCAACCCGGCAGAAGTGATTCGCTTTTCCATTCTACCTGTGGAATCCCGCCTGTGGAACGTCCGGGGGAACAAGGCCGGCTTCACTCGTCCCTGCTCGCCGGCAGCTCACCCCGCAGCTAACCTCACGATGCTATACTCCGTCCAACTAGGTGGAATATCACCGGTTACGCGCCCATTCGCGCGTTTTCTCTAAAGGCTGGCAAAATCTATGGTTAACCGCACGCGACGCGCGATCTTTTCCGCCACGCTATTTCTCGCAGTATGCGCTGTAGCTGGGTCCGTATATAGCGGCAAGGTTTCCGCGCAATCGGCTTCGCAGGAATCGACCCTGCGCGATTCCCTGCACTCGTTTACCGATGTTTACGGCATTGTTGAGGCGAACTACGCCGAGCACCTGGACTCCGACAAGGTGGACAAGGCCATTTACGATGGCGCGATCCCGGGCATGTTGCATGTACTCGACCCGCATTCGAATTTTTACGATCCGAAGGCCTATGCGCAGATGCGCGAAGACCAGCACGGCAAGTATTACGGCGTTGGCATGCAGATCCAGCCGCAAGGCACGAAGATTGTCGTGCTTGCGCCGTTTGAAGGCACGCCGTCGTACAAGGCCGGCATCCGGCCTGGGGATGTGATCCTCGCCGTTGACGGCAAGTCCACCGACAGCATGGATTCGACTGCCGTTGCCACCATGTTGAAGGGGCCGCGCGGGACGCATGTGTCCGTAACGATGGGCCGCGAAGGGTCACCCAAGCCATTGGTGTTCGACCTGATCCGCGATGAGATCCCTCGGTATTCGGTGGATCTGGCTTTCCTGATCAAGCCGGGCATTGGCTACATCCACGTCACGAATTTTATGGAGACAACGTCGCGCGAAGTCGGCGATGCTCTGGATAAATTCGGCGACATCCACGGGTTGCTGATCGACCTTCGCGGCAACCCGGGCGGCCTGCTCAACGAGGCCGTCAACGTTTCCGATAAATTTCTGGAGCGCGGCCAGGTCGTCGTTTCGCAGCATGGACGTGCGTTTGCCGATCAGGTTTACCGTGCGCCTCATGGGTCAGACGCGAAGTATCCGATTGTTGTGCTGGTGAATCGCAATACGGCATCGGCGGCGGAAATTGTTTCTGGTGCGTTGCAAGACCATGATCGCGCTCTGATCGTCGGTGAAACCACCTTCGGCAAGGGACTTGTGCAGACCGTGTTCCCGATCTCCGACAACACCGGCCTCGCGCTGACGACCTTCCACTACTACACACCGTCGGGTCGGCTGATTCAGCGGAATTACAACCACGTTTCGCTGTACGACTACTACTACGTTCGCAACGACACCATGCCCAAGGACAACGCCAGCCGCGAAGTGAAGCTCACCGACTCCGGACGGACTGTGTACGGCGGCGGCGGGATCACTCCAGACGAGAAGATCGACAGCCTCAAGGACAATCGCTTCGAAGACACACTGCTGATCCATTACGCGTTCTCGCACTTCGCTCCGCACTACATGGCGACGCATACGGTGGCCAAGGACTTCACGGTGGACGATGCGGTGATCCAGCAGTTCCGGGAGTTCCTGAAATCGGAGAAAATCGATTACACGGAGCCCGACCTGACCGCCAACCTCGATTGGGTGAAGGCGAGCATCAAGAGCGAGTTGTTCACGTCGCAGTTCGGCCAGAGCGAAGGTATCCGCGTCCGCGCCCAATGGGACCCGCAGATCAGCAAGGCGCTGACCTTCATGCCCGAAGCCCAGGCGCTCGAAGACCACACGCTGCCTTCGCAGCAGAAGACGCAGACCGCCGCAGCACGATAATCAACCCGCAAGCAAGTGAAAGGGCCGCGCATTCAGCGCGGCCCTTTCACTTGCTGCCTTCAATTACCGTAAACCGGTACAGACGCGCCGTGAATAACTTTCGCTCCATCGCCGCAGAGAAACACGATCACGTGCGCGATGTCTTCGGTCTTCGGCCACTTCGCGAAGTCGGCGTCAGGCATGGCCTGGCGGTTGATTGCGGTGTCCATGATACTGGGAAGTACAGAGTTGGCGCGGATGCCGGTGCCCTTCAGGTCTTCGGCGAGGCAATCGATCATCGCAACCGCCGCAGCCTTCGACGCCGCATACGCAGCAGCGCCTGCACCGTGGTTTACGGCGGCCTGC
>Ga0070679_100000716_pt1 | contig 28574 bp, 23 predicted proteins | sample KBSC63BmetaG_FD_65652 | JGI IMG/M metagenome (GOLD analysis project Ga0070679, IMG submission 65652) | Corn rhizosphere microbial communities from Kellogg Biological Station, Michigan, USA - KBS C6-3B metaG | ecosystem: Host-associated > Plants > Roots > Rhizosphere | place: USA: Michigan... | reverse complement strand
TTGACGCTGTCGAAGCCGAGCATGCGGTTGACCGAGAAATGCCGGCCATAGTCCCTGAGGAAGGCGATGTAGTTGAGTTGGTCGAGCCAATCGGCGTTGTTGACCATGACTGCATCGGACGGACCGGAGCCGAAGCGAAGGAAGCGGTCGAAGACGCGGCGGATGCCCGCCATGTTGGCGGCGATCTCGGCCTCGGTCAGGAGCTTGCGGGTTTCGTCCTTGCCGGAGGGATCGCCGACTTTGGTGGTGCCGCCGCCCATCAGCACGATCGGCCGGTTGCCGGTCTTTTGCCACAGCCGCAGCAGCATGATCTGCAGCAGGCTTCCGACATGAAGACTGTCGGCAGTACAATCGAAACCAATATAGGCTGTGATCGGCCCCTGCCGAAGCCGCGCCTCGAGCGCGTCGCGATCGGTGACTTGGTGGATGAAGCCGCGCTCTTCCGCGGCGGCGAGAAAGGTCGAGCGAGCGTTGGGCATTTGCGGCGGGTTTAGCACGGTGGACGGGGACGGACAAATTCGCCGTCTCTTACCTCCCCCCTTGAGGGGGAGGTCGGGAACGCGTCGGCGATCCGGGGTGGGGGGTAGCCCATGAGCGCGCTCTTTCGCGCCATCGGGCTGATGAGCGGCACCTCGCTCGACGGTATCGACGCGGCCTTCATCGAGAGCGATGGCGAGACGCAGGTGAAGCCGGGGCCGTGGCTGACCTTGCCCTATGACAATGCGCTGCGCGAGACGTTGCGCGCGGCCTTGGGCGGCAAAGGGCCGATGCAGGACTTGGAGCGCCGCTTGACCGAGGCGCATGCCGAAGCGGTCGAGCGCCTCATCGAACGCCATGCGCTCGGCGCCGTCGACCTCATCGGCTTTCACGGCCACACCATCCTCCACGCACCCGATCAGCGCCGCACCTGGCAATTGGGCGATGGCGCGCTTCTGGCGCGGCTCACCCAAACCGACGTGGTGGGCGATTTCCGCTCGGCGGATGTCGCGGCGGGCGGCGAGGGCGCGCCCTTGGTGCCGCTCTATCACGCCGCCCTCGCGGCAGGGCTCGAGCATCCGCTCGCCATCGTCAATATCGGCGGCGTCGCCAACATCACTTGGATCGGCGCCGCAGCGGATCAGCTTCTCGCCTTCGACACCGGGCCCGGCAACGCGCCGATCGATGATTGGGTACGAAAGCGCACCGGCGCCGCCGCCGATTTCGAGGGCGCGCTCGCGGGCAAGGGCCGGGTCGACGAGGCGCTCGTGCAGCGCTTCCTGGCCCATCCCTATTTTGCGCGCCACCCGCCCAAATCCTTGGACCGCGACGCCTTCGCCGCTTTCGTGCCGGAGGGCCTCTCGCTCGAGGACGGCGCCGCTACCTTGACGGCGATGACCGCGGCGGCGATCGCGCTGAGCGCAAAGCATGTGCCGGCACCGCCGCGGCGCTGTCTCGTCGCCGGCGGCGGGCGTCACAACCCGACGCTGATGGCGATGCTCGCGCGCCGCCTCGCGGTGCCGGTGGCGCCGGTCGAGGCGGTGGGCTGGGAGGGCGACGCGCTCGAGGGCCAGGCCTTCGCCTATCTCGCGCTGCGTGCCAAGAAACATCTGCCGTTAACCATGCCCGGCACTACCGGCGTCAAACGGCCGCAGAGCGGCGGCCGGTTCTTCCCGCGCCCGGCTTAAGCCGCCCTTCACCGTTGAATCCTTAGGCTCACGGGTTGGATTGGCCCGAGCAGGTTCGACGTGGCGGCGAGCAATACGGTTTTCGGGCCGGGCTCGAAAGTGCGCCCGGGGAGCGCCTTCGAGATCCTGGCCGAGCAGAGACTCGATGAGCTGAGGCAGCCGCACGCGCCGGCCTTTGCCGCGATTTGCGCCGAGCGTCAGGGCGAGAGCTTCTTCGCGCTGGTGTCGGACCAGGCGCTGCCGCCGCGCTACGAGCTGATCGAGAAGCTCGCGGCCCTGCGCGTCGACAATGTGCTGACGCCGGTTGCCTGGGGTCTGGTCGATCTGCCGGGCCTGCCGCCAGGGAGCTTTGCCACCGTGTTCGAGCGTCCCAACGGCGCGCGCATCGTCGGCGCGATGAGCGAGCCGATCGCGCCGCTTTCCTCGGATGTCATCCTGCGCGGCGTGCTGCCCTCGATGGCGCGCGCGCTCCAGGCCTTCGCCGGCGCGCGCATCACCCACCGCGCCATCCGCCCGAGCAATCTCTTCTACGACGGCGCCAAACGCGAGGTGATGCTCGGCGACGCGGTAAGCGCGCCGGCCGCCTTCGGCCAGCCCGACAGCTTCGAGACCATCGAGGGCGCGATGGCGCTGCCCTATTGCCGCGGCGCCGGCACCTCGGCCGACGATCTCTACGCGCTCGGCGTGACGATCGTCGCCCTGCTGCTGGGACGCGACCCCGGGGCCGGGATGGAGCCGCGCGAAATGCTGCGCGCCAAGATCGAGCGCGGCTCCTTCATGACCCTGATCGGTCAGGCGCGGCTGCCGCCGGAGCTGATCGAGATCATTCGCGGCCTGCTGATCGACGAGGTGCGCGAGCGCTGGACCATCGAGGATGTCGACAACTGGCTGCAGGGCAGGCGCCTGAAGCCGCGCCCGCAAAACGCCTCGGGCGTGATGGCGACGCGGCCTTTCGAGTTCGGCGGCCGCGGCTCCTACACCGCGCGCGCGGTGGCGCATGCCTTCGCCGGCGATGCCGCCGCGGCGGCGCGCGCCATCCGCTCCACCGATTTCGAGATCTGGCTGCAGCGCAGCCTCGCCGACGAGAAGCGCTCGGTCGCGGTCGCGGCGGTGCGCGCCGATGGCGGCGAAGCGCGCGCCCATGCCGGCCAGGATTTGCGCCTCACCGCGCGCACCTGTATCGCGCTCGATCCGCTGGCGCCGATCCGCTATGGCGATTTCGCTGCCTCGGTCGACAGCCTCGGCATCGCGCTGCTCGCGGCCTTCAATGGCCGCCTGTCGCTGCAGACGATCGGCGAAATCCTCACCGCGCGCCTGCCGCAATTCTGGCTCTCGGCTCAAGGCAGCCTTCGGCCCGAGCTGCACGCGATGAACGCCGCCAAGCCCTTCGACCTGATGCGGCGCTTCGCCGAGGATGGGCGGCTGGGCTTCGGCCTCGAGCGCGTGCTCTACGAGCTCAACCCGATGCTCCATTGCCTCTCGCCGCTGATCCAGGCCGAGCACGTCTCCGAGGCGCCGCAAATCCTCGATGCGCTGGAGCGCGCGGCGGCGCGTGGCGCTGTCGGCGAGACGCTGCTCGACCGCCATCTCGCCGCGTTCATTGCCGCGCGCTGCCCGCAGATCGCGAAGGACGCGCTTGATTTTCTCAACGGCACGCCGCGCCAGCGCGCGCTCGGCACGCTCGCTGTGCTGGCGACGCTCCAGGCGGCGCATGGGCCGGCGACCCTGCCGGCGCTCGGCAAGCTCATCGCCGGCCAAGCCTCGACGCTGGTCGACATGTTCCACAGCCGCGAGCGCCGCGCCCGCCTGCTGACCGAGATCAGCAAGCTCGCCGGGCGCGGCACGCTCAACGATCTGTTCTGGCTGGTCAATGGCTCGAGCGAGCGCAGCCGCGACATGCTGGGCTTTGCCGCGGCACGTCAGGAATATGCCGCGATCGAGCGCAGCCTCGCGCTCATCCGGCGCGGCGAGGTGACGCGCGCCGCGGAAGCCGCCAATCTCGGCGGCAGCGCCAGCGTGATCGCTGCGGGATTGGCCGCGCTCGTCATCGCCTTCATTGCCGTCTATCGGGTGTGGTGAGATGGCACGCCGCGCGACCGCTCGCTCCCGACCGCCCCCCGCGCGCGCTCCCGCGCGCCGCCCGCCGCCGCGGCGAGGCCCGCCAAGCCGAGGGCGAGGCACCCTCGGCAGTACCGTCGCGCTCACCATGGTGGGGGTGCTGGTCGTCGCGGTGCTGCCGCTCTGCCTCGTCATCCTCGCCGGCATGGCGCCGACCATCGCCGCCGCCATCTCCGACCGTCACCCGCAGCGCCATCTGCTGCGCTCGGTGGCGGTGCTCAACATCGCCGGCATGGTGCAGCCGGTGGCGATGCTGCTGCATCTTGGCCTCAGCGTCTATGGCGCGGCGATGGTGCTGTTCGATCCCAATCAATGGCTGTGGATGTACGGCTCGTCGGCGGTCGGCTGGCTGTGCTTTCTCGGCATGCCGCCGGCGATGGGCTATGTGATCGCCGGGCGGGCGGCGCGCACCGAGCGCGAGCTGCAGGCGCGCGCCGAGGCGCTGGTCGAGGAATGGGGCGAGGAGATCGATCCGCGAAAGGGCGAGGGCGGCTGAGACGCCTGCGTCAGCCCGGCAGGAGCTGGCGCTCGCTTGCCTTCGACTTGATCGCCTTTTGCAGCTTCTCGAAGGCGCGCACCTCGATCTGGCGCACGCGCTCGCGCGAGATGCGATATTTGTCGGACAGGTCCTCGAGCGTCGTCGGCACTTCCTTGAGGCGCCGCTCGGTGAGGATGTCGCGCTCGCGCTCGGTCAAATGACTCATCGCGTCGCGCAGCAGATCGCGGCGGATGCCGAGTTCCTGCCGGCCGGCGAGATGCGCCTCTTGGCTTTCGGTCTCGTCGACCAGCCAGTCTTGCCACTCGCCCTCGCCATCGGCGCGCACCGGCGCATTGAGCGAATGGTCGGGCGAGAGCAGGCGGCGGTTCATCGAAACCACGTCGCCCTCGGGCACGTCGAGCTCCTTGGCGATCTTCGCCACATGCTCGGGGGTGAGATCGCCTTCCTCGATCGCTTGGATCTGGCCTTTGAGGCGGCGCAAGTTGAAGAACAGCTTCTTCTGCGCGGCGGTGGTGCCGATCTTCACCAGCGACCAGGAATGGAGGATGTATTCCTGCATCGAGGCGCGGATCCACCACATCGCATAGGTCGCCAAGCGGAAGCCGCGATCGGGATCGAAGCGCTTCACCGCTTGCATCATGCCGACATTGCCCTCCGAGATGAGCTCGGAGAGCGGCAGGCCGTAGCCGCGATAGCCCATCGCGATCTTGGCGACGAGGCGGAGGTGGCTGGTGACCAGCCGGTGCGCGGCTTCCGGGTCCTCATGCTCGCGCCAGCGCTTGGCGAGCATGTATTCCTCGTCGGCGGCGAGCATCGGGAATTTACGGATTTCCTGAAGATAGCGCGCAAGTGCGCCTTCCGATGCGATGCTGGGAAGGGCCGGGGTGTTTGCCATCGCGCGAATGCTAATGGAAAGCCGCTAGCCTGTCCAACTTAGACCGATTCCAGGGAGGCAATCAAAGCCGCCATATCGCTTGGCAAGGGCGTTGAAAACTCAAGATATTCGCCGCGCGTCGGATGGGTGAAACCGAGCCGCTCGGCATGCAGCGCCTGGCGCCCAAAGTCGCGCGCCGCCGGCGGCAGGGACGAAGCGCGCCCGCGCCCATAGACCGGATCGCCGATCAGCGGATGGCCTTTGGCGGCGAGATGGACGCGGATCTGATGCGTGCGGCCGGTCGCGAGACGGCATTCGAGGAGCGCCGCCGCGGCACCGAAGCGGCGCAGCGTGCGATAGCGCGTCAGCGCCGCCTTGCCGCCCGTGGCGAGCACCGCCATTTTCTTGCGGTCGGTCTTGCTGCGCCCGATGCGCGCCTCGATCTCGCCCGCGCCGGGATTGGGCACGCCCCGCACCACCGCCAGATAGGCGCGCGTCAGGCGGCGAGCGGCGAAATCCGCCGAGAGCTTTTGATGCGCGAGGTCGGTCTTGGCGATCACCAGCAAGCCGCTCGTATCCTTGTCGAGACGGTGAACGATCCCCGGGCGCTTGACGCCGCCGATGCCGGCGAGGCTGTCGCCGCAATGCGCGAGGAGGGCGTTGACGAGGGTGCGGTCGAGATTGCCCGGCGCCGGATGGACGACGAGCCCGGCGGGCTTGTCGAGCACCAGCACCTGCTCGTCCTCGTAGACGATCGCCAGCGCCATCGCCTGCGGCGTCGGCCGGTCATCGACCGGAGGCGGGATTGCGACGGTGAAGCTTTGCCCTGGTTTGACCCTTAAAGAGGGGTCCGTTATCGTCGCGCCTTCGAGCATCACCTGCCCCGATTCGACGAGGTGCTTCAGCCTGGTGCGCGAATAGGCGGCAAGGCGTGCCGCCAGCACGCGGTCCAGCCGCTCGCCGGCTTCGGCATCCTCCACGGTGACGCGTTCCTGAGCCATCTACCGTAAAAGTGGACCCAAACATGCGCGCTCTCAAGCTCCTGGTCGTCGCGATGGGTGTGCTGCTCGTCGCCGGCACGGTGGCCTTGGTGATGGCGGTGGTTGAGCGAGTAAACCATCGCCCGCTCGGCGCGAGCGCGACTCCGCCGCGGGAGACGACGGTCGCGCTGCCGCCGGGCGCGCATGTCGTCGCGACGCAGGCCGCCGGCGATCGGCTCATCGTCAGAGTCGGCTTGTCCGAAGGCAGCGAAGAGCTGCTGATCTTCGATCTCAACGGCAAACGCATCGCCACCATCGCCTTGCAAGCGAGCCCGGCGAAGCCTTAGCCGCGCTCGCGGCGAGTCTCGCCGGGTGTTTGCGCCGCTTCGCGCACGCCGTGTCGGCGCGCCCGGCGGCAAATGTCACGCGGTGCGAAAAAAACTTTGGCGCTCCGTGATTTTTCCTTGCATCACCTGAATTTGCGATTATTTATCGGCTTCGCGACGCACTCGCACGTGCCTATGGCCCATCGTGGTTATGCAACGACGGAAGGCGTCCTTTTTGGCAGAGCCGGTCATCGTGGGCCGGTCCCGAGAGGGAGCTCGATATGGTTGCTATCCAACGCAGGGCCGCTGCGCCCTGTCCTGACGCCACTCCGAGGCACATCAGGGAAGCACGTGGCACCGGTGGCCGCGGCCTCTCCGAAGCCAGCAGTCAAATTTAAACCATTATCCGGTAGGAAGGGCGTTCGCCCGCGTGTACCGGAGCGTCTAGTCGCGCCGCCATTCCTCGCGAGAGGGGCAACGGCAATCGGCGTCATGCCGAACCCGAGCCAAGGATACCGTGGTAATGAACAAAAAAATCGCCAAGTTTCTCGCCGAGCGCCAACCCGAGACGCCCTGTCTCGTGATGGATCTCGACGTGGTCGCGGGCGCCTACAAGCTGCTGCGCCGCTACATGCCGCTGGCCAAGATCTTCTATGCCGTCAAAGCCAATCCGGCGCCGGAGATCGTCTCGCTGCTGCGCGACCTCGAGTCGAGCTTCGATGTCGCGAGCCCCAATGAAATCGATCTCTGCCTCGAGCGCGGCGTCGGGCCCGAGCGCATCTCCTTCGGCAACACCATCAAGAAAGAGCGCGATATCGCCTATGCCTTCGGCCGGGGCGTGAAGCTCTATGCCTTCGACAGCCTTGCCGAGCTCGAAAAGCTCGGCCGGGCGGCGCCGGGCTCGCGCGTCTTTTGCCGCATTCTGGTCGAATCGGTCGGCGCCGAATGGCCGCTGTCGCGCAAATTCGGCTGCAGCCCGGAAATGGCCGTCGAGCTCTTGCGCCAGGCCAAGACCCTGGGCCTCGATCCCTACGGCGTCTCCTTCCATGTCGGCTCGCAGCAGACGAAGCTCGACCAATGGGACGGCGCGATCGAGCGCGCGGCGAAAATGTTCTGGGCGCTGGCCGAGACCGACATCAACCTGCGCATGGTTAACGTCGGCGGCGGGTTTCCCGCGAAGTACCGCGGCGACGTTCCGGGCGTGGTGCAATACGCCAACGCGGTGATGGGCGCGATCACCCGTCATTTCGGCAACGACCTGCCCGAGATCATCGTCGAGCCGGGCCGCTCGATCGTGGGTGATGCGGGCATCATCCAGAGCGAGGTCGTGCTGATCTCGCGCAAGGCGGCGAGCGAGGAGAAGCGCTGGGTCTATCTCGATGTCGGCAAGTTCAACGGTCTCGCCGAGACCATGGACGAGGCGATCAAATACCGCATCAAGACGCCCGCCGATGGCGGGCCGACCGGGCCGGTGGTGATCGCGGGGCCGACTTGCGACAGCGCGGATATCCTCTACGAGAAGACGCGCTATCGCCTGCCGCTCGAGTTGAAGGTCGGCGACAAGGTCGAGATCCAGGCGACCGGCGCCTATACTTCGAGCTATGCCTCGGTCGGGTTCAACGGCTTCACCCCGATCAAGACCTACTGCATCTGACGGAACGCCAAGCGCTTTGCAGGGCTCCTCGCCGCGATCTCGGCGAGGAGCTTTTGTTTCATGGCCGTGGCGAAGGATTGAAAATCCGTGACCTGGAGCAGGAAGGCGCCCGCGCCGCCGATCACGTCCTGGTCGTAATAGCGATCGAGCCAAGGCTCGTCCGTCAAAATTGCCAGCCCATTGATGGTGACGCCTTGCGCCGCCAGCGCGTCGCGGATGGCGGCCGGCGGCGGCCCGACATTCGCCATCCCGTCGCCCGAGATATCGATCACCCGCCGCTCGGCTTTGTCGGGCGCGCGCGCCAGCGCGGCGCCGGCCGCGAGCAGCGCATCGCCGATCGCGGTAAGGCCGTTGGAGCTGCGCTTGCCGGCGCGCAGCTTGGCGGCGAAGGCGCTGCCGCTCGCCCGGTCGGAAACGCGCGTCCAATCGACGGCGACGGCTTGCTTGTCGCGGTCCGACCATTCGAGCACGAGCACGTCGATGGCGCCGTGCGGCCCGCCGGCGATCTCGCCGATCACTTGCGGATCCTCGAAGGCCTTGGCGATGCCCTCGTGCTGCAGCTTGTATTCGTCGGCATCGACGCTCTCCGAGACATCGACCGCCAGGACGAGCGCCATATCGACGGCGGTCTCGGCGCGGACGGGGCGCTGCGTGGCGAGGACGACGAGGATCGCCGCAAGCACGATGCGGAAAGCTGCCATGGTCACTCCGACGCGATCATCATTGTCGCGAATACGGCATTCTCAAGGCTCAAACGCCTTGCTGCTGCTGCGATTGCCGATTAATAATCGCTCGCACGCCGATCGGTTCTCGCCACATCTCGATATTTTGAGGAAGGAATGCTCGAAAAGCTCGTCGTTGCCGCGATCCTTGCCGGCGGAGCGGCGCTGCTCGCGTCCTCGCCCAGTCCCGCTCTTGCCGCCAAGCAGCCGCCCAATTGTGCGGCCATCGCCTTCAAGCCGATCCTGTCGCGCTCGGGCGACGGGACGCAGGATGCCGGGCTTTATAAATCGCGCTTCGGGCGCATCGAGGTGAAGGCCGCGGTCAAGGACGGGGCGGTGCAGCGCTATTTCGTCGAGATCAACGGCAAGCCGCTCGATCCCATCCGCGGCGCCTTGCCCGAAAGCCTCGCCGCCTGCGCCAAGGCCAAGCGGCTCAGCCCGCCGTCGCCGGCCAATTCGCAATGTGTCGGCGACCAATTGACCGTCCTCATCGATCACAGCGGCGATACGCGCTACGTCCTGCTTTACGTGCATCACGCGGGCAGCTGGCACTATTGCAGCGCGGGAATTTCCTGAGCCGAGTCGCGCCGCGCGCACCCGGTTGATGCCGGCCCGCTACGGGTTGGCGGCGAGGCGGGTTCCGCCGAGACGGGCAAGCACCGAGTGGTAAAGCGCCGCGTTGTCGAGCAGCTCGCTCGCCACGCGGCGGTCGAAACCGTCGCCGTCATGCCCTGCCGGGCAGCGGGCGCGCAAGCGCTGCCAGCCCGCATCGTCGAGTGTTGCGCGCGGCGAGGCCAAGGCGGCCGGAACCGGCGAAGGCAGTTTCGCCAGCAGCGCGTCGACGCTCGCCGCGCCGCCGTCGAGTCTGGCGGTGCACAGCGTCGGGACGACGCCATGCGTATTGAGGAAATAGCCGCCGGGCGTGATGATCTGCGCCCAGGTCACTGTCAGCTCGCCATCATTCTCGGTGCGCAGGACGGTTTGCACGGTGCCCTTGCCGTAGGAGGAGGTGCCGACGACGACGGCGCGGCCCGAATCCTGGAGGGCGGCGGCGACGATTTCGGAGGCCGAGGCCGAGCCGCCATTGATCAGCACGACGAGGGGCAAGGTTTCGCTGCGACGGCCTTTGACAACGGTGAAGCGCTGCATGCTTTGCGGATTGCGGCCGACCGTCGAGACGACATCGCCGGCGTCGCGGAAGAGGCTGACCACCTCCACCGACTGATCGAGCAGGCCTCCCGGATTGTCGCGCAGATCGAGCACGAGGCCGTGTAGGGCGGGTCCCATATCGCGGTGAGCTTGGCGCAGAAGATCGGCGAGGCCCTGCGCCGTGCGCTGGTTGAAGTAGCGCAGCTTCAGCCAGGCGATGCCGCCTTCTTCCTTCAGCGTCGCTGTCTCGGGAACGATTTTCGCCCGCAGGAGCGAGACTTCGAGCGGCTCGGTCCGGCCGCGGCGCGCCACGGCGAGCTGCACCGGGCTTTGCTCGGGTCCGCGGAGATGGCGGCGCAGCACGTCGAGCGGAAACTGCGCGACCGGCGTGCCGTTGAACGAGACGATGCGGTCGCCCGGCAGCAAGCCGGCGCGCGCGGCCGGCGTGTCGGGCATGACCGAGGCAATGCGCACGGCGGCGCCTTCGAGGTCGAGGGTGACGCCGATGCCGTCGAAGCCGTCGCGGGCGGCGCGTCTTTCGCGGGCGATTTCCGGCCGGACATAGCGCGAATAGGGATCGAGCGCGGCGAGGCTGGCGTCGACGATCATTTCCTCGAGCCGGTCGGCGGGAATCGCGGCGATCGTCGGCGAAAGGCTGCGCGCCCCGGCGATCGCCTGCGCGGTGAAGGTGCCCCAGCCCGCATTGGTGGCGTGCGTCGGGGCGGGGAAGCGCAACACATCGCCGCCGCGCCGCAGCTCGAGCCGGTCGCCCTCGCGCACGACAGTCAGCGCGGAATCGAGCGTCGCGAGCCGCGCCAAGCCGTCGAAGGCCAGCTGATCGGGCGAGACTTGCTTGATGTGATATTCGAGAATGTCTTTGGTGGTGTCGGCGAAAAGCGCGCTCTCATGCGCCAAGCCCACCGCTGGCGGGAGCTTCGTCGCGCAGGCGCAGAGCGCGAGGATCGCTGCGGCGAAAGCGCTGCACCTTGAGAACGTGACGGCGGGCCGCGCAAACAGCGAACGGAAGTTGGTGCTGCCCCCCATCATCTCTAATTTGTCTTAAAAATGAGCCGACGACCGCGATCTTGGCGCGGCATCGTGGTTAATGGCAAGTGAAAACGTGGGCGCCTTGTCAGGCGCGGTTCGGCCTCGGCTTGCGGCGTGGCCGGCGGCGGGATTCGGCCGCGGCGGTTGGGCCGGCGCAGAGGGCGAAGCGCAGGCTGCCGGTGACGATATCGGCTTCGGCCAGCATCACCTCGACCTCGTCGCCGAGGGTGAAGCTGCGCCGCGTCCGCCGTCCGACCAGGCGGTGGCGGGATTCCTCGTGGTCGTAAAAATCGCCGGGAAGGCTGCGCATCGGCACGAGTCCGTCGGCGCCCGTCTCGGCGAGGGTGACGAAGAGCCCGGCGCGCGTCACGCCGTTGATGCGTGCCGAGAAGCGTGCGCCCACGCGCTCGGCAAGAAAAGCGGCGACATACCGGTCGGCGGCGCTGCGCTCGGCCGCCGCGGCGCGGCGCTCGGTCATCGAGACTTGCTCGCCGAGGCTTGCGAGATCCTTGCCGGTGACCGGCTCGGCTTCGGCGCCCGGAAGCGACAAAACCGCGATCAGGGCGCGATGGACGAGGAGATCGGCATAGCGCCGGATCGGCGAGGTGAAATGCGCGTAGCGGCGCAGCGCCAACCCGAAATGCCCGATATTCATCGGGCTGTAGATCGCCTGCGCTTGGCTGCGCAGCACCAGCTGCGGCACCAGCATGGCATAGGGCGTGTCGGCGGCGCGGCGCAGAATCTCGCTGAAATGGCGCGGCTTCACCACCTGACCCTTGGCGAGGGCAAGGCCCGATATGCCGATGCCGTGAAGGAATTCGCGCAAGGCTTCGAGCTTGGCGGGATCGGGCGCGTCATGTACGCGATAGAGGCAAGGACGCCGCAGCCGCTCGAGCGTCTCGGCGGCGGCGACATTCGCCGCGATCATCAGCTCCTCGATGAGGCGGTGGCTGTCGAGCCGCGCGCGCGGCTCGATCCGCGTCACGCGGCCCGTCTCGTCGAGCATGATCTTGCGCTCAGGCAGGTCGAGCTCGAGCGTGCCGCGCTTGCTGCGCGCGCGCTCGAGCGCGGCGAAGACGCCGTAGAGCGGACGCAGCACGCTTGCGATGAGAAGCGTGGTGGTCGGGTTGGGCCGGCCTTCGATCGCGTCCTGCACCTCTTCATAGGTGAACCGCGCGGCCGAGCGCATCAGCCCGCGCCGGAAGCGATGGCGGCGCAGCCGGCCCTCGCCATCGATCCACAAATCGACCGCGAGGCAGGCGCGATCGACGCCGGGCTTCAGGGAGCAGAGCTCGTTCGAGAGCGCCTCAGGGAGCATCGGCACGACGCGGTCGGGGAAATAGACCGAGTTGCCGCGCTCTTCGGCAGCGCGGTCGAGCGCATCCTCGGGCCGGACATACCAGGCGACATCGGCGATGGCGACGATCGCATGCCAGGCGCCGTCTTGCTCGGGATCGGGCTCGGCCCAAACCGCATCGTCGAAATCGCGCGCATCGGCGCCGTCGATCGTCACCAGTGGGATCGCGCGCAGATCGGCGCGCTCGCCAAGCGTCACCGGCGTTGCGCGCTCGGCGAGTGCCAGCGCTTCCGCCGAGAATGCCGTCGGGATGCCGTGGCTGTGGATGGCGATGAGGCTGAAGGCACGCGGTTCGCGGCTATCGCCGAGACGCTCGAGAATGCGCGCGGCGGGAAGGCCCATGGCGGCTTGCGCCTGCACCTCGGCGAGCACGATCTCGCCGTCCTGTGCCTCGCCGGCATCGCGCGGAGAAACGCGAAACTCGCTGCGCAGCTTGCGGTCGGTCGGCTCGATCACCCCGCCATCGCCGCGGCGGCGATAGATGCCGAGAACGCGATCGGGTGCGCCGCCGAGGGCGCGGATGATGCGCGCTTCCCAGCCGCCCCCCGCGCCCGGAACGAAGCGCACCACGGCGCGCTCGCCGATGCCGAGCGCCGGGGCGCCGCGCTCGGCGCTGACGAGAATATCGCGCGGGCGCCCGGCGAGCGGACGCCCGTGCATTTCACCGTCGATGTCGATTTCGGTGATTTCGACGACGCCGATCTCGGGCAGGGCGCCCGAGCCGCGCCGCTCGCGGCCCCTAGCCGGCCGCTGCGGTGGCCTTGCGTGGGGCCGGTTTTTTCTTGCTGGACGATTTCTTGGTGGTCTTTTGGCCAAGCGCGGCCGTTCCTTTCTTATTCGTCTTGTCGGCGGCGGCGCCGCGGGCGCGGCGCGCGCTCTTGCCGTTCTGTGGCCGGGCCGCGAGCAGCTCGACCGCCTGGTCGAGCGTCAGCGCCTCCGGCTCGATATCGCGCGGCACCGTCGCGTTGATGCCGCCATGGCTTACATAGGGCCCGTAGCGCCCGTTGAAAAGATTGACCGGCGCGCCATCCGCCGGATGCCCGCCGAGGCTCTTCAGCGGCGTCGGCGCCCCGCGCCGCGGCGCGCGCGGCTCGGCGAGCAGGCTGATGGCGCGGTTGAGCCCGATCGTCAGCACGTCGTCGTCCTTGGGGACCGAGCGGAAATTCTTGCCGTGCTTTATATAAGGGCCGAAGCGGCCGATCGCCGCGACGATCATCTCGCCATCCTCGGGATGGGGTCCGATGTTGCGCGGCAGAGCCAGAAGCTTCAGCGCCCGGTCGAGATCGATATCGCCGGGCGCGAGGTTTTTCGGCACCGAGGCGCGCTTGGGCTTTTCCTCGCCCTCGCCCTCGCCAAGCTGCACATAGAAGCCGTAGGGGCCTTTCTTCAGTGACACCGGCAGCTTCGTCGCCGGATCGACGCCGATCTCGCGCGGCTGCGCGCCTTCGCCCTCGGCGCCCTCGATGGCGAGCGGCCGGGTGTGTTTGCAGTCGGGATAGTTCGAGCAGCCGATGAACGCGCCATAGCGGCCGAGCTTGATGTTGAGGCGGCCGGTGCCGCAGACCGGGCAGAGCCGCGGATCCTTGCCGTCGCCCCGGTCGGGGAAGAAATGCGGTCCCAGCACCTCATCGAGCGCTGTGATCACGTCGCTGATCTTCAAATCCTTGGTGCCGGTCACGGCGGCGGAGAAATCGCGCCAGAAATCCTCGAGCACCTTCTTCCAGGCGATATGGCCGTCGGCGATCTCGTCGAGCTGGTTCTCGAGATCGGCGGTGAAATTGTATTCGACATAGCGCTCGAAGAAGCTCGTCAGGAACGCGGTCACGAGCCGGCCGCGGTCCTCCGGGATGAAACGCTTCTTGTCGAGCCGCACATAGTTGCGGTCTTGCAGGACTTGAATGATCGAGGCGTAGGTGGACGGCCGGCCGATGCCGAGCTCTTCGAGCTTCTTGACGAGGCTCGCCTCGCTGTAGCGCGGCGGCGGCTGTGTGAAATGCTGCTCGGGCTTGATCTCGCCGCGCTCGAGCGCCTCGCGCTCCTTCAAGGGCGGCAGGCGCCGCCCTTCCTCATCCTCCTCGGGATCGTCGATATCCTCGCGATAGAGCGCGAGATAACCGTCGAAGGCGATGGTCGCGCCATTGGCGCGCAGCACGATCTTGCCGTCGGGCGAGCCGATATCGACCGCAACCTGATCGATGAGCGCGGTTGCCATTTGGCTCGCGACCGCGCGCTTCCAGATCAGCTCGTAAAGCCGGCGCTGCTCGTCGTCGAGATAGCGCGCGACCGCGGGTGGTCGCTGGAACATGTCGGTCGGACGGATGGCCTCGTGCGCTTCCTGCGCGTTCTTCGCCTGGGTGCGGTAGACGCGCGGCTCGTCCGGATGATAGTTCTGGCCGTAGTCTTCGACGATCAAGCGGCGCGCCGCGGCGATCGCCTCGCCTGAAAGCGTCACGCCGTCGGTGCGCATGTAGGTGATGAGGCCGACCGTGTCGCCGCCGATGTCGATACCCTCGTAGAGCCGCTGCGCGATGCGCATCGTGCGCGCCGCACCGAGGCCGAGCTTGCGCGAGGCCTCTTGCTGTAGGGTCGAGGTGGTGAAAGGCGGCGGCGGATTGCGGCGGACCTGCTTGCGCTCGATCTCGGTGACGGCAAATCCCGTCGCGCGCGCGATCGCATCGGCGGCGTCGCGCGCCGCTTGTTCGTTCGGGAGATCGTAACGCTCGAGCTTCTTGCCGTTGAGATGCGTCAAGCGTGCGGTGAACCGGTCGCCCGCGGCGTTCGCGAACTCGACCTCGACGGACCAGTATTCGCGCGGGTTGAATGCCTCGATCTCGGCTTCGCGCTCGCAGATGAGGCGCAGCGCAACGGATTGGACGCGGCCGGCGGAGCGGCTGCCCGGCAGCTTGCGCCACAGCACCGGCGACAGGGTGAATCCGACGAGATAATCGAGCGCGCGGCGCGCGAGATAAGCGTCGACCAATTCGCGGTCGAGCGCGCGCGGATGCTTGAACGCGTCCTGCACCGCCGATTTCGTCACCTCGTTGAAGACCACGCGCTTGACGTCGACGCCTTTCAGCGCCTTGCGCTGACGCAGCACTTCTTCAACGTGCCACGAGATCGCTTCGCCCTCGCGATCGGGGTCGGTCGCGAGGTAGAGGTTGGTCGCGCCTTTGACCGCCTTGACGATGTCTTGCAGCCGCTTGTCGGACTTGCCGCCGACTTCCCAAGACATGGCGAAATCTTGATCGGGCCGGACCGAGCCGTCTTTGGACGGCAAATCGCGCACATGGCCGTAGCTCGCCAGCACGGTGTAGCCTTTGCCCAAATATTTGTTGATTGTCTTCGCCTTGGCTGGCGATTCGACGACCACGACATTCATTGTTTTTAACTTTCCATAAACCTTCCGGCAGGCTCAATACCGCAACAAATGGCGATTGCTTCGCCTCAAAGCAAGGACACGCGATTGCCGGGGTGGCGCTCGACGCGTCCGGCCAGCTCGAGTTCCAACAAAACCGTGACCACGAGCGCGGGCGACAATTGGCATTGTCGCACGATTTCGTCAACCGGCGCTGAATTGGGCGACAACAATTCGGTAATCTTTTGGCGCGCTTGCGTCAGATCGGTGTCGGCGGGACTGTCGCTCGCGGGAATGAGCGCGTCGGTCTTGCGCTCGGTCAAGGCGGGACGCAGAGCGGGCGCCAACTCGCGCAGAATATCGTCGGCGGATTCAACGAGGATCGCGCCGTTACGGATGAGATCGTTGGTGCCGCGGCAGCGTGGATCGAGCGGCGAGCCCGGCACCGCGAAAACCTCTCGTCCCTGCTCGAGCGCGAAGCGCGCGGTGATGAGCGAGCCGGAACGCGTCGCCGCTTCGACGATGAGCACGCCGAGGCTCGCGCCGGAGATGATCCGGTTGCGCCGGGGAAAATGCCGCGCCTGCGGTTCGGTTCCGATCGGCATCTCGGCAAGGAGGGCGCCGCGTTCGGCGATCTCTTCATGAAGGGCGCGGTTTTCCGGCGGATAGATTTTGTCGATGCCGCCCGCGAGCATTGCGGCCGTGCCGGTTGCGAGCGCGCCCTGATGCGCCGCCGTGTCGATGCCGCGCGCAAGGCCCGAGACCACGAGCAAGCCTTGCTGGCCGAGTTGCACCGCGATATCGCGCGCGAAACGGCGCCCGTTCGCCGAAGCGTTGCGCGCGCCGACGATCGCGATGGCCGTCCGATCGAAAAGCCGCTGCGCGCCCTTCATTGCAAGAAGCGGCGGCGCGTCGTCGACCGCGGCGAGCGCGGATGGATAGTCGGGCTCGCCCCAGGCGACGAGCCGCGCGCCGGCTCCCTGCAGCGCGGCAAGCTCGCGCTCGGCCGCGGCGCGGCTGCAAATCGTCAGCGGCTTGGCGCGCCCGCCGCTGCGCGCGATCCGCGGCAGCGCCTCCAAGGCCGCTTCCGCCGAGCCGAAGCGCGCCAGCAGCTGATAGAAGGTGATCGGGCCGACGTTCTCGCTGCGGATGAGGCGCAGCCAATCGAGGCGCTCGGCGGGGTTGAGGCTGCGCGTGCTCATCGCCGCCACGGTCTCGGCTCGCTCACGCGCGGCGCTTCCGCAGCACGATCTTGCTCTCCTTGCCGCGGAGCAGCCGCGCGAGATTGTCGCGGTGGCGCACGATGACGACGAGCGCAATGAAGAGCACGACGAGAGTTGGGCCCGGCTGGTGCAGCAGCAGCCAGGCATAGAGCGGCGCACTTGCCGCGGCGGCGAGCGCCGCGAGCGAGGAGTAGCGGAAGACGATGGCGACGACGATCCAGGTCGCGACCGCGGCGAGCGCCGCCGGCCAGGCATAAGCGAGAAGCGCACCGCCCGCGGTGGCGACGCCCTTGCCGCCCTTGAAGCGCAGCCAGACCGGAAAGATATGCCCGAGCGGGGCGGCGACGGCGGCCGCGGCCGCCGCATCGGGGCCAAAGCGCTGCGCGATCAGCACCGGCAGGAATCCTTTTAGGATGTCGCAAAAGAGCGTCGCCAGCGCGAGCGGCTTGTCGCCGGTGCGCAGCACATTGGTGGCGCCGATATTGCCCGAGCCGACGGAACGGATATCGCCATGCCCGCGCGCCTTGGTGAGAAGCAGGCCGAAAGGGATCGATCCGGCGAGATAGGCGATGAGCGCGAAGGCCGCGACGATGCTCCAACTCTCCCCAGGCATCGCGGCTCGCGGTCAGGACGCCGCGCCGCTATCGGCGTAAATGGTGCGCCCGGCGACGATGGTGCGCAGCACGCGGCCTTGCGTCGGCCGGCCGTCGAAAGGCGAGTTGCGGCATTTCGAGTGGAACGCATTGACATCGATCCGCCACGGACGGTCGAGGTCGAAGATCGCGAAATCGGCCGGCATGCCGACCGCGAGTTTGCCGGCCGGCAGCCGCAGGATCTCGGCCGGCCGGTGCGAGAGCGCCGCGAGCACGCGCAACAGCGGCACGCCGGCGCTGTGATGGAGCTCGAGCGCGAGCGGCAGCAGCGTCTCGAGCCCGACCATGCCGCTTGCCGCGGAGGGGAAGGGCAGGCGCTTCGATTCCTGGTCCTGCGGCGCGTGATCGCTCGCGATCGCATCAATCGTGCCGTCGCGCAGGCCCTCGACCACGGCGCGGCGATCCTCTTCGCTGCGCAAGGGCGGCGAGACCTTGGCGAAGGTGCGGTATTCGCCGACCGCGGTCTCGTTGAGCGCGAAATAGGGCGGTGCCGTATCGCAGGTGACGCGAAGTCCGTTCGCCTTGGCGCGGCGGATCGCTTCGACCGCCTCGGCGGTCGAGACATGAGCCGCGTGATAGCGCCCGCCGGTGATCTCGACCAGGCGCAGATCGCGCTCGATCATCATCACCTCGGCGGCGGGATTGATGCCGGGCAGGCCGAGCCGCGTCGCGATCTCGCCCTCGGTCATCGCGCCGCCCTCGGCGAGCCGCGGCTCCTCGGGATGCTGCATGACGAGGAGATCGAAATTCGTCGCATAAGCGAGCGCGCGGCGCATGACGACGGCATCGGCGATCGCGGTGATGCCGTCGGTGAAGCCGAGCGCGCCGGCGCCCGCGAGCAGCCCCATCTCGGTCAGCTCCTTGCCGCGCAGGCCCTTGGTCGCGGCGGCATAGGTGCGGATGCGCGTGAGGCCGATATCGCGCGAGCGCCGCGCGACGAACTCGACCAGCGCGAACTCGTCGATGATGGGATCGGTGTTGGGCAGCGCCACCATGGTCGTGATGCCGCCCGCCGCGGCGGCCGCGCCCGCCGTCGCCATCGTCTCTTGGTGCTCGTCGCCCGGCTCGCGCAGCTGAACGCGCATATCGACAAGCCCGGGCGCCAGGCAATGCCCGCCGCAATCGACGATCTCGGCGCCGTCGCGCGGCAGCTGCTCGCCGATCGCGGCGATGCTGCCCTCGCTCACCAGGATCTCGCCTTCGCGATCGAGCCGCGATGCGGGATCGAGCAGCCGCGCATGGGTGAAGAGCGTGCGGGTCATTTCGCCGGCGCGATGTTGCGGGGCGTCTCGCCCAAGGCTTCGAGGCAGGCCATGCGCACGGCGACGCCTATCTCGACCTGCTGGCGGATGACGCTGCGGTCGATATCGTCGGCGACCTCGGTGTCGATCTCGACGCCGCGATTCATCGGGCCGGGATGCATGATGAGCGCGTCGGGCTTGGCCGCCTCCAGCTTCTTCGAATCGAGACCGAAGAAGCGGAAATATTCGCGCAACGACGGAACGAAGCTTCCCTGCATGCGCTCCAATTGCAGGCGCAGCATCATCACGATGTCGACGCCTTTGAGGCCTTGGGCCATGTCGTGAAACACCTCGACGCCGAGCCGCTCGACCTCGGCCGGCAGCAAGGTGCGCGGCGCGACGACGCGAACGCGCGCGCCCATCGTATTGAGGAGCTGGATGTTCGAGCGCGCGACGCGGCTATGCGCGACATCGCCGCAGATCGCGACCAGCAATCCCTGCAGCCGCCCCTTGCGCAGCCGGATGGTCAGCGCGTCGAGCAGCGCCTGGGTCGGGTGCTCGTGCATGCCGTCGCCGGCGTTGATCACCGCGCAATCGACTTTCTCCGACAGAAGCTGCACCGCGCCCGATTCGGGATGCCGCACGATCAGCACGTCCGGGTGCATGGCGTTCAAGGTCATCGCCGTGTCGATCAGCGTCTCGCCCTTCTTGATCGAGCTCCATTGCGCCGACATGTTGATCACGTCGCCGCCGAGACGCTTGCCCGCGAGCTCGAAGGAGGTGCGGGTGCGCGTCGAGCTTTCGAAGAACAGGTTGATGATGGTGCGGCCGCGCAGCAGCGACTGCTTTTTGTCCGCTTGCCGATTGTGCGCGATATAGGTCTCGGAACGGTCGAGCAGGGCCGTGATGTCGGCGGGCGAAAGTCCCTCGATGCCCAACAAATGGCGGTGCGGGAACGCGAGGCTCGCGGATTGGGCGGTCATTAAAGCGGGGACTATAGGGAGGAGGCGCGGCTCCGGCAAGGGAAGCCGGGTCTCACCGGTCGGGAGCCGGCGGTGCCGCATTGGCAAGCCGCTCGTCGGGCGGGGCGATCTCGGTGACGAGATCGCGGATGAGCGCCTTGTTGCCGAGCGGCTCGAGCCGCATCTCGCGCTCTTCGAGCCGCGCCGTGCAGGCATAGACCGTCTTGCCGTCGATGAGGATCATGCATTCCTTGCATGCATTGGCGTTGATGCAGGAAAAGCGGAAGGCGAGGCTCGGATCCTCTTGCGTGCGGATGCGCCGCAGCCCGTCGAGCACGGATTGGCCGGGCTCGAACGGCACGGCATAGCGCGCCCAGCGCGGCGCCTCGCCCGGCTCGCCGCGGCGGATGAGGAGGGTGGCGGTGCGGCTCATTGCGCGCCCGCCAGGGCCGCGCGCGGCGGGACGGCGGCGAGAACGAGCTCGCTGCCGTCGAGCGAGAGCGCCTGGTTGACGCGCCAAGCCTCGTCCGTCGCCGGGAAATCGTCGCGCTGATGCGCGCCGCGGGATTCGCGCCGCGCCAGCGCCGCGCGCGTCACCGCTTCCGCGATTAGCAGCATGTTGCGGGCATCGAACCAGTCGAGCCGCTCGGGATCGAAACGGCCGGGCGCGCCCGGCGGCACCGCGCCCAAGGCGTCCGTCAGCGCGGCGATTTCGTCGAGCGCGGTCTCGAGGCCTGGACCCGAACGGAAAGGACCGACATGGCTTTCCATGACGTGCTGAAGTTTCGTGATCAGCGCGGCGAGGTTGATTGCGGGCTTCGCTCCCGTGGCCGATACCAGATCGAGCGATGCGTGCGCCGAAGCATCGTGCCAGGAGGCGGCTTTGCTCTCTTTGGCGCGCGCAGCGGCGGCAAGTCCGGCGCGGCGCCCGAATACCAGCGCTTCGCTGATCGCGTTGCCGGACAGCCGGTTCGCGCCGTTGGCGCCGCCGATCGCTTCGCCCGCGGCGAAAAGATTGCGCGCGCCGGTTTCAAGGGTCGAGCCGACGCGGATGCCGCCCATATGGTAATGCGCGATCGGCGCAACCTCGACCGGCTGGCGCGTCAGATCGATGCCGTTCTTCGCCAGCCGGTCGATCACCGGACCGAATGCCTCGCGCAAGGCCGCGGCGCCGAGATGCTCGAAGGAGAGATAGGCGCCGCCCGCCGGCGAGCCGCGTCCGGCCTCGACCTCCTTGAGGATGGCATAGGTCGCGAGATCGCGCGTCGCGACGTAGCGGCCGTCTTCCTTGACGCCGTAATCGTCGATGAACTCGCGCCGCTCGGCGTTGAGCAAGCGCCCGCCGAGCTTGTAGCGGAACGGGTCCCACATGATCGGGTCCATGCCGATGAGGCGCGGCGCGAGATGGCCGATCGGGAAGAACTGCACGAATTCCATATCGACGAGCGTGGCGCCGGCGCGCAGGGCGAGGGCATAGCCGTCGCCCCCCATATTGGCCGAGCCGCTGTTGCGCCGGTAAAGCCGCGTCAATCCGCCGGTCGCGACGATCACCGCTTTGGCGGCGATCGAGACCGGGCGTCCATCGGCGAGCGAGAATCCCACCGCGCCGAGCGCTTCCCCGTCGCGCATCACCAGATCGGTGACGCAAAGCTCGCCGATGCGGGCGATGGCGGGACGGCGCTGCACTTGCGCGCGCAGGGTGCGCGACACCGCCGGTCCGGTATTGAGGAAGTCGACATAGACGCAGCGCGGCCGGTCGTGACCCGGCGCCTGGGCCTGGCGCAGCCGGCCATCCTCGTGACGCGCCCAGCCGGCATGCCACCGATCCATCTGGCGGATCGCCTCGGGCGCTTCCGCGCACAGCATCGCCGCGAGCGATGCATCGCAGAGGTCCCGTCCGGCCGCCATTGTGTCGGCGAAGTGAGCGTCCGGCGCGTCCGGCACCTCGTCGCCCAAGGCCACCGCGACGGTCATCTGCGCCATCACCGTGGCGCCGCCGCGGCCGATGAGGCTGCGATCGGCGAGCAGCACCGCGGCGCCCGCCTCGTGCGCTGCGATCGCTGCCGACATGCCGGCCGCGCCCGCGCCGATGATCAGCACGTCGGTTTCGAGATGAGATCGCTCAGGAAGGGTCACCCGGCCATGCTAGAGCGCGCCGCTTCGCGGCTCAATCTGCAGCGCCGCCGTCTCAGCTGTGGTCGTAAGCGCGCTCGCCATGCGTCGCGAGATCGAGCCCGTCATTCTCTTCCTCGGCGGAAACGCGCACGCCCGAGAAAGCCTCGAGCAGCTTGATCAGCGCGGCGGTGCAGAGCGCGGCCCAGCAGGCGGCGGCGATGATGCCGAGAAGCTGCGCTTCGATCTGGCTCGCGGCGGTCATGCCCTGGGCATAGCCGACGCCGCCCAGCGCTGTCATCGCGAAAACCCCGGTGAGCAGCGATCCGACCATGCCGCCGACGCCGTGAACCGCGAAGACGTCGAGCGAATCATCGACCTGGAGACGCTGCTTGATGAAGCTCGTCGCAAAAAAGCACACCGTGCCGCCGCCGACGCCGATCGCCATTGCGCCCATTGGCCCGACGAAGCCCGAGGCCGGGGTGATCGTCGCGAGGCCGGCGACACAGCCCGTCACCAGCCCGATCGAGGTCGGCTTGCCGATTCGCAGCCACTCGATCGTCATCCAGGCAAGGGCTGCCGAGGCGGCGGCGGTGTGCGTTGCGAGCACCGCCGATGCCGCGGAGGCGTCCGCCGCAAGGGCGCTGCCGCCGTTGAAGCCGAACCAGCCGACCCACAGCATGCCGGCGCCGGCCATGGTCATGCCCGGGCTGTGCGGCGGGTTGAGGCGATGCGGGAACCCCGCCCGCGCGCCGATCAGAATGGCGGCGACGAGCGCCGACACGCCGGCCGTGGTGTGGACGACGATGCCGCCGGCGAAGTCGAGGGTGCCGAGCTTCGCGAGCCAGCCGCCGCCCCATATCCAATGCGCCACCGGGATATAGACCAGCACCAGCCAGGCTGCGGAGAACATAGCGACGAAGCTGAACCGGACGCGCTCGGGGAAGGCGCCGATGATGAGGGCGGGGGTGATGATCGCGAAGGTCATCTGGAAGAGCACGTAAGCGCCTTCCGGCAGGTGATTGGGCAGGATGCGCCCGACATGTGCCAGGAACGCCTGGTCGAGCGAGCCGATGATGCCGTTGCCCTCGCCGAAGGCGAGGCTGTAGCCGAAGAGGACCCAGATCACCGAAACGATGCAGCTGATCGCAAAGCAATGCATCAGCACCGATAGAAGGTTCCGCGCGCGTACCAGTCCGCCATAGAAGAGGGCGAGACCGGGCAGCGTCATGAAGAGGACCAGCGCCGAGGCGACGAGCACCCAGGCGGTACTGCCGGTATCGAGGCTGGCGGGTTCCGCCGCGACGGCCGGGCTGAGCGCACCGCAAAGGCCAAGCACCAGCAGCGCAGCGGCCAAGCGCCGCGCAACCATCATCGCCGTCACTCGCATCGAAACTCCCCCATTCAACCGCCTTGGCTCACTCGCGTGGCCGAGGCGGCGCCATACTGTGCGAAGAGCGCGGCGGACACAATCCAACAATGCGCGGCGCGAGCGCCGCCGGCTCGGCAGGCGCGGGCGGGGGTTGATCTTCCGCCGCCGCGACGCCAAATCTCGGGCAAGGCGCGAGCCGCACGGCGGCGCGGAGCGGGAAAAACCGCCGGGCCCGCCCGTGAAATTACGAAACAAAGCCAATTTATTATTTAATATCAATTACTTAGTTTTCGCGAAAGCCAATCCAGCAAGCCCTGAAGGATGTAGGCGGCCGCCGCTTTGTCGATGAGCTCGGCGCGGCGCGCGCGCGACAGGTCGGCTTCGATCATGCCGCGCTCGACCGCCACGGTCGAAAGCCGCTCGTCCCAGAACACGATCGGCAGCGCGGTCTCGGCGGCGAGATTCTTCGCGACCTGCCGGACGCCCTGCGTGCGCGGGCTGTCGCTGCCATCGAGCGCCAGCGGCAGGCCGATGACGATGCCGCCAACGCCGTGCTCGGCGATCGCGCCGCGGATGCGCTGGAGATCGTCGCGGAACCGGCCGCGCCGGATGGTCGCGAAGGGCGAGGCGATCAGCAGCGTCGTATCGGACAGCGCCATGCCGATCGTCTTGGTGCCGATATCGAGGCCCAAGAGTCGCGCGCCTCGCGTCAGCAAAGGCCTCAGCTCGCCGGGGTTGCAGATGGGCATAGGCGATGGTAGACGGATTCGCGACGGAAATCCTGGAGACATCGACATCATGGCATTGGACAAGGCCGCCGTGGCGCGAATCGCCTCGCTGGCGCGCATCAGGATGACCGAGGCGGAGCAGGTGCGGATCGCCGGCGAACTCGCGCCGATCCTCAGCTGGATCGAGCAATTGAACGAGGTCGACACCAGCGGTGTCGAGCCGATGGCGAGCGTCGTGCAGATGAAGCTGCCAATGCGCGACGACAAGGTCGATGACGGCAACATCCGCGACAAGCTGCTGGCGAATGCGCCGCAAGAGGCGCGCGGCTTCTTCGCTGTGCCCAAGGTGGTGGAGTGAGCGCACTCACCGAGCTCGGCCTCGCCGAAGCACGCGACGGGCTGCGCGCGAAGACATTCTCGGCGCGCGAGCTGGCCGAGGCCCATATCGCGGCGGTCGAAGCGGCGCGGCCGCTCAACGCCTTTCTCTGCGAGACGCCGGAGAAGGCGCGCGCCATGGCGGCGGAGAGCGATGCGCGCCTGGCGCGCGGCGCGGCGCGGCCGCTCGAAGGCCTGCCGCTCGCGATCAAGGATCTCTTCTGCACCGAGAACGTGCCGACCACCGCCGGCTCGCGCATTCTCGAAGGCTTCACGCCGCCTTATGAATCGACCGTGACCGCGCATCTCTGGCGCGACGGCGCGGTGATGCTGGGCAAGGCCAATCTCGACGAGTTCGCGATGGGCTCGGCGAATGTGACGAGCGCCTTCGGCCCGGTCGAGAATCCGTGGCGGCGGCGCGGCGACAATCGTCCACTGGTGCCGGGCGGCTCCTCCGGCGGCTCGGCCGCGGCGGTGGCGGCGCGCGCCGCGCTTGGCGCGACCGGCACGGATACCGGCGGCTCGATCCGCCAGCCGGCGAGCTTTTGCGGCATCGTTGGGCTGAAGCCGACTTACGGGCGCTGCTCGCGCTGGGGCACGGTCGCCTTTGCTTCCTCGCTCGATCAGGCCGGGCCGATGACGCGCAGTGTCAAGGACGCGGCGATCATGCTGCAATCGATGGCCGGTTACGATCCGAAAGATTCGACTTCGGCCGCGGTGCCGGTGCCGGATTTCGAGGCGGCGCTCAGCGGCGATATTCGCGGCCTCAAGATCGGCATCCCGCGCGAATACCGCATCGACGGCATGCCGCAAGAGATCGAAGCGGTATGGCAGCGCGGCATCGACTGGCTGAAAGACGCGGGCGCCGTGCCCGTCGAGGTCAGCCTCAAGCTGACGAAATACGCGCTGCCGGCCTATTACATCATCGCGCCGGCCGAGGCGTCGTCGAACCTCGCGCGCTATGACGGGGTGCGCTTCGGCTTGCGCGTGCCGGGCGAGAGCCTCGATGAGATGTATGAGGGAACGCGCGCCGAAGGCTTCGGCGCCGAGGTGCGCCGCCGCATCCTCATCGGCACCTATGTGCTCTCCGCCGGCTATTACGACGCCTATTACCTGAAGGCGCAGCGCGTGCGCGCGCTGATCGCGCGCGATTTCGACGAAGCGTTCAAATCCTGCGACGTGCTGCTGACGCCGACGGCGCCTTCGGCTGCTTTCGCCATCGGCGAGAAGAGCGATGATCCGATCGCGATGTATCTGAACGACGTCTTCACCGTCGGCGTCAGCCTCGCCGGGCTGCCCGCCATCTCGGTGCCGGCGGGCTTGTCGGGCGACGGGCTGCCCTTGGGGCTGCAGCTGATCGGCCGCGCCTTCGATGAGGAGACGGTGCTGCGCGCGGGCACGGCGATCGAGCGCGCGGCCGACTTCACGGCCGAGCCGTCTTTCATTGCCGGGAGGGCGTGATGAGCCTCATCAAGGGCGAGACCGGCGATTGGGAGATGGTGATCGGGCTCGAGGTGCACGCGCAGGTCATCTCCAACGCCAAGCTCTTCTCGGGCGCCTCCACCGCCTTCGGCGGCGAGCCCAACACGCAAGTCTCGCTGGTCGATGCGGCTTTCCCCGGCATGCTGCCGGTGATCAATCGGCATTGCGTCGAACAGGCGGTGAAGTCGGGCCTCGGGATCAATGCCGAGATCAATCTCGTCTCGGTGTTCGACCGCAAGAACTACTTCTACGCCGACCTGCCGGCCGGCTATCAGATCTCGCAATATACGCGTCCGATCGTCGGCAAGGGCAAGCTCGTCATCGACCTGCCCGACGGCTCGGCGCGCGAGATCGGCATCACCCGCCTTCATCTCGAGCAGGATGCGGGCAAGAGCCTTCACGATCAGCATCCGAGCCAGACCTATGTCGATCTCAATCGCGCCGGCGTCGCGCTGATGGAGATCGTCTCCGAGCCCGATCTCCGGAGCGCGGAGGAGGCCGGCGCCTATCTGAAGAAGCTGCGCTCGATCCTGCGCTATCTCGGCACCTGCGACGGCAACATGGAGGAAGGCTCGCTGCGCTGCGACTGCAACGTCTCGGTAAGAAAGCCGGGCGGGGCGCTCGGCACGCGCTGCGAGATCAAGAACGTCAACTCCATCCGCTTCGTCATGCAGGCGATCGAGCACGAGGCGCGCCGCCAGGTCGCGGTGATCGAGGAAGGCGGCGCGATCAAACAGGAGACGCGGCTCTTCGATTCCGGCCGTGGCGTCACGCGCCCGATGCGCTCCAAGGAAGAGGCGCATGACTACCGCTATTTTCCCGATCCCGATCTTCTTCCCCTGGAGCTCGATCGCACCTGGGTCGAGGAGGTGAGGCGAGGCCTGCCCGAGCTGCCGGATGCGAAGAAGGCGCGCTTCGTTGCGCAGTACAAGCTCTCGCCTTACGAGGCGGGCGTTCTTGCCGACGAGCAGGCGAGCGCGGATTATTTCGAGACGGCGGCCAAGGGGCGCGATGCCAAGCTCGCCTGCAATTGGGTGATGGGCGATCTCTTCGGCGCGCTCAACAAATTGGGCCTCGACATCGTGCGCTCGCCGGTGAAGGCGGGGCAGTTGGGCGGCCTCATCGATCTGATCGCCGACAACACCATCTCGGGGCGGATCGCCAAGGATGTGTTCCAGGAGATGCTGGCGAGCGGCAAGAGCGCCGCCGCGATCGTCGAGGAGAAGGGGCTGCGCCAGGTCACCGATAGGGGCGCGATCGAGCAGGCCATCGATGCGATCCTCGCCAAGGAGCCGGAGAAGATCGCCGAGTATCGCGCCGGCAAGGACAAGCTTCTCGGCTATTTCGTCGGCCAGGTGATGAAGGCGACGGGAGGCAAGGCCAATCCCGGGCTCGTCAACCAACTCTTGAAGAAGAAACTCGCCGGCTGAGCGTCAGGCTCGGCCGTAAGTGTCCTCGAAGCGGATGATGTCGTCCTCGCCGAGATAGGAGCCCGACTGCACCTCGATGAGGTGGAGCGGGATTTTGCCGGGGTTCTCGAGCCGGTGGCGCGTGCCCATCGGGATGAAGGTCGATTCGTTCTCGTGCAGGATGAGGTCTTCGTCGCCCTTGGTCACCTTGGCCGTGCCGGTGACGACGACCCAATGCTCGGCGCGGTGATGATGCATCTGGAGGCTGAGGATGCCGCCGGGCTTCACCATGATGTGTTTCACCTGCACGCGCTCGCCCGAATGGATCGAGCGGTAGGTGCCCCAAGGGCGATGAACGAGCGGATGGCTCAGCAGCTCGCTGCGGCTGCTCTGCTCGAGCCGGGCGATGATTTGCTTCACGTCCTGCGCGCGATCGCGCTTCGCCACCATGACGGCATCGCCAGTCGCGACGATAACGAGATCGTCGACGCCCAAGGTGGTGACAAGCCCTTGCTCGGCGCGGACATAGCAATTCTTGGTATCCTCGAGGATCACGTCGCCGATAGCGACATTGCCCTCGCCGTCCTTCGTGCCATTCCCGATCTGCCACAGCGCGTCCCAAGTCCCGACATCGCTCCAGCCCATCTCGACCGGCACGATTGCGGCATGAGGCGTGTGCTCCATCACCGCATAATCGATCGAATTCGCCGGCGCGTCGGCGAAGGCCGCCGGGTCGAGGCGCAGGAAGTCGAGATCGCGCTTTGCCTTGGCGAGCGCGTCGCGGCACGCGGCGAGCATCTCGGGCTGGAGCCGTTCGAACTCTGTCAAAAGCGGCCCCACGGGAAACAGGAAGATGCCGCTATTCCAGGAATAATCGCCCGATTGGAGGAACGCCTCGGCGTGCTTGCGATCGGGCTTTTCGACGAAGCCTGCCACCGTGAAGGCGCCAGGCACGCCGGCGAGCGGCTCGCCGCGCTTGATATAGCCATAGCCGGTCTCGGGCCGATCGGCCTTGATGCCGAAGGTGACGAGGCAGCCTTGCTTGGCGGCGGCCGTCGCCTGGGCGATGGCGCGTCCGAAGGCCGGAATGTCGCTGATCGCATGATCCGACGGCATGATCAGCATGAGCGCATCGGGCTCGCTGTCGGCGAGCATCAGAGCGGCGACGCAACAGGCCGGCGCGCTGTTGCGCCCCAACGGCTCGAGCACGATGGCGCGCGGCGCGACATCGACGAGGCGCAGCTGCTCGGCGACGATGAAGCGGTGCTCGTC